>Ga0209579_10003022_pt1 | contig 12491 bp, 9 predicted proteins | sample Coa_R1_2_FD_187152 | JGI IMG/M metagenome (GOLD analysis project Ga0209579, IMG submission 187152) | Surface soil microbial communities from Centralia Pennsylvania, which are recovering from an underground coalmine fire - Coalmine... | ecosystem: Environmental > Terrestrial > Soil > Unclassified... | reverse complement strand
TGGAGCGGCCGGAAGCGGTGAACCGTGCGCTGATCGGCTGGCTGAGCGGCCCATAGAACGGGCGGCGGAAGGCGCTTCGCTTTTCCGCCCTACGACCGGTGCATCGTGCGTAGGGCGGAAAAGCGAAGCGCGTTCCGCCATGCCTCTCAGCTTCGTTTCGGCTCGCCGAGCGACTGGTTGACCTCAGCGAGTTCGTCGTCGGCCATGTGCGAGGCGTTCTCCTGGCCGGGGAACTGGCCGCCTCGCACCTCGTCGCGGTAGCGGCCGATCGCCGTGCGCATCCGTGTCCCGAATTCGTCGTAGCGCCGGTTGTGGCGGAACGACCGCTGTCCGATCCCCAGCATGTCGTGCACGACCAGGACCTGGCCATCGGTCAGCCGCCCGGCCCCGATGCCGATGGTCGGGATGGGGATGCGTCGGCTGACCAGGGCGCCCAGCTCCTCCGGAATCAGCTCCAGCACGATCATGAAGGCGCCGGCGCCGGCGATCGCCTCGGCCTCGGCGACGATGCGCAACGCGTCGGCGGCGTGCTTGCCCTTGATCTCGATCCGCTCGTGATGCTGCGGCTCGAGCCCGATATGGCCGCAAACCGGGATGCCGTTCCCGACCAGCTCCTTGATCACGGCGAGGCGCGGCCCCTCGAGCTTCACGCTGTCGGCGCCGGCCGCGACCAGCGTCCGCGCATTGGCCAACGCCGCTTCAGGCGTCTCGTACGCGCCGAAGGGCAGATCCGCGAGCACATGCGTCTCGGGCGCCCCGCGCCGCACTGCGCGGAGATGGTGAGTGATGTCGGCGAGCGTGACCTCGCGCTCGTTTGCGTAGCCCAGCTCGTTGCTGCCGACACTGTCGCCGACCAGGATGACCTCGACGCCGGACTCCTGCTCGGCCGCCGCCGTCGGATAGTCGTAACCGGTCAACATCGTGATCTTGCGCCCTTGGCGCTTCAGATCGCGCAGTTGCGCCGAGGAGAGCCTCATCCGCCAACCGCTCCCACGCTGCCCTGGCGAAGCGCGCTGTAGCATGGCGGCGGAGGGCCGTCGAGCGCCTGCGGCACCCCGCTCCGTCGGGGGGCTCTCCGGGGTCCGGCAAGGGACGCGATGATCCGGCCGCCGGATACCGACATGGCTCTCGACCGGCCGGCCGGACCATGATATTCCTCGGCGGTTACATAGTGCGCTTTTAGCATGTCAACGCGGCATTTTGGCAGAGTTTCCCTCCCTCTAAGACCGCCCAGAGCTCCCATGTACGACCGGCGCCAAAACTCCTTCAGCAACGCAGAACCGGCACCCGGAAAGCGCGTCGACGCGACGGTGAAATGGTTCAACGCGACCAAGGGCTTCGGATTTGTGACGCCGGCCGACGGCACGCAGGACGCCTTCCTGCCGATGGCCATCCTGCGTCGCGCCGGCTACGACGACGTGCGCGAGGGCGCTTCGCTCCTCGTCGAGATCGGCGAGGGCCCGAAGGGACCGCTGGTGCTCAGCGTGCTCAACGTCGACAACTCGACGGCGACAGGCAGTGGCGAACGGCGCGGCGGGTTCCAGGGCGGCAGCGAGCGTCCGCGTCCCGTGTCCACGCTCGACGGCTCGGTCAAGTGGTTCGAGCCGGTCAAGGGCTACGGCTTCATTGCGCCGGACGGCGGCGGCAAGGACATCTTCGTCCATGTCACGGCAGTGCGGCGATCGGGGCTCGCGAGCCTCGATCCGGGTGTCCGCGTACGGGTCGACGTCGTCGACGGCAAGAAGGGCCTCGAGGCGGACAAGGTCACCGTTATCTGACCGCAGGGCCGCGCCCGCCGCGGTTGAGATCGCGCCTTCCCGGCACTACATCATGACGCCCGAACGCGATCGACGGTGGCGAGAATGAAGCACGACAAGACGGTCCTGCCCGTTGCTGGCGCGAGCCTGCCCGGGCGCTCCGAGAGAATGCGGATTCCGGAGCGGCACTGGGTCAATGGCGAGAGCCTTGCGGGACCTTATCCAGCCGGGACGGAGACGGCGATTTTCGGACTCGGCTGTTTCTGGGGCGCCGAGCGGCTGTTCTGGCGGCTCGAGGGCGTGAAGGTGACGGCGGTCGGGTACGCGGGCGGCGCAACCCCGAACCCGACCTATGAAGAGGTCTGCAGCGGCCGGACCGGCCATGCCGAGGTGGTGCTGGTCGTCTACGACCCGAGCGAGATCTCCTACGAGGACCTGCTCCGGACCTTCTGGGAGAACCACGATCCGACGCAGGGCATGCGCCAGGGCAATGATATCGGCACCCAGTACCGTTCGGCGATCTACGCGACCACGCCCGAGCAGCAGGCGCAGGCCGAGGCTTCCAAGGCCGCGTACCAGCGCCGGCTGTCGGCGGTAGGGCTTGGGACGGTGACGACCGAGATCAGCTCGGCGCCCGAGTTCTACTTCGCGGAAGATTATCATCAGCAATATCTCGCGAAGAACCCGGGCGGCTATTGCGGTCTCGCCGGCACCGGCGTGTCCTGTCCGGTCGGCCTGGGCGCGACCGCGGCATGAGCTGACGCCGGCGCGGCGGGTCGGGGCGTTGGCGCGCTGGTTCAACCGCGAGGCGGTGCGGGCGTTCGTCGAATCCCGGATGCCGGGCTATTACCGCGCCGTCTCGTCCGGCGAGGAGCGGCAATGGCTAACCGAACTCGACGAGGAGCTCGACCACCTTTCGCGCGGTTGGACCCGCGACGAGGCGAGCGAGTTTGGCCGGCTCGTCCAATCCGAGATGCGCGCTATCCGGCTTGAGATGCGTATGGCCGGACCGGAAGCTGTGGCCGAGCGCTACGGCGTTGTCCTGCCGGAGCGCCGGACCCGGCCGCTGATCATCGCCGGCGCGGTCGTGCTGTTCGCAATGATCGTCGCCCTTATCGTCTTCCGTTGACGGTCCGGAGTGCCCTCCTGGCCAAGCCGCCCGAGCCGCGATCAGCTCCGCCCGCCGGCGACCACGACCAACCGTGGCTCGGCGGCCTCGCGCTTCGACAACTCGAAGTCGAGAACGCGCTCCAGCGTCGCCAAAAGCGCCCGTGTCGCCTCGGCCGAGCCGACATCGCCGATCGGCCGCGACGTCAAGCCGCCTTCCTGATTGCGAAAGCACCTGACGACCTTCCACTCGCGGCCAGGATAGATCGCGACCGCCTGAAGAGCCGGTAGGGTCTGCGCTTCAGTCCAATAGCCGCTCGGAAACAGTTCCGCGGTCCAGGTCATGAATGCCTTCCCTCGAATTTCGTCCCAACCGGCAATGCAAGCCGCGGGCCCCCACGGCCGTTCAGCGCGGCGTACTGGACAAAGTGCCGCAGAATGGCGGGGGGCTTTGGTGAACGTGCTGAACGCGTTCTCCTGATGTGGGTTCCGGGCCCGCTCCTTTCAGCGGGGGACCGGATGCGCTACAGTGTCGCCGTTGCAATTTCGGGCACTCTGGCAATGCCGGGCGTTTGTGCGGCTAGAGCGAAGCGGCTGGGCGGCACCTCCGTCGCGATGGCCCTGCAGCGGCGTGCCGCGGCAAGACCCTTCGTCGGCGCGACGGGGAATCAAGCGATCCTGCGGCGGTTCCCCCTGCTGCAGCGGCAGCCGACGACGGACGAGCAGCCGAAGCCGCCCGATCCCAAGCCGATGATTCCGCTGGGCAACGACTGGAAGCTCGATCCGAGCGCGTCGCATATGGATCCGCCGAAACCTTGGGACCAGCCGGGTGCTGGTTCCGGAGGCCCCAGCGGCGTCTCGCTCGAGGACATCAACAAGGGCCGGTCGATCCTGTTCGGCCGCAAGGGCGGCCCGCCGCCACTCAACATGAACTTCCGGATGCCGTCCTGCTCTGCGTTGGAAACGGCCGACAGCACACCGACAGCGCCGAAATACAAGAGCTTCCAGACCTACGACACGGAGCGGAAGGTCTTCCACTCCGCGTTGTCGAAGGATCCCTGGCCGCAGTTGACGCCGGAGCAGTACCAGGCGGCCATCGACGACTGCAAGGCCAAGGCGCCGAAGCCGATGCAGCCGCTCCCGGTGCCGCCGAAGCCGCAGCCCAACGATGCTCCCGGCGGCACGCTTCCGCCGGGCATGGCGTACGCCTAGCGCCGGCGGGGCCGAGCGAGGCCCACCACGTCACAGCGTGTGCCAGGGCTGCTTGGCCGGGTCGTTCAGATCCTTAATGACCGTCTTCGCGTCGTCGCCTGGGATGCCTGGCAGTGACTGCGCATTGTATCGCCTGGCATAGGCAGCGCAGCCGTATGGGTTCACTGACGTATCGATGTTCGGCAGGATCGGGGTCTGACTGAGTGGCGGCGCGAGGCCCGTCGCGTGATGCGATCCGCCGGGCTTGTCCCGCGCGGCTCCGGATTGGGCGTAGACGTCCTTGAACGACTCCCCGATGAACAGCGTCGCACCGTACTGGTGGAGGATGAATTGCTGTATGTCGGCCGGCTTCAGGTTGGCCAGCGGCGCCATGCCGCGCATCAGGGCAGTGGCGCCTCCGGCGGCCGAGGCGAGGAAGTCGCCAACCTTGGCCTCGCACTCCGCCTGATCCTTGCCACGGAGATGGGTACGCTCGAGCGTCAGCCGCTTGACGTTTGCGAGGTAGCGGCCGCCGGTCATCTGATACGCGCGCTTAAAATCTTCGTAGTGCTCGTTTTCTCCCGCGGTGATCTGGCCGACCAGCGGTTGGGGAATCTGGATGCGCACCTCGGTGAGCGACGGGATTGCGCTGGGCGGACAGCCGGATGTGTCGCCCTGGCGGGTCACGGGAAAGCGCTTCGGCTCGTCACTGACGACGAAGTCGGTGGAGATGAGGCTCTCCCACGTCGGCACCGGGAGGGCCCAGTCCGCGATGCATTTCTGGCAGGAATTTCCGGTGTCCGGTGCGATGGTCACCGTGACGCCGCTTGCCCCAGCAGCATCGAAGATGGGGCGGGAGGCACCGAGAGGATGGAACGTGATCGTCGGGTCCGCCTTCTGCACGGCGGCGAAGACGGCCGGCCCCGGCATTTGCTGGGGCGCGAAGGCCGGAACCGCCGGCAGCGGATCCTGGGTCTGGTCGACGGTGCCATCGGTGCAGGCTGATCCCGTGCCGCTCGCCGCCGCGGCGGGATCGCCCGATCCGGCCGCCGGATCCGTTGCTTGCTGCGGGGCGGGGTCAGGAGTCGACGCGGGCGTTGCGTCCTGGTTTCCAGGAACCGCCGGAGGCACGGAGGCCGGATCGGCCGCCGCGTCGCGGCGCAGCGTCGCCGTGCCGCCGATCCGGCCGGAATTCTGCTGCACCACATGGGTCAGCTCATGTGCGATCAGCTCGCGTCCCGACGCCTCGGTCGGCGCGTAGGCGCCGGGGGCGAAGACGAGATCGCGGCCGACCGTGTAGGCGCGGGCGCCGACCTCGTGAGCCGACCGTGCCGCCCGGGTGTCGTGATGCACGCGCACGTCGCTGAAATCCCTGCCGAAGCGGGGCTCGAAGAAGGACCGCAACCCAGCATCGAGCGGCTGGCCGGGAGTTTGCAGCGCGTCGCTTACCAAGGCGGGAGCCTCTTGCCCGTCCATCTCGGTAGCGGCTCCCTTGGCCTGGAGCTTCTCCTCATTCTCGCAAGCGCCGCATTTGCGGCTGATCTGCGGTGGGGCAGAGCTGACGACGACGTCGCGATCGGGCATCCGCATGACCTGCGACGCGACGGCGTCCGCCTCGCGTTCGAGCGGGTCATCGACGGCGCCGACAACGAGCTTAGCCTGCAGCCGACGGAGCAGGGCCTGGTTGCCGAAGGCCGGTTCCGGCGGCGTCGTGCTCGCCGCGGGATTGGGGCGGACCGCCTCGGCCGGCGACGGCGCCACGGTGGGCCCGGCCACGCTGCTCATGGCGGCACCTCGGGAGAGCGCCTTGCATTGTCGGGGAGGGGGTTCATCAGCCGGTCGTGTTGAGGAACTCCCAACTCGTCGTGGCGGCCGGGCTCGCTCGGGCGGGCAGGACCAGCTCGAAGAAGCTTGCCACATTGGCGCCGACCATGATCGCGGGGCTGCGGCTGATCAGGATCAGGCACCATGTCCCCTTCGTGCCGTCGGGCGCCGCCGCCAGCTGCGCGAAGAGGTTGCCGGTCACCACCGCGGCTTCCGGGAACAGCATGCCGCAGGCGACCGTAGTGGCATCGGGAACGACCACGCGGTTGCCGGTTGCGATGACGCTGCCCGGCTCGTCCGGCGACAGGATGAGGCCGAGTCCGACCCAGGGGTTCGACCCGGCGGCGTTGAGGGTGATCTCGTTATCCTCGAAGCGCAGCGCCGGGGTCAGCGTGCGCTCCAGCAGCTCCGCCTCGATCGCGACGGCGCCGAGCTTATCGAAGCTCGCCTGGTCGATGGTCGCCTGCGGCGCCGCGGCCCCGGTCCTCGCGGCCTCGGCCGGCGAGGCAGGGGCTGCCGCCGATGCCTGCCCGGCGAGATTCTTGTAAAGGTCGACACCGCTCGACTTCAGCTGATCGGAGAGCACCTTCCGTGCCGCATCGGAGGTCGTCGTCGTGGTCAGGCTTGGCAAGGCAGCCTGGATCGGCGCCACCTTGTCGACCATCGTGGCCAGCAGATCGGGCCGCATGGTCACATTGGCGGCCTGGCCGAGATCGATCGTTCCGGCCGCGTCGCTTTGCTTCAGCGCCTCGTTGGTGAAGGAATTGGCCTGACCGAGATTAGCCTCCGCAAAGACGAAGCCGGTGCCGCATTCCGTCACGATATTGGCGCGGCAGTTCACCAAGCCCAGCTGGGCGAACCCGACCGTGCCGAACATCAGCCCCTTGAACCGGTTCTCGACGATCTCCCACTGGTCGAGCTCGGCCGAAGCGTCGGCCCTCGTGACGATGGCCAGGATGCCGAACAGCTCGGCCGCACGGTTGGATCCGGTAAAGCGGTTCTCGGTGAGCGTGACCTGCGAAGTCGGGCCAAGCACTACGAAGCCGCCGCCGAACGTGTAGTCCGACGGGGCCTTCAGGGCGAAGTTGCAGGAATCGATCGTGATCTGCTCCGCCTGCCGGGCCAGGATCCCGATCATCGTCGTGACCTGGACCTCGTCCTTCGCCTTCGCGATCGTGTCGCCGGTCGCGGTGAGAGGGACCGCCGGCGCCTCGATGGCAAGCTGGCGCAGCGTGAGGTTGGTGACGCCGTCGAGATAGATGAGTCCGAGTCGGAACGGCGTCAGGTCGTCTCCTGCTGCCTCCAGATAAACCCGGTCGGTGCAGCCTTCGATGGTCAGGCCCGCATGCTGCTTCGTCAGCTTGAGCGGGGCCGACAGCTTGTAGATGCCGGTGCGGAGCGATAGCACGGCGGCGCTGCCGGCGAGTGAATCGACGATCGCTTGCAGCCCGCCGCGTCCGGAGACGTCGTCTGGTCCGAGCACCAGGCCGCAGCACCCGCCCGTCTGCTGGGTCAACGGCAGGAAGGGCACGCGGCAATCGGCGAGCAGCTTCGAGCCCTTCTCGTTGGCGGCCACCACGGCGAGATCGGTGATCCATTGGCGCGGACCGTCCGGCGGCTGCGGCGCATCGGCATAGCGCTGCGGGTAGATGTTCTGCGGCTTGCTTGGGCGCACCGCGAAATGCCAGAACGGCCGCGCTGCGATATGTGACGGCAGCGCGTCCATGGTGATGGCGACGGTGATGCCCGAGACGTTGTCCAGCGGCGTCGCCTTGCCGGCGTTGAAGTTCACCTCGGATTGCCATAGGCGGACGAACAGCGGATCCTCGTTGTTCTGGTACGCGGCTGGGAGTGCCGCGTTCAGCACGATCTGCTGGGTATCGACCGAGTAGCCCTTCGCCAGCTTGACGACGAAGCCCTGCCCGTCGGCGATGTAGTTGCCGTCCTGCAGGTCGGCCTCGGTGCGCAGGATCTCGACGAACTGGTTCTGCTGCGGCGCGTGCTCCTGATCCACCGGCATGGTGGTGAGGGTCAGCGTCAGCGGATCGGACATGGTGGCGCGGTAGAGCAGCGAGGCGTTGTTCCAGCCCCAGAGCAGCGTGCCGGTCTTGGCGGTCGCGTCGTACTTCACGACCGTCACCCGCACCATCTGGTTGTCGGCGCCGAGATAGCCGCCGGCGGCGGACGGCTTGCAGGGGTCTTTCTTGTGCTGACCCTTGACGAATCCCGCCTGCAGCTGTGCCGTGGACTCGAGCTGCAGCGTGTCCGGATTGACGGTGACGCCGTCCTCTTCCAGCAGCCCAAGGATAGTCGTCCACCCGGCGGCGCAGGTCGCGCCGTCGGTCGGCGTGCGCAGGAAATGCTGCATCAGGCGCCCACGCGCGGCGCTGTCTGGCCCGCCCAGCGCAACCTCGCGGAGCGCCTGGTCCTCGACGGCGCAGACGCTCTGCTCGGTCAGCAGAAGGGAGACGACGAGATTGCCCTGCTCGGTCTTGAACGCGGGCGCATCCAGCCAGTCCGGTTGTTTGCTGAGATCGATCTCCGCGTCGAGCTCCAGCCGCCAGCCGCCGAGATAGAAGGTCCCTTTGCCGATGGTGACGCCGCCGGGGCCCTTACCCGACCCCACCGCGTAGCCGTTGTCGGGGGTGCCGGTCGGGCCGATGATGTCGATCGTCTCGAGCCGCAGCGCCTCGCCTTCGAGCGCCGCCGCCTCGTTGTTGTCGGCCTCCAGCGTCACCCGTCCCTGCTGCCAGATGACCGAGCGGTATTGCCGGGTGGGATCGTAGGTGACCCGCGCGATGTCGGCGACCATGTCAGCACCCTCCGCTATTCGGTTTCATCGGCCGGCCGCCCCGTCAGTCGGCGTCGATCCACACGGGGTAGACCCCGAGCGGCGCGTATTCTTCGAATTTCAGCACCAGCCCGCGCTTCTTGAGCGTGATGCCCTCGCTCTGGTAGGCACCCATCTCCGATCCGTTCTGGGCGCCGCCCAGGATCGTATCGCCGGTCTGCGGATCGACGATGGCGCTATCTGCGAGGCGAAGCAGGCGCGCATAGTTCGGCTCGCCGAAGCGGCGGGTGACGAAGAGCGGGCCCTGGGGCGGGATGGTGACGCAGCGATAGGGCTCGTGGAGCGCGCTGCCCTCGGCGATGGCGCTGAAGCGCACGCAGCCGTGCTGGACATCCTCGGCGGTCGCGACGTCGTCGAGGATGCATTCGCTCGCATCCATCCGATGGATGGCGCTGGGACCGAGCACGGTGCAGCGGGCGAGCGAGACGTCGCCCAGCTCGGTCTCGAGCGCGTAGTCCGGGCTTTTGCCGCCGGTGTCGATCGCCTGGATGATGCTGTCGGTGGCGGTCAGCTGCTCGATGGCGCCCTTGTCGCGGGTGCGGATGGGGCCGGTGATGCAGCGTTCGAGGGTGAGCGCGGTGATGCTCGCTTCGACCCAGAGACGGACGGGGGCGAGCTTCATCCCGTCGATCGCCGTGCCGAGCGTGCCGGGTTTGTCGCCTCCGGTGCCGGGATCGAGCGTGACGAACCGCAGCGTCACGCTCTCGAAGCTGCCGGTCAGCACCAGATCGGCGCCCTGCAGCCAGATCCCCTGGACGATCAGGTTGCCGTCCTTGCCGTCGATGGTCCACGGGCCGCCGCCGGCCCAGCGGATCACCGGCCGCTGCTGGTCGGCCGCGACGAGCGCCAGCGTATGGCCGCCGATGGCGAGCGCGGCGGCCACGCCGGGATAGGTCAACGAATCCTCGATCTGGACGGTCTCGTCCTCGGTGACCGTCGCCAGCGGCGTATCGAGCCCGGTGCCGCCCGCCACCGTCACGAGCTTGCCCGGCAGGGGCAGGGCCGTCAGCAACGCGCTGGGGAAGCCGCCGGCGCCGAGGGTAGACATCAGGCCGAAATGGTACTGCGTGACGATCGTGCCCTGAGGCGGCGGGGCGGTGAAGCTGAAGACGCCGGTCTCGGGATGGATCGAAACCTGTTCGCGGGGCAGCGGGGCCGGCGCGAGGCCGCCGCCGAGCCCGACCCAGAAGGCGCCCAGATAGAGCTCGTCTGGATAGGCGTTCCACAGCACCTCGCGCACGGCGACCGGCAGCTGCCACTCGTCCGGCGACACCCAATCGTCGCCGAAGCTGGCCGCAGTGCGCGAGCTCGGCGCGAAGAGGGGGATCTGCCGGCCACTCGGATCGAAGGAGAAGCAGGGCGAAGGCTGGCCGGCCTTGATCGGGGCGGACGGAACCGGGGTTGCGCCGAGGATCGGGAAACTATGCAACCACCAGATGAACATCCCGAGATGGGAGATGTTGTACCAGCCGAAGGATTGCACGCCGGCGCGCAGATCGGCGGTGTAGGCAAACTCGTCGAAGGCGTTGCCGGCATTGGCGGCGGCATAGGCGTTGCGGAGGTCGGCAAAGCCGCCGGCCGGGGTCCGCGAATTGGCGCCGGCAAGGCCCTCGATCACCGCCGGCACCAGCGAGCCCAGCGGCTCGTAGAACCCCCAGGTCACGCCGCCATCGGCGATGCTGCTGCCGCCGCCGGCCGGACCGCCGCTGGCGGCCGAGATGCCGCCGGCGGTGCAGACATAGGCGTTGGGCCCATTGCCGACGATGTCGCCGGGCTCGTAGGTCGTGTCGGCTGTCCAGGACGCGACATTGGCCGCGAAGGCGTTGCCGATCGGCGGGTCGAACTGGTGCCGGGTGCGGCCGAGGCGGCGGAAGAACTCGACCGCCCGTGCGTCGCGGCCGGCGATGTCGGCCACCAGCTCCTCGAGCAGCCCGAGCGTGCCGGCGCGGCGGCGGTAATAGATCGTCTTGGCGACGTCGAGGCGCTGCGCCCGCGCGTCGAGGCAGGCGACCAGCCGCGTGGCGAGGAGGTCGCCGATATAGGGGATCACCCAATCGTCGCAGGTCTCGATCGACTGGTTCTCCCACAGCCGGTCGATGCTGCGGCGAAGGATGGCGGCCTGCCCGCCGATGCGGTTGAGCAGCTCCTGCAGCGGGCCGGGCACGCCCTGCACGGCCGCGTCCTGCGTGCGGTAGACCGCCGGCAGCAGCTGCCAGAGCTTCGTCTGGTACCAGGCCTCATACCCGTCGTCAGCCATTGGGATCAGGCTCCGGGGTCAGGTTGATGTCCCGGGGATCGAGCGTGAAATACCCGCCTTCGCCGGGGTCGTAGATCGGGCCGGCCTTGGTCGCATCGTTCGCGAAGAAGCTCAGCTTGGTGATCGCCACGGCGCCTTGGACGCCGAGCACCGCGGCCTCGATCTGGCTCGCGAACACGACCTGCCCGATGCCCATGTTCCAGGACCCGAAGAGTCCGACCTCCATGTCGGTCAGTGCCGTCGCCACCGCAGCGCCAATGGTCGTCGTGTCCATCCCCGGGGTGACGATCAGCGTGACGACCAGCGCGACGGCGACCTGAGTCGCCTGGACCACTTGCACCGGCCGGTTCGGATCACCGGCGGCGAGCAGGACCTTCCTGGCCGCCTTCTGGGCGCCGGGATCGTCGCCGACATAGACGGTGACGAGCGCCCGTTGGCGCGCATCGTCCCATCCCCAGACAGCGCCGGCGCGCGTCACTCCCGGCACCTGCGCCGCGAGCGCCTGGTAGTCGAACACAGACACGGCGCGACCGAAGGTCAGCACCGAGCGCGGCGCGTAGTGGCGGATCTGGTCCGGCGGATCGGCGTCGGCGCCGCCGATCACCGCGACAGGGTTCAGTACCGAACGCAATCCCGGATAGGGCTTCGCAATGACGGTGAGCTTCCCAGCCGGCGGGCTGTCCGCGCCGGCACCGACGCGATAGGTGGCGACCACGTTGTTGATGCCGGTCGGCAGCCGCGCGCCGTTCACCCCGTCGCCGAACATGAGATGGGTGCTGCCGCTGTTGTCCTCGCGCGTGACGAACACGGTCGCATCGGGCGCCTGGCCGTAGAAGCTCGGCACCTCCTGCCAGGGCAGGCCGTTCACCGTCAGATCGATCGTGCTGCCGTAGGTCGTGCCGTTCTGCAGATAGGTCACGGGCGACTGCGACAGCTTGAAATCCTGCGCCGGGTTGGTGGCGTTGCCGCTGCCCAGCACTTCGTTCGCCAACGTCTTGCCGCGCGTCACCGGGAGCAGGTTGGGCAGGACGAGGAAGGGCGGCTGCAGCACCGGTACCGGATCCGGCAGACCGCCGACCTTGAGGTTGTCGTCGTTGGCGGAGCTGCCGGCGGCGGGGATGCCGATGCCTGTCGAATCCTGGAGCAGGATGTCTTGGCCGGACCATGCCGGGAAAGGCTGCGGGCCTGTCCCAATAAGCTTGACCGGCTTGCCGCTCCAGGGCCCGAAGGGCTGGTCGAGCAGCGTGCCGACCGAGACCCAGTCGAAGGCGATGCTGACGCCCTTAGCGTCTGTCCAGTCGCTCGCCAGCGCGGTATCGCCGGTCAGCGTCAGCACGGTGTGCGGGATCGGCAGCGCGCCCTTGTCGGGAATGGGGGTTGCGTGGGCTTCGTCCGCCGCGAGCGCGTTCCAGATGACTTCGGCGGTCGACGACACCTGCGCCAGGACAGGATCCGGCGGGGCCTTGCCGCCTGCGGTGAACAGCAGCCAGTCCCCGGCTCCGAT
>Ga0209579_10003019_pt1 | contig 12494 bp, 11 predicted proteins | sample Coa_R1_2_FD_187152 | JGI IMG/M metagenome (GOLD analysis project Ga0209579, IMG submission 187152) | Surface soil microbial communities from Centralia Pennsylvania, which are recovering from an underground coalmine fire - Coalmine... | ecosystem: Environmental > Terrestrial > Soil >... | reverse complement strand
CGCGCATAGATGTGTACCGTCGCCTTCTGCACGCCATCCTTGGCCTGGAATTGCAGGTCTTTGTTTTCGATCTGCAACGTCACATTGGCAAGGATGGAACTGTTGGTGACCCGGATGAAATCGGCTCTCACCTTCATCGGCAGCAGGTTGAACGTAATCCGAGTGGTAACCGCGGCTTCCAGATCGGTGAACTTGGCCTTAGGCGGTTTCTGCAGGTTGGCGAACTGCTCGATGCGCTGGAACTCGCGCATACCGTTATCGCCGGGTCCGGCAATGCTATTGGCAAGGTGCGTGCCGTCGGTGCGCGTAAAGCGATCGACCTTGCTGGCCAGGCCCATCTGCTCCATCAGGGTTAGACCTGCACCCGGTACGTTGAGCAATGCGTCCTTTTCCGATGGGTCATAGGTCATACGGAATTCGCCGGATTGCGTCGTATCGACAAACTCGATCTTGATATCGCTGCCTACGCCATCGATCCAGCGGTAGCGCCACTGTTCGAACGGAAAGGTGGACGTCGTGCCGCCGCCTTCTTCGGCCGGGCGCTCGTACATACCGCCGCCCGCATGATCTTCGATTTCGTCGGGCGGGCCAAAAGTGATATAAATGCGGCCGCGGTCTGATTTCCAACCCGGAATACCGGAGGCGAAACGCTCGTTGGCGTAGGCGATCCGGCGGTAATGCTCTTCCTTGAACTCATTTTCCGCAGTGTCGGGGGTAGGATCGCGCCGCAGCCAGAATTGCTCGATAAACTGCTCTTGCTCTTCCGCCGTGCTCAGCTTGTGGAAAGCGGTCTTTTCCTCATCGGTGATGATATAGACCACATCCTCGTTGAGCCATTTGCGATAGGGAGCTTCCAGTTCTTTGCGGAGCTTGGCTTCCTTCCGCTTGCGTTCTTTATCGGTGAGGGGCTTGGCTACGGTTTCCCGGGCAGGCGCCGCGGCGGCTTTGTCCGTGCTTTGGGCAGCTTTATCCTGCGCGTTGGCGGGGCTCAGGCAACCGCATATCACCAGGGATAAGCAGGAAATCAAAAGGCGCGGTGATCGCATACGCTTACCGACTCCTGAAACTCAGATTAACTTGAGCTTTTTCAATTCTATGCCCGGGGTCACACCGGCGTCAAGCGTGCAGATTCCTCACACTGTGGTGGTGGCGGAACGCAATAGGCCATCCTCGAAGCGGAAATCGGCTTTCCGTCGTGGTTGGCGTGCGTACCAGCGATAGGTTTCCCCCAGGCTGGTAGCAAACGCCGACGGACGCACTCCCAGAACCCGCTGGACTTTGCCGACTTTTTCGGTGATCGGTGGCAGGTCCAGAAACTGGCCGAAGTAGAGTCCCTGCTGGCCGGGTTGGGCGACCGCTTCCAGGATTCTTTCCCGCGGGATATGCGCCAGCACCGGCGTCTTGCCCGCCGCCCGTCCTAATTCGCGTATGAACTCGACCTGGGTTACCGCGCGCAGGTGGCCGATATTGAAAGCCTGCCCCACCGCGGCCGGCACCGAGAGAGCCCGCACCATCGCGGCCACCAGATCGCGCACGAAGACAAACTGCATCAGCCGCGTGCCATCGCCGGGGATTATCACTGGGCGTTTGCTGCGTATGCGGTCCCAAAAGAACGCTTCCCGGTACCACTGGTTGTATGGGCCATAAACGTACGGCGGACGAAACGTAACCGCCGGGAATTTGTTCGACTGATGCAGGCGGAACAACGCCCGCTCGCTCATGGCTTTGTTGCGAGCGTAAACATTGGGATGCGTGTCGGGCGCCAGCGGCGCGTCTTCAATATGGTTCAGCCCATCGCCGTAAGCTGCCACGCTGGAGGTAAAAACGTAGCGCTCCAGGTGATCGCCGCAAGCGAGCGCCGTGGCTTCCACCTGCGTGCCGGTGGTTCCGCGCTCCATATCGTACACGTTGTCGAAGACGGCCTGGAAGCGATTGCCGGCGAGCACCCGGCGCATGGCATCGGGATCGTTGCGATCCGCCGCCAGATTCGCCACGCTCTTGCTGAGTCCATAGCGCCGCTTGCGGTGCAGAACCGTGACGTCGTGCTTGGATTTCAGGAGCTCGGCAACGAGCAGGCGGCCGATAAACTGGGTACCGCCGATTACCAGAACCTTCATGCCGGCCTAATCGTAATATTCCAAGCCAAGGTGCGTGATGAGATCTTCGCCCTGCATCCAGCGCAGCGTGTTCTTGAGCTTCATCAACTGGATGAAAATGTCATGCTCCGGATACAGGCCGGGCGCTGTCATGGGCGCCTTGAAGTAGAAGGAAAGCCACTCCTGCACGCCGCGCATGCCGGCGCGCTGGGCCAGGTCCATGAACAGCACCAGGTCAAGCACCAGCGGCGCGGCCAGGATGGAATCGCGGCAGAGAAAATCGATCTTGATCTGCATCGGATAGCCCAGCCACCCGAAGATGTCGATGTTGTCCCAGCCTTCTTTGGCGTCGCCGCGCGGCGGATAATAGTTGATGCGGACTTTGTGGTAGAAGTCCTTGTACAACTCGGGGTACAGGTCGGCTTGCAGGATTTGCTCGAGCGCCGAGAGCTTGGATTCTTCCTTGGATTTGAATGAGCCGGGATCGTCCAGCACTTCGCCGTCGCGATTACCGAGAATATTCGTCGAGAACCAGCCCGACAGCCCCAGCATGCGGGATTTCAAGCCCGGCGCGATCAGGGTCTTCATGAACGTCTGGCCGGTTTTGAAATCTTTGCCGCAAATCGGCACCTGGCGTTCACGGGCCATTTCCATCAACGCGGGCGCATCGACCGTCAGATGGGGTGCGCCGTTGGCGTAAGGAACGCCCGATTTGATGGCCGCGTAAGCGTAGATCTGGCTGGGCGAAATCTCCGGATCGTTCTTCTGCAGGCCGCATTCGAAGTCTTTCACGGTGGCGTGAACCGCGGCGGGGCGATGAAAAACTTCGGTCGAACCGCACCAGATCATAGACAGCCGGGAAGCTCCGCTCGATTCCTTAAAGTTTTTGATGTCGTCCATTAGCATTTCGGCATGGTCCATCTTCGAACCCTTGGGCTTGAGGTTGGGGCCGGTGATGCGCTTGACGTATTCGGGATCGAAAACCGCCTTCATCGGGCGGATTTTTTCCAACGGCTCCTTCACCTTTTCCAGCATCGCCGGTTCCAGCACGCCGGCGTGCTTGGCGGCTTCGTAGCCGTTCTCTTCGAAGATGTCCCAGGTGCCGAATACCAGGTCGTTGAGCCCGGCCAGAGGCACGAAGTCTTTGATTTTGGGACTGCGTCCGTCGGTGCGTTTTCCCAGGCGGATGGCCGAAAGCTGCGTGACCGAACCGATGGGCTTGGCCAGGCCCTGCTTGATGGCTTCCACGCCCGCGATGAACGTGGTCGTCACGGCGCCCATGCCAGGAATCAGAATGCCGAGCTTGCCGTCGGCGGGCGCAACAGTGACGTTGGGTTTACTGGACACGTTCTACTCTCCTTGGATCGAAAAGGTGATTTGTTATAATAGCAACTCATGCGCGACCGCGCGACCGCCACGCTCGCCACCTTGATCGTGGACGACGAAAAACCGGCGTCCGAAGAACTCACTTACCTGTTAAAGGACTTCCCGGAAGTGGAAGTAGTGGCTACCGGATCGAACGGCCTGGAAGCCATCGATCTCATCCAGAAGCTGGAGCCGGAGCTGGTCTTCATGGATGTGCAGATGCCAGGCCTCGACGGCCTGGGCGTGCTGCGCCGCCTGCGCGAGCAATCCACCGACCTGCCGCATATCGTCTTCGTGACCGCGTTCGATCAATACGCGATCGAGGCGTTCCGGCTGGAAGCGATGGACTACCTCCTGAAGCCGGTGGATAAGGCCCGTTTGGCTGAGACCATCGAGCGAGCTCGGCGGGCGATACAGGACCGGGCCAAACCGGAACCGGAGCCGGCGCGCACGGGACCGCAGCGCATCAAACTGCTGGTGCGCAACGCCGCGCGCAATTTCATCGTGGACGCGAGCGATCTGATCTACGCGACCATCGGCAACGGCCTGATCACGCTGGTGACGGCGACGGTGGAAGGGCAGTCGAATTACCGGACGCTGGAAGAGTTGCAAGCGTCGCTCGACCCGGCGCAGTTCTGGCGCGTGCATCGCTCGTTTCTGGTGAATGTGGACCGGATCAAGGAAGTGGTGCCATGGTTCAAGTCGAGCTACCAGCTCCGCATGGACGACAAGAAGAACACGGAAATTCCGGTGAGCAGAGTGCAAACGCGGAGACTGCGGGAACTGCTGAAGCTTTAACCCCAACACATTTCTCGCAGAGACGCAGAGAACGCAGAGAAAAACTTAAGAAATTTAAGGGGTTGGTGTTCTCTGTGTACTCTGCGTCTCTGCGAGAAATGTTTTGGTTTCCTTCACACCGTTACGCCCACCCTCCACAGCACGTACCCCACCGCCTGCCGCACGTATTGCCATTGTTCCTTGAGGTCGCCCCGCGTCTGCGCGGCGCGCGGCGATCCGTATGCCGTTAGCCCGCTGAACTCCAGCATCTTTTTTACCCGGTAGATGTGATAGCCGTCGCTCACCACAATGGCTGATTTCAGCTCCATGCGCCGCATGATTTCCGCCACGGCGGCTGCCGAATATACCGTCGAGTCGCTCGCAGGCTCCACGATGATTGCCTCGGACGGCACGCCGCGCCCAATTAAATAGGCCCGGCCCACTGCGCCTTCGGTGTACATCGGGTCGCCGCCCGCGCCGCCGGTGGTGAGAATGCGCGGCGCCAGTTTTTGCTGATACAGATCGAAGCCATGGTCCAGGCGCGCGCGAAAAACGGGCGACGGCTTGCCGCGATACTCCGCTGCTCCCAGCACCAGGATCACGTCGGCGCCCTGTGCTTCATCGATACGCGACTGCCGGCCGATTTCCACGGCAACCTGCGCCACCCATGCCAGCAGGGCGCAGAGCAAAACCAGCGGCGCAATCCAAATCACCCGTTTCATCTGCGGTATTCTGATCTGACATTGTATGTCCCGGCCGGAAGTAATTTCGAGTCCCGCCAATCCGCTGCTCAAAGATGTGCGTCGCGCCATCGCCCGCGGTGGGCTTACGCAGCAGGGATTGTGCGTGGCCGAGACGTTTCATCTGCTTGAAGAAGCGCTGCGCAGCGACCGCGCGGTGCCTGTGATTCTGGTGGCTGAATCGGTGCGCTCGGCCGTCGAAAAGCATGTGCGCGGCCTGCCCAGCGTGCGTGTGATGGTGATCGACGACGCCCTGTTTCAGAACCTGGCGGGGACCGAATCGAGCCAGGGAGTGATTGCGCTGGTGGAAGCGCCGGCTTGGAAACTGGAGCAAGTGCTGCGCGGGGCAACGCTGCTGATGGTGCTCGACGGGCTGCAGGATCCCGGCAACGCAGGAGCCATCGTGCGCGCGGCGGAGGCTTTTGGCGCGACCGGCGTGATGTTTCTGAAAGGCACCGCCAGCCCGTTCAATCCCAAAACGCTGCGCGCATCGGCGGGTTCGCTATTCCGTGTGCCGTTCGTGCATGGGCTGGACCCGGCTCTGGCATCTGCGGCGCTGAAACAAGCCAAGCTGGATGTGTACGCGGGCGTGTCTGCGCCCGGCATCGTGAAAAAGCTGAGCGACGTGGATTTCAGGCGGCACTGCGCGATCATCATTGGCAGTGAGGGGCGCGGCGTGCGCGCAGCCATGCGGGCTTCGGCCACGGATTTGACCATCCCCACAGTGGGGGTCGAATCGCTGAATGCGGCGATGGCGGCGACGGTGGTGCTCTATGAAGCGCACCGCCAAAGGGCGTCCGTCCTGTGAGCTTGTTCGATACTACTCCGCCGCAATTCAGCAGCGATAAGCAGCGGCCGCTGGCTGATCGCATGCGCCCACAGACACTCGAAGAATACGCCGGGCAGGAGCACATACTCGGGCCAGGCAAGCCGCTACGCGCGCAGATCGATCACGATCAACTCACGTCCATAATTTTGTGGGGGCCGCCTGGAGTAGGGAAGACCTCGCTTGCGCAGCTCATCGCCCGGATTACGCGCTGCGAATTCGTGTCGTTTAGCGCCGTGCTGACAGGCATCAAAGAGATCAAGGCGATTATGGTGGATGCCGAGCGGCTGCGGCGCTCAGGCCGCCGGACCATTGTATTCATCGACGAAATCCACCGCTTCAACAAAGCGCAGCAGGACGCGTTTCTTCCCTACGTGGAGCGCGGCGATATTATTCTGATCGGCGCGACCACTGAGAATCCATCCTTCGAGGTGATCTCGGCGCTGCTGTCGCGCTCCAAAGTTTACGCCCTGCATGCGCTCGCCGCCCCGCAGATTATCGAGCTGCTGGAACGTGCGCTGCGGGATAAGGAGCGCGGGCTGGGCGATCGCGGCATGCAGGCTTCGCACGAATTGCTGGAGCAGATTGCCATTCACTCGAACGGCGACGCGCGGGCGGCGTACAACACACTGGAGGCGGCGGTGCGGGCTTCGACGGGCACGGAGCTTGCGCGCGAGGCGGTGGAAGACGCCATTCAACGTAAAGTGCTGCTCTATGACAAGTCGGGCGAAGAGCACTTCAATTTGATTTCGGCGCTGCACAAATCGGTGCGCTCGAGCGATCCCGATGCCGCGCTCTACTGGCTGACGCGTATGCTTGAAGCCGGGGAAGACCGGCTGTACATTGCGCGGCGTCTGGTGCGCATGGCGATAGAAGACATCAGCCTTGCTGATCCACGCGCGCTCGAACAAGCCATGGCCTGCATGCAGACCGCGCATTTTCTCGGGATTCCGGAAGGCGACCTGGCATTGGCGCAGGCGGCGATTTATCTGGCAGTGGCGCCGAAGTCGGACGCCGCCTATCGCGCGCTCAATATGGTGCGCGAGGACGTGCAGAAGACACAGGCTGAGCCGGTGCCAATGCATTTGCGCAATGCGCCGACGTCCGCCATGAAGCAGTGGGGATACGGGGAAGGCTACCAGCACGCGCATACGTTCGAAGACGCGCTGACGGATATGGAGTGTCTGCCACCGTCGCTCGCCGGCCGCCGGTATTACGTGCCGACGGATCGCGGGTTAGAGAAGCGGATCGCGGAACGGATGGAAGAGATCCGGAAAGCGAAAGAGAAAACCTAAGACATTTCTCGCAGAGACGCAGAGAACGCAGAGAAAAACGCGCATTTCTCATTGAGAGCCGTTCCCTAATTCGGCCGTCGCCTGCCGGTAGCGGCGCTGCAGAGTCTTGCGGTAGTCGGTGACAGTCATGTCGGCGCCAGATGCTGCGCTCTCCAGTTGGTTTTCGGCAAGCGCCAGTCCCGCCCAGCGATCCGATCCCAGAGTGCCAAGAAAGTTCGCATCGAACTCAAATCCGAAGACGGCAATCGAGGGCAGTGCCGTTTGGTATCCGGCGCGCAACCCCAGATCCTGGAAGGGGAAATTCTTGGCCCAGTCCGTGTGATAGCCAATGCGTCGATTGCTCGGGTTTACCGAAACCTGAGCATGAGTCACACAGTTACCTTCCGGAATGCCATATTTCGAGCGCAGCATCTCGGTCAACACGCGCGCGGCAAAGAGCTGCGCCGGGTTGTTGGCATATCCATCCGGCGTGGTTCCGGTCTGACCTTCGAACGACACGCCGATAAAGCTCTGGTTGAGGTTCAGATACACATTGCTTTCGTCGGCCCAAACCGAGAAGCCCGCGTGGTGAGCGGCGGCGGTTTCTTCTACGATGCGGTGAACCAGCCCGAAACGATCGATCACAAAGTGATAGAGGCCGTTCTGCCGCACATACGCCAAGGTAGCCAGGCTGTCTCGCCGGAGGCTGTCACGAAGGGGAGCTTCGAAAGGAACTGTGTGGCTTTCGGTGGTGTGATATACGATGCCGGCCGGGTACGAACGCACTTCGGAGAGCTCGAGTGAACCGCGGCGGAGGCTACGGTACAGGCGAGGCGGTGCCGGAACTCGAAAATCGTCATCGATGCGAAGGCCATTGCTATAGGTTTCCACGCCAGCACGGCTTTCGATCAGCCACACGGTTGGCAGCGCTGAGGTTTCTGGGATAGCTGCTGGAAGGGAAACGGAAGCTACAGCCGCAGCCGGAACGGCGAGGTGCGAATCCAGGTCCAACGCCACCGCGCTGGCGGCCACCAGCAGAACTCCCGCTGCCCATAGTAGACGGGTGCTCAACGCCGATCCCGGCTGAGGAGCTGCGTAGCCGGCCAGCTCCATGAGTGCCGAGGCAGAGGTCATCAATAGTGCAGTGCACTCGGCCCGGAGTTTCTCTCAGTGAAACCTGAAGGCTAGGGTTCCATCCAGCCAGTGAGTGCTTGGAATTTACCCTCTTTGAGCTCACAGATGAATCCCGCTCGCTGGGCGTGATGGTTGGATTTGGAAAACGTGACAGCCGGAAGAATTCCGCCGCTATCCCAATTGCGAATGGTCTCCATGGCGTCGATGAAGCTCTCGCGGGTCAGATTCTTGCCGGCGCGGCTGAGGCCCTCTGTCACCAGCCTGCCAAACACGTAGCCGTACAGCGAATAGCGGTTCAGCGGATGCTGCGGATAATACTTGGCCATCAGCCGGCGATAGTCGGCGATGCCGGTCTCAGCACTCTGCGCCGGGTCCGGGTAGTAGCAGAAACCGAGAGTGCCTTCCGCGTAGCCTCCGGGCACGTTGAGGTATTGCTCGTCGGTCAAGGGTCCGGATGAAACCATGCGTACATTGCGCCAGTCGAGCGCGGCTTTGGCTTCCATCACCCGCTTGGCTTGTGGCGGATAAAGCGCCAGAATGATCGCGTCGGGCGCGGCCTGCTTCAACTTTTCAATTTCACCGGTGAGGTCGCCAGGGTTCGGCACATCGATGGCTTGCGCGCCGGTGATGGTGTAGCCAAACTCGGCGGCGTGCTCTTTCAGGCGATCCAGAAAAAACTGGCCGTAGATGTTAGCGTCATGCACGATGGCGATTTTCTTGAATCCCCGCGTCTGGGAGAGATAGCGGAGCATCACCTGGCTCTCGCCGGCATAGCGCGGATACGACGTAAACACGTAGCGCGCAGCGTCGGTGGTCACCAGCGCGGTGTGAGGAAACAGGTACGGAACTTTTTTCTCGGCGGCGTACGAAGCAAGGGTTACCGACGCCGGTCCGCCAAAATTGAGCAGGGCGAACACCTGATCCTGCTCGACCAGGCGTTTGGCGTTAGCGACCGCGTCATTCACCGTGGCGCATCCGTTGCGCGTGTACGAACGGGTGCTGATCTTGCGGCCGAGAATGCCGCCGCTATCATTGGTGTTCCTGATGGCCAGTTGGAACCCCAGATTCTCTTCGTCGAGCGAGAAGCAGTTGGAGGGACCCTCAATGCCGAGCAGGATCGTGTCGGTAGATACTCCGGGCTCGGCGGCAGCCAGCAAGGTGAAGAGAGCGATCGAGAGGCCGGGTCCAAAGCGCATTCGGGAAATCTACCGCACATCGCCCGTGGTAGCAAGGATCCCGGCCTGCCCCCGCGGTTCGTGTCTAGTTCCGATCGCCGAACGTGTAGCCAAGCCAAACTGTGCCCTCTGGCACGGCGTTGCTGCCGAACTGGTCGGTGAGGCCGGGTACGTAGTGCAGATCAAACTGCGGGCGAATGAACAGATGCTGCGAGAGAAATAACTGCAGCCCTATTCCGGCGTGGAGCTGGAAATGGGTCGAATTCCCCACTGTCTGGGATACGTTGGAGCATACGGCAGTCCCAACACAGGCACTCTGCGAAACGGCAAAATTGGTGCTGGCGCCGCCAATACCGGCCTGCAATTGCAATTGCACCCGCTTCTCATTGATGGGCGCATAAATGCCATTGAAATCGTAAAATGTTTGGCGGTATTGGAGCGGGCCATAATCGCTTCGGGAAGGCTGCAGATTCACTTCGGCGCCAAAACCCAGATGCTTCTGGATCATCACATCGCCCCCGAGGCCGAGAAAGAAACCGCCGAGCCCGGGGTTCGCCTGGCAAAATGTGTCACCCGAGGTCGGTGAGCAAGAGCCAAACGGATTCGTGAGCGAGCTCGCATTATCGAGGCCCGATCCGTTTGACCCAACCCGGGCCGTGCCGAAGCCGATATTGAGGTCGATAGATCGCTGCGCACTGGCAATTGGAGAAAGGCAAATCGCCAAGGAAAGCAAGGGAAGGCAACAGAATATTCGTCTCACGTAGAAATCTCCTTTGAGTCTGCGGACCTCTTGGTTCAGTTCACAGCGAATGCCGTGATATCAAATCCGACGCAGTTGCAGCCGGGTTCGTTTCACCTGAGGCGCAAAAGAGACGAAACTGCGATTGCAGGTTGTATAAGCCAACAGTTTTGAATTATGCCGAACGCTCGCTGGTGATCATCCCGTGCTCGATCGCGTAACGTGTAAAATCTGCAACCGTTCGCAAGTTGAGCTCCTGAGTAAGTTCCGCTTTGTGAAATTCCACGGTCTTTACGGAAATACTCAAAATGCCGGCGATTTCTTTGCGGCTGTGACCCTCGGCAACGAGCTGCAGGACTTCGCGCCGGCGTGGCGTGAGACCATCCGATTTCGTCGTGCCAGCCAATAACTCGAGCGCGTTGCGGGCCACCAGCGGGCTTACATAGAAATTCCCTTTCAGCACTTCACGGATGGCAGTGAGCAGCTCGGATGCCGCTGCCCGCTTCAACAGGTATCCCGCGGCGCCGGCGCGAAAGGCTTCCGTCACATATTCGCGGTCACCGTGCATCGTCAGGAAAATCAGCTTGGCCGACGGCAGGGTTTTGCGAAGCTGATGGGCGGCGTCAATGCCGTTTAGAAGCGGCATGGAGATATCGAGCAGAATCACATCCGGCTTGAGTGTCCGGGCGGAAGTAAGCAGCGCCTGCCCATCGCCTACGCAACCGATCAGATCGAACTCGGGCTCCAGCATCAGGCGAATGCCATCCAATAGCAATGTGTGATCGTCGGCAAGTAGCAGGCGTGTGCGCATGAAAGCTCCTTAGGTTTACAGCGGAATTCGTATGGTAATGACGACGCCATGGCCGGGTCGTGTATGCAGTGAAAAATCTCCGTCAACCAGGTTGACGCGTTCATGCATGGCGATCAGGCCCAGGCCACCGTTGCCCGCCGCCGAGTTTTGATCAAAGCCGATGCCGCGGTCTCGAATGGATAGAAACAACTGGTTGCGAAGTCCAGCGAGCACGATGGTTACGCTGGTTTTGCCGGCGTGTTTGGCAACATTGCGCAGGGCCTCCTGCACCACGCGATAGAGAGAGCTGGCGATCTCAGGGGGAATGTGCGCCGGCACGTTGCGGGCCGTCAGCCGCACGGGAAAGTGCTCGCGGGCGGCGAATTCGCGAATGAACGCGCGCAGGGCCGCGGAGAGTCCCAAATGATCGAGCGACGAGGGATGAAGCTGGTGCGCAATACGGCGAACGTTGTTGGCCAAGGTGCCCACTCCGTCGCGGATGCCTAGCAGTTGACGCTTCTCATCGCCCATTTGAGGGGGTAGGCGTTGTTCAAGCATCTCGATATCGAATTGCAGCTTTGCCATTTCCTGGCTGAGTTCATCGTGCAACTGCCGGGACACGCGCCGGCGCTCATCTTCCTGACTGTGCAGCAGGCTGGCGGTCAGCGCGCGCAATTCCTCGTGGGTGCGGAGCAGAGCCGCTTCGCTATCCAGCAGAGCGGCTTCGGCCTGACGGAGCCTCCCGCGCTCCTCGAGGAGCAGACGCCCGGTCCCCTTCAGGACAAGGCTCTCCCTCAACGGGAACGCAATGTGGCTGCGAGCGAGCACTTTCTCCTGCGCTTCAGATATCGTTCGGCGGACGACGGCGCGCCGCTCCAGGACCTTCGTTTTTTCCATGTGGGAGTGTGATACGCGCGAACCGCTTTCGCCGGATTGCGCGGTGGAGAAACTGGCTCAATGATCGTTGCTTCAGGCGCCGGAGTCAATATAGCCCTCCGCTTGCGCAGGAAGATGCTGGCGTAGAACAACACGGCCCCGAGCAGCGCGATCGTCGCCGTTTCCGCGGCCTCCGGTGTGAATGGACGTGGAACTGCCGCCAGGCGGATGGGCAGCAGCAAAGCAAAAGCTGTCAGGAACAAAAAAGTAATTGCCCTTCTCAAGGAAGTGGCTCCTAGGGAATTTAAAGGTGAGAGTGCCGGCACGCAATGCCGGGATACAGGCAATCTGGCAATCGCTGAGGTATGCCATTAATCTAACAGGGGCCTGGCGTCCGAGGGTACTGGGCAGTGTCCCAGTTCCGAGTTAAAAGAAGCCTAGGAGTATACTTTTGGATGGCCTTTCCCTGGAACATCTCAAGAAGGAAGCCAAGAAATTGTTGAGAGAAATGCGCCTGCAGAATCCTGGCGCAACTCTGGCCGCCGCACAACTCGCCGTGGCGCGCAGCTATGGGTTTGCCAGTTGGCGCAAGCTGAAGGCTTATGTCGACGCGCTTCATCATGAGGGCGCGCGTTTGGTCAACGCGGTTCGCAGCGGCGATCTAGCCACCCTGGGCACGATTCTGGATCAGAATCCCGAACT
>Ga0209579_10003017_pt1 | contig 12498 bp, 12 predicted proteins | sample Coa_R1_2_FD_187152 | JGI IMG/M metagenome (GOLD analysis project Ga0209579, IMG submission 187152) | Surface soil microbial communities from Centralia Pennsylvania, which are recovering from an underground coalmine fire - Coalmine... | ecosystem: Environmental > Terrestrial > Soil >... | reverse complement strand
GCCGCGCTGCGCCGCCGAAAGCGCCTGCCGCAAACGGTCTTCGCACACGGATCGATTGGGCAGGCCGGTCAGCGGATCGTGGGTGGCCTGGTGAGCCAGCGTCGCTTCCATGCCTTTACGTCCTGTAATGTCCGAGACGATGCCGTCTATATAGCGCACGCCGTTTTTTTCATAGGTGGTGGTGGCCCGGTCCTGTATCCAGATCCATTGCCCGTCCTTGCGCTGGATGCGGTATTCCACGCTGTATGGCCGCCGCCGCGCCAGCAACTCGCCATACGCCGCGCGCACCATTTCCATGTCTTCCGGATGAATCCGGTCGAACCAGATCCCGGCGTCCACGATCTCCTCGGGAGTGTAGCCACACAGTTTTTCGCTGTTGGAGCTGACGAACACCGACCGGCCGGCGGCATCCGCCGTCCATACTACGTCCGGGATGTTACCCACCAGGGAGCGATACTTTGCCTCGCTGCGCCGCAGAGCTTCTTCGGCCAACAGGCGCTCCGTCATATCCCGCGCGATGATGGAGGCGCCCACCACGGCGCCCTCCCGGTTCTTGATCGGCGAGACGCTGAGAGAGACGCGGATCTCGGCGCCGTTTTTTTTCAAGCGATGCGTCTCGAGGTGCGAGACCGGCTTACCCTGCGCGATGTTGTCAAGTATTTGCGACTGTTCGTCCGCGGTGCCGGACCGCGCCAGGATGGAGATAGGTTTTCCAATAACCTCATCGGCGCGATAGCCGTACATGGCCGCGGCGCCCTGGTTCCAACTGACGATGGTCCCGTCCAGAGTCTTGCCGATGATGGCGTCGTCCGAGGATTCTACGATGGACGCCAGCAGATCTTTCATCTCCTCAGCCTGTTTGCGCGCTGTGATGTCGCGAAGAATCGCGGACGCCGCCGTTACCTGCCCCTGGGCGTCTCTAATCGGACAAACAGATAATGCAACGTCTATTCGTTTTCCGGATTTTGTAACGGCTACGCCCTCGAACCGGGTGCTTTCGCCGCGCGCCAGGGCTGCATCGACACGCGGCAGAACGTCTCGCCGGTCGGGCGCCACCAGCATCGATACGGACCGGCCGAGGACTTCCTCGGCGGAGTAGCCGAATAGCTCTTGCGCACCCCGGTTCCAGCTCACTATAGTGCCGTCGGTCGTGCGGCCGACAATGGCATCTTCGATGGACTCCACGATGGATGCCAGGAATCGTTCCGTTTTCTCGGCGGCCTTGCGCACGGAGATGTCCTGCTTGATGGCGATGTAATTGGTAACGGTCCCACGGGCATCCCGCACGGGAGCAATAGTCATCTCCTCCGGATACAGGCTGCCATCCTTGCGGCGGTTGATCAATTCCCCGTGCCAGACCTTGCCGGCCGCGATGGTCTGCCACAGGTCTTTGTAGTAAGCGGGGTCTTGCGTCCCGGATTTGAGGAGGCGCGTATTTCTTCCGGCGGCTTCCGCGGCGCTATACCCGGTCATGGCGGCGAAGGCCGGGTTGACATACTGGATATTCGCGCGGGCGTCGGTGATCACCACGGCTTCGGCGGCCTGTTCGATGGCCCGCGAGAGGCCGGCTTTTTCTGTGCGCGCGCGCTGCATGTAGTGCGCCGCCATGATGGTAAAGAAGCCTGTCAGGATGACGGCGACGCCGATTGATTGCCAGGAAACGGTATTCGGAAGCGCGAGCCGCAAGAACGCCAGCCCCAGGCACCCGGCCGGCGCGATGAGAGATTGCGCGGGGAGCGCCCGCAGGCCGCCGAGAGTCAAATACTTGTCCTCATCTGGGTAAAACTGTCCCCGCCAAATATATCTGTATTAATAATCGTATATCCAGAACTGAAAATGGAGAATATTAACGTTAGTTATTGCTTCGCGGACTGAAAATAGCGGGAAATTTGAAGTTCGGCGGGCTATTCGTACCGCAGCGCTTCCACCGGATCGAGCTGCGCGGCCTTGTACGCGGGCCAGATTCCGAAAAACAGGCCCACGCTGAGCGAAACCACGATGCCCAGCGCAGCTGCCCACATGGGCACTTCGGCGGGGAGCGATTTGAAAACCAGCCGGCTGATCAGCGAAATCAGCCAGCCGAAAACGATGCCCGCGACACCGCCCAGGCTGGTCAGCACCGACGCCTCCAGTAGAAATTGCAGAACAATATCGCGCCGCCGTGCGCCGATGGCTTTGCGCACGCCGATCTCCTGCGTCCGCTCGGTCACCGAAACCAGCATGATGTTCATCACCCCGATGCCGCCCACCAACAACCCTATCGAACTGAGCACCGCCATTACCAGGAAGGTAATTGCTGTAATTTGCCGGAAATCGGCCACCATCTGGTCGGCGGTGGAAAGCGCGAAATTATCCGGCTTGTCGTACGGCACGCGCCGGTCGATGCGCAGGATGGTCCGGACTTCGTCTAAAGCCTTGGGCAATTGCCCGTCCTTGGCGGTAACCACAATGGCATTTTCCCGCGCGTTCGGATACATTTTCTGCATCATCCAGTACGGGATTAATACGCGCATATCCTGATCGCCGAAGAAAGACGCGGCGGGGCGGATCATGGTGCCGATCACTTCCAACTCATGGCCGTCTACCGTGATGGTTTTGCCGATGGGTTCGACGTTGGCGAACAGGCCTTTCTCGATGTCGGCCCCCACCACGGCCACGGGCGCCCGGCGGCGGCTCTCTTCTTCCGTGAAGAATCGCCCCAGGTGCATGTCCACCTGGCCGCCACGGGCATAGGCCTCCTCGACGCCCATCAGGTTGATGTCGTACATGTCGTTGCCCTTGTAGCGCACGTTGAGAATCTGCTCCGGGCCGAAAAGCATAGGCGAAACGTCCGCTACCGAGGGACACCGCGCCTTGATATCCACCGCGTTCTGCCAGGTCAGATCCTTGCGCGTGCGCTCCTCCGAACTCAAGCGATGCGTACGCGGTCCTACAGGGAATTTGAAGACGATGATCGAATTGGGGCCAAAGCTGCGCAGCACGCCCGTAATAGATGTGTCGAAACCCGTCAGGATGGCGCCCACGCCGATGATCGTGCCGGTTCCGATGATGACTCCCAGCACCGTGAGAAACGCGCGCAGTTTGTGCGAGCGAATGGTCTGGAAGGCCAGCATCAATCCGTTGACGATCGCCAGTCGGGTCATGGTTTACTTCTCCACCCGCAGCGCTTCGATGGGATCCAGGCGCGACGCGCGGCGCGCCGGATAGATGCCGAAGAACAGCCCTACGATGCCCGAGAGCCCCACGCCCAGGAAGATGGAGGTCCAGGGAAGCGCCATGGGCACCGAAGTGACGTTGCGCACCAGCACGGCCACCATCCAGGCGATCAGCACGCCGGCCAGGCCGCCGGTGGCCGCCAGGCACGAAGATTCCACCAGAAACTGGTTCAGGATGTCCCGCCGCCGCGCGCCCAGCGACTTGCGAATGCCGATTTCATGGGTCCGTTCCGTAACCACCGCCAGCATGATGTTCATGATCACGATCCCGCCCACCAGCATGAACACGGAAACGATCCCCACCGCCATGGCGGCGATGGCTGAGGTGAGCCGCTCCCAAAGCGTAACGAAAGCTTCCGAGGCAAAGATCGAGAAATTGTCGTCCTGGCCGGGACCCAGATGACGGTACGAACGCAGCAGCGTGCGGGCTTCGTCCTGCGCTTCGGCCAGGTGCTGCTGGTCGATGGCTTTGGCGATCAGCCGTATGCCGGTGCGGGCGCCATAAGTCTTGAAATAGCTCTCCGCCGGGATCATGACGAAATTATCCTGGGAGTTGCCGAACACGCTCCCCAACTCCTTGGCCACCCCCACCACTTGGTAAGGCGTGCCTTCCACTTCAACCGTCTTGCCGATGGGGTCGACGCTGGCGAAGAAGCGTTCCCTCAGGTCGTTGCCGATGAAGATCACGGGCGCGTGGCGGCGGGTTTCTTCAGGCGTTATGCCGCGCCCGCTGCCCACCTGCACATTGTTGATGGCGGGAATATTGTCCGTAACGCCCTCCACGTCCACGTCCTCCATGGAGTCGCCTTTATAAGAAACGCGCGCCCGGCGCGATACCATCATCCCCACGTCCTTCAGCAGGGTGGCCTGGCTCCTGACGAACTCGTACTCGTCGCGCTTGATTTCCGGGTTGCGCTTCATCATCTCGTAGAACTTCTTGGGGTCCCAGGGGCCGAACCACGCCATGCGTACAATACGGAAGCCGTCCGCGCCCATGTTGGAGACCTTGTCGGAAATGTACACGTTCATCCCGTGGATCAGCGCCGTGACGGCGATCAGCGTGGTGGTGGCCAGGATGATGCCTAGCAGGGTGAGGAAACTGCGCAGCTTATTCTTGCTGAGAGAGCCGAAGGCGATGCGGGTGGCCTCCCAAAAGGAGGCGCTGGGCCGGAACTTGCGGGGGTTGCGCACGGGAGTCCATTAAACAGACGGCGGCGAGGGCCTCATTGTTCCAGACGAACGAAGCGGCAAAAGATAACACGGGAGCGTGCTAAAATCGAGTTGTAGCCCAATCGCGGACTCAACCGATTGAATAGGCCTGCCAAAGAGATGGGGGCGCAACGGATTCGACGGGATTGAATCGTGATGGGGAGGCGTGCCGGGTTCCGAGCTCCCGTAAAACGATCGGAAAAACACAACTGCCAATACGCAGTTTGCATACGCTGCCTAATTAATTAGGTAGCCGCTCCAGCCGTCGAGCCCGCGCGGCGGTGAGTGAGCGTCATATTGCGGGATAGGCTGAAGGCTTCGGTCCGGAGCATAAAGCCGAGATCAATCGGGCTAGGTGGCCGCCATTTTGCCGGTTCAGTGGCGGGTGCTGAAGCTTTTGAACCGTGCTACGCACGTAGTTCTCTTCATGGCGAGCATTCTCGGACGCGGGTTCAACTCCCGCCGCCTCCACCACTATATTTACAATATAATCAATAGTTTACAGTATTGACTTGCTTCGCGTAAGTTTTACGTAAGATGCCGCGTGCTAGAATTGGTGCCGTGTTGAACCTTTTCCGCCGACACATTGCCGACTGCTCGAAGGCGGGCACTCGTACGCAGGATTGCCCCAGCAAACCGAAATGCCCAATCCACTTCGAGGGCGTTGATGGGAGCGGCAAGCGTCACAAACCCCAAGCACTGAGAGATCCCGCTTCTGGCAGCGGCGTCCGAGACTGGAACCGAGCAGTCGAGATCAGTAGGGAAATGGAACTGCCGATTCCACCGAAGCAGACCCAAAAGCCTCAAGCCAGCATTGAGGCCGCCACGGCGAGCTTCGTCGCCTTAAAAGCAAAACGAAGTCTTGACCTTCAGCGAAAGATCCGCCTTCTCCTTGCAAGGCTGAAGGCGTTCCTTGAAACCCGCAGAAAAACAACGGTGCCTGAAGTGACATTCGGCGACCTAATAGATTTCAGGGCTGCCTGGAGCGATGCGGTCACAACACAGCGTCGGAATCAGGAATTATTAAAGGCATTTTTCCGGTTCTGTGTGAAATCGGAGTTCATTTCTAAGAGTCCTGCCGCGGATCTGGACCCGATACCTGAAGGTCGACCCAAAACGGAGCCATTCACCCGCGACGAGATTGGCCGGATTCTCTCCGCGACCTCGAGAATCAGTGATGCATATGGAAGGCAAGGGCAGCCCATAGCAGACCAAACCAAGGCTTTCGTTCTTGTGATGCGATACACCGGTATGTCGATCGGCGACACTGCGAAGCTGGAAAAGGCAGACGTGTCGGGAACCCGGATTAGAACCTACCGGAAGAAGACAGGCGAAGATGTCTTCGCTAAGGTGCCGCCTTTTGTGATCGACGCTCTCAAGGCTGCGCCACACGATAGTGACAGGTACTATTTCTGGACTGGGCGAGGAAAACTCCACACCAGAACAAGCAAATGGGGCGAACGACTTCAGCGGCTGTTTGTACTGGCAGGCGTGCGGATATTCGAGACCGACAGGAAAAGGCGGTCCGGTGGAAAGCTTAAATCCTTGTCAGAAACCGTCACAAAGTCTACGGCAACACCACATATGTTTCGCCACACCCTGGTACGGGATCTCCTCGAACATGGCACACCAATGGAAGAGATCGCGGAACTGCTGGGAAACTCCATGAAGACTGTGGAGAAGTATTACAGCAAGTGGGATACTCGCCGGCAGGCTAGGCTTGAGAAGCGTTTAGAGGCATTCTGGAAGGCTGACCCCACGACGAAGACCCTGGCTCGCTGAGGCCAGAGCCTTCGCCTACAGAGGCCGTTCTTCTCACGCCGCCTTGGCGGAGAGGCGATTGTGAACCCGATACTTCACGCTTTCAGGAATACGTAGAGTGGTGTGGGCGCGCTTGTAGCGAGTCCCCGGGCGACAGAGCTTCAAGACGCCATCTTCGTCCATGAATAGCCTGCGGATGCTGTCCCGCGAGAGTCCCCAGTCCAGTGCGATTTCATCAACACTATAGTGCTTCTCATTAGCGATCGAAATCACAGTTGCGTTTGCCATAAGGTTAGTCCTCACCGATTGTCTCGGTCAACGGCTGTTTGGCCGACGCCCCGAGATCCATTGAACACCGGCCCGAAGCCCGCAGCGCATCTCCGTCGCGGATTATCATGCGGCTACCTCGTCATCGTCCAGCGGCACGGGGGCCTCCGCTGGCCTGCCATATTTGCTTCTCGCGCTCTCCTTGCCGGCCTCGATGTTCTTGAGCCTCTTTGCGCACTTCTCTTCCCAGAGTTCCCTTAGCTCTGGGTGGACGTAACTGTCCCCTTCCTCGGTGAGTTGAAATAAGCCCATCACCGCACCCATCTCGTTATAGAACTGCTTCGGCTTCCTCGCACGCGCCAGCTTCGCCAGGATCTCAGGGTCACTCGTCAGACAACCCGCGCCCTTCCATGACTCAACCATCAACCAGATGAGCCAACCTACTTGATAATCCGCCAATAACATGATTGCTGTGTCCTTGCACCAGTCGTTGATGTTGAGCGGGAACCACCACAACGGGTTCTTCATGCCGCGCCGCGAAGCCTTCGCCGGCCCGACATCATATCTTGCGGCGCTCTTCGCAATCTCCACCACTTCCGTAGCAGGTAAGGGTGGCACACACTGCTTTTGATTCATACTCATAAGACTCTCCTCAATTTCGTCTTGCGTCTTTCCATTTCCCCGAAGAAAACAGGCCCGCTTGAACAGCGCCTCATTTCTGAAGCCCTCTGTAATCCTCGCTTCGCAGCCGTTAACCTGCTCACGCCTAAGATCCTCGGCCGGAACCTCGGCCGCGAGACTCGCGCCTGGAGTGGCCGATGTGAGCCAAGCAGGGACTTCTGCCATGACGCGTTGGGGATTCTCCCAATGGTAGTGGACACCGCTGACATGCTTCGAAGGAGGTGCAACTACGTATCCACCTTCGCCACGAACGTCAACACCTTCGCCCAACGACCCAGCGCTATTCTTGATCGCCAGTTGACCGCACCGGAAGTACAGGTGCATCCCATGTCCCGTGCGGACAGTCAGCGTGTCCGGCTGCCAGCCGTGCGCATCGCAGAGCAATCGTAGGCTGTTCTGGCCCTTCTCCCCGTCAATGTCGATGACGACAAGGTTCGAAGCGCGGCCGGTCGCGATGCCTATGTTCGCCTCAGGCCATCGACGCCACCATTTACGAATCTCGCCAGATTGCGTACTCGCCTCCTTCTGCCACGATCTAATCCGGGGATGCTTGCCAGGCGCGGCGCAATTCGCCTTTCCGCAGGAGCACCGACCGTCAATGGCAGTGTGCAGAGGCAGAATATGTAAGCCCATGTCACCATACGCTAGCGCGGCTTCCAACAGCGACTCGCTCGGGTATTCATTATCTATAACCTGAAATACCTCCATCTCCGTCACCTCGGCACCCGCAACTCTGATACTGTAGACTCTAAGACCTGCGTCGTGCTGTAGTGCAGGATTTCTCTACAGTTGCTGCCGTAGGTTCTGTATATTGGTCGAGTTCTACTTGTTGCTCTTAGTCTTGCTGTGTCTCTTTCTGGTTGCTCTGGTGTGTCAACCAGGGCGCAACCCGATCGTTTCCACGGTGCGTTTGTTTTCTTGTCCATACTTTCAGTTTGAGCTAAAATGGGATATATTACAAGGAAGCCTTTCATGTCACCCCAACACGGATCAATCCGTCTGATTTCAGTCTCCGTACGCGTGCAGCTCGACGCAGCGTCATGGAGTTGGCGCGTTCTTCCGAGCGGTAAGCTCGCATATGATCTGCACACTGTACAGACCGGAACCGTATCCGTTCCCCCACGTTTTCGACGCAGCGGACGGGCAGTGCGGGACCGGTTTCTTTCAGTTGAGGCGAACCCGGATGCCGCGCTTCGCTTCTTAAATTCCACCGGATATTTCGCAAATGGATCACTTCCCAGCAGGCCGATACCAAGCGATCTGGAGGAGTTCGAGAAATTCCAGCAGGTGGTCAAGGCATTGCTGACGACGAAGCCTTCCCAGTGGCCGAAGGTACTCGAGCAATACCCGAAGATCGGAGATACCGTGAATAGAAACAAAGCTCCTGCGCTTGCGCTTAACTGGGAGGGAAATGTGCCTATAGGCGTCGTGACCGCTGTTAGTGTGGTGGGTGCCATTGTTGCCTCAATTTTAGTGGACCGTTGGGCCGGCGCCGAGTTTAGGATGTGCAAGAACCCACGTTGCCGCAAAGTGTTTGAAGTCACCGATGCGCGGAAGATCTTTTGCAACGGAGACTGTGCCCATCGCAGCGCGGTGCGGGCCTACAAGAAGAGAAAGCGCGACCGCCGTATGCGTGATTCTGATGCTCGTCGGTAAGGAGTTTGAAAATGGTGCTGTTCTGGTCGCTGGACCGATTCTCGCGCGAAGGTGTCCTGGAAACGCTTCAGCACCTCAAGGCACTCACCTCTCATGGTGTGTAGTGGTTCAGCTACCGTGAGGAATACCTGCGGTCCATCGGCCCATTCAGGGATGCTGTGCTGGCGATCCTGGCAGCTATCGCCAAACAGGAGCGCGTTAGGCTATCTGAGCGCGTGCAAGCTGGCCTGAGTCGCGCCAAGGCTCAAGGTAAGGTATTGGGACGCCCCAAGGCTGCGGTGCGGCCTGGGCGCGCGTCCTGGCTGCGGGAGAAGGGTCTGAGCTTACGCGCCATTGCCGTCGAGACTGGGGTCAGCGTCATGACGATCCAACGTATCGTGGAGGCTGCATGAAGTGTGCCATCGCGAGGCAGTTTCCGCTAAGCCCGTTTTGTGCACGACTCCTGCAAATGCGTAAAGAAACAGACAACCCAAATCCAGAAGTCAAAGATTGCCAGTCTGCCGCATCTGGGATAGCGCCACGACCATTCTAAGCTGGCCGCAAGGGCCGTTTACTCGCGCGAACATTGGGCGTATACTGGTTGTGTAATGTCAGGGCTAGCAGTGTTGGCCTTGGCGCTTGCCCTCGCGCCCGGTCGTTCTGCGGCTGGAGATACCCCGCATACTGGAGACACCCCGCATGATGGACGGCTCCGTCAACTCCGCTTCAGTTGGGACGGCAAGTACGTGCTGGCGCAGGACGATACCGAAATCACCGTTCTGTCGGCGGCCCCGCTGGCTGTGCTCTTTCGGATTCCCGCTGAGAATGCAACCTTAGGGCAGTTCACACCTGATTCCAGAGAGATCGCGTTTGTCAGCTCGATTAAGAGCCCCGACCCAGCCGTGCTGAAGGTTATGCATGGTATGCCTCATGTGGAGCGATGGAGCGTGTGTGAACAGGCGCGAATCGCCTCAGTCGCACTGGCTGTCAAGACTTATGGGGCTGCCGCCCTAACGCTGGACGCACGCACACTGGCGTACGCAGACTACGACGGCACCCTCGGTGCGATTGACGTCGCGACGGGTCGCACCATAATGGAGCGCAAGAAGTTTAACACGCCGGCATTTGTTTTTGTTCGGCAGCAGTGGTTTGATATTCCGAACGACCTCGGATTCGCCAAGTTGGCGTTTTCGCCAGACGGGCGTTTCCTCATCGCGATACCCAGCAACGGCAAGACGGTAATCTGGGACATTCGGGGAAAGAGCCGGGTCAGCATCAGTGGCTTGATGCACGTGGTGTGGTCAGGTTATGGCGACTGCGCTTTTCTTGCGCCCAACCGAGTGCTGATCTCGTCGCACGGCAAATGGGGGAAAAAGTCGATCGTGACGGCAAGAATCGTGGACTTTCCCGATGGAAAAGAAATCTCTAAAGCGAAAATCCCGTGGGCTCCCGACTTACAGGCGGCCACTGACTCGGCGTTCCTCGTCGTCTTACATCCCTACTGGTGGGAGTTTGTGCCATATGATATCGGCCAGATTCATGTAAAACACCCTAGCGACGGGGCCGCTGCCATTGAGCTTTCCACCGGCAAAATGATCACGACGAACACGCCCGCAATCGACGTCTTCGGCAATCATTACCTCGCCGAACCCAATCCCGGTGAAATCGGGTGTTACGAGCGGGGCAAAGGGCTCCAAACCCGTATCGCGATCCGTGGCAAATAGGCCCTACGCCACGTTCGCGGAAAGCTGAGTTCGGACGAAAAGTAGCTTATCGAAAAGTGGCCTCGCCGTCTGGGAAGGCCATGGAGAACTGCATAGTGTGCGCTGCTGTGCCAGTCAATATGGTTCCATACAACGCTAGGCCCGTGTTACGTCCACAACCGCCGTGTTTCGTCCGCGACGGCCATAAGGTACGCTGGAATGGCCGGGGTTTTGCGGCACCCATGTTCGAACAACTTGAAGAGAAGGGGTCCTTCGGGTCCTGGGCCATCCAGTCGCTTCTGGCCTATTTCGGGCCGCTGGTGCTCCTCATAATAACTTGGAGCTACCTGTCCGCCGGAGAGGATAGCCCAATCCTCACTTTATGCGAGTACGTCTTCATTGGCGTGGTGAGTTCCGTCCTCGCCGCCGGTATTTCAAGCGTTGCATTCGAAGCGACAGTGCGAGGGCGCTGGGTATGGATCATTCCGGTTGCGCTATTCCTTGCGGCGCTTGCTAGTGAAGGCTACCGGAACGTCCGAGAGGTGACGTACATGTTTTACGTTGGGCCAGGCGAGGGAGAGGCCGGGTTGGGCTTGGTCCTGCTTACGATGCCCACCTGGAGTTGCTGCTGCTACTCAATCACGATGATCCTGTGGCGGAGACACCACGACGGCAACCAATCATCGCCTCCTGCCATGCGGTGAAACGCCGACACGACCACAACCGCCGTCCTTGTCGCACCTGACCTGAACCGATCAGTAGACGCGCAGCAATCGAGAGCAGGTTCGCCGAACTTGCAGCAGTTGCTACAGGGTTCCGGGACGAAAAGTGGGGTTGTCGGAAAGTGGCCTCACCGTCTGGGAAGGCCATGGAGAACTGCATAGTGTGCGCCGCTGTTCCAGTCAACATGGTTCCATACAACGCCGGGGTGTAGAACGGCTCACCGATTCATCGGCATGAGCCCTATTCCGGGTCGGCCTAGGCGCATTCCCGGAGAGTTTCCCAGCCGTTTCAGCGAGTCCACAAGCTGGTTCCAACTCGCGCTGCGCTTCGACTGAACTACCCAAGTGGCATCCGCATGGAATTGTCGAATTTCTCAGCAGACGACGACCGCGCGCACGTTTAGGGCCATCCGCTCGGAGAACGCTTGACAATAGAGGATAAAACGGTCTATAATGGTTATAGCATTGGAAACAGTGCCGCGCCGTGAGGGCGTGAGCGCGTCTCTCCCCGATATCTACAACAGCCGGTAACAATGGAGTGGATTTAGCTGTCCGAAAGCCCTGGGCGGCTGCAGTCAGGTGCTCCTGGAGGTCCTGGTTGGGTACAGGTGAGAGGTAGTAGCAGAATGATACCAGGTCCTGCCTGGGAATCTGTTGACAAGCTGGAGAGCAAACCAGCCTCTGGATAGCAGGAATCATGCTACGAGAACGTTGACTCGGACACGTAAAAGCTGGACCGGCGTCTGTCGTGCGTAATTAGGCACTACGAGGCTAAACCAGGCGAGTCGAAATCCGCGATATGCTGCAGAACGCTAAAGTTTGAAGTTCTGTCCCGACGTGGCTCCATACGGCATGGCCATGTATTGGGTGTTCACACGAATCCGAGGGGTAAGGATACGTGTGCCCTCGTTCACCACCGGCATAGGGAGGTATAAACCATAGATATCACAGTGGTTATCGGTCGCTTGAGCCTTCCGTTAACCCCAAGATGAACACATAGACCGCAGGGGGAACACCGGCCGAACTGAAATAGGCTCGGTGATCACCCGAAACCGGCCACACAAGATCACCTGGAAACCTGCGAACGAGTAAACCAATCATCCAGGACGATGACTCTGATACGACCAAATGTCAACGCCGACTTGACAGTAAAGTCGTTACGGGAACTTAGAACCGACTGCGTGATTTCGATGCTCACAATTGGCCCACAGTGATGCTCTGATTTGGCCCACCTGGACAGCCCCGGATGACACCATACCGGGATGGACAGGAGAGCCAAGATGGAGTTATTCGAGGAAATCCGAC
>Ga0209579_10003016_pt1 | contig 12499 bp, 15 predicted proteins | sample Coa_R1_2_FD_187152 | JGI IMG/M metagenome (GOLD analysis project Ga0209579, IMG submission 187152) | Surface soil microbial communities from Centralia Pennsylvania, which are recovering from an underground coalmine fire - Coalmine... | ecosystem: Environmental > Terrestrial > Soil >... | reverse complement strand
CTGATTTTCCGCGCGAGCTCCTACTTTGCTCATCGCGGGATTGGCGGGCCGTCCATGATTTTCCGATGCGAAGTTCGATCGATCGGAAGCCGCCGTGTGCTCGTGGGTCCTCTGTTCGGATGTTGCTTCCACGTGCGTTTCTCGCTCGTACGAGCGTTCCCGCTCCGTCGCTACCGCTCTTACTCCGCCGGGGCCGCCATTGAAGCTGACGTGACTCACCTCGCCCTCATGGACGACCGTCCTGTCCACGTAGGTGTTGTGGATCACCGTTGTGTTCACGTTCACTACTGCCGTGTTATACGCGAAGTGCTCGCCGTGCCACGCTCCGCCAACGAATCCCACTCCGCCATAACCGAAGCCATAGTTCACCCCGCCATAGAAACCAACGTGCGATCCCCAGTAACCGGCATGAAACGCGTACGCTCCCTCTCTCCAGCCCCAGTATCCCGGCGTCCACAGCAAGCCCACTCGCGGAGGCGCAACCCAGACTCCCGGCACCCAGTAATAACCGGCATCGCCGTAGGCCCAGTAGCCCGGCGTCCAGATATATCCTTCAACAGGGCAAGGAGGCTGAACGTAGACCGGCAAAGCTGGCGGCCCGACGTGCACGGAGATTCCTACTGCGACTTGAGCTGAAGCAGGCGACGCCATGACCGAGGAAATCCCCAATGCGAGACATAAAGCCAGAAAGAATGGCCAAGTAGAAGTCAGCTTACGCATTTCAAATCCTCCCCTGATGGATTCAATCACTAATCGATTCCATGGGCGCCCAACGTGTGATCTCAAGAAGGCGCACCGGAATCGGAACGCACTCGATCCCTAAATATCCAACACCGGAAATCGCAGAATGTTTCTCAGCCTCCGCCTCGCTTTCAGATATGGCGACGCTGATAAGTAATCGTACAAGCGCAGGGAATGCATGGAAGGTCGAAGTGAAGAGGTACTCCCAGCTCTGATTAACACGATTTAAGATGCTTATAAAAGGCGACTTGCGAGGCCGGAGCGAACTCGCGGCGAAGCTGGTCACTGGTCGAACGTACAGGCGCGACACTCGAGAGTCGGTTGGGTTTTCAAAACTCGACGCCACGCAAAAATCGGAATTCGCGCGCCGCCTTGACACTCTTCACGCCCAGCAATTAGACTGAAAGGCTCGAAGTTGCAATCGGGAGCCAAAAGAATGCTTCTCTCGCGGGATTTCGTCGGCTACATGGCCAAGGAAGTGGTGAAGCGGCTGGCGGCGGCGAAAATGATTGAAACAAAGAACGTTGAGAATGTGACGCAAGCCGTTCGCCAAGTGATGGCCGACGAAGTGACCGTGGAAGACCGCCTGAACGAAGAGGTGCGCGAGATTTTGAGCAAGCACTCGGATGAAATGAAGCGAGTGGGCGCTTCGTATCAGGAAATGTTCAAGAAAGCCAAAGGCCAATTGGCCCGCGAAAGGAAGCTGATTCTCCGCTAATGCGCCTGACGCGCGAAAAGACGGTTCGCATCTCTCACCGAATCATTGATCTTCTTGTTACGCTTCCGGACGTGGATTTCGTCGAGGATCGCGACACAATCCGCCAGGAAATCGTGACTATACTCACGTCGCTACTGAAGGTGGAAGAGCAAGTGGACACGGAAGTACGCGCGAAGATTGCGTCGCAGAAGAAAGAGATCCTGGAAGGCAGCGAAGAGTGGGACATCCTTTACCGCAAATATTATCAGGAAGGACTGAAGCGCCTCGGCGTCGCTGAGGTTCACGCGCACGGCTAGCTTCGGCGATGCGGGATCCGAGAAAAAACTAACTTCAAAAATCAAAGGCGCCGCGAATAATTCGCGCGCCTCTTTATTTTTCGATATGGATTGTGATTACTGCCCGTCGGGGCGGCGCTTCAACGTTGGCCGATCGCTGTCGTCGTCGCTGCCTCCGCTGGTGTCGGGTGGCGCTTGTCCGGTCTTCTGAGTCTGATCGGTCTTCTTCCGCAAAGAAGGCTTGTTGCCGCCCTTGTCGTTGACCTTTTGATTGGACTCAATCATTCCGAGGCGGCGCTTCACCACGTCGAACTCGGAAGTGGAGACGATGTATTCTTCGCGTGCCGGCAGGATCGTGGCAATTTCTTTTTGTGCCGCTTCGATGCGGTCCGGCGTGGGCGGATGAGTTGCAAAGATCTTAGGCACTGATCCCGGCTGTTTCTTCTCGAGCGCCGTCACTTTTTCGAAGAATGACACAAACGAATTCGGATCGTATCCGGCCTTGTACATATACTGCAAACCGAGGTAATCCGCTTCGCGCTCGGCGTCGCGCGAGAATTTCAAAAACGAAATCGGCACCACGAGTTGGGCTCCCTGATAGATTGCATATCCAGCCCAGCCGCCCGGGCCCAGCATGACCAATGGAATGGTCGCCAGCTGCATGATCTGGCCTTTTGTCGCGTTCTTGGTGCCGTGACGCGCGCAGACATGCGCAATTTCGTGGGCCATTACTCCGGCGAGTTCCGACTCTTCATCCGCGTGCATGATCAAGCCGCTATTCACGTAGAAGAATCCGCCAGGCAGCGCAAACGCGTTGATCTGATCCGAGTCGATCACCTTGATCGTGAAGGGAACCTGCGCGTCAGAGTTGCGCACCAGATTCTGCCCCACGCGATTTACGTATTCAGTGATCACCGGGTCGGTGATGAACTTCGCGGAGCGGTCAACTTCCTGCGCCAGCTGCTTGCCCAGCGCAATTTCGTGCTCGAGCGAATAGAAATTTAATCCGTGGCCGACATTGCGATTTCCCACCGCATCGACGTCCGCCTCACTGCCTTTCTTGACGTTCGGATCGTTCGATTGAGCGATCGGTGCCGGTCCTTGAGCACCGGCCGGCTGGCTCGATGAGTCGCTCTGCTGATTCGTGGCAGGAGGCTGCTGCTGGGGCGGCTGCGGAGTCTGCTGCTGCGTTTGGTCGGGAGTCTGTTGCTGCGTTGTCTGCTGGCCGCTTTGCTGACTCTGTGGAGGCGCTGCGATGACCGCCGAACCCGCCAGCAAGCCCGCGAAAACAACCGCGGCCAATCGCATCATCCAAGTCGTTTTCATGGCAACCTCCCCACCCGATTGAGCGGGATTATACACCCCACCCGCGAGACCGAAGCACACAAAGCATAGGATGGCATAAGAGCCTAAATAGTTACTTTTGTGGTGCGGAACAGTTGAAGAAGCGATTACCACGCAACGTCCGCAACGAAGGCGAACCGATAGACGCTTGAAGTCCCCGTTTCCTACCGATTAGAAATCGTTACTCCCTATGTTTTCTATGACTTATGGGCGCTTCTAATCGCGCTACGGTGAGTTAAGGGCTTGCAACCCATCCTTCATCGCCTGCCAAGAAGCAAGAAGAAGGATGGGTTGCAAGAACCATGACCGGCAAGGAGAACCGATCGACGATCAACCCAGGGCTGACTCAGTCTCCGCTGGCGCTGGCAACTTGTCGGGAGCCCGTGCTGTTCGAGACCACAAACTCGGGCCGCGACGATTCCAGCCGCTTTTCTGTCCTCGGCGAGTAAACGAACTCATATCCGTCTCGCATTCCCGGATAGAACCACGTCATCAGCGCCGGAGGCTGTCCATCGGAGGCTTCGGCAAACTTCATCACAGTTCCCCCGGTCATAGATTGCCGCTCTGCCGTTGCGGTCTCGATGGTTGCGAGGAGACGAGTATGATCTCCGTTGTAAACTTGTATCAGATTCAGATTCGGTGCGTTTCCATGGTCCGCTCTCTCAAAGATGTACGATCCGGCAGGAAGCACCTGCCCTGGAATCCGCACCGCCTCCCGGAATGTCACTTGTGTGGCTCGGTTCATCACCGCCTGTGCGTGAGCTTGCGGCACAAACCCGACTACTGACATTAAAATTCCGGCAACAATGCCTATACCTTGACGAACACTCATTTATCATCTTCCTTCTGGCGGCTTGCGCCGCCATATAATGCTCCCCTTTGTTTAGATGCCTCGTTTTCCGATCCGTTGTCGCCCAATTGACGTGTTGGTGCTCTCGGTTTCCTCCGAAGGATGGAATGCCGACTCTCCAAATTCTTGAATAGATGACGAGCGACGAGTTCGGAGTACAATGCCTCGGCTTTCAAGGTGAAGCAGGACCCGTAGATAAATCCAGGTCCAAGGAGCGCAACGATGCCGTCTTCAAAATCAAACGATGGACGAGGTCGGTTCGACCGGCGTGCCTTTTGCAAAACCGCAGGCGTTGGGGTCGCTTTCGGGATTGTAGGAAGGGCAAGAGTTGGAAATGTACCGGAGTACGTAGATCTAACGAAAGAACAGCGTGACAAGCTGACACCGGCCGAAATCATCGAGCAGATGAAAGCGGGCAATGAGCGGTTCCGGTCAGGGAAACCGCAACATCGCGATCTGGTGCGCGAAGCGAAGGCTACTGCGAAGGGGCAGTATCCTGCGGCAATTGTTTTCGGCTGTGTAGATTCGCGAGTGCCTGCGGAAGTAATTCTCGACTATGGTATCGGCGATATTTTCAGCGGCCGGGTGGCAGGAAACATTGCCGACGAGGACATCATGGGCAGCATGGAATTCGCATGCAAGGTCACGGGTTCAAAAGTGGTGCTGGTGATGGGACACACCGCCTGCGGCGCTATCAAAGGCGCGATTGACGATGTGAAGCTTGGAAATCTGACGGCATTGCTGGCGAAGATTCGTCCGGCTGTGGAAGCCACTCAGTACACGGGAGAACGCACGGCCAAAAACTATGCGTTCGTAGACGCTGTGGCGCGAAAGAACGTGGAACTGACCATCGCCAAGATTCGAGAACAGAGCCCTGTGCTTCGGGAACTCGAATCCAGCGGCAGCATCAAGATTGCAGGCTCGATGTATAACCTCGAAACCGGGGTCGTGGATTTCCTGGAATAGAGGTGTTTGTTGCGATATTCAGATTTGAAGCGATGGCGAAACATTTGTAGCGGCGCGGTGCGTAGATGGCGGACGGGTGCGTCTAGGGCGTTCGGGCACGGCATGCCGTGCCCCTACTGAAGGACTTCGCAGGGTGGCTAAGAAGCGACGCGCGGCCGAGATGTGAGGCCGCGCGCCCGTTGTAGATTAGGTAAAAAGTCTGACCGTATTAGCGGAAGCCGCCGGAGATGACGAGGGTTTCGCCGGTGATCCATGACGAATCGGGCGAAGCGAAGAACGCGACAGCCGGGGCAATATCTTCTGGTTTGCCGATACGGCCGAGCGGGGTTTGCGCTTCCACTGTCTTGCGCCATTCTCCCTCAGCGAGTCCGGCGGCACGATATCCTTCCGTGTCCACCATGCCCGGACTCACGGCGTTGACGCGAATTTTGCGCGGGCCAAGTTCTTTCGCGAGAACTCTCGTGGCGGCCTCGACGGCTGCCTTCGTTCCGCTGTACACCGCAGAATTTGGCGGCGTAATGATGGTGGCGAGAGAACTGATGTTGACGATGCTTCCGCCCTCAGGCCCAAAATGTTTGGATGCTTCCTGTGAAGCGAAGAGAAGGCCGAGGACGTTGAGATCGAAGTGTTTGTGAAAGCTGTCGGAGGTAATTCCCTCGACCGGGGCGAACTCGTAAATACCGGCATTGTTGACCAGGATATCGAACCGGCCGAAAGCTTTCTTGGATTCGGCGAACAGGCGTTCGACGTCGGCTTTCTTGGCAACGTCGGCTTGAACCGCGACGGCTTTGCCTCCCTCCTTCTTGATTTCTGCGACAACGCGGTCGGCTCCTTCCTTGCTGGAAGAATAATTCACGACGACCGCTGCTCCATCGGATGCAAGTTGCTTGGCGATTGCGGCGCCGATGCCTTTGGACGCGCCGGTTACCACGGCTACCTTGTCTGCTAGTTTCTTAGACATGAAGTACTCCCCTTGAGAATTCATGCGAACGGCTCTCTGCTCCTACTTATAGATGTGCGGACGGGCTAGAAGGTCGCAGAAACGAGGCTAGGTCTTTGGCGCTGAAGGGGGGGGCGGCGGAACCCAACGGGAAGCGGGCGGATTCGCTGCCGTGGTGGGAGGAGCTTTCTTCTTTGGCTTTTTCTTTTCGCGGCGGTGTGCGTCTTTGTTTCCCATGCCGGGTAGCTTGCCATAGATTCGCTACGAGGGCCATGCGTTTTCGAGGCATCTGTGACGTTGGATTCCTGAAGTTTGGCCTGGGAATCGGGGGCGCGTTGCAATGTTGACGGCTTTCAGGATTGGCTTTACATTCGTAGGATGCCCGCCCGAAAAATTCAAGTTGGCCAGGTTTGGAAGAAGGACGATACGGCCGAATCATATTTGATTACGAAGGTTTATAACGAAGCGCTGACCACCTACGTAGTGCTGCGGAGAACGGGGGCGGAATCAGAGCGGCCGGTGAAGGTGAAAGTGGACAACCGGGGCCCGATTCAGACTCTTCCCGGTTACAGCTACGCGCTCGAATCCGACGATTTCTGATTCAGCAGCCTAATCCCAAAACCCTTGTTTCAGTTTGAGTCTTCGCTCATATAATATTTTGCTTCTGTAGTTCCTGCACGATTAACTTCGATAACGCATCGATCGCTTTGTTTGGCGATTTCGGATTCACGGTATCGCTGGTTCCCGTCCAAACTAGCACTCCATCTGGCGCTGTCGCGGAATAGAAATTAGTTTCTACCTGTGCCGTTTTGTCAACGCGAAGATAATCGGGCGAGTAGACCACCGGATAAATTGCTCCGTAATAGCCATAGAACGTCCCGTAAACAGGAAACATCGGATAAGCCTGGCCGGGAATATAGGTGACGGTTTTATCGACCTTCACGAGACGCGAGGCGACGATCGCGTCAATATTTTGGCCTCTGACAACGTCTCGCAGATCGTTCATTTCAAGTGGGGTTCCAGTAGGCCGTGGGATAAGCGAATAGCTCGGGGAGCACTGGATTCCCGGCCTGGCGATGCCGGCGCAGAGTTGATCCTCGAACTCGGCGCGGATGGAAGCGCGGCCATTGATGCCGAGAACCATGATGTTCTTAAAATGGGCGCCGTTGTAACTGGGGTTGAGCCATGTGAACACCAATTTCGTGGATTTAGCGCCCGTGAGCGGTGCTAAAGCGACAACGATGGCCAGAATGATCAATGTCCGTCGTTTCAATTTGACCTCCTCGAAACCCGCAGAACACTCAGAATTGACGTTGGACGCGCACTGTAACACGGAATCGCCCCAGGAGCTTGCACTCGCAGATCGAGAGGCGACGCAGTCGCTGCATGGAGACGGGCGCGATTTATTAGCGGCCGTTCGAAGTGTCGCTGCGGCGAACTTCGAGAGCGACGAGCGGAGTTCCTCCGCACGGGATATTGGTCAAGAAGCGCAGCGTGCCGGTATTGTCCTCGAAGGCGAAGCCCGATTGCGCGTCGCCTCCCTTGAATTGCCCCCACGCTTTCGGAATCGTTGCGACACAGCCAGGCGTCCAGAATTGCGTGGGCTTGGGCGCTGCTTTTGTTGTGTAGAGCCTGAAGACGATGAGCGCAAGCAGCGCTGCGATAGCGAGGGTAGATGCCTTCGAAAAGATTGGCACGATTCGATTTCTCCTCTTGAATTGATTTTGCGTGTTTTTGCGTCTAGATTGAGCGCACCGGAATTTTTATTACGTCGTCGATGCGCATCACCTCTTTCATCACAAAGCCCTCCGCATATTTCACACCGATCATGCGCCCGTAGTGGCGCGCCTGGTCGCTCATGCGGCCTTCGAGCTCGTCGAGCGGAAGATACACTCTTGGTTTGGACGACTTGGGTGATCTTTGCGGCGGCGCGAATTGAGATTTGTAAGCAAGAATGGCTCGGCGGCGGCTTTCATACTGCTTCGTGATGTCGACGGCGAAAGTGGGTCTCGCGGTAGCGTCGGAAGTGGCGTAGAGGATTTTGAACGGACGAAAGGGGTCGCCTTTCATCGGATAGGCTTTGAGCCCGGCGATGAACGCGGCTTCGAATCCCAGATTCGAGGCGTTGTAATGATCGGGGTGGCGGCCTTCCCAGTAGGGCAGGATGATCGTGTGCGGCTGAAGTTCGCGAATCGCTTCCGCGACTGCGATCTTGAATTCGTCGGTGACCGCGAGACGCGCATCGGGCAGGCCGAGGTTGCGGCGCACTTTCACGCCAAGAATTTTTCCGGCGCGGGAGGCTTCTCGCAGACGCGTTTCAGGAGTACCGCGCGAACCTGTTTCACCGCGGGTGAGATCGAGGATGCCGGTGCGATAGCCGGCTTGCGACATTTTGAGGACGGTACCGCCGCAGGTGAGCTCCACGTCATCAGGATGAGCGGCGATGGCGAGCAAGTCGAGCGGTGCGGTGAGTGATGAATCGTGTGACATTGATCCTCCGGTGGAAATTGGCTCGAGGCGGCGTCGAACGGATTTTAGCAGGGGATTGCGCTGGAGCGCTCGAGAAGCTCCTAGGATTTATAAGCGGCGATAACCGTGTAGACGCCTGCGGCGTAGACCACGAGACCTCCCACGTCAGTTTGGCCGTGGACAATATGAATCAGAGCGGCGAGAGTAAAGATGATGAGCAGAAAGTAGCCTCCGATCGTTCGCGCCGGAGGGATTAGAAAGAGAAGCGCAGCTATGATTTCAGCGCCGCCGAGGACGGGTCGGATCACCTGAGGCATACCTGACTTCGCGAACGCATGCGCTCGGGAGGACGATAAAACGAATATGCACGACTCGATGAGGACGACCAGGCCTACGGACCAATAGAGAATGCAAATGGCGTTCTTGAGGCGGTTGGTGGAAGGAACGATTTGGGGCTTCGACGACGGTGTCATCCTCGGCGCTTCCTTTTTGGGGTCTTGTTCTTGGGCTGGCGCGATGGTCTCACACCTACTTCGACCAGGCGATGGCTTGCCGAGGAGTTAAGGTCGAGGTGATAGAACTTTTTGAGATCGCGGATGCGTTGGAGCGAGGGCGCTCCAAAAGGGCGTTTTCCGTCAAAAGCATGAAGGACGATGCCCTCAAGGAGGTCACCGAGGGTGAGGTCATGGTACCCAGCGAGCGCTTTAAGTACTTTCAGGACGCGTTTTTCCATTCGGACGCCGGTCTGGATTCGCTCGACTTGCAGCTTCGGTTCGGCGATGAGCTGACGTTTCACAGGTACCTGTGTACCAGAGTACATAAGTACCTGTCAACTGTAGGCCGCGACCCATACTTCGTCGTCGTAGTTACCGGAACTTTTGCTCGGGCCCGCTTTTCACTTGATGACGATTGGTGATACTTTGCGGCAATGGCGGAATTGATGTTGGATGGCGGATTATGAACGAGCGCTTCGTGTTTTCGGATCTTCGTGAGCTTTTTGCCAAAGCGAACGAGGAGAAGTCCGGCGATCATCTGGCGGGGATTGCGGCGTGTTCGGAACGCGAGCGTGTGGCCGCAAAGCGCGAGCTGGCGGATTTGCCGCTTGCGGAGATCACTGCGCGTCCGCTGATCGATCGGGATCACGATGATGTAAGCCGGCTGCTTCTCGACACGTATGACCGCGATGCGTTTCGTGAAATTGCCAGCCTTACAATGGCTGAATTTCGGGAGTTGCTGCTTGACGACGCCACGGGCGAGATGGATCTGAAGCGCGTCGGACGCGCAATCATTCCAGAAATCGCCGCGGCTGTGGCGAAAATCATGAGCAATAAGGACCTGATTCTAGCCGCGGCGAAGATTCGAAACGTTACGCGCTGCCGAAATACGATGGGGGAGCGTGGCGTGCTGGGGATTCGAGCGCAGCCGAACCATCCTGCGGATGACGTCAGCGGGATTTTGCTTTCTGCGTTTGAGGGGCTGCTCTATGGCTGCGGTGATGCGGTGATCGGCGTGAATCCTGCGTCGGACTCCGTCGATGCTGTGCGCGCGATTTTGAACGGCTTGGCTCGACTGGCGAACACGTACAAGGTGCCTACGCAGACTTGTTGCCTGGCGCATATCACCACGCAGCTGGCAGCGATGGATCGCGGCGCACCTGTGGATTTGCTGTTTCAGTCGATTGGAGGCACGGAGGCGGCGAATCGAAGTTTCGGAATTACGCTGGCGATGCTGCGCGAAGGGCGCGAACGAGTGCTCGAACATCATCGGCAGCGCGATGTAGAGTGGAAGGGCGACAACGTGATGTACTTCGAGACGGGGCAGGGAAGCGCGCTGTCGGCGGAAGCTCATCACGGAGTCGATCAACTTACTTTGGAAGCGCGGGCGTACGGAGTGGCGCGTGCGTTCGATCCGTTTCTGGTGAACAGCGTGGTGGGATTTATCGGCCCAGAGTATTTGTATGACGAACGGCAAATCATTCGCGCCGGACTTGAAGATCATTTCATGGGAAAGCTGCTGGGGCTGCCGATGGGTTGCGATGTGTGTTACACGAATCATGCGGAGGCGGACCAGAATTCTGCTGACAATTTGCTGGTGCTCTTAGCAGCGGCGGGCTGTAACTATTTTATGGGCGTGCCTTGCTCGGACGATGTGATGCTCAACTACCAGTCGACGAGCTATCACGATGCGCTGGCGGTGAGAAGGTTATTCAAGCTGCGGCCTGCGCCTGAATTTCTCCATTGGCTTGAAGGTGAAGGAATCTACCGCAACGGCGAGCCGGTGTTGCTTGATGCGCCAGCCCGCAGGCAGTTGATGCAGCGGCTCGAAACGTCGCTCGAAGGGATCGCCTGAGTGGCCAACCTGCTGAAGCGGCGCAATGAATCTTTGGCGGGCGGGGAGTGGCCTGACCTCATTCAGAAGACCCGGGCGCGTACGCCGGCACGAGTATTGGTGGGGCGTGCAGGGGCAGCGTATCGAACGGGAACGCAGCTGGATTTACGCGAGGCGCATGCGGCCGCGCGAGACGCGGTGCGTGATGAATTAGATCTCAACGCCGCTCTCGGCGTAGAGTTTGTGCGGCGTTGGGAGTTGAGCGAATTCCGGACGCGAGCGCGCAACAAAGACGAATATCTGTTGCGGCCTGACCTCGGGCGGCAATTTGACGATGAGTCCCGCGAGCGGTTATCGAGAAACTACGCGCGCATGTGCGATATTCAGATCGCAATCGGAGACGGGCTCTCGGTGGCGGCCGTCGCCGAACAAGTTCCCCACTTGCTCCCGCTGCTATTTGACGGCGTGAAAGCGCGCGGATGGATTGCCGGGCCCGCATTTGTCATCCGCCATTGTCGCGTGGGAATCCTGAACGAAATAGGTGAACTGCTAGCGCCACAGGTAGCGGTCCTGTTGATCGGAGAGCGCCCAGGCCTTGCGACCGCGACGAGCCTTTCGGCGTACATGGCCTTGCGTCCAACGAAAGCCCACACCGACGCGGACCGAAACTTGATCTCGAATATTCACGCGCGTGGCATCGCTGTGGAAGAAGCCGCCGAAAGGATTTTGGAGTTGGCAGCTCACATGATGAAAACTGGGAAGAGCGGATGCGCGCTGGCGGAAGATTCGCGGAGGATCGAATGACAGAAGGGAAACCGCTTGCCAGGCAAGCGGCACTCGTCACAGGAGCGGCTAAGCGAATCGGGCGAGGCATTGCCTTGCGGCTGGCGAAGGAAGGAGCGGACGTAGTGGTGAACTACGCCACTTCGAAGGCCGAAGCCGAGGAGCTGGCAAGCGAAATTCAGTCACTAGGGCGGCGTGCCATCGCGCTACAAGCCGATGTCTCACGGCGCGAGGACGTCCACCGCATGTTCGCAGCAATAGACAATGAATTTGGCCGGCTCGATATTCTTGTAAATAACGCAGGAATGTTCTTCCCCGCGAAGTTCGAAGAACTCACCGACGAGCAGTGGGACCGAATCATGAACGCGAACTTGAAGTCGCAGTTTCTCTGCGCGCAAGCGGCGGCTCCGCTGATGAAGCGGCATGGACGCGGCCGAATCATCAACTTGACGTCGCTAGGAGGGATTCTCCCCTGGCCGGCCTACACGCACTACTGCGTTTCGAAAGCCGGCGCGATCATGCTGACGAAATGTCTTGCCCGAGCGCTGGCCCCGGAAATTCTGGTAAATAGCGTCGCACCGGGCACGATTCAGTTTGCCGGCGAACCGCCCGACCAGGATTACATCAAGCGTGTGCCTCTGCATCGCACGGGAACGGGAGAAGATATCGCCGACGCGGTGATGTATTTTGCGACCGCCGACTTTGTCACCGGCCAAATCCTCGCAGTCGACGGTGGCCGCACGCTGGTTTGAGGGGCCCAAAAATCGCATTGACGTGGAGCCGCAGCTTCGGCAGGATGCGTCAATCATCTACACGCGGCGAGTCGCTCGGCTTTTTGGTTTGCGGGCGAGCCGCGTCTTGGGAGAGAGAGAACCATGCCTCGAATGCCCTGGATTATAGCCCTGCTCGCAGCCGCAATCTTTTTGCTCGCGCCCCGAAAGGCGCACGCCCAACAGTACAGTGGCGCCTCAACTTCCATACGATGCCGATCGACGGACGGCCGCTTTCGTCACTGCCCAGTGAATGGCTGGGTGCGCGGCGCACAACTCACGCGGCAAATCAGCGGAGCCAACTGCGCTCAAGGG
>Ga0209579_10003015_pt1 | contig 12503 bp, 9 predicted proteins | sample Coa_R1_2_FD_187152 | JGI IMG/M metagenome (GOLD analysis project Ga0209579, IMG submission 187152) | Surface soil microbial communities from Centralia Pennsylvania, which are recovering from an underground coalmine fire - Coalmine... | ecosystem: Environmental > Terrestrial > Soil > Unclassified... | reverse complement strand
AAAGCGCAGCAAAGGCTCGCCTAGGAGCCAAAAAAACAAGATGATGCATAGCGCAAAAAAAAGCTCGCGTGTGATGATCACCCTCTGTCTTTTAGGAGGGATATTTTTTAAAAGAGCGATAAAAAGGGGTACGTTTCCGATGGGGTCCATCAGAAGAAAGAGCGCGACGGCCATGGAGAGCATGTTAAAAAGAGAATCCATGTACATCATATTATCAAAGCATTCGATTCGCTTCCAGTTCGAGGATTTCCCACAGGCCATTTAAATATTTTTTCTGATCCTTTGTCAGAGGGGAAAGGATGAAAAGAAAATCTTCATTTTTTGTGAAGGCGGCCTTCGTCCAATTAGCCGATCCCATCGCGAAGGTGTTGTGATCGATGATGGCCCATTTATGATGAAAAAGCTGCGGACCCTGGCTTAAAAAGACAGCGACGCCTTTTTGTTGCAGGAGATCCACAGTTTTGTTGCTGGCCCCGCGGGCGGAATAATAGTCGATGATCACAGAAACGTGGACCCCTCGCTTTACAGCGTCGGCAAGCGCATGGGCAATTTGAGGATGTGTGAGCGTAAACATGGCAATGCGTATTGTCTGGGACGCCTCCTGGATCAAAGAGAGCAGGCGTTTAAGCGCTTGCTGTTCTGTATCGGGAAGAAGCCAGCATTCGGCTTGGCTAGATTCTAATTCAAAAAAGAATGGGCTCGCGTCGGGATGGTGTGATAAAAAATGGGCGAGCGGCGGAGCATATAGACCGATCACACTGTTGCTATGATGTTGCAAAGAAGAGGATGTCCAATTTGCAGAACCTAAAAAGAGGTAGGCCTGGTCGACGATGAGGATCTTCCTGTGCATCAATCCTTTGCTGCGGCGCGCGGTAATGCGAGCCTGAGAGGGCAACAGTTTTTTTAGCGATAAAGAAGCCTTGCGGTCATATTCTATAGAGACATCGATTCCAGAAGAGGCTTTTTTTGAAAGGGCTGCGATGATATCGCGATCGGTCACGCCATAAAAACTGGCCCACAACGCATGCTGTGCCGAATGGATGGCTTGACAAAAGAGTAATTTTAGATCGTGTCGAGATTGATTGGCATAAAACACGATGGGGCAGGAGGCGCTGGGAAATACAGGTGTTGTAGCTTTATAAATAAGGAAAGCAAAAACGCTTCCCAATAAGAAAAAGGATCCAAAAAATAAAAAACGCGAATCTCGAAATTTTTTCAAAATTCGCGTGATAGCTGTTTTTTTAAACGCGTTCACCTTTTGCGCGGATCTCGCGAATCACTGTGCTCAACCCTTTTTTATCGATCGTGCGTAGCGCATTTGTAGAAAGGCGCAAGGTGATAAAGCGGTTTTCTTCGCCAAACCAAAGGCGTTTTTTAACCAAATTGGGCTTGAAACGGCGTTTTTTTATCCCTGTGACTTTGAGACCAATCCCTTTTTTCTTTTTTGCGATACCGCGGATCGCGTAAGAATTGCCTTTAACAGGCACACGACCTGTCACTTGACAGCGCTTAGACATAAAAGTTGTACTCCAGATGAATTTCAATAGGAAAAGGAGATTTTAGCAGCTTAAATCTTATTGAACAAGAATATTTGGGGAGATATATAGTAAACTTTTTAATGACTTACTTTTGAAGGAACCGCCGTGAAAGAATTACAAGTCGATTATGTCGTCGTCGGTTCAGGTCCAGCAGGACAGAAGGCAGCTGTTCAAGCTGCAAAACTCGGCAAAAATGTCATAGTGATCGAAAAAGATACATATCCAGGAGGGGCTTCGCTCAATTCCGGAACCATTCCCTCCAAATCGCTACGCGAAGCGATTCTGGACCTTACCGATTTTTACGAGCGCAGTTTCTATGCTCAGGCAGGCATCGTTCGGCAGGTGTCCATCAATGAGCTCAACTTCCGATTGAATATCGTATTGGAAGAACAGCGCAGAATACTTCTTCGCCAGTTTGAAAAGAATCAGATCCAACTCATTCATGGCAAAGCGCGCTTTGAAAATGAAAATCATGTACAGGTGCTCGATGAGTCGGGCAAAGTGGTCTATCGCATTCACGCTGAGTTCTTTTTGCTGGCAACAGGATCCAAGCCGCGCAATCCGATTCATGTGCCCTTTGATAATGAGACGATATTGGATTCCACGCGGCTTTTATCCATTGACCATGTTCCCAAAACACTCATTGTCTTAGGCGGAGGTATCATCGGTTCCGAGTATGCGAGTTTTTTTTCCGCATTGGGAACAGAGGTCACGGTCGTAGATAAAAAAGATCACATGCTCCCTCTTCTCGACACAGAAGTGGGCTTGCATCTGCATAAAGCATTGGCTAACCTCGGTCTTAAATTTTTCGGTAATAAAAATCCCAGTTCGATCAAAAAAATGAGCGATCATATTGAAGTGAAGTTCAAAGACGGAACGCTATTACAAGCGGAGATGCTGCTTTATGCACTCGGAAGAGAAGCCAATGTGCAAGATATGCATATGGAAAAGATCGGAATCGTGGTGGATAAAACAGGATACATCCCGGTCAATGCACTGTTTCAAACAGTCGTGCCGCATATTTATGCTGCAGGAGATGTGATCGGTCCTCCCGCTCTGGCATCGACGAGCATGGAACAAGGCAGGCTTGCGGCGCGCCATGCCTTTGGCGCTGCGACGCATCATTTTCCTACTTTTTATCCCATCGGAATTTATACAATTCCGGAAATTTCTTCCTGCGGTTATACTGAAGATCAATTAGAAGCGCTGGGATTTCGCTACGAAGTGGGCCGCGCCTATTACTACGAGATTGCGCGCAATCAAATTTCGGGAAATGATCCGGGTTTGTTTAAACTTCTCTTTCACGCCGATACATTAGAAATCTTAGGCATTCATATTATTGGTCGAGCTGCAACAGAAGTGATTCACATTGGGCAGGTGGCGATGAGTTTTAATGCGCGGATCGATTATTTTATCGATCAGGTCTTTAACTATCCTACCTATGCTGAAGGATATCGGATTGCGGCTTTGAATGGATTTAACAAGATTAAACATAAAAAATAGAACGTCATGAAAATTCCCATCGGAATACAACCTGAAAAAGAATCGGATGCTTGCGAGGATGCAGCATCCATAAAAGAATCTGTCCAAAAGAGTAGTGGTTTTTCCTCCCTTGCAGCCCGCGTATTTTTTTTCTTATTGCTGCTCGGCGATATTCTTTGGTTTTGTTATGCTCTGATCCTGTTTGCATTTGCAATGATCGGTTCCTTACTCACTTTTTCTAGGATGAAGCTTTTCGTCGAATTGCGAGCCAACGCGATCCTCACTTTGAAGCGTTCGCTCGTGTGCGGGATCTCTTTGATGGTTGCTTTGTTTAGTCCTGCGTTTGGCATCATGATCGCCTGTACTTATTTTCTTATGTACGACCGCGGCGGCATAGAAGAAGTAGTTCCTTCCTCTTTGCAGACGCAATTCAAGGATTTTTTAAACAAAGAATAAACTTATCATAATGATCCATTAATTCAGGATGGTTCTGTGCGATCCAAGCGCGTAAATCCGCCGTTACTTCTTTAACGTGCGGAATATAGTTTTCTGGCCGCTTTATCTCATTGCTCTGCATTAAATCGCCGATGTCAATATACATTGCACAGTGCTCAAGCAATCCATAATTTCTTTTCAAAACAGGATCTTTGTTCACGTATCCTTTTTGACAGCTTTGCACGATAAGATTTAAGATATGGGAGATGGCCTCTTCCGCTTTGTGTTTTTCCTTTCGTGCGAGGAACTGTTCTAAGGTCGGATAAATGAGATCAGCTCTTTTCTGCAGGATGAAGGTGACATCGTCTAAAGAAACGCGGTAGCGATTGGCAGTTTTATCGACGAGCGTGACCATTTTTTTAAGATGGTCTGTACGATTGATATGCAGCAGGAAAACACCAGTTTCCTCTCTTAAGTTTTCAAAGCTGCTTTTATAATTGCTCATGAAATAATCGTAGCGTTTTAGATTATATTCTTTAGTACGCATGCGTTTTTTATCGAAAATATAGGCGAAGGGATGGTTAAGCCAGGGAAAAATGCGCATGTGCGAGGGGTAGCGGTGGAATTTGATGATATATTTGCGATCCTGACTCATAAAAGCATAGCAATGGGTCCCTTTCGCAAAATAGGTGAACTCTTGGCTTAAGACAGTATCGAGCTCTCCGTCTTGCTCGCTTGTCAAAATAGGAAGATCCCATTCCGGGCGATTGGGCATGCAAGTGTAGAGAAACCGAATGGAAAAACTGGCGTTTTTTTTGAAAAAATACCGATCTATAGGAATGAGCAAAATCACCCATAGAATTAACATACCAACAAAAAGTCGAAGATTACCCATTTTCAATCAATTCACTCAGTTTTTTGTCATAGTAAATAAATAGATCCGGGTGATGTTTTTTTAACCATTTCGCCAGATTGTGCGATTTGAGAATGATTTCCTTTTTATAATGTCCAGGCCGTTGAATGGAATGATCCTCAGTAAATGAGCTAATGTCCATGGAAACGACAACCCCATTGTCCAGAATTCCATAGTTGTCCCTAAAACCATGATCCAGATCCCTTGCCCCCAGACGGCATAATGTCAGTAAGCAGTCTAAATAGTTATCGATAGCCTGTCGTGCGTTGTCTATTTTCTTTTCTTGGACAGAACGTTCGATATAATGGATCAGAGGTTCGGCCCGATGCTGCAGCACAAATTCTGTCTGGTTGAGATCGATCGTATGCCGCACGCCGATAGGATCGATCAACGTGACAGAGGAGATCAGATCCTGGGATTTGTTCAAATGGATGTAAATGAGTCCCGTTTTTTCTTTGGCGCGCGTATAGAGAAGTTTACAGCTCTTAAATGCGAATTCCAAATATGGCGTAAGCGCAGAAACATCCACAGGGCTTGTTAACAAGAGCTTTTCCCAGGAAAAGTGCGTGCATAGAGAAAAAAGATCCAAAAAATGATGCGTATACAGCTTTAGCACCGTCTTTTGATCTTCTCCCAAAAAGGCGCAGCAAAATCCCCCTTTTCCGATAAAGGTAAATGTCTGATTGAGCAAAACTGTACGATACTCTTTTTCCTCTAGAGTGAGTGGGGGTATTTCCCAGCGCGAATCATTGGGAATGTGCGAGAGAAGTTGATGATAGCGGAAGCCCTGTGTTTGCCTCTCGCAGAAAAAAACCAGGCCCGCCAATAAAAAAGAGTAGCATAAGATACGTATGGCAATTTTTTGATTTTTTTTCATAAAGGGATATTTTTATTAAACTGGACTTTAGCCATTGGAGTAATTGGATTTCGCAAGATACTGGCCCTAAATTTTAATTAATTTCCAAATGGTAGGCTTGAATACACCACCATTTGGAAATTAATTAAAATTTAGGGCCAGTAGACGCGAAAGACAACACGAGCAATGGCTAAAGTCCAGTTAAATTAAAATTTCCACGAAATAGTTACATGGTAGATAGAAAGACAAATTTATGCTACGCTCTTTGCTAGTTTATGAGGAAGGATGGCTCGAAAACAAGATGCAACAATTTCCTCCGCTGGGTGTCCGCAAACGCGCTTGGCTTTGCTATGGATGAATTTAGCGAGCGAACCGCTCGTTTCACTCTATACATTTTTGCCATTTATTCTGTGTAAAGATTTAAACGCCAGTACTTTTCAACTTTCTTTATTCATCACACTGCGGCCGGTCCTTTCCGTATTTTCTTTTTATTGGAGTGCCTATCTCAAAGAGGGTAGGGTAAAACTCATCGCTAATTTGATCTGGGCCTGCCTTTTGGCCTACATGCCTTTTTTATTTTTCCCCTTCTTAGGAAATATTTGGTATCTGCTTGCAGCATCCGCTATCTATCAATTATTTAGTAAAGCCGCTGTTCCTCCCTTAATGGAAATTTTAAAGCGCAATATCCCCAAACAACCGCGTGAAAACGCCTTTTCCCTTTTTTACTTGCTCAGCTTCATTGAAAGCGGCGTACTAGGGTTGCTCTTTGGGGCTGTATTTGATGGGCAAGTCAATTGGAAGCTGCTGTTTTTCGGCGCTGCAGCGATCGGTTTAAGTACGATATTTTTATTCCGCAGAGTCTTTGTGCCTGCGCGCGAGGCTCCTATACAAGCAGCCTCGCTCTCTCTTGCCCATCCTTGGAAAGAAAGCTTGCAGCTCATACGCAGGCGCACCGATTTTGCACAGTTTCAATGGATGTTCATGATTGGAGGGGCAGCGCTCATGCTGATGGCTCCTGCCTTATCGAAATATTACGCCCAGACGTTATCTTTGTCGCATACCGATATGGCCGTAGCACGATTCGTATTTATGGCTTTGGGTGTTGCTGTCGCCTCCTATTGGTGGCGTAAAAGCCTAGCAAAAATCTCCATCTTGCAGCTCACTTTGTGGATTCTCATCGGATTTGGTGTATTCCCGCTTGTTCTGCTTTTGGCTCAATATCATCATTCTTTTCTTTATTTGGCATTCCTCGTCTACGGCATTGCACAAGCGGGAAGCCATCTTCTCTGGAACCTTTCGGGAACATTGTTTTGCGCTGAGCAGGACAGCACTCCCTACAGCCGCGTCAATCTCCTCATGGTAGGTTTGAGAGGTGCCATTTTTCCTTTCGTCGGAGGGCTGCTCTGCGACCTCTATGGACAAGTGGCCGTCTTGTGCATAGGCATGTCGCTGTGTTTTATCGGAGCTGCTGTCATGAAGCGATCCATCCAGAAATTATCTCTAGCAAATTAAGTTTAAAATTTTCATTGTCAAAAACCCGCTCTGCATCTTAAAATTTTCTTGTCATCGCAGCGGAAAATCCCATGAAACACATTTTTTTATTTCTGATTTTCCTCTGTAATTCACTCTATGCACATTACTCTACAGTCACAGAAGGAGAGCCCTCCTCACTCATCGAAGGAATCGCCAGTGTGATCACAGGCGATTTGTACCTTTCCGAAGAAGATATCCTCATCGAAGGCGCCGAACCCCTAAGACTCAAGCGCAATTACGTCGGCACAGGAAAAAGCCATAGCATTTTCCCGCATATGTTTGCCGAGTTTTTTGTGCCGGGAGGCATGATCACCCTTACAGAACCAAACGGAACTACTCTTACCTATTTTCACCGTCCCATTTTGGAAGAAATGGAGCATCAGAAAAACAAAAAAGACAAACACAAGAAAAAAAAGAGCAAAAAACGCTCAAAATCTAAACATGACAAGCAGCCTTATATCTTTGATCCCATCGATTTTTCACGATTCCCCGGAGTTTCCAATACAGCGCGAGGCACGCTTTCTGCACGCAACAACATCAAAAACATCCATCTCGACCTAGACAAAGATAATGAACATCTCACTGTCTGCTGCGCAGATGGAACCAAACGCCGTTATCGCGCCCTGCAGCATCAAAAACGCTCTATCATCCGATCAGGGCCTTATAAACAGAAAGTGCAGCTACAATATTTTTATTATCTGGAAAGCGAAGAACTTAGCAGCGGCAATAAGATCATCTACGACTGGAATAAAGAAAATGCACTGCTTTCTATACGTACGACCAATCCCTCTGGAACAAAAACCTATGCACGCGCTTCTTTCGAATACTTCCGTAAAAAAGACAGTTCTCCTCCCGATTTTAATGTATGGACAAGTGATGGGCGGCGCCTCGAGTACCGCTATCGGCCATTTCAAAATACCTTTATTCTAGAGCGCGTCTCAAGTTCTCAATATCCTGATGAAACCCTGCATTACGTCGAAAAAATGGGACATCCTTTTTTAACGGAGGCATGCCTTCCGCAGGGCCGCCGTTTTTCCATTGTCCGCGACGAGGCCCATCGCATTAAAGAATTAAAAGCTCCTGTGGGATCCGATGACACATTAGTGACTACTCATACCTTTACTTATTATCCAGAGGAAAAGCGCACAGACGTCACGGATAGCATCGGTGCTGTGACCCGTTACTTTTGGTCTGACGAGCTGCGGCTCATACGCCTCGAGCGCTACACCAAAAATCACACCCTCTACAACGCAGAACGATTAGGCTGGGGACGCAATGGCACCTCCGATGCAGGAAATTTACTCTTCCGCACCTTATATGATCAGCACAATACTCCGCTCTCCTCTAAATCCTATCGCTACGATGACAAGGGTAATGTTGAAGAAGAGCTCTTCTGGGGCAATTTAAGTGGAAATGGCACATTGCAAGCAGCACCCGATGGTACTCCCATTCAGGGCGAAAATACCAAAAAACGCTTTACCTACAATGAGCGCAATCTCATCATCCGCGAAGAAGAGGACAATGGCAAAATAAGCACTTATGAATATTTGCCAGGAACCCATTTATGCACGGCACAATTCATCCAGGACAGCACGGGCATTAAGCGCCGCCATTTCACTATCTATTATGAAGACTTGATCCCCATTCGCGAGATCGAAGACGATGGAAGCACTACCGACTTGAACAATCTCACCTCTGTCTCCACGCGCCTCATCAAAGACTATACCCATTTTGGCGAAGGCCCGTACATTAACATGCCCAGAAAAATCGAGGAGAAATACTGGGACGGCAGCCGGGAAGTTCTCCTTAAAACCACTCTCTTGCAGTACACAACAGGCGCCAGCATAGCACGCCAGGAAATCTACGATGCCCAAGGTGCTTTCTCCTATGCGCTGAATACCCAGTACGATCCTAAAGGAAGACCCATCGAAGAGAGCAACGCATTAGGCCAAATTGCCAAAAGCAACTACGACGAGATCGGCAATAAAATCTTCTTTAAAGATTTTAGTGGTAATACCACTTTGCACATGAGCTATGATCACTCCAACCGTTTAAAACGCATAGAAGAAAAAGCCAGTGGTGTAGTCCGAGTAACCCAGCACACTTTTGATACACGCCACAATCGCACCTCCAGCACAGATTTTAGAGAAAATACTACAACCTATATCTACGACGACTTTAATCACGTCATCGAGACGCATTCGCCTCCTGTTCTAAACGAAGAAGGGGTAGGCATTACACCTGTAATGTATGTTAAGTATGATAGTGCGGGAAGACAAGTTCTGTCCACTGACGCTAAAGGAAATACCACGCATACGCGCTACAATACCTATGGCAAGCCCATAGAGATCGTGCATCCTGATGGCACAAAAGAATGTTTTATCTACAACCTCGATGGCACGCTTAAAACATATATAGATCAGATCGGCACGGAAACCAACTATACCTACGATATTTTTGGACGTGAAACGTCTAAAACAATTACGTTTCACAAGGAGGTGTTGAGCCAGGAAACCTGCGTTTATAATGCATGGCATCTCCTTGAAAAGACAGATGCGGAAGGCCATACCACACACTACAGATATGATGGTGCGGGCCGAAAAATAACCGAAGAACTCGAGGATCAATGCATCCTGTACGGGTATGATTCTTTAGGCAGATGCCACCGCACACAATATGGCAGCCTGATCCAGATTAAAGAATATGATCTATTGAATCGGGTTATTTCTGAGAAAAAACAAGATGTGAATGGAAATATTCTTTTTCAGGAAGAATATCGTTATGACGCAGCAGGTAACCAAAACGCAATAGTCCGTTTTCCCCATAACCAAAGAGCGGAAGAATTTTTGACCTACGATCCTTTTAATCGACTGGTCGAAAAAAAGGATCCATTGGGATATGTCACTACGACAACATATGTTGATCAGCACACCAATGCACTAGAGCAGAAAGTCCTACAAAAAACCACTACAGATCCATTAGGCAACTCTACCATTGAGACATACGATGCCAAAGAACGAATCGTCTGCTCGCAAAAGAAAAATAGCCGTGGCGAGCTGCTTGCTCAAGAAGACTATTTTTACGATGCCAATGACAATCTCTCCCAGCAAGTAAGCACAGTGCTCAGCGCATCTCCCAAGCGCTTAGTCACTATGCGCTGGAGCTATGATGCCATGGATCGGGTAATTTCTCTTAAAGAAGGATGCGGAGAGACTGAGGAAAGGACGACTACTTACACCTATACACCTAAGGGCTTTCTTGAAGAAAAGAAAAAGCCGGACGGCACGATTATTTCTCACTCGTACGATCCCATGGGACGCTGCATCGCCATTCATTCATCAGATGTGCATTATACCTTTCAATACAACCGCATCGGCCAACTCATTGTAAGCAAAGACGAAATCCATCAGACGTGTACAGAAAAAGAGTGGAACGTTCACGGACAACTCTTACAGGAAACATTAGCAAATGGTCTTAAACTAAAAAACCGCTACGATGCACAAGGAAGGCGTACTGCCCTATATTTACCCGATGATACGCATATCGCATATGCCTATGATCCCCTTTATTTACGGAGCGTGACAAAACATAGTGAAAAGCCCTACGTGCATACTTTTACTCAATACGATCTTGCAGGCAATGTCCTTGAGGAACAGCATATTGATCAGAGCATATCCCATCACCACATCGATCTTTTAGGCCGCAAATATCATTTCACTCATCCTCACTATGCGCAACAAGTCCTCGACTATGATCCTGTGGGAAATATCCTCGCCATGCGCTTCCCCGAAGAAACGGTCTGTTATACTTACGACGACCTCTATCAGCTCACATCCGAAACAGGGTTGTTTGGGCATGATTTCAGCTATGATTCTCACTTCAACCGCCTGCGCAAAGATGAGGAAGTTTACTCTGTCAACGCCTTAAATCAAACTCCTGCCTTTACATATGACGCCAATGGGAATCCTCTTTCCGATGGGACTCGGCGTTTTTCTTATGATGCGCTGGATCGATTGATCCGCATTGAAGAGGGCATGACGCGTTACGAATTCACTTACGATGCAGAACATCGCCGTCTCAGCAAACAGATCCATCACCGCGGCGAAAAGATAGAGCATCTACATTTTTTATACGATGGGCAAAATGAAATAGGATCTATCGATGCAAATGGCAGCTGGAGAGATCTGCGTATCCTCGGACGCACAGAAAGTGCCGAGATTGGAGCCTCTGTCGCCATGGAACTGCAAGGCCAGGTTTGCATGCCATTGCACGATCTGCAGGGTAACATATGTTTTATCATGCCTTTATGGGGCTCGGGGGAGCGCTATCGGTACAGTGCGTTTGGAGAAGAGAGAGCACCGCATGCACGATGTCCCTGGAGATTTTCTTCGAAAAGAACAGATGAAACGCATCTCGTCTATTATGGCAGACGTTACTATAGCCCTTCTCATGGACGTTGGCTGACACCTGATCCGCAAGGGCTTTCTGCAGGGATTAATCTTTACGCCTTCGTCAGCAATGATCCACTCATTAAAGTGGATTTGTATGGGCTTATTGAGACGAGGTGGAATTCCTTTTTTCAAGACTATCCCATTGATCGCGAAGAGAGAAAACAAAGAACTTTGGGAGCTATGTATGGCACTAAAGATTTTCTTGTTAGAGCAGGAATTGATGCTTCTTATGTGGGATACGGGCTCACCATTCCTGTTCGGGCTCCGTTGTGGATGATGGGGATAAGTTCGCCTTCTCGCGACTGGAGATCCTTTCAAGCCTCCAATGAAGCATTTCGAAACGCCGCAGAACGTTGGATGCAAAATATGCTCCCTGCGGATATGAATCATCCAGCGTTTCGATCTGCGCGTCCTGCTGTTGAAAACTTTGCAGATACTGGCTTTATGCTCACGGGATGCCTTGGGTTGGCGAAAGGAATACTGTCTGCTGGGCGTCTGGGATATACTACAACCAGGACTCTCTTAAGTTCAAAACAGAGTCAGCAGTCACTAAGGCTTTATTCTAGGGAATTGAAAAGAATAGAAAAGTCAGGCGGCTCTGTTCGTAATTCAGCCTCGTCTTTTAAAGGATCAGCATGGAAATTTCCAAAAAATCCCGCTGAATTGCTAAAAGATCTTCCAAGAGATCGTAGAGGAATCATATATACAAGCGACAATTTACGAATACGAGCAGAAAAACATCCTTTAAAAATGGGTGAAGTTTTTAATGCAAGACATCATGGTCTACATTACCATGTAGAGATGCGTCGGGATCCAAGTAAATCGTGGAGCAATAAAAATATAGATATTATAAAACCGAATAATTATACACCTGGTGACGGAACGGGATTCTTACCGGAAGAATATTTTCCTGGAGTTGAAAGATAATGAAAGAAGCTTTACCAAATATTGATTTTGCAGATTCCTCTTTCAAATATTTTAAATCAAATGAAAAAAATGATCTAATTGTTTATTTTGAATCTTGGGATTGCAAAGAAATTGAAATAAAATTTTCAAATATAATCAGATTAAAATACGAAATTGGCGATTTTATTTCTAATGTGTATGAATTAAGCGACGATGATTGTCGCAAATATTTAATTAATGAAAGCGAGCGTTTAGGTTCGGAAACCAGTTCTTATAAATTGTTTCAAATACTGGATATTTATGATTTCCCAGTTTTTGAAGTAATTGCCGAAAAAATAAATGCATCAATAAAAAATCTTGAATCGCATTGATAAACGCACACAAGATAA
>Ga0209579_10003014_pt1 | contig 12506 bp, 11 predicted proteins | sample Coa_R1_2_FD_187152 | JGI IMG/M metagenome (GOLD analysis project Ga0209579, IMG submission 187152) | Surface soil microbial communities from Centralia Pennsylvania, which are recovering from an underground coalmine fire - Coalmine... | ecosystem: Environmental > Terrestrial > Soil >... | reverse complement strand
CCCAGCCACTCCACCTTCATGCGGTTGGTGTAAGTAATGAACCCGCCCAGGAAGTACTGCGAGCTGCCCGGCACGGATGTGATGCGCTCGCCGAGCAATCCGCCCGTGCAACTCTCGGCCACCGCCATCGTGGCATGCCGCTGGCGCAACATATCGCCCACCACTTCCTCGAGCGACTGGCCGTTGCGCGAGTAGATGCGATCGCCGAGCAGCAGTTCGATCGGTCCGCCGACTTCCGCGAGAAGTTCGGTGGCCTCCGCTTCCGTGGCGCAGCGCGCCCGCAGGTGCACCTGCAGATCGCCGGCGGCGGCCAGGATGGTGGTCACCGGGTTTTCGTACTTCTTGTAGACCGGCGAGATGAGCTGATCCAGGTCGGACTCCGGCATGCCCGTGACGCGTAGTACCAGCGTGCGGATCACCTGCCGCGGCACGATGCGCGTCAGGCGCGGAAGGCATTGGCGCGTGAACATGGCCTTCATTTCGTGCGGCGGACCCGGCAGCAGCAGCACGTACGCGCCGGACTCCTCAATCCATTGGCCCGGCGCGGTGCCCCGGTCGTTGGGCAGGGTCTCGGCGCCTTCGATAATAAACGCCTGGCGCTTGTTGGCCTCCACCATCTTGCGCTTCAATTGGGCGAAGCGCTGCTCCAGCACCTCGGTAATTTCAGGATGGTAGATCAGCTTGCGATCCAGCGCGGCGCCCACCGCCTCGCGCGTCAAGTCATCTTCGGTGGGGCCCAGGCCTCCGCACAGCACCACGATCTGGGAGCGCGAGACGGCGCGGCGCACGGCGTCCGCCAGGCGGTCCAAGTGGTCGCCGATCACGGATTTGGTGACCACCTCCACGCCTAGTCCGTTGAGCTGGTCGGTGAGATAGAGGGAATTAGTGTCGACCCGCTCGGGCGTCAACAACTCGGAGCCGACAGCAATGATCTCAGCGGTCATCTGGCGATCAAAACAGCGGCCGGCCCTTGATGCCCACATCCGCCCGGTACAGAGCATTGGTGGTGGCCAGCACCAGCGAGCGCGACGGTGTGAAGGCCAGCCCCACAATACCAGGACCGGAAACGAACAACTCAGCTTCGCGGTTGGGAGAGATGCGTACCACGCCCTGCCGGCCGGCGAGCCTGGCTGCCACGTACAGGCGGCCCTCTTCGTCGAATGCCAGGCCTTGCGGGCGTCCCAGGCCGCGATAGAAGACTTCCACCTCGCCCGTATGTGAAATGCGATAGACGCTATCGAAGCTGGAGGTGGTAGGGCCGGTCACATAAAGGTAGCCGTCGGGGCCGAACGCGAAATGGTAGGCCGCGATGGAAGGCTCCAGCGTGGCAAACACGAAGATCTGGCGGCTGGGGCTGATTTTGAAAACGGTGCCTTGGCGATCGCCGACATACAGGCTGCCATCCACATCGAAGGCCAGCCCGGTGGCCACCCCCATGCCCTCCACGAAGGTGCTGGCATTCCCATTGGGCGTGACCTGATAGACGGTGCCATCATGGCGGCTGGAGACGTACAATAGCCCCTGGCGGTCGAATGCCAAACCGGTGGCGTTCATCAGCTCATTGATAAATGGCTTCGTATTGTAATTCAGATCGATCTTAAAGACGGCCACCGCGACCTTTTGCCCCCGCGAGCCGCTGAACGTGCTGTAGATGTTGCCGAATGCGTCGACGGCCGGATCGGCTACCGGATGCAGGCTGTCGGCTATGGGAAACCCGATGTCGCAGGCCCAGGCTTCGCTAGCCAGATTACCGCTGGCGACCACCAGTTCGCCGGCGGCGGCGCCCTCGGGAACGCGCACGATCACCAACGAATCCGACCCGATCACCACCGGCGCGGACACATCGCCGATGGTCACCCGCGGCCGGTCCGCCTTGGCGAAGCCTTTGCCCTGAATGAGCAATTCGCCACCAGCGATCGCGGCTACCGGCTTGACTTGCGCGATTTGCGGACGGCCATCGGCTGATTTCCGAATTGGCATATTTAATAAAGATTGAACCATCCCGCTAGGAATAAGACAAGTGCGGCATATACGCCGGCCATCAGATCGTCGGCCACGATGCCGGCGCCGGCGGGCAAAGATTCCAACTGGCGCACGGGCCACGGCTTCCAGATGTCGAAGAGGCGGAACAGCAGAAACGCGGCCAGCCACGATTTCCAATTCAAGGCCCGCGCGCCGGCCAGCGCCAGCCACTGCCCGGCCACCTCATCCACCACCACGAATTGCGGGTCCTCCAGCTTTGCCTGGCGGGCCGTTTCGCCGGCTGCCCAGATCGCGGGGCCGGTTAAGACCGCCGCGAGCGCCGCAAAGCCGAGCGGTGGCCAGCCGGCGAAGCGATGGATCAGGAGGGCGATGGCGATGGCCGCGGCCGACCCCGCCGTGCCGGGCGCTTTCGGCGAATAACCGCAGCCGAACCAGGTGGAGATGGCATTCGCGAGGCTACCGCGTATCGCCATTCTCGTCCTGTTCCGGCAGATCTTCAGGGCGCGCGGGGGTCGAGATTACATACTTCTCCGAAGCCCAATTGCCCAGGTCGATGACGCGGCAGCGCTCGCTGCAAAAGGGCGCCTCGGGATCGCCCGGCTGCACGTCCTTCTTGCAGATGGGGCACTTCATAGAATCGGAAGCTGGCAGCTGGCGGCTTGCGGCGGGTGGATCTGTACCAGTTGGAAAGCTTCGCCGCTGGAGCGTGGCATGTCTTCCTCAGTGGCCGGCAGCAGCGTCCCCACCAGGTCATAATCATGCGATTCCGTGATGCGCAGTCTGCGCATCTGACCCGGGCGGGGCTCGCTGCCCTCGAAATCGTTGATGAGCGTCACGCCATCGATCTCCGGTGCTTGCGTTGGCATGCGGCCTTCCCACAACAGATCCGTCTCGGAAGAAAGGCCGGATACCAGCACGGTGACTTCGGATCCCACCAGCTTGCGGTTGCGCGCCCGTGCGATGCGGCGCTGGAGCGCCATCAGGTGGCGCTTGCGATTGTAGATGTCGCGCCCGCTTACTTTGCCGTCCAGGCTGTAGCTGCCGCTGGTATTTTCGTCCGAGTAAGAGAAAACGCCCAGGCGATCGAAACCCGCGGCCCTGACGAAGCCGCACAGCTCTTCGAAATCCCGATCCGTTTCGCCGGGAAAGCCCACGATAAAGCTGGTGCGGATGGCCACGCCTGGAATCGTGCGCCGGATGCGTTCGATCAGCTTCAGGAAGATATCGCCGGAAGCGCCGCGCTTCATGCGCTTCAACACGCCGGCGCTCGAATGCTGCAGCGGCATGTCGATATATTTCACGAGCGCGGCGTGCTCCGCCATGGTATCCAGCAGTTTCTGAGTCACCTTATTCGGGTAAGCATACAGAAAGCGGATCCATTTCTCGCGCGGTGTTTCGATCCGCGCCAGGCGCGCCAGCAACTGCGCCAGGCCGTCGCGGATGCCGAGGTCCTCGCCGAAGCAAGTGGTGTCCTGCCCGATCAGATTGATCTCCCGCACACCCTGCTGGAATAAGCGGGTGGCCTCGGCGATCACAGACTCGAACCGACGGCTGCGGAACTTGCCGCGGTACTGGGGAATCACGCAAAAGGTGCAGGGATGGTCGCAGCCTTCCGCGATCTTGATGTAGGCGTAATGACCGGGAGTGGCCAGCACGCGCGGCGTCAAATCGTGGTACAGGTAATCGCGGGCGGTGGTAGAACTCACATCGCCGGCCCAACCTTCGCACAGGCCCACCACGCGATCCAGCTCGTTGGTGCCGATAACGGCATCCACCTCCGGCAACTGCTGCCGTATGTCCCCGCGATAGCGCTCCACCAGGCATCCAGCGACAATGAGCTTCTTGGCGCGGCCCACCTTTTTGTATTCGGCCATCTCCAGAATGGTGTCGACGGATTCCTGCTTGGCGGGATCGATAAAGCTGCACGTGTTGACCACCAGCACGTCGGCCTGATCGGGCTGCGAGGTGAGCTCGTGGCCACGCGCCACAAGAGCGCCCATCATCACTTCGCTGTCCACCAGGTTCTTGGGGCAGCCCAGACTGACAAAGCCGATTTTCAAGATTGATTTCCGAGGAGAAGTACTCTTTATAGAATAGCATTTCGCGGCCATAAGGCTTGGGGTAAAGCTGTCCTCATAGTATGAGGAAGGGGTTGGCGGCGGCCGGCACGCTGGTGTTGCTGGATTCCTTCGCGCGATTTGCGCTGCCGGGCCTGGGACCAGTATTCTGAGTTCCAAACTAATGTTCCACGCTGGATCCCGCGGCTTCGTCCCTGGAGTCCATTGGATTAGTTATAGTTGGGATGGACGATGAATATTCCGAACCTGCTTACGATCTTGCGGATCTTCTTCGTTCCGCTGCTGGTCGCGGCGCTGGTGCAGGAGCGCTGGGTCATTCATTTCCGCGGGGCGGATATCACCAATGTCTGGCTGGCGCTGGCCATCTTCCTGGTCGCGGCCAGCACCGACCTGCTGGATGGTTACCTGGCGCGCCGCTGGCGCCAGATCACCACCATCGGCACGCTGCTCGATCCCATCGCCGATAAGCTGCTGATCTCATCGGCCTTGATCGCGCTGGTGCAGGTGAGGGCGGTGCCGGCCTGGATGGTCATCCTGATAGTGGGCCGTGAATTCGCCGTCTCCGGGCTGCGCGCCATCGCCGCCGCCGAAGGTTATACCGTCAAGGCCAGCGACCTGGGCAAGACCAAAATGGTCTCGCAGGTGGCCGCAGTATCCTGCCTGCTGCTGAGTATCCGCTATCCTTCCCTGGTGCTGCCGGGCAAAGTGCTCATGTGGGGGGTGGTGGTGTTCGCCATGCTTTCGGCGTTCAGTTACTTTCGCAAATTCTGGCGCCGCATCGACCAGAGGATCAAGCAGCGCCGCCGCCGTGAGCTACTACTGATCGAGAAGCGCAAGCAGCAGATGGCCCGGCGTCAGAGCGGTTCCGGCGCGGGCTTGGGCGGCAGCAGGATCTGAACCCGATCGCGGGTGATTTCGACGGTTCGAACCTGGCCGTTAGGGCCGATGGGTCCCGCGGGCTTCCCATTCACGGTTACCTGGAGGGCTCCCGCGTTGCCGGTGAGAATGCGTACACTGTCGGCCGCATCTACCGTCCTGACCATGTTCGGCTCCAGAATACGCACTATGACGCTCTTGCCATCCGCCCAAACCTGCACCCAGGTGCCGGCGTCGGCCGTTAGCGAGACATGCAGCGCCGCGGGATTGCCGCTTTCAGCGGGCGTGGCCGCGGTTTCGGCGGCGGGAACTGACGGCGCATGGTCCGGGTTGGCAGGCGCGTGGCTTTCACTTGCCGCCGCGGTGGTCAACGGCACCGGCTCCGCGGGCGGCGGTACGGATGGCGTGGATGCTTTCTGGAGCGACGCCGAAGCCACGGGCTTGGTCACAGGCGTGGCCCGGCGGCTTCTTTGCCACCACGCGTAGAACGCCGAACACACCAGCATCACCGCGACTACCAGTGCCAGGGCCGGCAGTACCGACGAATTGGACCGGCCGCCACCCGGCCAGTCACCCATCTTGGACAAGCTGAACGCCGGCTCCGGCGGCACATCCGTGAAGCTGGGCAAATCGGCTACGGGGTTGACGGCCTTCTCGACCTCCGCGGCTAGTTCTTCTTCATCCAGGCCCAGAAACCGGGCATATTGCCGCGCGAAGCTCTTGGCGAACACGCCGCCGGGCAGCAACTCGAACTGTTCCTTTTCGATGGCATCCAGCAGGCGAGCGGAGATCTTGGTCTCGCGGGAGATCTGCTCGAGTGTCAGGTTCTTGCGCAGACGTTCCCGGCGCAACGTTTCGCCAATGGAACTCATAAACCCCGATGCTGCCCCTAAAGTTATAATACAACAGTAACCATTGTGAACCCGTATTTTCCGAGGGTGGGCTTACCCGCCGAGACTAGATGACTGCTTGCCTGGTGTGCGGTCACGCGGCGTTCCGCCCCTTGTGCAACGCCACCGACCGTCTGTACGGAACTACACAGACCGAGTTTCAGATCGTGGCCTGCGAAAGCTGCGGGCTGATGCGCCTGGCGCCCCTGCCCGCGCCCGAAGATCTGTCTCGCTATTACCCCGCTAATTACTGGTATACGCCGGACGGCAGCCTGGTCGCCGCCATGGAACAGCGATACCGCCGGCTGGTATTGCGCGATCACGTCCGCTTCGTGAGCCGCGCGCTGGCGGAATGCGGCGAGTCCGGCCCTACGCTCGACGTGGGCTGTGGCGGCGGACTCTTTCCTCGGATGTTGCGTGAAAGCGGCTGTCGGGCAATGGGCCTGGATTCTTCCGCGAAAGCCGCGGCGGTGGCATGGCGCGCAAACGGCGTGCCCGTGCTGTGCGGCGATTTGGAGCAGGCGCCGTTTCCGGGAGCGGCGTTCCGGGCCATCACTATGTTCCACGTGCTTGAGCATCTCTACGATCCGCGCGCCTATCTGGCTGCCGCGCACGCGCTTCTGAAGCCGAGCGGCCGCCTGATCGTGCAAGTGCCCAATGCCGCATGCTGGCAGTTCCGGCTGTTGGGCTCCCGCTGGAACGGGGTGGACGCGCCCCGCCATCTGACCGACTTCCGCGCACGCGACCTGGAGGCACTACTGGCCGCCGCCGGTTTCGAGGTTCTGCGCCGCAAGTACTTCTCGCTGCGCGACAACCCTGCCGGGCTGGCGACCAGCCTGGCGCCGCGGCTCGATCCCATGGCGCGCCGCGTCCGCGGCCTGCGGGAGACACCGCGCGTCAAGCTGGCGAAGGATCTCGCGCATTTCGCGCTGCTGGCCGCGGCCATTCCCTTCACATTGCTGGAGGCCGCCTGCCACGCCGGATCGACGGTCATGATCGAGGCGCGCAAGCGGCCATGAGCTATGCCGCCATTATGGATCACCTGCCGCGCTGGCTGAGCGGTCACGTGCTGCACTTTGAAGCCGCCATCGAGCGGGAAGTGGGCGCATTCGCCGGCAGGACGTCCGCCAGGGCGCGCGTGTTGGATGCAGGCGCGGGCGAAGGCCGCCACGCGCGCTACTTCACCCGCCAGCGCTACTGCGGTATAGACCTGGCCGTAGGCGATCGCACCTGGAACTACAGCCGGCTGGACGCCGTGGCCGATCTCGCGCGCCTGCCGTTCCGGTCCGGTTGCTTCGATGCCGCCATCAATATTGTGACGCTGGAGCATGTGCCGTCGCCGGAGTGCGTCCTGCGCGAGATCGCGCGCGCGCTCGCGCCCGGAGCGCCGTTGCTGGCCATCGTGCCGCACGAGTGGGAAGTACATCAGGCGCCGCACGATTACTTCCGCTTCACCCGGCATGGGATGGCTTACCTGATGGAGAGGGCCGGTCTGGTCGAGATCGAGATTCGCCCGGTCGGAGGATATTTCCGGTTGCTGGCCCGCCGCATGCTGAACGGGCTACAATTCTTCACAGGCGGCGTGCGCTGGTTGCTGTTCATTCCCGCTGCCCTGTTGCTGGGTCCGCCGGCGCTCCTGATTCCGTTTTTGGATTTCCTGGACCGGGACCGTAATTTCACTCTCGGATACATATGCACCGCAAGAAAATCCTCTTGATACTGGCGCCGTTCGTGCTGGCGATGGCCGCGCAGGGCCGCGAATTCAGCGGCGCGCGCGCCATGGAATACACGCGCAAAGCAGTGTCGTTCGGTCCGCGTCCGCCGGGCTCCGCCGCGCTACGAGGGTTGCGGGCTTACATCGTCGCGCAATTGAAGCTGGTGCGCGGATGCGAGGTCACCCAGGATAGCTTCAACGGCCATACACCCGCCGGCCCGATCCCGATGGTGAACATCATCGCGCGCTTTCCGGGAAAGTCCGGCCGCGCGGTAGTGATCACCGGACACTATGACACCAAGAAGATGGCTGGAATGCGGTTTGTGGGCGCAGACGACGGCGGGTCCTCAACCGCGTTCCTGTTGGAAATGGCCGCCACGGTCCAAGGCTTACCACACGACGACGACATCGACCTGGTGTGGTTCGACGGTGAAGAATCGTTCGGGCAGTGGTCCGACAGCGACAGCCTCTACGGCAGCCGTCACCTGGCCGAGAAGTGGGCCGCCGACAGCACGCTGAGCCGGATCAAAGCGCTGATCAACGTGGATATGATTGGCGGCAAGAATCTGGATGTGATGAATGAAGAGAACTCCTCCGCGTCTCTGCGCCGGCTGATCTGGAGCACGGCGGAGCGGTTCGGCTACGGCAAATACTTCAATAAGGGCGAAGGCTCGACCGACGACGACCACATGCCGTTCGTCAAGATGGGAGTCAACGCGGTGGACCTGATCGACTTCGACACGACCAAGAAGACGTACTGGCACACGCCGGAAGACACCCTGGACAAACTTGCCGCCCATAGTTTCGAGGTGCTGGGCGCCGTCCTGACCGCCGTACTGAAGGAACTGGAGAATCGGTAAGACAGGACCCGGCGTGACCATTCAACCATAAGGTCGGAGGCTCCCGGAGTACGAATGGGCACAATCCGGGCCGCGCGGACTTTCCGCAGCGAGCCGTCAGGAAGTATTCTGGTCTGGTTCGCAGTCCCAAATAAAATTCCATACCTAGGAAGGTGATATGTCTCGCACCGCCACGTTGCGCGTTGCTCTGGCCGCCGTTTCCCTTGCGGCCTGTGGGTTTCCTCTCCTGGCCCAATTCAGTACGCCGTCCGTCGATGGCGTCATCCAGCCGGGTGAGTACGGCAACACCCAGAACGGCACAAACCAGATCGGAACGAACACCGCCCAAACCTGGTACATAACCTGGGATGCGTCGAATCTTTACGTGGGCATCACCAACGCCAATCTGAGCGAAGCCGCCGTCATCTATATCGATGCGAACCCCGTGAATCCGCCCAACGGCGGCACCAACGCCAATGGCAACCTCACCGGCTTCAACTACGATGGCGAAGAGATCGCCACACTGCCGTTCCGGGCCCAATTCGTCACTTATTTCAAGGACGGCTACCGCGAATATCGGAACGCCGACGGAAACGGCAACTGGACCAATTCCGTTTCCGGTTACGGCAACTATGCCGATAACGGCAACGGCAACGTCCGTGAGCTAGCTATTCCGTGGTCTACGATCACCGGAGGCGGCATGCCCTCCTCGTTCCTCTTCCTGGGACTGCTGACCTCCAGTGGCGGCTACGTCTACGGCCAGGTTCCGAACGATAACGGCGGCGGACAGGTGGGCACGTCGGCCACCTACACGCAATACTACGCCGTCAACAGCACCGCCAACGGCGCCAGCACGCCGCCTTTTTCCATCGAGAATTCCTCGAGCACCGTGAATTTCTCGGCGCTCTACCACAACACGTTCCTGCCCTACTACCGCAGTCAGGAGGGCGCGGTGCCGGCAGGCGCCACGGTGACGCTCCGTGTTCAGACGGCCCACCTGGGCGCAACCGGCGTCAATCTTCGCGTTTACCTGTTCGACCCGGCTTCCGGCAATACTACCGGCCCGCTCGATTCGCCGATGGCTTTCTACCAAACCAAACCGTCAACGGCGCGCCGTACGATTACTTCACCATCGACTACACCACGCCCGCCACGCCCGCCATCGTCTATTACAAATTCGAGATCTTCAACGGCTCGGGGACCGCGTGGTACAGCGACGATTACATTGACGATTACGACAACCTCAATAAAGATGGCCCGGGCGCCGCCACCGGCGCCGAGCCTTTCGATTCCTTTCAGATTACGGCTTACGATCCCAATTTCGTGACTCCCGGCTGGATGGCCAACGCCAACGTCTACCATATCTTCCCGGACCGCTTCCGTAACGGCGACCCCACCAACGACTACTGTGTGCCGGGCAGCACGTCCGGCTGCCCCTCGTTCTATGGCGCTTCGCCCTCGAGCAACATCGCCGTGAACACCTGGAATACACAGCTCTGCGATCCGTACAACTCGAGCCTTCCTTGCTACAACAATTTCGGCAGCATCTTCTACGGCGGCGATTTGCTGGGCATACAGAACGAACTGGATTATATACAGGGCCTGGGCTTCGATACCCTGTATCTGAATCCCATCTTCTACGGCAACTCCAACCACCGCTATGACACTGACGACTTTCTGAATATCGATCCGGCGCTGGGCGGAAATGCGGCGCTTACGTCGCTGCTGACCGCCATGAACCAGCGCGGCATGCACGCCATTCTCGACGGAACCTTCGAAGACGCCTCTTCCGACAGCACCTACTTCAATGAGTATGGCAAGTTCTTCACAACCGGCGCCTGCCAGTCTCTAAGCTCCGAGTGGCGCACCTGGTTCCAATTCCTGGATAACAACGTGCCGTGTACGACCACCGACTACAACGGGTGGTTCGGATTCACCAGCCTGCCGTTGATCGATCCCTCGCAATCCGCCGTGCAGCAATTCTTCTACAGTGGAACGCCCGACAATGTGATGATGCACTGGTATGGCGCGGGCGCCGGCGGATGGCGCTTCGATAGCGCGCCGAGCCTCCCGAATTACTTCTGGCATGCGCTGCGCCCTTACGCCAAGAGCTACAATCCCAACGGCCCGCTGATCGGCGAGATCTGGCCCAATGCCAGCCAGTGGCTGGCCGGCGACCAGATGGATTCGGTAATGAACTATCGCTTCCGCCGCAATGTGACCGGCTTCGTGCGCTGGCCCTACAACTGGGTAGACAACAATGACAACGGCAACGATGCCATCATTCCGCTCACGCCCAGCCAGTTCGACACGGCCAACCGGGCCGTGCGCGACGACTATCCGCTGCAGGCCACTGCCGACATGATGGACCTGATCGATTCACACGACACCAATCGCGCGCTCTACGTGATGACCGAGTTGGGCGACAACGGCCTGGTGCAGGCCAAACAGCGGCTCGAGTTGGCGGCCTTGTTCCAGTTCACTTACATTGGCGCGCCTACCGTCTTCTACGGCGACGAGGCGGCCATCAACGCGCCTTCGCTCCATAACAACGGATCGAATGGTCCCGTGGGCGACCCTTACACGCGGGCGCCTTATCCGTGGACCGATCAGCCCGGCGATCCCACCGTCTACGGCCCGCCGGACCAGAACGTGATCACGTTTTACACGGCCCTGGGCCATTTGCGCAAGCAGCACCCCTGCCTCGTCAACGGAACCTTCGGCACGCTGCTCACCGGCGATACCCAGCAGCCTTCGGCCGCCGCCAACACCTATGCCTATGCGCGCTCCATACCGGGCGGTGAAACAGCCATCGTGGCGCTGAACAATGGCTCCAGCGCCAATACTCCCGTGATTCCCGTGGGCGCGCATTATCCGGACGGCACGGTGCTGCAGGACGCTATCGGCGCCGGTACTTACTCGGTCTCAGGCGGCAACGTGAGTTTGACCTTGAACGCCCTGAGCGGAATCATCCTCCTACCCTCGCCCGCTTCCGTGGACCTCGCACCTCCGACCGCTATCCTCAGCCTCAATCCCGCGGCAAACGGCAACGGCTGGAACAACAGCAGTCCGGTTGCGGTCAACATTACCGCCAGCGACACCGGCAGCGGCGTCAGCCGGATCCTTTACTGGATCGACGGCGGTCTGGTGAGCACCGCGCTAGGGTCCACCACTACCGTCAATGTGAGCGGTGAAGGCGCGCACTCAGTCGGCGTGCGGGTCATCGATAATGCCGGTAACATCAGCCAGCAGTACACTCAGGCGGTGAATATCGATCTGACTCCACCCGTGGTTACAGTCACCGGAGTGACGAACAATTCCACCTACCCATATGGCTCCGTACCGGCGGCGGGGTGTGCAACCACCGATGCGCTGTCCGGCGTCGCCGCGCCCGCAACCCTGGCCGTTAGTGTGACCAATGGCCATGGATCCGCAACATACATGGCCACCTGTTCCGGCGCCGTGGACAAAGCCGGCAATGCGGCGGCTCCCGTAACGGCAACCTATACCGTCACCTTCACGGGGACGGCGCCGGCGTCCGGCAGTGCCTGCAATGGGTCGTATGACGGCACGTTCCGCGGCAGCATCACCGTCTCGGCGGGGCAGAACTGCGTCTTGATATTCGGCGGCGCCACGGGCAACATCCGACAGAATGGGGGATCGTTGACCCTCATCAGCGCGACCGTGGGCGGAAACGTGCAGGTCACCGGCGGCGGGCTCACCATCAACACGGCGAAGATCGGCGGCAACCTGCAGGTCCAGAATCTTCCCTCGAGCGCGTCAAAAAACCAGGTCTGCGGCGCGACCGTGGGTGGAGATTTACAGTATCAGAGCAATGCGGCAGCCGTCCAGATCGGCGGAGCATCGTGTGCCGGCAACACGATCGACGGCAGCCTTCAAGTCCAATACAACACCGCTGCAACGCAGCTGATCGGTAACAACGTGCTTGACAACCTGGATGACAACGGCAACACCGCGGCCACGCAGGTCACCAACAACACGGTGGGGAACAAGCTACAGTGCCAGAACAATACGGTCATCACTGGCGGCGGGAACACGGCCAAGCAAAAGCAAGGCCAGTGCGCGTCGTTCTAACGGGAACGACTTAGTTCGCCGCCGATGACCA
>Ga0209579_10003006_pt1 | contig 12520 bp, 8 predicted proteins | sample Coa_R1_2_FD_187152 | JGI IMG/M metagenome (GOLD analysis project Ga0209579, IMG submission 187152) | Surface soil microbial communities from Centralia Pennsylvania, which are recovering from an underground coalmine fire - Coalmine... | ecosystem: Environmental > Terrestrial > Soil > Unclassified... | reverse complement strand
CGCGACCACCAGTCCACGCTGCAACGTGCTGCGTCCGCCAGAAACACTCCGCGAGGATTCCGCAAGCACGGGAGCCAGATCCGTGCGCGTAGCCTGCAGCGCTGGTATCACGCCGAACAAGACTGCGCCCAGCAGGCTGACCGTTGCCGCAAACAGCAGGGCTCGCCAATCGAAGGTCAGCTCCGCCATCCGCGGCATATCCGCGAATGCCTTCGCCATCATATCGACGCCGAACGCGGCGGCGGCTCCGCCCAAAGCCGCGCCCGCCAGGGCGATCAGCAGGACCTCCCGCATTACGGTGGCGACAACCTGTCCGCGCGACGCGCCGACGGAACTGCGAATCGCCAGCTCCCGCTCGCGCTGATGAAGCTGCGCCAGAGTCAGCCCCGCAATATTCGCCACGGCAATCAGCAGCAGCATTCCCACGGCGCCGAATACTAAGAACAAGGTGCGGCGATAATCTCCCACGCGTTGTTCCTTCAGGTCCCCGACCATCGCCGACCAGTCCTTATCGGTTCGCGGAAACTGTTCGCCCAACTGCTGCTGGACTCGCGCCAGATCGCCCTGAGCTTGTTGCATTGTGACGCCGGCCTTCATCCTTCCGACGCCTGAGAAGAAACGCGCTTCCCGAATTCGCATCAGGGACGCATTGATCTGCGCGGGAACCCAGAGGTCGATGGAAGGAGCCGCGAATTCCTTCGGCATCACGCCGATGATCGTGTATCCCTTGCCGCCGAGCACCAGGCGCTTGCCGATCGCGTCCTCTGCCCTGCCGTATCGCCTGGTCCACAGTCCATAGCTGATGACGGCGGAGGAAGGCCCTCCGTCCAATTCTTCTTCTTTTGTGAAAGTTCGGCCAAGTGCCGGCAGAGCCGCATAAACCGCGAAAAATCGGGGTGAAACGCGGCGGGCCGCCAGACGATCCGGCTCCGCGCCGCTGGTATCCGTGACGTTTTCCGAGTAGCTCCCCGCGATGAACTCAAAGGTCTGGTTCAACTGGTTCCAATCCTCAATCCGGCCGGGCGCCATGAGGCTGAGCTTTTTATCTTTGGCGGGACTCGCCTCCATCACGGTAACCAGGCGGTCGGCCTGCGGATAAGGGAGCGGCTTCAGCAGAACCGTATCGACCAGGGAGAACAAAGCGGTGGTCGCGCCGATACCCAGGGCCAGCATCAGGACAGCCGTTACGGTATAGCCGGGCCTCCGCACCAGCGCCCGGAGAGCGACCTGCCAATGTTTCATATCGCGTAGGACGACTGATTCGCGCTGAAGTTAGCTGACGCCCGTTACCACAGGTAATCTTTAGCGTCGGTGCGCCGATCGTAGCTGTCGAGCACATGAACGACTCGCAGCTTCTTCATCTTGGTGGGCGATAACTGGCCAATGGGAACGTACAGGATCTTCCTGCCGAGGTGCGCGGCGATCGACCGGAAAATGGATCGAGGCGGCTTGGCCGCGACATAGACGACGAACCGCTCGACCGAGTAGTCCAGCGCGGCCATCAGCAGGCGCTCCGGTTTCGACTCAGCGAAATCGTAGTCTGCGTCCGACCAGACGTCGAACAGCCTGCGCGGCGGCAGCGTCATCAGGAATCCGCCGTATTCCGCGCGCCCGATGCCCGGGCCCACCAGATGTTCGAACGGAAAGGTCGAATAAAAAGACATATCTGATTCGTTCTGATGTTCGCCCAGCCAGGTGGTCAGATATTGGTAATGGTCGTCGCGATCCTCATCGAAAATGACGACGACGGCCCCAACTTCGCCCGCGAGGCGATCGGCCTTGCGAACGTAGATCGTCTTCTGATGCCAGTTGCGGATGGTTTCGCGAATATCGATGCCGTCCAGAATCGACGTGCTGAACGGTTCGACTCGCACGCGTTCTTCGGAAAGGATCGCCTTGGCTTTCTGCTTGAGGAAACGGCCGTACTCTTCGATGACCAGATCCTCGGGCGGATAAGAGCAGATCGCGTCGCCGGTAGTCTGCTTCGCCCACTCCCCCGGGAATTTCTCGCGCTTTCGCGGTTTCAGGCCGGCAGGTTTCAGGCGCTGTTTGGGGCGGGGAAGGCGGCGGCGGATACGCAGACGCTTGGTGTTGATCCAGATTTCGCTGGCCGAAAGGCGCACCGTTTCGAGATCCGAGGTCTCGTGCTGCGCCAGATAGCGGTTAGCCATCTGCCAGACTTCCCAGCCATAGTTGTCATCGACGATGGAACGCGCCGCCACTGCGAGATCATAGACGCCGGCAACCAGGTCGCCGCTGATCTGCGCCAGATTTCGGGTGTAACGGGCGATCATCCGGCGCTGCCAGTGGGCCACTTTTTCGCCGGTCGATCCGGTGTACTTGCCTTCGGCCTCACGAAGCAGCTCAAATTGCACACGCGGCCGGTCGAGCATCTCCTCCCCGCGCATTTCCAGGCGGAAGAACTCGTAACGCTCCTGCAAATAGGGAGACTCGATGGTAATTTCCGCGAGGCATTCGGGATGCGGATTCAGGAGTCTCACATCGAACTTCTGTCCTCGCTTGGGCGGAGGTTGCGGAGACTCCATCGCATCGAGCAACGGGTCCAGCATATTCAAGGAAACCACGACGAAGACTTCGGCCAGCGGATCCGCGCCTTGCAGCTTCCAGGCCATCGCGGAAGCGTGAGCCGAGACTTCCTCCGTGCGGGTCTGCGGCCAAACCCGATAGGCTTCGATATATTTCTCGAAACCGATTCGCCGGATCGAATACGTATCCGGATACGTATCGGGAAGGTGGGGACGGTCGGCGGAATCCGGTTCGAGAAAAATCACCTCTGCGCCGATTTCCTCAGCGGTTCGCAGGGCTTCCGTGAACGGATCGGCGGGTTCCACAGGCACGTATATGGCGCGGTCGTCATCGGATTCCGTCGTATACAGAATTACCGACATTTCCGGCAATCGCGCCAGGGCCCGCTGATAATATTTCGTCAGAAATCCGGGTAATTCGACGGCGATATGCTTGGGTTTATCAGTCAAAAGCCGCCGCCGCAGCTCCACCGAAAACTCGATGCGGCCCGGCACCACCGGGAAATAGGTGAATCGGCCGCGGCCCAGACCGCCAGCCTTGATTTCAGCTTCGAGGGACATAGCGCAGGGCTTCTTCGCCCAGCGTCTGCGTGATCGCGGTTCGCAGCGTCGCGTCGCTCACCTTGCCATCTTCGTGGCCGATCTTCATGGCGAAGCGGGCGATGTTGATTCCATCGCGAACCGTGTAACGCTCATCGGCGGCGTGGGCCTGTTGTAGAAAATCGGTCACGTAATTCAGAATACGCTCATCACCGAAGGGTAAATTCTCATGCATAATTGCAAATTCTTCGTGCCGTTCGGGAAAGTCGATCAGAATTTGCGGCTGCAGACGGGAGTGAATGTATTCGGGCAGGTCGAAGGTGCTGGCGTCGTCGTTCATGGTGGCGACCAGACGGAACAGAGGATGCGCCTTGATCTTCACGCCGGCGACGATGGATTCGACATACCTGCGGTTGTCGAGCAGAGGCGCCAGGCTGGCCCAGCTCTTCTCGCTCATGCGATTGCCTTCGTCGAGGATCGCAATTCCGCCCCGCAGCATCGCCGAAACCAGCGGCGACCCGACGTAGCGAAGCTTCCCCTGGCCCTCGATGACGGGCGTGATCAACAGGTCTTCCGGGCGTGTATCGACGGTTGCTTGCATGATGTAAACATCGCGGCCCAGGCGCTTGGCGGCCGCGTAGGCGAGCGTGGTTTTTCCGACCCCGGGTTTGCCCAGAAGGCGCGGATTCATGGGCAGATCCTGCGAATCGATCACCAGCCAGGCGGCCAGCAACTGTCGCATGACCTCTTCCTGCCCCACCCAGTTCACCGGCAGCTCATCGGGATGCGCCAGATGGAGCGAAATGCCTTCGATCTCAACGATCATGTGCTCCCAATTTAGCAGAGTGGGCGGCTGCCGCTATCTTCTGTCTCCGATTCCTGTCTGCCTGGGGTCGCGCGGGAGGGGCCGCTGCCGTTAGAATCGAGATGTAATGAAACTAGGTAATTTTCGCCAAGTGGTTCTGGCGGTGCTGGCGGTCGGTCTGTGTTCCGGCGCGGAGATCGGCGTCGAGCAGCCCTTGCTGACCGCGATTCGAAACAACGATCTCGCCGGGATCAAAGCGATGATCGCGCGCGGAGTGAACGTCAACGCCCACGGCGAACGCGGAATTCCGCCGGTGATGTACGCTAGCGCTTTCGGCAGTGTAAACGCCTTGAAATTATTGCTCGACGCGGGTGGGGACGTAAACTCCAGAGACTCGCTGGATGCGTCGGCGTTGATGTGGAGCGTCACCGAGCCGGATAAAGTTGATCTCCTGATCGCGCGCGGCGCCGACGTGAACGCGAAATCCAAGACGGGCCGGACCGCTTTGATGCTGGCGGCGCTGCACAACGGGTCCGATCGCGTGGTGGATCTTCTGCTGGCGAAGGGCGCCGATGTGAACGCAAAGGATGCGCGAGGATTGACGTTTCTGGGAGCCGCATCGGCGGCTTGTAATCCGCGCCAGGTGCGCATCGCAGTGGAGCACGGGCTCGACGTGAATGCCAAGGATGTTTCGCTGGGGTTCACACCCCTGATGAACGCCGCCGGCAATGGCGATCTCGAATCGGTGAAGATTCTCCTGGCGCACGGCGCGGATGTGAACGCGGTTTCGGCGAAGGATCCCATCAACGTGTTGAACGGGCCGATTGACCTGGGATACTACACGGCCTTGATGCTCGCGTCGTTTTACGGTCCGCCCGAAATCGTGGAGGCTCTGTTGCATGCGGGGGCGAAGCTGGATCCGAAAGACATTCGAGGCCGCACGGCGCTTCACTACGCCGTTTCGACGGAAGCGCAGGACCCGCGCATCGTAAGCCTTCTACTGAAGGCCGGCGCCGATCCCGCGGTGAAGGATTTGACGTCGCAAACGGCCGTCGATTGGGCGGCGAAGTATGCCCATCCCGATGTTATGCGCCTTCTCGGTGGCGAAGCGCCGTCCCGGAAATCGCCGCGAACCGGCGACGAAAAGGCTACGGTCACGACGAAAGAGGCGGTCGGGCGAAGCTTGGTCTTGTTGCAAAAAGTGACCGGTTCGTTCATGGAGAACGGCGGATGTATCGCTTGCCACGCCCAGACGCTGACGGCTCTGGCGGCGAAATACGCGCGGCCGCACGGGTTCGCTTTGGACGAAGCGGCGCTGCGAAAGCAGTTCGCGGATCATAAAGCCGGGTTCGTCAACAATGGCGGGCGCTTCTTGCAGCGTTACGACGGCGGCGGCGGAATCGACACGCTCGACTACGCGATGCTGTATTTCGAAGCCGTGGATTATCCCGCCGACCCGATGACGGACGCGATCCTGGCGAATATGCTCGGCGAGCAGATGGCCAACGGCAGTTGGATCCGGGGCGGTGCAGTACAGCGCGCCGGTCCGTCCCCCGCGGCCCGGGCGCCAATGCAGGATAGCGATATCGTTCGCACAGCCCTCGCGCTGCGTGCTTTAAAGAAGTACGGCTGGGAGGGACGCAAGGCGGATCTTACGTTGCACATCCATGATGCAGAGGCGTGGTTGCTGCGTGCTAAGCCGGTGTACAACGAGGAGTCTGCGATGCAGATTCTTGCATTATCCGGATCGGATCAGAGCCCGAATCTGAGCCCAAGTATGAGCATGGTCCGCAAGTTTGCCTCGAAACTGATCGATCAACAGCGGCCCGACGGCGGCTGGTCGCAAAATCCGTATCTCGAAAGCGATTCCTACGCGACCGGTGAGACGCTGTTCGCGCTGCATGAAGCGGGAATATTGAAAACGTCGGATCCGGTCTACGAGAAAGGCGTTAAGTTCTTGCTTCGGACACAGCATGAGGACGGGTCCTGGTACGTGAAAAGTCGCGCGCCCAAATTGCAGCCCTATTTTCAGAGCGGCTTCCCGTACGACCACGATCAATGGATTTCGATGGCAGGAACACAATGGGCCACCATCGCGCTCGCGCTTTCTCTCCGCTAGAGCACAATCACACTTGTTTGCCGACGTACCAGGGAGCGCTCACGGTAAAGATTCGTTCATTGCCGCGCGCGAGCAGCACCCATTCGAGAAGGCGTCCGCGCTGATTGTGTAGAAAGTATTCAAACCACCGGTCTTCCACCAGTTCAGGAATGACCACTATGATCCTGCGGTCGGGATACTTTTTTGAGAGGTCCAGGATGAACTGAACAATCGGAACAATGATGAATCGGTATGGCGACGGCAATAAGTGGAGTTCGGGCGGCTGTTTGCCCGCGGCGCGGAACGGTTGCGTCACGTATTGCTCCCAATCGGTTTCCAAAAGTTCGGAGTGTTCGTTCGGCTCGACGTGCAGCGCAATCACTTCCGGAGAGAGACGGGACGCAAATTCAATCCCCTGGCGCGTAATATTGCTCCAGCGGTCGACCGGGATGACGACCACGGGGGGCTGATTGAGCGATGGCGGCTCGACCGGGATCTTACAGGATGTCAGCGTCCGTACCGAATGGTAATGACGGCGCACCATAGTGAAAAGAACGATCGTCAAGGGGATGAAGAGGAGCGTGATCCAGGCTCCTTCCGCGAATTTCGCCACCAGCACCACTACTACGGTGACGCCGGTTACCAAAGCGCCCAATCCGTTGACGAGGGCGCTTTTCACCCAATGCGGGCCGCGATTTCTGTGCCAGTGCACGACCATGCCGGCTTGAGACAACGTGAAGGCCAGAAAAGCGCCGACGGCATAGAGCGGGATCAGGCGATCCGTAACGCCGCGAAAGAGAATCAAAAGAACGCCAGACAGCACCGCCAAGACGACGATGCCATAGGTGTAAACCAGGCGCCGTCCGCGATAGCCGAAGGCGTGCGGAAGGTAATTGTTCTGGGCGATCGCGCGGCACAGACGCGGGAAATCGGCGAAGGCGGTATTGGCGGAGAGCGAGAGCACCAGCAGAATGGATCCGATGGTCACGTAATAGAAGACGCCTTTGCCAAATACGGCCGCCACCAGCATCGAGAGAAGACTCTGATAACCGGGCTGGCCAGGGTCGGTGGCGGCGATGCCGTACATGTTGACGAGATAGGAAATGCCGGCTAAGAGGACGGCCAGGAGAGCAATAATCACCGTCAGAGTACGGCGGGCGTTATCGACGGCCGAGTCGCGGAAGGCTTTTACGCCGTTGCTCACGGCTTCCACGCCGGTCAGCGCGGTGCAGCCGCTCGCGAACACTTTGAGCAGCAGCCAATAGCTGACCATAGCCGTGACAGGCGGCGGCGCGGGAAGCGGAGTCACCGGCGCCGGATGCCCGCCGCTGAGCAGGACCCGGATCAGGCCCGCGACAATCGTGATCAGCAACGTCCCGACGAAGAGATAAGTGGGAACCGCGAAAGCCGAACCGGCTTCGCGCACGCCCCTCAGATTGAGTATGGCGATGACGATCAAGATGCCGACGCAGATCGAGACGGTATGCGGCAGCAACGACGGCACGGCCGAGATCAACGCCCCGACTCCGGCGGAAATCCCCACGGCGGCCGTGAGGATGTAATCGGCGAGGAGCGCCGCGGCCGCCAGCAGTCCCGCGGGCGCGCCCAGGTTGAAGCGGGCGACCGTGTAGGATCCGCCGCCGGCCGGATAAGCCGCGATCGTCTGCCGATAGGAAAAATACACGATCACGAGCAGCGTGATGATCGCGGCGCTGATCGGCAGGATGTAATGGACGCCAAGCAGGCCAAGCGGTATCAGCAGGCTGAGCGCGGCTTCGGGGCCGTACGCGGCAGAACTCAGCGCGTCGAGGCCGAATATCGGTATGCCTTGCGCGGGACCGATCTGTTCCGCGCGCTCATCGGTGGTCTTGATGGGCTTGCCGACAACGACGTCGAGTATGTTCACCTTCCGCTATTTACTCATAGCGTAGGGCTTCCACGGGATCCAGGCGCGCCGCCTTGCTCGCGGGCCAGATTCCGAAGAACAAGCCGATGCCGACAGAAACCACGATTCCGAGTCCCGCGGCCCACAGCGGCACCATGGTCGGAAGATTGGGAAACAGGATATGGCTCCCCAAGGAAATGAGCCAGCCGACCGCCATTCCCGCGAAGCCGCCCAAACCGGTCAGAACCACGGCTTCCGTCAGAAACTGAAAGACGATATCCGAACGGCGCGCGCCGATGGCCTTGCGAACGCCGATCTCGCGCGTCCGCTCTGTTACGGAGACCAGCATGATGTTCATCACGCCGATGCCGCCGACCAGCAGTCCAATGGAGCTCAAGACGACCATGACCAGCGTCACCATTGCGGTGACCGACCGGAAATCTTCGACCATCTGTTCGGGTGTCGAGATGAAGAAATTGTCGGGCGCCGATAGCGCCACATGACGCGTCTGACGAAGTACGACGCGCAGTTCGTCGATGGCCTGCGGGAGCAGACCATCCTTGGCCTGCACCAGAAGCAGATTCTCGCGGGCGCCGGGAAACATCTTCCGCATGGTGAAGTACGGCAGTAGCACGCGATTGTCATCCTGGCCGGGCAGGGAACTCGCCGGACGCTTCATCACGCCGATCACTTCCACTTCCGCGCCCGCAACAGTCAGTTTTTTTCCGACGGCTTCCTCAAGGCCGAACAGCGCCTTGTAGATATCCTCGCCAATTACCGCGACCGGCAGGTGATGCTGATCCTCCGTGCCTGTGAAAAAACGGCCGGAGAGCATTTCAGCCTGGCCGCTGGTGGCGTAATTTTCGTTCGTCCCGGCAACCTGCGGTCCAAGATAATCGTTGCCCTTATAGCGGGCGCGGCCGTTAAACTGGGGAAACAGATACGGGCTGACATGTTCGACGGATGGGCAGCGCTCGGCGATGGCGACGGCGTCTTCGTAGGTTAGCGGCTTGCGATTCCGCTCCTCCGCGGTACGCCCGCCGAAAGTGGGACCCATGCGCATCTTGAACACGATCGCGGTGCTGGTTCCCATACTTCGGATGACGCCGGTGACTGCGCCATCGAGCCCAGCGAGAATCGATCCTACGGCGATGATGGTGCCCGTGCCGATAATGACGCCGAGAACGGTGAGGAACGATCGAATCTTGTTCTCGCGAAGCGTAGCCAGTGCCAGTCCGATGACGGAAAGAAGCAGCTTCATGGCTAGGACGCCTCCGCGCGCAAGGCGACGATCGGGTCGAGCCGCGACGCCCGCCGGGCCGGATAGATTCCGAAAAATAAGCCAACAGCGGCGGAGAGCGTAACACCCAAAATCACCGCATTTATCGGAAGAACCATCGGAACGGCCGTATAGGTCCGCACGATGACTGCGATGATCCACGCAATGCTCACGCCGATCAACCCGCCGATTCCAGCCAGCATCGACGATTCGACAAGAAACTGGTTCAAAATATCCTGCCGCCGCGCGCCGACGGACTTGCGGACTCCAATCTCGCGTGTCCGCTCACTGACCACGGCGAGCATGATGTTCATGATCACCACGCCGCCCACGACCATAAACACGCTGACGATTCCAACGGCCGCTGCCGCAATCGCACCGGTCATCTGATCCCACGCCGAAACCAGCGTGTCCGAAGACATAATCGCAAACGTGTCGTTTTGCTGCGGGCGAAGATGGCGGAAGGAACGAATGAGCATGCGGACTTCATCCTCCGCGTCCTCCAGCCGCAACCGGTCGAGCGCCTGGAAATTGTAGCTGATTCCTTTGAGCGCGCCGTAAGTTTTGAAATATGTCTGATCCGGAATCGCGACGTAATTGTCCTGCGATTGGCCGAACACGCTGCCTTTGGCCTTGGCCACTCCCAGCACTTCATAGGGCCGTCCATCGATCTGAACGATTTTTCCCACTGGATCGACAGTCGGGAAGAAGCGATCCTTGAAATCGGCTCCCAGGAAGACGACGGACATGCGCTTCTCATCTTCGGTATCGGTAAACATGCGGCCAATGTCGACCTGGGTATTGCTCATCGCCAGCGTTGCCGCCGTGGTGCCCATCAGAGACACGCCGTCCACCAGATCGCCGCTGTAGGTGACTTTAACTCCTCGCTGCGCGAAGATACCCGCTTCGTGCAGCAGCGTCGCATGTTCCCGGACGAAGGCGTACTCGTCGCGGCTTAATTCGGGATTGCGCCGCAGGGCTTCCAGAAACTGCTTCGGGTCGCGGCGGCCGACGAAGGCGACGCGCAGCACGCGGAAGCCGTCGTTGCCCATGCTCGATGCCGTTTGGGCGATAAATACGTCCATCCCGTGGATTACGCTCATCACGGAGATCAGCGTGGTGGTCGACAGGATGATGCCCAGCAGCGTCAGAAAGCTGCGCAGCTTGCTCGACCGCAGCGAATCGAAGGCAACGGAAACAGCTTCGCCGAACGAGGCTCGGGACCGCGTGGCTTTCATTACCTCTAGAATACGAGACCGGCACGCGCTTTGTTCTGAATTTGTTGCAGCCAATCCATCACGAAGCCGTCAAGCCAGAACCGCGGCCGCCGCCGGGCGATGAATCCCAGATGTCCGCCGTGGTCGACGGCGACCAGCCTCAGGCATGGATTGCGTTGAAACGCCGGATGATCGTATGTCGAAAACGGCACCAGCGGGTCATCCTTAGCCGTAATGATCAGCGCGGGTATGCGAATTCGCTCCAGAAATTGGTTGGAGGATTGAGTTTTGTAATAGTTCGCGGCAGTTCCGAATCCGAACAGGCGCGCGGTGTAATAGTCGTCGAAGTCATAGATAGTACGGACTTTGCTCAAATATTCCAACGTGTAAATCTGAGGCGCCTGGCGATGCCGCGTGCGAATCTTTTCTTTCAGCCGGTCGAGAAATCGATTCGCGTAGATGCGATTTGCCGGCCGGCCGAGAGCGTCTGCGCAAGCTGCCAGATCGATCGGCGTTGACACCGCGCACACGCCGCTGAGCAGATCGCGGGCGGAATCGCCCAACTCGCCGGTTAGCTTGAGCGATACGTTGCCGCCGAGCGAGAATCCCGCAAGAAAAATCGGCGCCGCTTTCGTGCGCTTCAGCTCGCGCAGGACATGGAGCACGTCCGAGGTTTGCCCGGAATGATAATTCGAGAGCGCCAGCGATTCCGTCCCGCCGCAACTTCGCAGGTTTAGCCGGTGCGTGGCGAATCCTGCCTCAAGCGCGGCGTAGCTCATGCTGCGCGCGTAGCCGGCATCGCTCGATCCTTCCAGGCCATGCACCAGAACCAGTTCACCGCGCGACGTGCCCTCGGGCCGCTGCGAGTGCACCAGGACTTCCACCTCAGGTTCCGTCCGGTAGCGCACGGATTCTACCGGCCAGCGCAGGCGGCTGTCCGGGCGCGTCCAGAAGTTGCCGGCGATGGTCGCCAGGTGAGGATTTCTAAAGAATGGATCGAACGGCCGCAAACGACATTTTAGCCGAGATGCAGTTTCATCCCAACATGACTGGGCTGGAATCCGAGTCGCTGGTAGAACCGTTGCGCGTCCTTGCGGGCAACGTTCGTGGTCAACTGGACCAGACTGCATTTGCGAGCACGGGCGCGGTCGACCACCCATTCCATCAGCCGCGTCCCGATTCGGAGATTGCGCAGGTCTTGCCGGACCCGCACGGACTCGACCAGCGCCCGCCTTCGAATCCCGAGCCCAGGAATAAAGGTCAACTGAAGCGTGCCAACGATTTCGGATCCAAGCGTCGCGACTACCAGCTCGTTGTCCGGATGCGAGGCGACTTCCCGGAACGCACGGAGATAATCCTCGCGGGTTCCCGGCTCGAAGACGAATGCGTCTCCCTGGAGCAATTCAAAAATCGCGTCCACATCAGCTTCGTCGGCGAGGCGAATTTGAATCTCGGGCATCAGGCGGGGAGTTCGATTTCAACCAACAGGCCAGGTCCGGCGTTCGATGCTTTCAGAGTTCCCTGATGAAGCTCGACGGCGCGGCGCGCGATGGATAGGCCGAGTCCGACCCCGCCGCTGCCTCGATTCCGGTCGGAGTCGACGCGGTAGAACGGATCGAACAAATGCGGGAGAGCTTCCTCCGGCACGCCGGGACCATAATCGCGAACGCGCACCCGGGCGCGCCCGCCGCCGTTCTCCAGAGCCACTTCGACGTTGCTTTCCCGCGGCGCATACCGGATCGCGTTGCGCATCACGTTCTCGATGGCACGCCGCAGCAGTTCGCTGTCGCCGTCGACGGTGACGTGCGCCGGGTGACTCAAAGCGAGCGAACAGCCGCGGGCGCGCGCTTCGATCGAACAATCGTCGACCAATCCGCCCACCAGATCGTCCAGTTGCACCCGTTCCTGGCGTCGATGCGCCGGGTCGCCCTCAACGCGCGTCACTTCCAGCATCTGGCCGATCAGCGCGTTCAGGCGGTCGGCCTCTTTCTGAATGCGATCCAGCGGCAATCCGCTGGGGTCGCCGGACCGGGCCAGCTCGACGGCGACACTTAAGCGCGCGAGTGGGCTGCGGAGCTCGTGGGAGATGTCGAGAAGAAGACGCCTCTCCGCCGCGAGCAGCGTCTGAATCCGCTCCGCCATCCGATTGA
>Ga0209579_10003005_pt1 | contig 12521 bp, 16 predicted proteins | sample Coa_R1_2_FD_187152 | JGI IMG/M metagenome (GOLD analysis project Ga0209579, IMG submission 187152) | Surface soil microbial communities from Centralia Pennsylvania, which are recovering from an underground coalmine fire - Coalmine... | ecosystem: Environmental > Terrestrial > Soil >... | reverse complement strand
GAGGCCTGCCGCGACGGAGACGAGGGCAAATTCGTAGGACTGGCGATCACGAACCTTGAGATAATGCGAACGTCCGGCCTCTCGGCGGAACGGTATCTCCAGGCCAATGATAACGTCACCGCGTCCAAGGATATTGTCCGTGTCGGGGGTTGTCCCCGGCGGCCGATAGAAGTCGCCTATCGGGATTGCGCGAACACCCTGCGGACTGTGAACGCGAACGGTGCAGTCGAGCGCCGACAGCGCGACGGCGACATCGGATGGATGGGTAGCGACGCAGGCGTCGGACCAGCCAAAAATCGCGTGATTCCGGTTTATGCCGTGGCGCGCCGAGCAACCAGAGCCGGGCGAGCGCTTGTTGCACGGTGTTCCGTCGACATCGCGAAAATAGGCGCATCGGGTCCTTTGCATAAGGTTCCCGCCCATCGACGCCATGTTCCGAAGTTGGGTCGATGCGGAGAACAACAACGCCTCGGAGATCATCGGCGCCCGTTGCCTGACGAGCATGTCTATTGCGACGTCGGACATTCGCGTGAGCGCGCCGATCCTCAGCCCGCCATCGGACGTCGGCTCGATCAAATTCAGACCTGGCAGATGATTGATGTCTAGAAGGTGAGCTGGCTCGACGACATGATCCTTCATCAGGCCCATGAGGTCGGTGCCGCCGGCAATGAACATGACGCCAGAATCTCGCGCGTGAGCGGCAGCCGCGGCATCAAGGTCTTTGGCCGTCGAGAGGGTGATCGGGTGCATGGCTCAGCTCTCGCGCGCCGCGACTGCGACAGCGTCGACGATGTTGGGATAGCAAGCGCAGCGACACAGATTGCCACTCAGCCGCTCACGGACCTCGGCTGCGCTGAGTTGGTCATATGAGAATGGCGCGGACACATTCTCAGTCGCAGCACTCGGCCAGCCGGCGCGAGCCTCTTTCAACAGCGCGACGCTGGACATGATTTGCCCCGAGGTACAGAATCCACATTGGAATCCGTCGTGATCGATAAAGGCCTTTTGCACGGGATGGAGAACCGCGCCGCGCGCGATACCTTCGATCGTTGTGATTGAACGTCCCGCCTGCATCACGGCCAGACTCATGCAGGACAGGATACGGCGGCCGTCGATATGCACCGTGCAAGCCCCGCATTCCCCCCTGTCGCAGCCTTTCTTGGTGCCAGTTAACCCAATTTGGTTACGAAGGGCATCGAGCAACGTCGTTCGAATCTCGACGGCTATGGTATGTATTTTTCCGTTGACCGTCAGTTGCACGGTCGTTTTCGTATCAGGGGGTGCGGGTCTGGCGGCTGCGGGCTCGACGGTTACGACGGCCGCACAAGCGAGGCCCACGCCAGTGCCCGCTATAAATGTTCGCCGGTCTAAGTCGTCCATTCACGCCTCCCTCTCCGGCTTGCTGACGCGCCCTGACTTTCGTCGATCATCCGCTCTTTCATTTCCAATCCGAGCGCCGCATTATTGATTCAAGAGGACGTTTTTGCCCTCGCGATAAATCTAATCGTAGCCCTGCGGTATGAAGAAGTCGAAACCCTCGGGACTGATGGTCTCCATGAGCGCTTCGCCACTGCCTGTAAGAATCACGACGCGATTATTGGGATCAGAGCCGATCGCATGACAGTCTCGAAAAAGGGCGCCAGAAAGGGATCGGTTGGTGCGTTCTTCTGAACGCAAATTACACGCTCTTTGGTCGATGCGCCGCTCGGTCTTGCGTCCTGTGTCATTGTTACCTCCTCAGTGACTGCTCTATTAGGCATTACTTGTACAACACATGGTGGCCGAGCCCGCGCAACCGAAGCCCGAGCTGATGTTTGCAGAAATGACAAAAGGATCAGCCTTTAGGTAGACGCCGCCTTCGAATAATATTTATTCCGCGCAGAAATAACGCCGCGACGAGGCAGCAAGATGGATCGAATGGCAGCTATGGAAGCGTTCGTGCTCGTGGTCGACACGGGATCATTTTCCTCCGCCGCGCGCCGCCTCAACTTGGGACAGCCGGCAGTGTCGAAAATGGTGGCGCAAGTTGAGGATCGGCTTGGCGTCAAACTGTTGGTGCGCACGACACGAGGGCTGACCGCGACCGAAGCGGGCCTCAACTACTACGAACGGGCTCGGCGATCGATTGCAGAGGCGGACGAAGCGGAATCGGCGGCGCGCGGTGCGGGCAGCAGCCTCACTGGCAGACTGCGCATCGCCGCCGCAGTCACGTTCGCGCGCATTCACGTGATGCCGCGCCTGCCGGAATTCCTGCAGCGGCATCCCGATCTGGAAATTGAAGTGGTGCTCGACGACCGCAACGTCGATTTAGTGCAAGAAGGTATCGACGTCGCTCTTCGCATGGGACAGCTTGCTGACTCCAGTCTGGCGGCCCGACGAATCGCGAGTGCTCCGAATGTAGCTCTTGGTACGCCGGCCTATTTTGAGCAAGCTGGTGAACCCACAGCACCCGGCGACCTAGCCGGGCACGAAGCAGTGATTTACGATCAACCAGGTGGCGGTGCGAAATGGACGTTCCGGCGAGATGAGGCGGAGCTTGTAGTCACGCTTAAGGGTCGTCTGCGCGTCAGCGCTGCTGAAGGGTTGCGAGCGGCCGTACTCGCGAACGCCGGTTTCGCAATAGTTTCTGAATGGATGTTCGCGCCCGAGATCGCGGACGGCGCAGTTAAGGTTGTGCTACAGGATTGGAATTTGCCGCGAATTGATCTCTGGGCCATGTTTCCGGCTGGGCGAGCAGCGACTACCAAGGCACGCACTTTCACCAAGTTTGTAGAAGAGGTGATGCGTGTCCCAAGCGGCACGCCAAACTCAGCGTCTTACTAATCGAGTTCGCCCATGTTCTGGTTCAGGTCATAGCGTTTGGAACGGCCCTTTACTCTTCAGCCAAACAGCATCACGGCCTGGCCGTTCAAGCCCGGTAGTCTGACAAAAGCGCCTAGACATCTGCCCGTCGCGAAATCGAATACAACGACTTCGTCCTGCGCCACGCAATAGAGCTTGCCGTCAGGAACGAAGCGAAGTCCGCGCGGCTTTCCGAATCTTGTCAGCGGATCCGGAGGCAGGACGCGAACGAGGTGGCCATCGGTTCGATCATATTCACGGATTGTCGTCACGGCATCCGGGGCGCCGAACGGATGCTCACTGCTCACGACCACGTTTCCGTTCGGCGCGATGGCGAGATCGAGCGGACTAAGCTCCGCATCTGCCACCTGCCACGAGGCGAGAATGCGTCGTTCTGGATCGAACGCCAGAATGGTGTTGTTGCCCTCGCCGCCCGGGCCGACGCCGGAGGCTAGAAAGAGGGTGCCATTGTCTCCGAAGGCAAAGCCACGTGGAAACGGGACCACCACCGGCGGAAGTATAGGTTCGCCTTGGCTCGCGAGCGTCGGTTGGAATGCCACGATCGTCCGCGAGCTGCGCGATCCCACGTAATACCGGCCATCGGGTCCGAAGTTGCCGCCGCCCGGGTTCAAACCAGCTATCAGGCCGGTGTCGCGTACCACGCGGCCCTTCGCGTCGAGCGCCAGGACGTGGTCCGAGCCGCTATTGAGAAACAGTAAGCCACCGTCGACGCCGAGTCCACGCGGATCCGAAATCCGAGGGTCCTCGGTGAATGGTCCGAGCAGTTGCCCGCTCTCGCCAAACGCGAGCAGTTGCCCGTAACCTGAACCGTTGATGCCGGAGGCGCTCGTGACCAGGAGAACCATGCAAAGTTTCCTGCGCTGAGGACGCCGCGCAAGATCGATTGCGCGCGACTCCTTCGGTTCTACGAGCCGCCATCATCACAAACTAGCTTTGACCTATCGATAGCTTTTATTCCGACCTGGAATGGCCCTGCGCGAGAAGAAGAGCACCGCTTCACCCATTCCGCTCAGGAATGGATCATATCCCTCCGAAGCGCCTGCCGTGACGACGCGAAATGTACAATTCTCCAGCCGCACCATCGGTATTTTACCAAACGCAGAACGCGAATGATCAACAGCTTCATGCTGCACGATACCTCCGCCGCACCAGCAGCTTGCCCGCGACTGACAACAAAGGAGTTTAGCAGATGACTACGACCGCACTTGTTACAGGAGCAACGAGTGGCATTGGCCGGGCAGTAGCCGAGAAACTGGCTAAGTTGGGCGTCCACGTATTGGTCGTTGGTCGCAATAGTGAACGTGGCGACAAAACGATTGCCGCAATACGAGCGGCGGGCGGACAAGCAGATTTAATTCAATCTGATCTTCGGGATGCTTCGAGCGCGCGTGACCTCGCGAGACGCGCGGTCGAGCTTAGCGACGGGCACGTCGATATCCTCATCAACAATGCCGGAATTTATCCATTTGGTCCGACTCATGAAACAAGCGAAGAGCTGTTCGACAGAGTCTATTCGCTCAACGTAAAGGTCCCGTATTTCCTCGTTGCCGAACTTGCTCCGTTGATGGCGAAGCGGGGTAAAGGCGCGATCGTCAATCTATCGACCATGGTCGCGGATTACGGGACGTCCGGCATGAGCGTCTATGGCTCAAGCAAGGCCGCGATCAATCTCCTGACGAAAGTATGGGCCGCGGAATACGGCCCAAGCGGGGTGCGCGTCAATGCGGTAAGCCCGGGACCCACGCGCACCGAAGGCACGGATTCGCTTGGCGAAGGCCTTCAACAATTGGCCGCCCAGGCGCCGGCCGGGCGCCCGGCCGAGGCCGATGAAATTGCCGAAGCGATTGTCTTTCTCGCGACTGACCGCGCGAGCTTCATCCAGGGCGCGAAGCTCGCTGTCGATGGTGGCAGAACCGCCGTTTGATCGCGTCTGGTAGGTCGCCTGATCCGATGACGAGCCATTTCGGCGGTAGCGCAGGACTTCCGATGAGCAGACGCGACGTAGTAAACGTGGGCGGCGTACCGATCAGCTACCTTAGCCACCGTCAATTGACGCACTGCAGAAGGTTTATTCTTTCACAATTTGCCAACCGTCACCCTTTACCCGGATTTCGCCCGGGCCGGAGGGTTGATGGCCTATGGACCAAATCTGCTCGGCGCTATTCAACGCCTGCAACTCGCGCGACCAATGGTGTGACGAGCCACAAGCCTCGATGCCGACCAGGCACTGCGGCAGCTTCTCAAAGAACGCCAGTACGTGGCAACGCTTGAGCTGCCGGCGGATGAAGAGAACAGCATCGGCCGCCTTTATCCGGTCGCGGATCGGTGCATCGCGGATGCATAGCGAGACGATTTCCAGTTCGTGGCCAGATTCCGAGGCAATTCCGTACCTGTCATCGCCTCACTAACCTTCGCCAAGTTTTTTCCAAATCCAAAGCGACGAGGCAGAGTCGTGGTTAAGTGCCTGACTGATGGAATCGATCTGGTCGTCATATAGGCTGCCAGGAAATGAGAACAACTCAGCCTCAAGCTCGGCAAGCCAGGATGCTCGCTCTGGAAGATGGACCTGTCCGGCCTCGAATTTTGCCGAGGCGATTGACATACGTGTTTCTTTGTCTTTTTCGGGCGTGACGCCAGTTAGGCGGAACACCGAAGAAGTTCAGATGTAGTGAACGAACGCAGCGCCGACAAAGCGGCGCCGCAGCGTGACGGTCATTCACACGTTGGAATGCATCAAGGGGAGGAAGTGTGCCGAACATCTACACCAAACTTATCACAGTAGACAAAGTCGATCTCTTGCTTGGCCCCTACGTTACTAATTTCGTTGCGCCAGCGATGCCGACCGTGATGCAAAACAACAAACTCACGATCAGCTTCACTGCAATCGGTATCAATGACAAATTCCATTACCCGAAATACTTCTCAATGGTGTCGACGGGCCCGGAGGGCGTCGATTCATTTTCGATCGGCTTTTTTGACATGGCCGCGGCGCAACAGCCGAAGCCGCAGACGGTGGCCATCCTTGCAGCCGACGCCGAATTCGCCCAAAGCGCCGCCACCGGCGCCCGCAACAAGATCAAGAAGCACGCTTCAACCTGGTCTATGACCAAAACTATCCCCCGAGCACGACGGATTTTGGTCCCGTAGTCCGGGCTCTGCGGGCAACAGCGAATGGGAAAAGGTATCCAAACTGAGGGCCGACTCCAGCAACGCGCGACTGTAACCGCCCGGCCGCGCCAATAAAGCTGAGGCTGAAGCTTTTCGGATTGACTACAAATCGAAGGATCGTATCTAAATGCTATGTTCCACAATACAATAACAGCGTCTGGATCTTGCCAATGACTCGTCCGTCCGCGTGGCACAACCATCTCAAACTCGCAAAGAAGCCGCTGAACGCGGCCACAGTGCGCGAAATCGAGTGGCTGAGAGATGTGCTTACAAAATTCAGTTACTTCGTCGATTCTCGCCAATTCGACTTGTATCGAACCATCTTAAGCAAGGACTGCGAATTCACCAACGCTGCGATGAAGACAACCGTCAAGGGAAGAGACACGGTCATCAAGTTCATGAAGGGTCAGGCGAAGCTACAGAAAACCATTCCTGCGAGTTCCAAGCACCATCAATCCAATATGATCGCACGGGTTGACCGCGGTGGTAGGACGGCAGTGGCAACCTGCTATCTGCAGGCATCGTCCATTCTCAAACCTGAATTCGGTGGCCAGCTTGTTCTTTGGGGAGGCTGGTACACGTTTAATTTCATCAAACAGCGCGGCAACTGGCTCGTTTCCGGCGTGCTCGTCAACCGGCGGTTTGAAATCAAGATACCGGACGTGGCTATACGGGGACCGGGTGAACTACCGCCAGAGGTCGGATTCTAAAATTGCAAAACTCTGTGTAATGGCGCGCGCGAGAGGCCTCGGCCGATAAGCCGTTATTATACCAAAGGCGTATCCAGGCAATCCATCCAGGATCATCGGCTCCGCGTGCTCGCTGAAGTGGCTGTGCCAATACCAGTTCGGGGTCAAAAGCAGACCATGCCGACCTCCCAATCGTCACTTGCCTGACGACTATCTTTGTGGATTGTGCCAAGGTAGGACCAGTCTCTCAAGTCTCCTGAACGCCCAGTTCAACGCATAGCCGACCAAGCCTAGGACAGCTATGCCTGCATACATATCGGAGGCGTGAAAAGTCCGCTCTGCACCCAATATGAAAAAACCAATCCCATTCTCTCCCGCAATCAACTCGGTGGTGACACCGAGAATGAGTGCGATTGGCATGCTCAGCCTCATGCCGATGATGATTTGCGGGCTGGCCGCGGGAAGAATGAATTTGACGAGCGTCTGCCTCCGGCCGAAGCGAAACGTCTTCGCTGTTTCGATCAAGATAGGATCGATGCTGCGCGCCCCGTAGACGGTATTGAGTAGAATCGGGAAAAAAGCGCCCCAGGCGACAATGAAAATTTTCATGCGGTCGCCAAGTCCCAGAAACAACATGAAGATGGGAATAAGCGCAGCCGTAGGCAGAGGACGCACAAGTTCGATTGGAGGCGTGAACGCTCGAGATAAAAGCGGAAAATATCCCATCATTATGCCCAGGCCGGCGCCGAAAATGACAGCGTAACCATAGCCCTGAAGCACACGCAGCAAAGTGTGTGCGAACGCGACCGGCAGGACGCCTGACAGACAGAGTGCGATGGCATGCTGGATCACGATCGATACTGGCGGAACGTAATTCGGTGCGATGATGCCGCAGCGGCTAGCCGCTTCGCAGATTACGAGCAACACGATGATGAGCGCCAGACCCCAAATCTTCGACGCCATCATCGCGTCCCTCATCACAGAACCTCGTGAAAACCTTGGCTACGCGGAACGCCATAGTGCCACGGCATCGCTCGCCGTTCGATCGTGACAAACAGCCAATTTAGGACGTAGCCGACCCCCGCAAGCGAAAAAACAGTCGCGTACATTTGCGGGATTTGGAAGGCATCCTCCGCGGTAATAAGGAAATGGCCGACGCCAGTATCTCCGGCGACCATTTCGGAGACTACGCTCAGCATCAGGGCAAACGCCAAGCTGATCCGCATCCCGGTGAATATGCCCGGGGCGGCGCAGGGCAGCAAAAATTTTACAAAGATAGCCGGGTCCGTGAATTTGAATGTTCTCGCGGTATCCAGGAGCTCGCTATCGACCGAGCGGATACTCTCCATCGTATTGACCCACACAGGAAAAAAGCATGCCCAGGCGACAATGAAAATTTTCATTCTGCTCTCGATGCCGAGGAGAAGGATTGCAGCGGGAATCAGCGCCACGGTCGGAATCGGACGCAGTGCTTCCAATAGCGGTTCGAAAAGATTGAAGATGCTGCGGTAATGACCCATCAGAGCGCCAAGGAAAATCGCTGCAGCGGCGCCGAGCAAAAAGCCCGCACCCGCGCGCCATAGGGTCACCACGTATTCCTGCACCAGCTCCAGCGACACAGTGAGCGACCACAGAGCCGCCATTATGGTCGTCACCGGTGGAAAGAACTGCGACGGAGCAATGTGAAACCGCGAAAGCGCCTCCCATGTCGCGAGCAGTAGTAAGACCGTGCCCGTCCCCGCGCGGTGCGACACGAGGGTGGTCAAGGACATCGCCTTATGCTCCCGCGTCGGCAAGATTTTGCTACTCTTTGATAGCACGGTACACGCGGTGACGTAGTTCCAGAAATTGCCGGTTTTCGCGGGTCGTCAACTGATCCCGTCTTGGCCCAAGATCAATTGAGATGGTGTCTAATGTTTTAGACGGCCGCGCGCTGACGACGACGACCTTCGTGGCTAGATAGATCGCCTCCTCGATGTCATGGGTAATGAAAAGAATGGTTTGGCCGAATTGCCGCCAGATCTTTTGCAGCATGTCTTCCAGCTCGCAGCGCGTCTGGGCATCGACCGAAGCGAATGGCTCATCCATGAGAAGCACATCGGGCTGATACGCCAGCGCGCGAGCGATTGCCACGCGCTGCTGCATCCCGCCGGAAAGCTGCCTCGGGTAGTAATTCTCAAATCCTCGGATATTTACCGCATCCAGATAACGCCGCGCTCGGTCGACACGCTGCGAACCGGACAGATCCTTGAGGCTCTCGAGCCCGAGCGTCACATTGGCCAAAACCCTGCGCCACGGCAAAAGCGATTTGCTGTAATCCTGAAACACCATGACCATGCCTTTTGGCGGCCCGACAACCTCCTTCTGGTCGAGTAGTACGCGACCGCTGGTGGGACGAGTGAGGCCGCCCACGCATCGCAGCAAGGTGGTCTTGCCGCAGCCCGACGGACCGACGATGGAAACGAACTCGCCTTTTTCGACCCTGAAGCTGACGGATTCTATCGCGACAAGGCGCTCGCGCTTACCGAACTCGACGTGCAGATCTTGCACCTCCAGAAACGCGTCCGTCATGGCTTAACCCCAATCCCGAACACGCCGCAAATGTACTGCCGCGCTTTGGCAAAAAATCTTGCCCAAGGTAAGGTTGCAAGAATAATCCACGTCCGTAAGCTCCGTGAACCTCGCAGGCGCGGCAATATTGTTGCACCAAAATACTTAGAACGCTAATATTCTTAGGAGGGACAAGTCTCGCGGGCATAGACGGGGCGGCTTTGCACACAGCGACAAGGAGCCTCATCGCGTAGAGTTGCGCGGCCGGGGCCGGGCGAACCAATCGCCAAGATGGGATGAACACTATGTCACTGGCTGTTTTGGGATGGAATCACATCCGCCACTTTACGCGATCGGTCGTCGGCGTCATCATCGCCGTTAGTCTTGTTACCAACTTATGGGGCCACGCCAACGCGCAGACGCCGACAACGATACGGATCGGATACGTCCCCGTCATTACACAGCTCCCCACTTTCACAGCTATAGACAACGGATACTTCCGAGAAGCTGGTCTCGATATCCAGCTCAAGACGACGCCCGGCGGGGCAGCGACGCTTGAGGCATTGGCCGGTGGCTCCGTCGATGTAGCCGCAAACACCAACATTATTTCGTTGCTCCAAGCGATAGAGCAAGGTTTCGACCTCGTCATTCTGGCGGGCGATATCGGAATCGCCAGGAGCTTGCCGGATGTCGCCGTGAACATGGTGCGCAAGGATTCCGGTATCAAGACGCTCAAGGATCTTGAAGGCAAGCGGTTTGGCTTGCCCAATCTGAAAAATATCAATTGGCTCTACAATATGGAGTATCTGAGCCGAAACGGCGTGGACACCAACAAAATAACGTGGCTGGAAATCGGAGTTCCCCAGGCACCAGCCGCGCTGCTGACGCATCAAGTTGATATCGTCACAACCGTTGAGCCCTTTACGACCGTGCTCAACCAAGGCGGCGAGGCCGCACCGTTCTATTCCGAATTCGTCGAAGTTACTCCCGGTGGCTTGATTTCCGTTTGGTCCACGACGAGAGCCTGGTTCGATGCTCATCCCAAAGAAGCAGCACAGCTAGTGGCGGTGCTCGGGCGAGCAATCGCGTACAATCAGAATCACCAAGACGAAGCGCGTCAGCGCCTGGCGAAATACACGCGAATCGATCCGTCCTTGGCCGGCAAGGTGACCTGGCCGGTATGGAAACAATCAATCGGAAGCGATTTGCAGGTTCCCATGGACCTTGCCGTCAGATATGACTTGCTGAAAAAACCTCTGCCGCTCGACCGGATCGTCATGGCAACCGCCAAAGCGCCGTAGGAGCATCGACAAACGACACCCAATCTCAGGAACCGCCCTGGCGGCAAAGACTGATGAAACTAGCCGTGTTCAATGAAGGACGGCTCGGGGTGGTGACCGACGACGTAATCGCCGACGTCACCGATGTATTGCCCGCGTGGGACTCAGGTTTCCTGACCAATTGGTGGACGCGCCTATGCGACTCGTTCGCCGCGCTTTCGCCGAAGATCGTTCAAGCGGAGTCGGCGGCCCGAAAATATTCGCTTGGCGAAGTTCGTCTCCGCGCTCCCGTTCTCAACCCGAGCAAGATTGTCGCCACGGCCGCAAGCTACAGGGGCCACATCAACGAAATGCGCGGCGCAACTGCCACATCTTGGTTGGCAAACTTCGGTGTGTTCCTCAAGGCCCCCAGCTCGATCATCGGGCCCGAAGACACAGTCATTTTGCCCCCTGCTGAAGTCGGGCGCCTCCAGCACGAATCCGGGCTCGCTCTTATCATCGGCAAGCGCGCCAAGGACGTCGCGATCGGTTCGGCTTGGCAGCATGTGCTCGGCTTCACCTGCTACCTCGACATCACATATCGAGGCGACGCGGACCGGTGTACGCGCAAATCCTACGACGGCTTCACTCCGGTCGGGCCATGGGTCGTCACCGCGGACGAGATACCAGACCCCCACAAGCTGCAAATCAGGCTATGGGCGAACGGTGAACTGCGGCAGGATACCAATTCATCCGGCATGACCAAGACCATTCCCGAAATCATCGCGCTGGCCTCAAGCATCATGACGCTGAACTCCGGGGACATCGTGACTACGGGGTCCGCACCTGGCGTGGGTAATGTCCTTGATCGTGATCGGATTGTCGTCGAGATTGAGCGAATAGGCGGCATGACAATATATGCCAAGGATGCGGCAAAACAGTGAGGCAAGCGCTAGATCCCGAGGCGGCGCGATCAAGCCCGATGGAGTAAGCGCCGCGATACTGCCGACGCATGAACGCAGCCTCCTGCAGCGCCGATTGTTGTGCGCGCGCGCGAGCGGCCACGCGACCGTCGCTCCCCGAGCGCGGCTATGAATTGCCGCCGTCCAATGCCGAAGTCATTGGCCCCGCTCGCTGCATCAGGGGCAAGAATATCACGCTTCAAAATGGCGGTGTGCGACCCTCAGGCACGGCGGCTTTCAGAAGTACTTCTGCCGCGCAGTGGGCGATGTGTCGCGGCGGTTCATGACCAACAGCGTCATTTCGCCCGCGTCAATTGACGCAACGCCAAAGGTTCATTTGCTTGATGTCAGGCGCCCCTCGCCAGTCGGAACTGATCTCAATGTCAATTGCTGGGCCGAACTTCCGGAGGTCCCCGACACGGTAGGACGCTTGAAGAAAGCGAACCCAAGCCGACCAACCCAAGTATACTTGCTGCCGAAATCGCGATGGGCGCGAGCCCGTTGCGTCGCGTCACTTGGTGCGAGGAAATGAGGCGGTCGCTTTCGGGGGGAGAAGCGACATCGCAAATTGAACCAGGAGGCCGGCTTCTGACGCTGTGGACGGCGCCCACTCTGAGGCATCGATGTGCCAAAGGGTGGTTGCGTTAGAGCAAACCACATTGAGGGGAGCCGTCCATGGGCGAGGTTAGCACGATTGGTCTCGATATTGCGAAGGCTGTGTTTCAGGTTCACGGGGTCGACGGTTCGGGCGCCGTAGTGATCCGCAAGCGCATCAGTCGCGCGAAGATGTTGGAGTTCTTCGCCGACCTGCCGGCGTGCCTGGTTGGGATCGAAGCCTGTCCGTCAGCGCATCACTGGGGCCGCGAGCTCCAGTTGGTCGGTCATACCGTGAAGCTGATGCCGCAGCTATGTGAAGGCCTATCTCAAGCGCAGCAAGCATGATGCGAACGATGCGGCAGCGATCTGCGAAGCGGTGACGCGACCGTCGATGCGGTTCGTTCCGATCAAGACGAAGGAACAGCAGACTGCCT
>Ga0209579_10003004_pt1 | contig 12522 bp, 8 predicted proteins | sample Coa_R1_2_FD_187152 | JGI IMG/M metagenome (GOLD analysis project Ga0209579, IMG submission 187152) | Surface soil microbial communities from Centralia Pennsylvania, which are recovering from an underground coalmine fire - Coalmine... | ecosystem: Environmental > Terrestrial > Soil > Unclassified... | reverse complement strand
GGCTGGAGCTACGGCGGCATCCTCACCGATTACATGATCGCGACCGACGCGCGATTCAAAGCCGCCACCAGCGGGGCCGGAACCGCATTCACCGTCTCGTTCTACGGCACCGATCAATACATCATTCAATATGACAACGAAATCGGCCCGCCGTGGAATCCGAAAGCCTGGGAGACCTACGTCAAGATCTCGTATCCATTCCTTCACGCAGACCGCATTAAGACCCCGACTCTATTCCTCGGCGGCGAACGCGATTTCAACGTCCCCGTGCAGGGCGGCCAGCAGATGTATCAGGCGCTGCGCAGCCTGGGCATCGATACGCAGCTCATCATTTATCCGAACGAATTCCACGGCATCCAGCGCCCCAGCTACGTGCGCGACCGCTACGAACGCTACCTCGCCTGGTACGACAAATATTTGAAAAAATCGTCGACGCCGGCTACCTCTTTGGCGGCTCAATAGAAACGCGCACACGCCGGTCGAGCGCCGCATAAATCGCCAGCGTCGCCAGAATCAGGATCGGCCCCTCCACGGGAACCAGTTCGTGAAATTTGTGCGTGCTCCACGCTCGATTCAACAACCACGGCATCGAAGGATCCGAATGGCTCAGCGAGAACCAATAGTGCGGGTTGATCTTGTCATCGTGCAGCCGCATCAGCCCCAGCGCCCAGAGCACAACGCCCGCGCCCACAATCGACAGCACCGCCGCGACGCCCGGCCGCTTCAGAATGCCCGTCCACGTCCCCTTCCAAGTTTGCCCGCGGCCGTCGCCCGGCAGCAACGCGACGCCCAGCAGCACGCCGATCGTCCCGCCGAGCAAGTCCATATAAATGTCGTTGAAATCGAACGGAACCGCGCGGCCGGTTGTCAGAAACGCATACTGATTTCCTTCATCCAGCCCGCCGAGAATAGTCACCCATGCAATCGATTCCACCGGCGATAGCGTCAGCGCCACCAGCGCCAGGCCCTCGGGAACATATTGCGGATAATGGACCAGCTCCGTATTGTTTGCCGTAAGCAGCCGCCACGTCCCGCCGATTAACGCCAGCGTTAACAGCCAGTACCCTAGCACCACCCGGCGCTCCGGCCGTCCCGCCGTGCGCCGGATCACGACCAGCGTGAACACAATCCCCAAAGTGACCGTCACCGCCGCGGACGTCTGGTAAATGAGTTTCAACCCCGTGTAGAACGAGATCTTTCCGATCAGGAGCTGAACCTGTTCGTGCGGGAATGTGACCAGGGCCGCGTAAACGATCAGGCCGGCCCAACCCCATCGCGGATGCCGATGAATTGCCGCGAGAAAACGCTCCACAGCGCGCACGAGAGGTTTTATTATGGCATGCTTCCCATTAGTGCGAGTTTTCATCTCCGCCGGGGAAGCGTCGGGCGATTTGTATGCATCGCGCGTGGTGGAGGCGCTACGCAAGCGCCATCCCGATATCGAGTTTTTCGGCTGCGCCGGCCCCCGCATGCAAGCCGCCGGCGTAAGGGCGATCGTCGATTCGCGCTCCATCGCCGTTGCCGGAATCGTCGAGGTAGTCGCCCACATCCCCCGGATCTGGAAGCAGTTTCGTAAACTCTGCCGCGCCGCCGCTGAGCAGAAACCGGACATCGCGGTCCTGACCGACGCTCCCGATTTTCATCTCCGCCTCGCCAAGCGATTGAAAAAACTAGGGATCCCGGTGATTTACCTGATCGCACCCCAAGCCTGGGCGTGGCGCGAGGGGCGGGTTCGCGGGATGCGGCGGACGATAAGCCGCCTGCTCGCGATCTTTCCCTTCGAAGAAGCCTTTTTCAACAAACGCGGCGTCTCGACGACCTATATAGGTCACCCGCTGGCCCGGATCGTCCGGCCATCGATGACCCGAACCGAATTCTGTTGCCGTTTCAACCTGCCTCAGGACAGTAAGATCGTTGTATTACTGCCAGGAAGCCGGCATGGCGAAGTCGAGCGCCATATCCCCGATTTGCTGGACGCTGCCCGCCGAATCGCCGAAAAGCATCCGGTCCGGCTGGTACTGGCCTTGCCTCCTGGATTCGGCGCGGATCAGGCAAAATTTTCGGAACGCGTCCGGGCCGCATCCATCCAAGTCATAGAAGGATCAACTTGGGACGCGCTTGCCTTCGCAGAGCTGGCACTGGCGGCCAGTGGCACCGTCACGATTGAGGCGGCTTTGCTTGGCGTGCCCATGGTGACCTTTTATCGGGTAAACGCGTTAAGTTGGATATTGGGGCGCTGGCTGGTAAAGGCGCCGTTTCTGTCGATGGTGAATCTGCTGGCGGAACGCAAGATTGTTCCCGAGCTGATCCAGGCTGAGATGACGGGTGAACGCATTGCCGCAGAAGCCGCCAGGCTGTTAGGTGACGAGCCCGCGCGTTCCGCCATGCGGGCGGACCTGGCCGAAGTGGCCGGCAAGCTAGCGACGGTGGACGATCCGATGGAGACCGCTGCGAAGTGTATCGAGCAGGTTTGGATTGAGAAGGTGTTGAGTGAAAGCAAAGCAACTGTACAGGCGATTTAGATTCGGGCTGTTCGCGCTGGTTGCCGTTACGGCTCTGGCGCAAGACCGCGGCGATCGCGGCGGACGCTCGCGTATAGACGTGCAAAGCTACGGCATCGATGCTCAGATCGATCCGGTCGCCCAAACCATTACCGCAACCGCTCTGGTCCGCTTCACCCCGCTCGACGATACCTCATCCCTTACCTTCGAACTGAACAATGCTCTCGCCCTGACCAAAGTCCTCGACGAGGACGGCCGCCAGATTCCGGCTTCCCGCATGCAGCAGGACATGAGCATCCGGCTGAGCCTTCCGCAGACGCTGCAAAAGGGCAAGCCGGCGGCGCTCACGTTCATCTACGACGGCAAGATCACGGGCAACGAGGAATCGCCCGTTTTCGGAATCAAATTCGCCGCGATTCATCCTGAGTACTCCTACTTCCTCTATCCGTCCCGTTGGTTTCCCGTGAATGACTACACCACGGACCGTTTCAACTCCGACATGAAGATCACGGTTCCCACGGGCTATCACGTGGTTGCCAGCGGAATCGATACGGACGAAAAAGCGCCCGCCGGGATGAGTTCGACGCGAGTCCGGTTCAATCAGGCGTCCTTCCCCGGCAACTTCGCGATCGTGAAAGGCGAGCCGAAACCGGTCAACTCGGGCGGAATCACGACGTACTTCTACCTGCGCCAAAGCGCCGCCATGGCGCCACAATACGGCGACGAAATCTCCAAGGCGATGACTTACTTCACGGGCCTGTACGGCCCGGCGCTCAAGAAAGATCTGCGCGTCGTCGAAACCGAAGACGGAGCGCCCAACGGCTACTCGACGCCGGGCGTCCTGTTCCTTTCTCCGCACGCGATCGGCAAGCAAGTGGACATCAGCCTGGTAGCGAATCAAGTGGCCCGGCAGTGGTGGGGCCTGATGGTTTCCCCCTCCACGCGGAACCATATGTGGATCGAAAACGGCCTCGCGCGCTATGCCGAGCTGCTTTATAGCGAACATGTCAACGGAGCGGGCGCGTTCGACACCGCCGTTCACAACACCTACGTCGAAGCGCTGACCGTCGATCAGCCGCCGCTGATCCAGTCCGCCCGCCTGGAGGACTATTCGCCCGAGTTCTGGGCGGAAACCGCCGGAAAGGGCGCGGCCGTCCTCAACATGCTGCGCGGCGTGATTGGCGACGACAATTTTTCCAAGCTTCTAAAAGCGATCCCGGAGAAGTACGCCTTCAAATCCATCAGCACCGACGATTTTCGCAAACTGACCGAAGAGATCGCGGGTCAGGAACTGAACTGGTTTTTCACCGAATGGATCGAATCCAGCGGCGCGCCTGAATTCAAGATGGAATACACCGTATTCCGCACGCAGAAGGGCTTCCGCGTGATGGGCAAAGTCACGCAGGATCTCGACCTGTTCCGCATGCCGATCGATATGAAGATCGAGACCGAAGGCAATCCGGAGGAGAAGAAGGTGGAAGTAGTCGGCACTTCCTCTGAGTTCGCCATCGAAACGTTCGGCAAACCCAAGAACGTGATTCTCGATCCCCGCAACCAGGTCCTGCACTACGACAATGACACTCGCGTGGCCGTAGCGATCCGCCGCGGCGAACAGTTCCAGCAGGTCGGCGAATACTCTGAAGCGCTCAAGGAATATCAAAAGGCGCTGGAAGTAACGCGCAACAGCTCGCTCGCGCACTATCGAGTCGGGGAGCTATTCTTCCTGCAACAGAACTGGCAGCCGGCGGCGAACGAGTTCCGCGAAGCCCTCAGCGGCGACTTGACGCCGAAGTGGACCGAAGTCTGGGCGCACATCAACCTGGGCAAAATCTTCGACATCAGCGATCAGCGCGACCGCGCCGTAAACGAATATCGCCAGGCGCTGCGGACCAAGGACAACACCTACGGCGCGCTGGAAGAAGCGGGCAAATATATTAACGAGAAGTTCGTACGTCCGCGGATGACCAACTAAGGTGGAAGAGATCATCTTTCAGACCCAGACGTGCGACGAATCCGGCGTGCTTATCGCATCCTGGAGTGCGGTGCCACTTCGAGGCGGGCGGCACGACCCGAAGGATCAGATTACACTTCGATTAAGGCAGGTCGGGGACCTGCCCTACTAATTTAAGAGCGGTTGAACCTCAGTGCCCCTCGGCCTCTAAAAATCGCTCCGCTTCAATCGCCGCCATACATCCCGCACCCGCGGCTGTGATTGCTTGGCGGTACGTCCGATCCTGCACATCGCCAGCGTGGAAGACGCCGGTGATATTGGTCTTCGCCCCGCCATGCGTGACGATGTAGCCGTCGTGATCCAGGTCGATCTGGCCCTTGAACGGCTTGGTATTCGGAATGTGCCCGATCGCCACGAAGAATCCGTCGACTTCCTGATCCCAGGTCTTGCCGGTCGACACATTGCGCAGCCGCACTCCGGTCACGTTGTTCGCGGAGGGATCGTAGATATCGTCGACCACCGTGGCATGCAGGAACTTGATCTTCGGGTTCGCGCGCGCCCGGTCCAGCATGATCTTCGATGCACGGAAATGCTCGCGGCGATGGACCAGCGTCACTTCGGAGGCGAAGCGCGTGAGAAAATTTGCTTCTTCCATGGCCGAGTCACCGCCGCCGATGACCATGACCTTCCGTTCGCGATAAAAAGCGCCGTCGCAGGTGGCGCAGGAACTGACGCCTTTTCCGATCAGCTTCTGCTCGTTCGGTAACCCCAGCCACCGCGCCGAGGCGCCCGAAGCGATAATCACGGTGCGGGCTTCATGCCACTCGCCTTCGACATTGATGCGGAACGGGCGATTGGAAAGGTCGGCCTCGGTGACGGTGCCGTAAATATATTCGGCGCCGAACCTCTCGGCCTGCTTTTTCATGTTCTCGACCAGTTCCGGCCCGTCGATGCCCTGCGGGAATCCAGGAAAGTTTTCAACTTCGGAGGTAATCGAAAGCTGGCCTCCCGGTTCGTGCCCAATCACGACCAGGGGCTTGAGGTTGGCTCGGGCCGTATAGATCGCGGCGGTGTTCCCGGCGCAGCCGGAGCCGATGATAATGACGTTGCGCACGCCCTATGTTAGCAGTGCTGGCAAGCGGTTCGCGCTATTCTCCGAGGCGTTCTCCGAGCTGTTCTCCGAGCTGTTCTCCGAGCTGTTCTGAAGACCTGTCCTCAGAGCCAGAGCAGACCGGCGACGGGAGCTCTCTTCATGCGTCTAGAGTCGCTCCCAACAGGGCTTCCAACGATGGGCTCGCAGTCACTCTGGTACCACAAACTTCGCTGGTACGAACCGCTAAATCGGCCCATGACTGCGGCCTCGCAATTATTCAACTGAATGCAGGTAATACTCTTGCCGAATCAACGCCGAGGCTACATGGTAAGTGATACAGTATTTCGAAACGGAGAGCCCCCATGCTCAGTAGACTTGCGATTCTCACAACCCTCGGTGCCGTTTTAGCCTTTCCTGCGTTCTCGCAGGACGACCCTCCTCCCGGCCGGGTCGCGCGCCTTGGTTATCTTGCCGGAACTGTTTCTTTTCAACCCGCCAGCGTCGAAGATTGGACCCCCGCCGAACTGAATCATCCGGTCGTGCTGGGCGATCACATCTGGACCGAGGCCGATGGTCTGGTGGAATTGCAGACCAACAATGCGTCGGTTCGCCTGGCCGGGCGCACCAATTTTTCGTTTCTGAACCTGAGCGACACGGTGACCCAGATTGAGATCACCACCGGGACTCTCAATGTCCGGCTGCACACCCTGGCTCCGAACGAAGGGTTCGAGATCGACACGCCGCAGCTTTCCTTCACCCTGCTGCGGAATGGCGATTATCGCATCGATGTCACCGAGGCCGGCGACGCCACCATCACCACGGTGCGCGCGGGCGACGCCGAAATCAACATGGGCGACAAGGCCACGGCCATTCACCTGGGGATGATGGCGCGGGCGACCGGCACGGAGGCGAATGCGGTTCTGGAAGCTCCGCACCCGCTGGGACCGGCGGATCGTTTCGATGCGTTCTGCATGGATCGCGATCGTCGCGAGGAAGCCGTTGTCGCGGCGCGTTATGTTTCGCGCGACGTTCCCGGATATGCGGATCTGGACGGGTTTGGCGGCTGGCGCGTCCACCCGGCGTACGGCAATGTCTGGTTCCCCTCGGGCCTGGTGGCCGGATGGGCGCCCTACCGCTTCGGGCATTTCGGCTGGCTCGAGCCGTATGGCTGGACCTGGATTGACGACGCTCCGTGGGGTTGGGCTCCCTTTCATTTTGGACGCTGGGTCGTGGTCGACGGCGCGTGGGGCTGGGTTCCGGGCACCATCGTGGTTCGTCCGGTGTTTGCTCCGGCGCTGGTGGCCTTCGGAGACTTTCCGGTCGGCGTGGTTGTGGCCGAACCGGTGGTCGGCTGGTTCCCGCTGGGCTTCGGTGAAGTCTACGTGCCGCCATTCGCTGTCGCCCCCGCTTATCTCGCGTCCTTCAACGTCGGCATCGTCATCGGAGCCGGCTTCAGCGTCGGCGGATATCACTACATGCATCGCGACGGTTATATGACGGCAATGCGCCATGGCGATTTTGAACATGGACGAGCGTTGCACGGCGATCATCTGCGCGTCGGCCGCGAACATATGGCCCGGGGCCGCTTCGGCGATCATGCCGGAATCAATCCACACCGGGATGCCGTGATGGGGCATCGCGGGGCGGCTCGCGGCATTCCGCCGCGCGGCGTTGGCGAGCGTGGCATCCAGGCGCATCGCGGCGTTCCCAATCGCCCGGCGTCGTTCGATCGCGGAGCTTCTGCGCGGGCAGCGCATCCTGGTCAGGCAATGCGCGGCAGTGAGCGGGCCAGCATGGGCCGTCCGAACTCGAACGTGCACGGCGCTGGCGGAGCTCGCGGTAATTCGATGGCGGGGAATCATGGTCCGGCCGGCGGCAGCCGCGGTCCGAGCGCTGGAAGCCGAGGTCCGAGCGCAGCCAATCATGGTCCGGCCGGCGGGAGCCGTGGTCCAAACGCCGGTGGGAGCCGGGGTCCGAGCGCCGGCGCCAGCCGTGGTCCAAGTGCGGGTGCAAGCCGTGGTCCAAGTGCGGGTGCAAGCCGTGGTCCAAGTGCGGGCGCAAGCCGTGGTCCAAGTGCAGGCGCAAGCCGTGGTCCGAGCGCCGGCGCAAGCCGTGGTCCGAGTGCAGGTGCAAGCCGTGGTCCGAGTGCAGGCGCAAGCCGTGGTCCGAGCGCAGGTGCAAGCCGTGGTCCTTCCTCGCCGAGCGCTGGTGGTCGTCCCGGCGGAGCGCCGGCAGCAGGTGGTCGTCCCGGCGGAGCGCCGGCAGCAGGTGGCCGTCCCGGTGGAACGCCGACAGCAGGTGGGCGTCCCGGTGGAGCGCCAACGGCCGGTGGACGTCCGGGTGGAGCGCCTGGTGGAGGAGCGATGGGCGGCCGTCCGGGTGGAGCGCCTGGTGGTGGAGCGGCGGGTGGCCGTCCGGGTGGAGCGCCCGGAGGTGGTGGTCGCCCGGGTGGGGCGCCGTCGGGCGGTGGACATCCGTCCGCTCCGGCCGCTGCACCGAAGCATAAGTAGTTGACCTCGGCCGGCTGCTGCGCATCAAGTCCCGGATTGCGGGCGCGCGGCAGCCGGCTCTTTCTTACCCGACTAACATTAATAGGAGAAACCGCCATGAACCTCGAAACTCTCTGCGTCAGTTGCATGGAAGACGATACGGGCAGTCCGATATGCCCCAGGTGCGGAGCGCCGGCTCAACTTTCGCACACCAACACGATCCAGCTCGCCCCCCGCACGATTCTGCGCCAGCAATATCTGATCGGGCGCGCGCTCGGCCACGGAGGGTTCGGCATTACGTATTTGGCGTGGGATATCGGCCTGCAAGCGCGGCTCGCCGTGAAGGAATACATGCCGAGCGGCGTCGCCGGCAGAAGCACGCCCAGCACGCTGGTTCATGCGTTCTCGGAACGGATGCAGGAAGAGTACGAATGGGGCCTGGAGCGCTTCCTGGAAGAAGCGCGCGTGTTGAAAAAGTTCAGCAACCATCCCAATATCGTTTCCGTCGACACCATCTTCAAAGACAACGGCACAGCATACATGGTGATGGAGTACCTGGAAGGCATGACCTTCGAGGAATTCCTCGCGCGGCGCGGCGGCAAGATCACGTTCGAGACCGGCCTGCGGATCATGGTCCCGATCATGGACGCACTGGCGTCGCTGCACGCCGAAGGGATTCTGCACCGCGACATCAGCCCGGATAATATCCATCTCGCCAAGACCGGCAAGGTGAAGCTGATGGATTTCGGCGCGGCGCGCAATGCGCTCAGCCAGAAGAGCCGGAATCTTTCCGTGATCCTGAAAGAAGGCTACGCGCCGGAGGAGCAATATCGATCCAGCGGCATTCAAGGCCCCTGGACCGATGTCTACGGAACGGCGGCCACGCTGTATCACGCGATCACTGGAAAGATTCCGCCGCCATCGCTCGATCGCGCCGCGGAGGACCGGATGGAGACCCCATCGCAGCTCGGCGTCGCGATTTCCGCCGCGGCCGAAACCGCGCTGATGCGGGCTCTCGCGGTGCGCGCGTCCGACCGGTTCCAGTCGATGGAAGATTTCAAAGCCGCGCTGACGGGGGAAGCTCCGGCGAAGCCTGTTCCGGTCGTGGCGCAGATGGCGCCGGTTCCTCCGACGCCTCCGGTGCAGGCATCTCAGATCCCGCCGACCGTGCCGGTGTCGCAGATTCCGCCGACGGCCCCGGTGATGGCGCAGCAGAGCTATACGCCGCCGGCTCCTCCCACCTATTCGCCGCCGGCGAGCTACAACCCTCCGCCGCCGCAGCCGAATTATCCGCCGCAACAAGCGAGCTACCCGCCTCCGCCCCCGAATTATCCGCCGCAAAATTACGCGCCCCAACAAAACTATGCGGCGCCGCCGGTTGCTCCGCCGCCGCAGCAGCAGAAAAGCTCGTTACCGAAGTGGCTGATTCCGGTGGCCGTTCTCGCGCTGTTGGTGCTCGCCGGCGGTGCGACGGTCGCGATGAAGTATGGGCCGGATCTCATCTCCAAAATCACGAATAAACAGGATGCCGGAAAACAACCTCCCGGACAGCAGCCGCCACCGCCGGATCAGCAAAACGGCGGCGGCGCGCCGCAAAGCGACGACGATCGCCAGAAGCAGCTCGAACAGGCGCAGCAGCAGGCCGCCGGGCAACCAGCGCAGCCGGCGGCGCAAGAGCAGGCGCCTCCGCCGGCGGAACAGCCAGCCGAGCCGGCTCCGATTCCCCCGCTGGCGCCCATGCCTGCGACCGAACCGGCTCCGCGCAGAGCAGTAGCTGTCGTTCCGGCACCGGTTCCCGCAGCCCCCGTTGCTGCCGTGCCGGCCGCGCCTGGATATGACCGGATGGTCGCCAGTGCCGAAGATATGATTAACAACAGCCAGTACGCCGAAGCCGCCGCGGTCCTGAAACAGGCGATCGCCGCGAATCCGAACCGGCCGCAGGCCTACAATACGCTGGCCAAGGACGAGCTCTATTTCCTGCACGATCCGGCCGCGTTCCAGCACTACACGGCGTCGCTTGCGCGCGGCGGCAGCGCGACCTTCTACGTCTATCACGATCATCAGAACGGCGAGTTCATGAGCTACTGCTCCGGCTGGCTTACCGTGTCCAAAGGCAAAGTATCGTTCAAGGCCGACGATACGGTGCACAGCTTCCCGCCCGCGCCCATCAAGGAAGCCAAGAAGAATCGCGTGTTCGGGAGAATCCTGAGCGCGCAGGGCAAGAGCCTGCATGCCTTCCACGTCCGCTTACTCAGCAATCAGAATTTCAATTTCGGGCCGAGCAGCCAGACGCCGGGTCCGGAGACGGATTTCATTCTGAAGTCGATCGGCTAGAAAAAAAAAGAAGCGGCTCGTGTCGCAGAACGCGAGCCGCTTTAAAGGCAGTCTAACGGTGTTGTAGGTTGAGGATCGCATTCGCTTCGGGAGATGAAAATAGGTCCCGGGTACGGCTTCGTACCAGGACCGATTTGCGTTCCGCCTAGAGCCAGAAAGTAACGACGCGATTCGCCACCAGCGCTCCCACGTAGGCGAAAACGGTCATGTAGGCGAACTGCACGGCAGGCCATGTCCACCCGCCGGTTTCACGGCGTACGACGGCGATGGTCGACATACATTGCATGGCAAAGGCGAAGAACACGAGCAAGGCGGCCGCGCCTCCCGGAGTCAGATCGTGGCGCAGGGCGTCTTGCAATCCCTCCGATTTCTGGCCTTGTTCCTCAACGCCGTAAATGGTGCCGAGCGTCGCGACAATCACCTCCCGCGCTGCCAGAGAAGTGATTAAGCCGATGCCGATCTTCCAATTGAAGCCGAGCGGCTTGATGGCAGGCTCGACGGCGTGTCCGATCATGCCGGCAAAGCTTTGTTCGATCGGCGGCTGTTTCCCGCCATTCAACGGGAAGTAGGAGAGCACCCAGATCACGACGGCGACCACTAGAATCACCGTGCCCGCCCGCCGCAAGAAGACTTTGGAACGATCGACGAGGCGCAGGCCCAGCGACTGAAATGTAGGCCAGCGATACGGCGGCATCTCGAGCATGAATGAGGATCGCGTGCTCTTCAGGACGGTGGATTTCAGCAGCCTGGCAGTGGTGATCGCGGCCAGGAATCCAATGATATATAGGCCCAGCATCGCCGCCACCTGCGTGCTCAGGATCCAGGCAAAGCGGCGGTTGGGAATAAACGCGGCGATCACCAGCGTGTACACCGGCAGCCGGGCCGAACAAGTCATGAACGGCGCGATCAGTATGGTGGCGATACGGTCCCGCTTGTTTTCGATGGTGCGCGTCGCCATGATGGCCGGAACCGCGCAGGCGTAGGCGGACAAGAGCGGAATGAAGCTCTTGCCTTGCAGGCCGAATCGCGACATGGTGCGATCGGCGATCAGGGCGGCCCGCGCCAGATATCCGGAGTCTTCCAGAATCCCGATGAACAGGAACAGCAGCAGGATCTGAGGCAGAAACTGAATCACCGAGCCGACGCCCTTCCAAACTCCGTCGACCACCAGAGAGCGCAGCGCGGCGTTCGGCAAAAGCGTGCCGATCCAATTGCCGGAAGAAATGCGGAAGGCGTCGACCGCGTCCATAATCGGTCGCGCGCCGCTGAAAATCGTTTCGAATACGCCGATCACGACCAGTACAAACACCAGCGGGCCGATGATCGGATGCAGAAAGACGGAATCCAGCCGCCGGGTCCACAAAGGAGGAGCGGGAGCGTGGTACTTGGTCTTATCCCCGATATTCGCAGCCCACGCGCGGCACTTGGGGACATCTTGAATGACCGGCAGTTCCATTAAACGCTTCGGAGGGGCCGCGCCGAGGGTCGTGCCGGCCAGGAACTGGAAAACTTTGTCGACGCCGTCGCCTCGCGATGCGCTCACCAATGCCACCGGAGCGCCGAGCTGCATGGCGAGCTCGGCTGAATCGATTTCACCGCCCCGGCGGCCCAGATCGTCGGCCATATTAAGGATCACCAGGGTCGGCAGATTCAGACTGAGGACCGGCGCGGCTAACACCAGATGCCGGCTTAGGTTGGTCGAATCCAGAATCAACAGCACCGCGTCCGGCCGCGGCATGTCTTTCATGGTGCCGGAGAGGACGTCGTGCGTAACGCGCTCGTCTTCGGAGCGCGGATTCATGCTGTAAATTCCGGGAAGATCCACCAGGAACACTTCACGATCCGCGTCGAGTTTCGCGCGGCCCATCCGGTGCTCCACTGTCACCCCGGGGAAATTGGCGACCTTTTGCCGGAGCCCGGTGAGCCGGTTGAATAAAGTCGATTTCCCGGAATTCGGCGGACCGACGATCGCTACAATCTGGCGTCTGGTCTGGACCGGCGGCAGCGTGATCGTCGCCGCAGGACAGCCGTGGCAGTCGCCCATTCTGCTACCTTCAGCGGAGAATCAACCGGATCGCTGTTTCGCGCCGCAGAGCGACTTCCGACCCGTCGACCCGAAACACCCTGGGATCCCCGCCCGGAGCGGAATGCGCC
>Ga0209579_10003001_pt1 | contig 12522 bp, 10 predicted proteins | sample Coa_R1_2_FD_187152 | JGI IMG/M metagenome (GOLD analysis project Ga0209579, IMG submission 187152) | Surface soil microbial communities from Centralia Pennsylvania, which are recovering from an underground coalmine fire - Coalmine... | ecosystem: Environmental > Terrestrial > Soil >... | reverse complement strand
AGAAAGCCGGTCGAATTTTACTCGGCAAAAAGCTTCATGATAGCGTTTGGCTTATCTGCCATTTACCTGGTTTTATCGTGGATCGTGGTCGGTTACAAGGCAGATCAACTCGTTCTTGTGGGCCTGTTTAATTCTATGTATTTCCTGGGTGTCACAACGAGGAAATTTATTGTGGCATTTTCAGTTTTTATCGTCTACTGGGTCATTTTCGATTATATGAAGGCGATACCAAATTACCGATTTCACTCTGTTCACATAAAATCTCTATTTATTGCCGAAAAAAATTTATTTGGAATAAACTCTCCGCAGGGTACACTAACTCCTAACGAGTATTTGTCAATTCATGCAAAGCCATGGCTGGATATAGCAACAGGATTTTTTTATTTGTGTTGGGTGCCGTTGCCATTGGTATTTGCAGGGATACTTTTCTTCAAGTCAAGAAAGCACTATTTCTATTTTGCCTTGACATTCCTGCTAGTTAATATCATTGGGTTTATAGGGTATTATATTTATCCGGCTGCGCCACCGTGGTACGTTCAGCAGTATGGATTTGAATTTCATGCAGGGATTCCGGGAAATACCGCCGGGTTGCATCGGTTTGACGATTTTTTTCATGTACCTATATTTTCCTCCATATACGCCAAAAGCTCTAACGTTTTTGCTGCAATGCCTTCTTTACATGCCGCATATCCCCTTTTGGTTTTGTTTTACGGCATAAAATACCGATTTGGTCTCTGGAACTTTCTGTTTGGAACTATTACATTGGGGATCTGGTTCGCAGCAGTTTATAACTATCACCATTATGTTTTAGATGTGCTCGCTGGAATATTTTGCGGAATCCTGGGAATATCCATTTCCGAAATTCTCCTTGCCCGGACAAACAATGGGAGAATGCTAATGGATCACCTTTTCTCTTCCATCGAATGAACCTAAGTTGATCGCAGGCGAAATTCCGAGGCTAATGACCATGATCTCAGTGTTTTTGCGCCAATTGTTGAGGGGCTAAATCATTGCCTATAACTTCTATCGCTTTTTTCACGACAGGGTCATAGGAATTGGCAACTTCAAAATAACCGTCGATTTGCCACATTTGTCTTGCCAGCAATGCCTTGGTTTGTTGCTGCAAAATAAGCTTGTCATGCGGTGGGATATTTTGAATATTGATGGTGTCTTTTGCAGCATATGCCACCAGACTTTGCCAAAGCCTCTGCTCGCCGTGAAAATTCGCTTCGAAGTCTGAAGCGCTTTTGAACTGGCTTAATTCAGTTTGGTTCTGGATAAAATATAGATATACGAACCGTGCGAGCATCCCTGAGACATACATCGAAGTAAGGTTTTTAGAAATTGTTGCCGTATCAAAAGGAACAAAAACGTCAGGTGTAATTCCGCCACCACCGTATACAATTCTCCCACCTTTTGTTCTATAAGGGATGCCATTATGATTTAATAAGGTATCGCCGTGGAGCACCTCGCCGTCATGGAATCTCTTGAGAAGTTCTTCGTTATAAGCTTCGTGGTCATTTTTATTATAAGGTTTTTGGATACTGCGGCCAATTGGCGTATAATATCGGGCAATCGTTAAGCGCAAAGCTGACCCGTCGCTAAGCTGGTATTGCTCCTGCACCAATCCTTTGCCGAAAGTCCTTCTGCCAATGATGATAGCTCTGTCCCAGTCCTGCAAGGCGCCCGTTAGAATTTCACTTGCAGAGGCCGTTCGTTCGTCTACCAGGAGAACCAGCTTTCCTTTTTCAAATAGCCCTTCGCGAACGCAACGGTATTCGGTTTTTTGCGAATGAAGACCCTGCGTATACACAATAAGCTTTTCATCATCAAGAAAGTCATCCGCAATATCAACCGCTTCGCCTAAAATGCCGCCTCCATTTTCTCGCAGATCCAGTATTAATTTTTTGAGGCCGGTTTGTTGAAGTTTTTCAAGTGCTTCGACGAATTCACGGTGCGTTGTTTCTGAGAATTTATTGATGCGAATATATCCGGTCGATTTATCGATCATATAAGCAGCATCAATTGACGGCAATGGTATCGAGCCACGAACTATAATGAATTTTTGCTGCCGGTTATTTCGCAAGACTGTTGCCGATACACTACTCGCGCCGGGCCCACGAAGTAATTTCTTTATTTTTTCGGATGTAATGCCATTGCCCGCGACGATGGAGTCGTTCACCTTCACAAATTTGTCACCAACTTTCAAACCCGCTTTATCACTCGGACCATCAGCCAGTACGTTCGTAACATTGACCGTGTCATCGAAAATTTGAAATTCCACACCAATGCCTTCAAAATTACCTTCCAGATCTTCATTGATTTCCCCGAGATCGGTCGCTGGAATAAAAACTGAGTGCGGATCAAGATGCGAAAGCATTCCCTCAATTGCTTCATCGCCCAGCGAATCCATATTGACTGGATCTACGTAGCGTTGATTGACCAAGTCCAGAACCTGGTGAACAGGAATTCGGCGGCTTGTTTTAAAAAAGCCGTTATTACCTATATTCGGGTAAAGCCTGTATCCGATCAACATGCCGAAAATCATTACAATCGCGAATAATAAAGGCAGCCAAACTTGTAATTTCTTCATTGATGCCATTTTAAACAAAGACCCTGCAAATTAAGAAATTCAGCGTCAAATCCGGATTCTTTGCAACGAAGAGATTGCGAAAGGTTTTCACAAAGTTTCGATATTAAATACGTTTATCTTCGTTTCATGAATGTCTTAATTGCCGATAGCGGAGCTACAAAATGCGAATGGTGCCTATTGGGCAATGGAAAAAAGAAATTTATTTATACAGAAGGAATCAGCCCTTATTTTCAAAGCGTTCAGGAAATAGAGAATTTGCTTGCCCTGGAACTGGAGCCGGCTTTAAAAAAGAGCAAAATTGATGCAATCCATTACTATGGTACGGGTGTGGGGAATCCTGAAAACTTGCTGGTAATGAAAAGGGCGTTGGCAAGCGTGTTTAGGAAAGCAAGGGTGGAGGTTAATGATGATATGGTCGCTGCGGCTCGTGCACTCTGCCGTGGCAAAAAAGGGATCGCCTGTATTTTGGGAACAGGAAGTAACTCATGCTATTTTGACGGTAAAAAGATTGTAAAAGGAAGTCCGGGACTGGGCTACGTTTTGGGGGATGAAGGTAGTGGTGCCTATCTGGGAAAAAAGGTATTGCAATACTTCCTGTATAATCTTTTTGATGAGGAGCTCCGATATCGGTTCGATGCAAAGTATACAACCGATCGGATCGAAATATTGGAACAAGTATATAAGAAACCGCTTCCCAACCGGTATCTGGCTTCCTTCGCGATTTTCCTCGCAGAGAACCGAGGTCATTACATGGTCGAGAATATTATTGAAGACGGTTTGAACGATTTTTTCTTTACGCATTTATGCAAGTTTTCCGAAACTTTGAAGTATCCGGTGCATTTCGTGGGCAGTGTTGGTTTCGGATTTCGGGACGTAGTCAAAGCATTATGTGATTCATATGAATTTGAACTGGGGGCCATTCTTCAGAAACCGATGGACGGATTAGTTGAATATCATAAGGCATAATGTTTATTTGCATAAAAAAGTAAAATAATAGTATTTCGGAATCCGCTATTGGCCAAATTTCATTCAATACAATGCCATTTGAAAAAATAACAGAAGAACCCGGCAAATATCGTCATCTCGAAAAAATGAGTATTTTGGAAATACTCACTCACATTAATGAAGAGGACAAGATTGTTCCGGCAGCAGTGCAGAAAGCAATTCCGCAAATCGAAAAACTCGTCGGTGCTGTGAGCGAAAGAATGTCTGCTGGTGGAAGGCTTTTTTACGTGGGAGCGGGAACTAGCGGCAGGCTCGGGATTCTCGATGCGAGCGAAATTCCACCAAGCTACGGAATGCCTTACGGATTGATCATCGGAATTATTGCAGGAGGGGAGGAGGCGATTCAAAAACCGGTCGAGAATGCTGAAGACGACAAGGAACGCGGCTGGCTTGATCTGGAAGAGTACTCAGCTTGCGACAAAGATGTGGTTATCGGAATTGCCGCAAGCGGGACAACCCCTTATGTTATCGGGGCACTGGAGCAATGCCGATCTCGGAGAATAACAACGGGCTGTATAACGTGCAATCCCGCTTCACCCATCACTCTTTGCTGCGACTTTCCAATTGAAGTTCCAGTTGGCCCCGAATTTGTTACTGGAAGCACAAGAATGAAAAGCGGCACTGCTCAGAAACTGGTACTCAATATGATTTCCACGACCGCAATGATTCAAATTGGCAGGGTAGAAGATAACAAAATGGTAAATATGCAGCTTACGAACAAGAAATTAATTGAAAGGGGGACTAAGATGCTCATGGAAAAAACCGGTATAAAGGATTTTGACAGGGTAAAGGATATTTTGCTTCGTTATGGTAGTGTCAAAAAAGCCGCCGATTTCCTGACTAACCAAAGATAATTTGTATAGTTGTCTGCCACAATACTTGTGATTTTTTTTTACAGATGCAAATATCCCCATGCACGACATAGAACCTTTTTATAATTGGCGCCATATTTATGTTAGCGAAGAAGATGAACGATCTCCGTTCTATGGAAGAGTTCATTCTGAATTTCAATTCACTCAAACCATATACAATTACTATATTCATCCTCAGTGGGATGACTTCGGGTCACGTACGTTGTACTTAAAAGTATTGATGGCGGACTACGAGGAGCATTACGCGGTCATTGAATTGATTGGTGAATGGAACGACGCAATCGAAAATGACATCATGGAGCTTAAAAGGGAGGTGGCTGATGCATTTATTGCGGAGGGAATCAATAAATTCATTCTAATTGGAGAAAACGTTCTCAACTTTCATAGCGGCGATAAGGATTATTACGAGGAATGGTATGACGAGCTGGCGGACTCGGGGGGATGGATCGTGTGCCTGAATATGCCGGATCAGACGAGGGAAGAATTCCTTCGTGCAAAACTGGAGAAGTATATCGCGATTACTTATGTGGATAATTGGAGAATTTATAAGCCAATTCACCTATTTAGAAAGATTGATGAGTTGATTGCCAAAAGAATCAACTAGCCACGAACAGGGTTAATTTATGCTGATAAGTCTTTTTGTTGCAAGATTTATTTTGTCCAATTAAAATAAGTTTATACTTTTGGTTATATGGTTTCGAATAGGGCATACCGTTATTTTTATTTTTATTATTTTTTCTACCAGGTGGAAGCCGGGAATGCCTTTGTTAGATGAAGTAAATCAGAATAATTAACAATAGAATCCCGGCATCTGCCGGGATTTTTTTTTATGAAAAGTACACGCGTTTCAATTCAGGGTTACGAAGGCAGCTTTCACCAAGAAGCGGCAAGACATTTCTTTGGGAATCAGGTGGAAGTCATTCCCTGTGCATCTTTTCGAGAAGTCATAAAAGTGGCGGAAAATAGTTTAGATAGTGATGGTGGTGTTATGGCGATCGAAAATTCAATCGCCGGGAGCATTTTGCCAAATTACAACCTCTTGCAAAAAAGTCGTCTTCAAATTGTGGGAGAAATTTATCTCCATATTGGTCAACATCTTATGGTTAATCCGGGTATAACAATATCTGAGGTACGAGAAGTGCATTCCCACCCGATGGCCATACAACAGTGCCTGGAATTTCTTGACCGGTATGGATGGAAGCTTGTTGAAACAGAAGACACTGCGCTGAGTGCAAAAAATGTCCATCATCATCGCAGCAAGCATATCGCTGCCATCGCGAGCAAGCTTGCTGCCGAACTTTACGGCCTGGATATCATTGCGCCCAATATTCAGACTATGAAAAGTAACTACACGCGCTTCTTAATACTTCAACACCCGGCTAGCCAAGATAACGTGGCTGACGCAGATAAAGCCTCAGTAAACTTTCATACCGATCATTCCCGTGGAAGTCTTGCACGCGTCCTTACAAAAATCGCTGAAGGCGGTGTCAATTTGAGCAAGCTTCAATCATTTCCAATTCCGGGAAGTGATTGGGAGTATTCTTTTCACGTAGATATGGAATTTGAATCAATTGATCAATTTAACCTCGTAATCGCCGAGATAAAACCAATTACAGCTGCCCTGAGGATCTATGGAATTTATCAAAAAGGAAAAACAATTTAGGATTCGTCCTCCCGCACGGCGGGGAAAGAATTCGGTAAAAATTAGTTCGACATCATGATTACAACATCCAAACGACTTGACGGCATCGGGGAATATTATTTCTCAACAAAGCTCCGTGAGATTGACGAGTTGAATAGCAGGGGAAAGAAAGTAATTAACCTGGGAATTGGGAGCCCCGATCTACCGCCACATCCCGAAGTAATAGAAGTTTTGCAGCAGGAATCACAAAAACCTAACGTGCACGCCTACCAGGGCTACAGGGGCTCGCTCATTCTCAGAAAAGCGATTTCTGATTGGTATAAGCAATGGTATGGCGTAGATGTGGATGCAAATTCTGAAATCCTTCCGCTAATGGGTAGTAAGGAAGGAATTGTGCATGTATGCATGTCCTATTTTGACCGGGGAGACAGGGTATTTGTGCCTGATCCGGGATACCCTACATACTCGAGCGCGGTCCGACTGTCAGGCGCCGAGCCTGTCTATTATTCGTTAAAAGAAGAAACCAGCTACTTCCCTGATTTCACAGAATTGAAGAAAATAATAGACGGTCTTGGTAAGGGGCGAATAAAGGCGATGTTTATCAATTACCCTCACATGCCCACAGGGCAGCTTCCCACGCGCGAATTATTCAGCCAGTTAGTAGCTTTCGCATACGCAAATGACTTGCTGCTTATTCATGATAACCCATATAGCTTCATATTGAATAGTTCGCCAATGAGTCTGCTGTCGATTCCCGGTGCAAAAAACGTCGTAATCGAACTGAATTCTCTCAGTAAATCACATAATATGGCCGGTTGGCGCCTCGGAATGCTGCTGGCAACGCAACAACGACTGGATGAGATCCTGCGATTCAAAAGCAATATGGACAGCGGCATGTTTTTACCTATTCAGCTTGCCGGCGCAAAAGCCCTTTCATTAGGTACAGCCTGGTATGAAAAACTGAATGATATTTATCGCGCGAGGAGAGAGAAAGCATTTGCACTTTTAGATCAGTTGGCCTGCCGGTTCGAAAGAAACCAGGCCGGAATGTTTGTATGGGCAAAAATACCAGACAATTATCCTGACTGTTACGCCATCAGCGACGAAATTCTTTATAACGCAGGCGTTTTTGTTACACCAGGGGGAATATTCGGAAATGCAGGAGCGCGGTATATCCGCGTGAGTCTTTGTACTCCCGAAGAGAAATTTCTGGAAAGTTCGAATCGAATACTTGATTTCCAGGCAAGAAAAAATTTGGAAAATGTTTGATACAGTCACTGTCGTAGGGGTAGGTTTGATCGGTGGATCATTCGGCCTTGTCCTTAAAGAGCGAAAACTCGCGAAAAAGGTCATTGGCATCAGCCGCTCCAAAGAATCCATAGAAGCCGCACTTAGGCTTGGGCTTATAGACGAAACGCTTGAGCTAAGCCAGGCGGTTGCCAAGAGCGACCTAATTTACGTGGCCATTCCCGTCGACGCGACGGTCACTGTTGTTGGCGAAATAATGGATATGATTAGCGGTAATCAGATTGTCGCAGATGCCGGCTCCACGAAATATGCCTTATGCAATTCTATAAATGGCCACCCTATGCGAAGGAGATTCGTTGCTACTCATCCCATGTGGGGCACGGAATTTAGCGGTCCGGAGGCAGCGACACGCGATTCTTTTGCGGGTCGGAGTTGTGTAATATGTGAGCGCGAGCAATGTGAGGAAGATGCGCTACTGACCATCGAAGAAATTTACAAGACTCTTGGAATGCATCTGGTATACATGGATGCTGCTTCGCATGACATGCACGCAGCATATGTAAGCCATATTGCTCACATCACTTCTTTTGCTCTCGCCAATACCGTGCTTGAAAAGGAAAAGGAAGAGGACGCAATCTTCGAATTGGCTGGAGGCGGCTTTGAAAGTACAGTTCGACTCGCAAAAAGTAGCCCTGCCATGTGGGCGCCTGTTTTTATGCAGAACAGGGAAAATGTGCTGGATGTACTTAATGAACATATTTCCCAGCTCAAAAAATTCAAGAGTTGCCTGGAAAAGGAAAACAACGATTATCTGTGGGAATTGATGGTAAATGCAAATAAAATAAAGAGGATAATCAAATAAGTGACGCGATTGCAAATACTTAGGCGGCGCCAAAGGCGAACATAACGCAATGTTCGTACCTTTGCGCAAAATTTTAAAAAAGTATGTCGAAGTTTGAAGGTTTAGGGTTGGATGCCAGATTAATTCAGGCTATTGATGCCCTTGGGTTTGAGAATCCTACACCCATCCAGGAGCAGGCAATTCCTGTCTTGCTTCAGGGAACTAAAGACCTGGTAGGTCTTGCTCAAACGGGAACGGGTAAGACAGCAGCTTTCGGACTTCCCATTCTTCAGTTGATTGATCCCAATCAGCGATTTCCCCAAGCCCTCGTTGTGTGCCCCACCAGGGAACTCTGCCTTCAAATTGTAAACGATATTGAATCTTTTAAAAAATTCATAGTCGGGATGCGGGTTTTGGCCGTATATGGCGGCGCGTCAATTGGCCTACAAATAAAGGAGCTGAAAAATGGCATTCAAATCGTCGTGGCTACACCTGGTCGCCTAATTGATCTTATTGAAAGGAAAGCAATCAACTTGCAACAAATAAGTTATGTTGTTCTGGACGAGGCAGATGAAATGCTAAATATGGGTTTTCAGGATGACATTGAATTCATATTACAAAATACGCCAAAGCGCGAGTCGACTTGGCTTTTCAGCGCAACTATGCCGCCGGAAATTAAGAGAGTGAGTCGCAAATACATGAATAACCCGTTTGAGATAACTGTGGGAAAGGTAAATACTGCAAATAGGAACATTGATCACCAGTACTATGTGACGGCTGCCCACCATCGATATGAAACCTTAAAGCGCATCATAGATTTCAATCCGGGCATTTATGGAATTGTTTTTACCCGTACAAAAGTGGATGCACAAAACATCGCTGAAAAACTGACCAGGGAAGGTTACGAAATTGATGCGCTTCATGGCGATCTGACCCAGCAACAACGCGATAAGGTGATGGGAGAATTCAGGGAAAGATCGCTGCAGTTATTAATTGCCACGGATGTGGCCGCGCGAGGAATTGATATTCAGGGTATAACTCACGTTATTAACTATGAATTGCCTGATGACGTTGAAATTTATACTCATCGATGCGGACGCACCGGCAGAGCCGGTAACACCGGCATCTGTTTGTCGATAGTTCACTTACGCGAAGTTGGCAAATTGAGGCAAATCGAAAGAATGGTTCAGGCTAAGTTTCATAAGTTAGAAATTCCTGACGGGAAGGATGTATGCCGTAAGCAGTTCTTTCATTTCATGGAAAGGCTTTTGCAGGCAGATATCAGCCATGGCTACTATGAGACCTACGTCTCCATGCTTGAAGAAAAGTTTGCAGAGGTCGGAAAAGAAGAGGTTTTGAAAAGAGTAGCCGCTCTTGAATTTGACAGGTTTCTAAAATATTATGAAAACGCTGAAGATCTGAATATACGCGAAAGAGTTAAGAGCTTCGGTACCGAATCTGCTGGACGTGGTCGGGCAAGTAGTAATCTGCCGGCGCACAATGGCAGGGGGTTTCGCCAACGCACCGGTAACAACGATTTCATGAAACTATTCGTTAACCTGGGTACGAAGGACGGTTTTTATAAGGCAAGCTTTCTTCAGTTCATTCTTGACATGAGCGATTTACGCAAGGATGTCTTAGGCAGGATTGACATGAAAGAGCTCAACAGTTGGATAGAGATTGAACGGAATTCGGCGAATCAAATGATCCGTTCTATCGATGGTAAAAACTACAAAGGAAGAAGAATAAGGATGAATGAGGCAAACGGCCGGTAACATCAAACTAATTCAATATTGACATATATGGAAGAGATAAAAGCAATGAAAAATCTCGTTGATCAAAAGTGGCTAAAGCGGCCATTGATTATTTCTGGCCCTTGCAGCGCTGAAACGGAAGACCAGGTTATTGAAACGGCCGTTCGACTTGCTAAGACGGGAAAAGTCGACATCATGAGGGCCGGAATCTGGAAACCCCGGACAAGGCCTGGAAGTTTTGAGGGCATCGGTACTAAAGGTCTGCCTTGGCTCCAACACGCGAAGAAATTAACGGGTATCCCGGTGACTGTGGAGGTTGCGACAGCCAAGCAGGTTGAAGATGCACTGACGTTTGAAGTCGACGTTGTGTGGATCGGGGCCAGAACGACTGTTAACCCGTTTAGCGTGCAGGAGGTAGCTGATGCGTTACGAGGTGTCGACATCCCGGTTCTTATTAAGAATCCTATTAATCCGGACTTAGAATTATGGACAGGTGCTGTCGAGCGCATAGCCAAGTCCGGCACAAGGAAAATAGGATTGATTCACCGTGGATTTTCTTCTTATGGGAATACTGATTATCGTAACGCACCGATGTGGCATTTGGCGATAGAAATGAAGCGCAGAAATCCGGGCATGTTATTCATCAACGATCCTTCTCATATTTGCGGCCGACGTGATAATTTGTTGGAAGTCGCTCAGAAAGCCATTGATCTTGATTTCGACGGTCTGATCATCGAAAGTCATGTTGATCCTGATAAAGCTTGGAGTGACGCAAAGCAGCAGATTACCCCCGAAAAGTTATCCGAAATGCTGTCTCAGATTGTTTGGAGAAGAGATGATATTGCATCTGACGAATACCACGCAGCCCTCGAAAAATTGCGCCAACAAATCAATCACCTAGATGATGAATTGATGCAAATTCTTTCGACCCGAATGAAGGTTTCCGAAAAGATAGGGGAGTACAAAAAGGCCAATAGCATTACGATTTTGCAAACTAATCGATGGAATTCAATTTTGGAGCGGGCGTTTGACAAAGGTGACAAATTAGGACTTAGCAGAGAATTTATTACGAAATATTTTGATGCAGTTCATATGGAGAGCATCAGTCATCAAAACAGGATAATGAATGATTAAGCCTATACGTTTCGATGTTGCAAAGGTGCCGAAAGGAAAGGTCGATGTGAAAGCTGAACGAATTGCAATATCGGGAGTTCTCGTTCTGGCGCGCCATTTGAATTGAGTTTTTTTAATTATTAATCGATGCAAAAGAAGATATTCCAATTTGCCGCAAAAAAAGTGAGCTATTTCTTTGATGCTGATTTTTCATTTTTGTCAAAGATTGCTGAAAAGAACCACGCCGTTATCATTACGGATGAAAATATTTTTCAGACCTTTCGCAAGAAACTTGAGGGCTGGAAGATCATCATCACTAAACCCGGCGAGTTATTTAAAGACCAGAGGACAGTCGATTATGTAGTTAACAGACTTATTGAACTGGAAGCCGACAGAAAAACAACACTAGTAGGAATGGGCGGGGGTGTGGTAACCGACATTACAGGTTTCATTGGTTCCGTTTACATGCGAGGCGTACGTTTTGGCTATGTTCCCACATCGCTCTTGGCGATGGTTGATGCATCGGTAGGCGGGAAAAACGGTATCGATGTCGGAGATTATAAGAACTTAATAGGCACAATCAACCAACCTGATTTCTTACTTTACGATCCTGCTTTTCTCAAGTCGCTTCCGCGTGACGAGTGGGCGAGCGGCTTCGCCGAGATCATCAAGCATGCCTGCATTATGGATGCGCCAATGTTTCGCTTGCTCGAAAAATACAATCTTTCTCATTTCCAGAGGAATAAGCCCGCTTTGCTGGCCCTTATCAAACGGAATGCATTGTTGAAATCGGAGGTAGTGAAAAAAGACGAATTTGAAAGCGATCAACGACAACTGCTAAATTTCGGGCATACGCTCGGCCACGCGATTGAGAAGCTGTATGATCTATCCCATGGGAAAGCGATCTCAATTGGCATGGTGACGGCTTGTATTATATCAGAACATTTTCTTGACTTCAAAGATACGTCCAGGGTAATTGCCACGCTCGATAAATATGGCCTGCCAACGTTGGCAGAGTTTGAGCCAAAAAGAGTTTTTGACATGATGAAAATGGATAAGAAGAAGGTAAAGCAGTCGATCAATTATGTGCTCTTAAAGACGATTGGCAAAGCGCAAACGAAAACAATCCCTATTTCAGATCTCGAAAAAATAATTTATTCAATAATTCGGGCTCGCTGAATGACCTCCTTATTTCTATGCTAGTGATTATTCGGCCATCAAGACTCAAGGGTATCGTCCGGGCGCCGGCGTCGAAAAGTTTGATGCAAAGAGCTTGCGCCGCTGCATTGCTTTCGGGAGCAAAATGTACCATCTTGAATCCCGGCGAGTCGAATGACGACTTAGTGGCACTTGCGATCGTGAAATCCGCCGGAGCAGATGTTTCGCGCGAAAATGGAAAAATCATTATCGACAGTAGAAGCGTCACAAAAGGTAAGCCGGTACCCGACGGCGTA
>Ga0209579_10002994_pt1 | contig 12539 bp, 13 predicted proteins | sample Coa_R1_2_FD_187152 | JGI IMG/M metagenome (GOLD analysis project Ga0209579, IMG submission 187152) | Surface soil microbial communities from Centralia Pennsylvania, which are recovering from an underground coalmine fire - Coalmine... | ecosystem: Environmental > Terrestrial > Soil >... | reverse complement strand
TCGTTTCACGATCCTGCCATGGCGAAGGAAAAGCAGGAGTGCATTCAGAGTGAAAAGGAAGTCCGCGACCAATTGGTGAAACAATGGTCGAGTTTTTCCGCCGCTGACCGGACTTCCTGTGAAAGCGAAGCAAGGATGGGTGGCGATTCAAGCTACACCGAACTCCTCACTTGTTTGGAAATGGCGCGCGACGTGCGCAGCCTGCGGAACGAACAGGCCTCACCGGCTACGGCGAAGCCGCAGCGGTAGGCGCCGGATATTCGGCGTCCTAATACCCGATCAAGATCTCGCTCACCGTTGGCTTAAGCGCGCGCATCGCGGGATCGTTGGAACTGTATTCATCCTTGGCCGGCAGCTCGGTGGCTGCCGCGTGTGCGCCGGCGTGTAGGCTCACACCGGCCTTGCAGCCGCCGGCAAGGGAGGCGAGCGCGCCGTCGTCCCAACTGCTCACCTTGGCCACATCGTCTTGGTCGAAGCCTTTCATTTTGAACGGCCTGTGGTTGAGTTTCTCCAGTTGCTCCAGCGTCAGCCCAAGTCGCAGGCCGTCGGGCCCCGCCCAAGCCGATTTGCCGGTGATGTCGATCAAATAGGTGCCGGTGCGATCCGGATTCGACCACCACACTTCGAGCCGCCGCCGCGGATCGTTGGGGAACAGCACGGTGACGTTGGCTTCACCCCCTGGCACCGTCTCGTGGGTGAAGATCATGTTGCGCGAGTCGTAGGCCACGGCCAGGGCTAGCATCCCCGAATCCTTGGCGAACGGACCGCTGCATTCGACAACGGTGCGTATGCCTGCGGGGCGAGCCGGCTTTGCCACGCTGGCGGGAACGGGACTGGCCGCCGCGTGAACGGCCGGCGGTTTCGGCGTGGGTTTGGGGGCCGAGACCGGTGGAGGGGGGCCGGGCTCCGCCACCGCGCCGGGCATTGGCTGCACCATCTGTGATGGCGCCAACTGCTCGTCGGGGCTGAGGTTGGGCTGGCTATGCTGTGCCCAACCGGGCTGCACAACGGTCATTCCAACGGCCAAAGCGGCCGCCACCATCGCGAGCCCGCCCCCCAGTCTTGCTCCAATCAAAAGTCTGCGCATTCCCAACTCCCCAATGCGTAGAGGCGGCGCTATAGCATGATCCAAGCCGCCTAAGGCTTGGGCATTTTGTCCGACGCGCCATGCGAGGTTTCGGAAATAAGGGTTATCCCCAGGGAGATAGCCGTTAAGCGGCCCCGGGCGACTGATCGTGTGCTTTCGGGCCTGGGCGTCCGACTCGCCAGCAGATTTATTTTTCGATCAGGGTGTTCGGTAGTTTGAAATGCTGATGTTCGTTGGGGTGAGGGTCGAAAAGCTTCCGGCTGCCTGAGCCGACGCACTTCATGTCGGCGGCGTAATGCACAGACAGCCGTGAACCTTCGTAAAGGTCGCGCGCGTGACCGTACACGTGCTGGCGTCCGGCCTTATTCACGTGGAGCCGGACCATCTGCTGGCAGATCGGGCATTGTGTGACGAGAGGGTGAAGCCGCCGTCCCCCCAACAGCTTGATGAACTCGACGATCCATACCGATAAGTGCGGCACGTCAACCCTCCTCAGCAACCCACACTTCTATAACACACTTCTGTGTCTAAAGATTGATGAACAGCCGTTTTTCTGGCTGCGCAGCCGTGATGATGGCAAGGCGGCCGCCACTTGTCGTTCAAGGGGCGTGGCACGGAGGCAGCGCATGGTGGTCGTCCGCGGGCAATGGGTGGCATGGAACATCCAAGGCAGGGGCAAGTTCCGTGTGGTCCAAGTCTTCGAGTACACGCTTCATCTGCGGGATCAATTCTTTTAAGAGACCCATCCGCGCATCGACTTGTATGTTGCGAATGAATATCTCTTTCCGGAGCTGTCCGACTTCCTGTTGCGCGAGCTTGGCGGCCGCCTCCTCTTCTACGGCCTTGCGGATTCTTGCGTCCGCTTCCGTCATCTTTGCGGTGGCGGCGGTCATAAGGTTGTCGGCTTGCTCCTTTTCGGTCTTCGCTTTTTTGAGCTCGTTATCCGCTTCCCCCTTCTGTCTGTTTGCGTCAGACAGAAGTTTGTCCGCCGTCTCTCTTTCTGTCCGAGCCCTGTCCAGCTCGGACTGCGTTTGAGCTATTTTTGCGTTGGCATCACCCAGAAGCCTGTCGGCTTGTTCCTTTTCGGTCCGAGCCTTGTTCAGTTGGGAGTCTGCGTCCGTATTTTTTTGATTGGCTTCGCCCAGAAGTCTGGCCGCTTCTTGCTTGTCGGCTTCTGCTTTTTTCTCAGCATCCGAGGCCACCTTGATCCTACCCTCGGCCTCCTCACGCATACGCATGGCTTGAACGCGGCTATCCTCCGCTTCCCTCATTTTAGCGTCGGCGATGCTGGTTTCTTCAGCGATTCGGACTTCGGCGTCCTTAATCTTCTGCATTCTCGCGTCGGCCTCCTGATTCTTTGCGGTGGCTTCTGCCGCCTTGGCGTCAGCCTCCTGAATCCTGGCGTCTGCGTCCTGCTTCGCCCCAGCAGCCCGTGCCTCGGCATCCTGAGCCTCCTGAATTCTTGCTCCAGCTTGCGCCTCAGCGGCCTCCGCGTTCCGAATTCTCTCTTCGGTTTCGATCTTGATCTTTGCGGCGCTCGCGGCGGCACCGCCATCCGCGCAACACGGGGGCTCACCGCCGCAATGTCGTGACCTGTGTCTGCGGCTGTACGCGCTGAAACAACTGTCCGCCGTCCGATGGAAATCAAAACCTCTGTGCCTTGCCGCATGTGCGTCCGTCCAGAAGACGGTCATGGAGGCAAGGATCGCAACCGCAAAAAGCACCTGCAGGAGAACTGAGCGGTTGCCAGTCAATGCCTTCCATGCACCAAGAGTGCATGCACTTATCTTCGACTTCGTAGAGACGCTGCCGACGCAACGCGGACTCATTGGATGGCTCCTTATGACGCGGTTCGCGGCCGGCGCACGCGCGCAGACACACGACCATTCACGATTGCAACGCCGATCGCGTCCCAATCGCGAAGAGTTAGGCGGGCGTGTTAGCCGTTTGTTGAGCGCCAAAAATCGAGAGTGTGAGGCCCGCCGCTAGCCGACCGCCGCTCGTTCCCCCACGCGAAATTCGGCACGTCCGCGCCTCAAGAGCGGCTTACGTTGAGAGAGTAACGCCGGTTCAGTTGGCCGTGAAGGGTCTACCGGCGCAGCTTAATATTAGGATGCTGGCTCAAACCGCCGCCAGGAAGCTAAAGCTTTACCGGCCCATCCATCGTGACTTGCGACGGCGCGAATGCTTGGGCGAGCGCGTCAAGCCGGGAGCGGTCGCAAAACGCTGGGATCACGGTCTTGGCTTTGACATCGTGCGCCAAGGCGACAGCGTCGGCGAGGCGGGGATGGACGTTCCAGCGTAGAAAATGGGCGCGGCCGTTTTTGATGAGGCGGTCGGCAGGTGTATCGGGTGCCCGGTAGCCGGTGAAGACGATCGCGGGCGCGCCGGCGTGCTCCCACTGTTCGAGCAGCGATTTGCTCGCCCCGGAAGTGCCGTCGGCGGACGCCGCGAGCATGATACCTCGCGCCCCATCGATTGGCTTTGCGGTTGCCGCAAGCGCTTTCAAATCGTCATCCACACCGGAACGTACCGATGCCGTATCGGTCGTGCATAATTGCCGCAGCACCCGTCTCGTGGCGTCGTCGACGTAAATGTCGGTGCGGCCGTAGCGAAGAAATTCGAGCGCGATTTCAGGGCCGCGTCCGTTCGCCGGCACCGGCAGCAGCACCGGCCCGCGTTCGGCGAATGGCTCCAGAGCGCTCCAGCATTCTCCGATCGGCCGGTCGTAGTCGGCGTAGGAACAATCGACGAGCGCGATTGCCGCCGTTTTTGCTGGCGGATCGTAGGCGTAAAGAATCGATTCCTTCGACCAGTCGCCGGTGTAGAGAAGGCCGGCGCCGATGGCGAAGTGCAGCCACACTCCGCCCGGTGCGTGACCGTTGCGGCCGGTCGTCACTTCGATGCCGAGCACATCGCTCGTGCCGCTGATCGGCAGAGGCCGCACCTGAAGATCCTGGGGCAATCCGCGCGCCACGATTTCGGTCGCGTAAACCGGCGGATTACCAAGTTTTGCGAGGAGGGACAGGCCGCCGACGTGATCCTTGTGGCCGTGGCTGATTACCAGCGCATCGAGCGGGCCAACGTCGTCGACATCGGGCAGGAGACCTGAGGGTGGACCTTGGCCGAGGTCAAGCATCAGGCGCTTGCCGGCGGTTTCGACGACAAAGCAGGCCGGCCCTTTGCGTCCGACGCCGGATACCAAGCGCAATGTATGCGGTCCTGCGCTCACTATGTTTTGCTTCCCTGTTCCGTCGTTGCGCCGGAAGGCATCCGACATTGACAAGCCCAAGGCCTCTCCTTAATCAACCTGCCAATAAGGAACATCGCCATGAAGGTTCGTAACTCATTGAAATCCCTGCGCGGCAGGCACCGGGACAATCGCATCGTCCGGCGCAAAGGCCGCGTCTACGTCATCAATAAGACGCAGCGGCGCTTCAAGGCCCGCCAAGGCTAAGCGCCTCAGCGCGACCCTCATTCGAAGACCTCCAGGCCCGGTGGGTTTCTCGCGGGACGACCCTGCCTAATTGCGCCGCATTGTTCACGTCTCTTTGAGAACTTTCTAGTCTTGTTGTCCGGTGAGAGGCGAATAAGGTCGGCGCTATGGCTGCAGGATTGCGCGTTTCGGTACTCATCTCGGCTCTCGCCTTTACGGTATCGGCCGCTTTTCCGTCATGCGCCTCGGCACAGGAGCCGGGCGTACGCGGCGAGCACGATTGGACGCGGCCGCCCAGCGATCTCCCGAAGGTGGAGCGCGACGATCCAACCAACAATCTTGATATGCTGTTTTCCGCCTTGAAGATCGCGCCCGACGAGGCCAGTTCCAAGGCAATCGAGGAACGCATCTGGGCGCTGTGGTTGGTTTCGGGCAGCGACACCTGCAACTTGCTCATGGCGCGCGCCAAGGCCGCGACCGACGCCAAGGATTACGATCTGGCGCTGAAGCTTCTCGACGCCATCGTCACGATCAAACCGGATTACGTTGAAGGCTGGAACCGGCGCGCGACGCTCTACTACCTCAAAGACGATTATGCCCACGCGATCGTCGACATCAGCAAAGTCCTGACTTTGGAGCCACGCCATTTCGGGGCCCTGTCCGGCCTCGGACAGATGCTCCAGGAAATAGGCGACGACAAAGACGCGCTCGAAGCCTACCGCAAGGCGCTTGCCATCGATCCGCACCTCGAGCACGTCCCCGAGCTCGTCAAGACGCTGACCGACAAGGTCGAAGGGCGCGACATCTGATAGTCGCGCGGCCGTGGCCCGGATTACGCGGGGCGTAATCAACGGTTTGCGCGTGCCGCTCCGATTTTACTTCCCTTCTGCGCTCCGTGCTTCAACGACTCATGCAGCCTCTGTCACTCACACAGGGAGCGTAGGACCGTTGCCCGATCCCAGATACATTGGCGCGTAATGACGGAGCAAAGCGCCATGACCTTGGAAGATGATAAACGCATCATCCGCGAACTGGTAGAAAACTGGGCGACGTGGCGTGACGCGCGGCTATGGGACAAATTTCGCACCGTCTGGCATCCCGACGGCCGGATGTGGGCAACCTGGTTCCAGGGCACGTACGAGGAATTCATCACGGCCAATGACGAGGGTTGGAAGCGCGGGGTGCGGATCTTACACTTTCTCGGCGGCAGCACGGTCGACGTCGCCGGCAATCGCGCGGTCGTGCAGACTAAGATGACGATTTCGCAGCGTGCTCCGGTCGATGGCGTGATCTGCGACGTGGTCTGCACCGGCCGCTTTTACGACTTCTTCGAAAAGCGCGACGGCCGCTGGGGCTTCGTCCTGCGTCGCCTCATTTATGAGAGGGACCGGCTCGATCCGGTCGACCCGTCGGCCGGACTTACGCTTGACCAGGAAGTGCTCAAGCGTTTCCCGGAAGGCTATCGGCATCTCGCCTATTTGCAGAGCAAGATCGGCTACAAGGTGAAGACTGACATGCCGGGGCTGGAGGGTCCTGATCTTGATGCGCTGTACGCGCAGGGCGCGCGCTGGCTGGATGGGAAGGCCCTCTGGGCTTGATCGTGACGGTTACACGTCGCCTCTGCCATCGCCCACAAATGCAATGCGCATCATGTTTGTGGCGCCGGGCGTGCCGAGCGGGACGCCGGCGACGATGATGATGCGCTGGCCGGCCTTGGCAAAGCCTTCCTTGAGGGCAAGGCGGCAGGCACGTTCGACCATATCGTCCTGATCGTGGGCGTCTTCGGCAATCACGGTGTGGATGCCCCAGACCACCGATAGTTTTCGCCCGGCGGTGACGATCGGCGAGATGGCGATGATGGGACATTGCGGCCGTTCGCGTGCAACCCGCAAGCCGGTCGAGCCCGATGAGGTCCAGCAGACAATGGCGGAGAGGTCGAGCGTTTCGGCAACTTGCCGCGCCGCCGCCGCGATGGCGTCAGCGCCGGTCGCTTCGGGCTCGGTGTGCAGCAGGTGCAACGATGACAGGTAGATCGTATCCTTTTCGACCTGTTCGGCGATCCGGTTCATCGTCGCCACGGCTTCCACCGGATACTGACCGGCGGCCGACTCGGCCGACAGCATGACCGCATCGGCGCCGTCGAATATGGCGGTGGCGACGTCGGAGACTTCGGCCCGCGTCGGCACCGGGCTCGCGATCATGGATTCGAGCATTTGCGTCGCGACGACAACGGGCTTGCCGGCGCGGCGGCAGGCGCGCGTCATGTCCTTTTGCACGCCCGGTACTTTCTCCAGCGGCATCTCCACGCCGAGATCACCGCGAGCGACCATCAGCGCATCGGCGAGATCGAGGATATCGTCAAGACGGGCTACCGCTTGCGGCTTCTCGATCTTTGCCATCACGGCGGCGCGCCCGCGCGTGATTTTCTTTGCTTCGGCCACGTCCTCTGAACGCTGAATGAACGACAGCGCGATCCAATCGACCCCGGCGTCGAGCGCGGCTTCAAGGTCGGCGATATCCTTTGCCGTCAGCGCCGCCAACGGAATGACAGTGTCCGGCAGGCTGACGCCCTTGCGGTTGGACATTTTGCCGCCGACTTCGACGCGCGCCACGATCCGCTGCGGCCCTGTTTCGGTGGCTTGCAGGCGCAGCTTGCCGTCGTCGATCAGCAGCGTGTCGCCGGGTTTTATGGCGGCGAAAATTTCCAGGTGCGGCAGGCTTACGCGCGTGGCGTCGCCCGGGGTTGGATCGGTGTCGAAGACAAAATCCTGGCCCCTATCGATCTCGGCTGCGTCATTCTTGAACGCTCCGAGCCGCAGCTTTGGTCCCTGCAGATCGACGAGGATTCCGATCGGCCGGCTGTGTTCCGACTCGATCGCGCGGATTGTGGCCACCAGTTCGCGCATCCGATCGTGGCTGGTGTGGCTCATATTGACGCGAAAGACGTCCGCTCCGGCTTGGAACAGACGGTTGATCGTCGTGCGGTCGCTGGATGCCGGCCCGAGCGTCGCCACGACTTTAGTCCGCCGCTGTCGCCTCATTTTTTGGTTCCGGCTGGCGCTCCTGGCATCGGTGCGACGCTAGCCGGCGGGATCGCGTTCAGTGAATTGTCCAAAGGTTTAGCCGCCTGACGTTCGTTTGATTCAGTCAACTGCACGGTCCACGATTTCTGCTGGCCGGTATCGACCTCGAAAAAGCCGGTGCGGTCGAAACCATGGGCGAGGCAATCGCTGATGCCGCGGATCGTGAATTCTTTGTCGCGCGTGCACATATAGGCTTGTCCTAGCCATTCGCCGCCGCGATCATAGTCGATTGCGTAGACATAGTAATAACGCGCGACCAGATCGCCCTTGATGATGGTCTCACAGGACCGTGACGGGAGATTCCACCACCCTTCGGTCGTCCAGCCTTGAGCGTCCTTGTAACCAACAGCGGCACCAACGCGGCTGCCCGTGTTGTTGCAGAGGCGGAAATCAGCGGCGGCTGAACTGGCCGATGCGGCGAGCGCCGACAAGGCGATTGCGCTCAGCAACAGCGCGCTCAATATCAATCTCGAATAGGTCCCCTGCCTCATTATCAGACCAGCTACCACGCTAACTGGATGGCCTGTCAACGGTGATGGCGCGGAAGTCGGTCACGTTCGTAAACGTCGGGCCGGGCTTGAACAGATCGCCGATGCCATTGAAAAACCCCGTGGAATCGTTTTCTGCGAGAAACGCGGCGGGATCGAGGCCGGCGGCCCGGGCGCGACTTACTGTCGTCTCGTCGACAAAGGCCCCGGCGGGGTCGTCCGGGCGCCCGCTGCCGCCGTCGGTTCCATCCGTGTCGGCAGCAAGGGCTGCAACGCCCTTGGCCCGGTCGAGATGGATGGCAAGGGCCAGCGCATACTCCTGATTGGGGCCGCCCTTTCCGTGACCGCGTAGAGTCACGGTGAGTTCGCCGCCTGAAAGGATGGCGACGCGGCGGCCCTGGGCCGCCAGCGCGCGGGCGAGCCGTGCGTGTTCGGCGGCGACCTCACGCGCTTCGCCCTGCAGGCGGTCACCCAGGATCACGCATTCGTAGCCGGCCGCTTCCGCGCGAGCTTGCGCGGCGCGCAGGGCGTCGGCGGGACGAGCGACGATCTTGTAGCTTGTCGCGGCGAAGAAAGCCGCGCCCGGCTTGGGCGATTCATTGGCCGGATTGGCTAACGCCTGCGTGACCGCGCCGGGCACGTCGAGCCGGTATTTGCCGATGATCGCGCGCGCGTCGGCGAGCGTGGTCGGATCGGGCACCGTCGGTCCGGAACCGATGACCGCAGGATCGTCGCCGGGCACGTCGGAGATTGCGAGCGTGACGACATCTGCAGGCTGCGCATGTCGGGCGAGGCGTCCGCCCTTGATGCGTGAAAGATGTTTGCGCACGGTGTTGATCTCGCCAATGTTGGCGCCGCTGCGCAACAATGCGCGCGTCACCGCCTGCTTCTCCGCGAGTGTTAGGCTGTTCGCTGGCGCAATCCAGTTGGCTGAAGCGCCGCCGGAAAGAAGCACGACGACCAGGTCACCCGCGCGGGCCGCATCGGCGAGCGCCAGTGCACGCTCGGTGCCGTCCACGCCGGCTTGGTCCGGCACCGGATGGCCGGCCTCGATCACTGCAATTCGTTGGGTGGGTCGCCCATAACCGTGGCGGGTCACCGCCACGCCGGTGAGACGCTCCTCGACGATCTTCCGTTCCGCCATCTGTGCCAAGTAGTGCTGCTCCGCCACTTCGGTCATCGAGCCTGCCGCCTTGCCGGCGGCCAGAATGACCAGCCGCCGGCTGGACGGAAATTCCGGTAGATTTGCCGGCAGGCACTGCGAAGGATGGGCCGCCCCGACCGCGGTTCGAAACAGCGATTCGAGCAAGTCCCGCGCGGGTATGGCCATGGGGTTCCGAGGTTTCGCACTATGGAAAGAGGAAGGGGCCGTCTCTATGTTGGGTACCAATTAGTCCGCGGAGGAGATTATGGCTACCGACGAAAAGACCCGGACCGAGCTTGAGGCCGCCGTATACCGTCGCTTGGTCGAGCACCTGCGCTCCCGTACCGACCTGCAGAATATCGATTTGATGAACCTCGCCGGGTTCTGCCGCAACTGCCTGTCCAATTGGATGAAGGATGCAGCCGACGCCAAAGGCTTGCCGATGACCAAGGACGAGAGCCGCGAGATCGTCTACGGGATGCCCTACGACGAATGGCGCGCCAAGTTCCAGAAGGAAGCTACCGCGCAGCAAACGGCGGCATTCGAGAAGGCACAATCAAGCCAGAAGCACTGAGTTTCGGGCCGTCCACGGCTTCGTGCTGTGTGTTGGTGTGGATGAGGCCGCTCACGCCTTGACGAAAAGCGTCACGCTTTCGAATGGTCACCGCTCCCGTCATCGCGAGGAGTGCTTGATGGCCAATGCTTCCGTCAAAGACGACCAACCCGCTCGCCGTTTTGCCAAGGACCAGCTCAAGGCGTTCGTGGAACGCGTGGAAAGGCTTGAAGAGGAAAAGAAAACGATCGCCGACGACATTCGCGACGTCTACGCCGAAGCCAAGGTCAACGGCTACGACATCAAGGCTTTGCGGTCGGTGGTGCGGTTGCGCAAGATCGACATCAATGAGCGCCGGGAGCAAGAGGCCATTTTGGAGACCTACCTGCATGCGCTCGGCATGCTGGCCTGAGCAGCTCAGCGCAGCGCGCTGGTGTGCGTCTGATACGTTATGGTCGGCACAAAGACGATCGCGCTGCCGCTGAAGCGGTCCGCCGTCATGCCCGGGCTGGGTTCCGAGGTAAACGTCATCATCACCGAACTTTTCGGACGTTCCACGAGCGCCGCCAGGGAGCGGAAGTCCTCCGCGCCGAGCATCAGCGTGGTGAGGTAGCTGCCGAGATTGGGCGATAGCAAAAGGGCACGCAGCCACGGATCGTCGGGCTCCGTACTGGGAGCCGACGATGGGGAAGACGGCGCCGGCGCGAGTGGGGCCAGGATGGTTGAGGTTGCCTGATCGGCGTCGCGCTTCATCGCGATCGTCGTCCCAACCGGCGGTGACGGTAGCGGCAGGTGCGCCTGGATATCTTTCGGTGGTTCGGCCTTTGTCGGTTGGCTCGGCGGGCCACTTGTTGGAGCGGGTGGAAGAACAGGCGCATTGGGCTCGGGCTGCGCCGCGTAGGCGAGTGCGAGATCGGTTGGCACGCGATCCCGGGGTGCGCCGGCGAAAGCTTTGAACGCGCTGGTGATGTCGGGGAATGTGCTTGCGGCGGCCTTGTGGCTTGGTCCATTGGCGCTCGGTGTGCTCGCGGGTTGCGCAGCCACCTGGCCGTCTGGCAGACCTTGCCAATAGCCGCGTGCCACGATGACCTGGTTCGGAGTCAGGCCTGCAACGCGTTGCGGCGCCTCGGCAGCCGGCGTCTCCTGCAAAGATGCGGTGTGATAGAGCGAGGGCTTGTCCGCCGCATTGGCGACTTGGGTAGCGGCTTCTCTCTTGCGAGCGGCAAGGCGCTCAAGTGCGGCGGCCAACGCGTCGGCCGGTGGTGTGTCGGTTGACGAAACGACTGGCGCTGCGGCTGCGGCCGCATCCGCCGCCTCGTCCGGATCCTCCTCGTCAGTCTGCTCCGTCTTTGCCATCAGCTCAGACAGCACTTTGACGCCCCGATGCTCGTCGCGTGCCATTTCAATCGCGGCCGGCAGGTCTTCGCCCCGCTTCTTGATATCGGCAAGCGCCAATTCGTAGCCGGGTAGCGGTCGCCCGTCGGCCGGAATGTACGCAGTGCGGCCGGTCGGAAACACGCGCAAGAGTTCGTTGCGCGTCATGCGCGGCCACATGCGCACGCCCCCTGTATCCATGTGCACGAACGGCGACCCGGAAGACGGATAGAAACCGACGCCACCGCGCTGCAGCCGCAAGCCGATGACGCGAAGGTCTTCGAGCGACACGCCCGGAATGTAGAAGTCCATGGCGTGGCCGAGCATGTGCTGGCTAAAGCGGGCAACGCCGCTGCTGCGGCGGCGCAGCATCGCGTTGGTTTCCGGCGAGCGGTAGCCGCAAACGACCCAGATCGGTTGTTTCGATCCGGTCTCGCGCTGAACCTCCCACACCAAGTCGATCAGCTGCGGATCCATGCGGATGACTTTGTTGCGGCGCCAGTCGCGCAGCAGCCAATTGATTTTATCGAGCGCCGCCTCGTCGTAGCGTCCGTTGCGCTTGTAGGTGATGGTTAAGTCTTCGTTGGTGTGAATGTGATGCAAGGAAATGGTTCGCGTCTCGCCCTCGGCGATCGCGTTCTGCAAAGCCTTCGAGCCGCAGAAGAAGATCAACAGCACGAGAGCGCACGAGTAACCCGCGCCTGCAGCGGAGAGTCGACAAGTGTTCGGGCGCACGTGACCGAAGGGCACTGGCGAACTCGCATCCGTGCGTCAGCGTCATGACCCTCCGCGTCGCTGCGGCGAGTAACGCTAACGGATTGCTAATTTGGGCAAAGGGTAAACGCGAACTTACAGCCACCCTCGACCCCCGACCCCAATAGGGCTAAAGGCGCAGTGTGGCAAAAAATGGCCGATTTCCCCGGCTCTTAGCGCCATTGGAAACGGCACGGTCGGGCAAGGAAACTCCGGTAATTCCCTGAATTTACTGGAAATTTACCTTGTCACTGGGCGACGGTACTTTGCGCGCGGGTCAACTTACGTCGCGCGGCTGGCCTTTGCGGCGGCGGCTGCGGAGCGGAAAAGCCGCCAAACAAACGAGCGAAGAACCCGCCGCCATTGTTGCCGCCCGGAGCATAGCCGCGCGGTCCACCGCCCCAGAGCGACGTACTGTCGGGCACCGCCATGACCTGGCGGTGGCTGGCGTCTATCCTGCGCTCGACGGGGATGTCGGCGATCTTGCGCTCTGGCCCGTTCATCAACGCCAGCAATTCCCGGTCGCGGCCATAAATGTCTTCGCGGAATTCGAGCTTGCCGTCGCCGTCGACAAATGCGGTCTGGTAGGTCAGGTGCACGGGAATGAAGGTCGGGAAATCA
>Ga0209579_10002991_pt1 | contig 12542 bp, 14 predicted proteins | sample Coa_R1_2_FD_187152 | JGI IMG/M metagenome (GOLD analysis project Ga0209579, IMG submission 187152) | Surface soil microbial communities from Centralia Pennsylvania, which are recovering from an underground coalmine fire - Coalmine... | ecosystem: Environmental > Terrestrial > Soil >... | reverse complement strand
CGCGCGGTCACTCGGCGTTGCTGCGCGATATCGAGGACCGCCGCAATGCCGAAGGTCACGGATTGCTCGACGTCTGGATGAGCCACGGCGACAAGGTGATCGACCTGCCGCCTGGCTTCGCGCTCGCCGCGTCGTCGGACGCGTGCGCGATCGCGGCAATGGCCGACGAGTCGCGCCGCTTCTACGGCTTGCAATTCCATCCCGAGGTCACGCACACGCCGCAGGGCGCATCGATCCTCGCGCGCTTCGCCCACGACATCTGCGGCTGCGGGCACGACTGGAACATGCACGCCTATGTCGGTGAGGCGGTCGAGGCGATTCGCAGGAAGGTCGGACACGAGGAAGTGCTGCTCGGCCTGTCGGGCGGCGTCGATTCGTCGGTGGCAGCGGCGCTCTTGCATCGCGCGATCGGCGATCGGCTCGTCTGCGTGTTCGTCGATCACGGTCTCCTGCGGCAGAACGAGGCCGACCAGGTGATGGATACGTTCGCGATGCACCTCGGCGTGCGCGTCATCCACGTCGATGCGAGCGAGACGTTTCTCGCGGCGCTCGCCGGCGTCGACGATCCCGAAGCCAAGCGCAAGATCATCGGCCGACATTTCGTCGACGTCTTCCAGCACGAAGCGTCGAAGGTCACCGGCGTCAAATGGCTCGCGCAAGGCACGATCTATCCGGACGTGATCGAGTCGGCGTCGGCGAAAGGCAGCAAGGCGCATACGATCAAGTCGCATCACAACGTCGGCGGGTTGCCGGAAACGCTGCACCTGAAACTCCTCGAGCCGCTGCGCGAGCTCTTCAAGGACGAGGTAAGAAACCTCGGTCTCGAGCTCGGCTTGCCGCGCGAGATCGTGTTTCGCCATCCGTTCCCCGGCCCGGGATTGGGCGTGCGCATTCTCGGCGAGGTCACGCGCGAGCGTGCCGAGATGCTGCGCGCGGCGGACGCGATCTTCATCGACGAGCTTCGCGCCGCCCGCGACGAAGCGGGAAAGCCGTGGTACGACGCGGTGTCTCAGGCGTTTGCCGTGTTCCTGCCGATCCGCTCGGTCGGCGTGATGGGTGACGGCCGCACCTACGAGCACGCGGTCGCGCTTCGCGCCGTACAGACGACCGACTTCATGACCGCGGATTGGGCGCCGCTTCCACACGCTCTGATCGCACGGATCAGCAGCCGGATCACGAACGAGGTGCGCGGCATCAACCGCGTCGTCTACGACGTGTCGAGCAAGCCGCCGGCGACGATCGAGTGGGAGTGAGCATGCAGGGCGGCGTCGCGGGTGTGTCGGACATTCGTGTCATAGGACCGATCGCAGCAGCGGCGGGGGGCGTGCGATCGCGGCGGCGAATGCATAGCTCGCGATCGTCGCAGAAAGCCACAGCACCAGGAACTTGACGCCCACCGGCGCCGGCGCGTGCGGAAGGTCTGGAGCTGCGAGCGTGCTCATTCGGTCGGACCCGGGGATGCGCGGATTCCAACCGTGGCGGGCACGTCTTTGAGGACGGCGCCGGGGAACGGGCGCGATCCTGCCTTTGACATGTGGCTAACATTGCTTTTATGTTAGGACATGCCGAACGAGACCGGCGTTGGTCGTCGTCGACGCGTCGGCCGTCATCGAGGTCTTTCTCTCAACACGTCGAGCGGCCCCCGCGGGGCCGAGCGTCTTTTCGGCGAGCGCGAGACGCTTCATGCACCGCATCTCCTCGACGTGGAAGTCACGCAAGTGATGCGTCGATATGCACGTACGGGCCAGATGGATACGGTACGTGGTTTGCAGGCCCTCCAGGATCTCGACGATTTCCCGGTGACGCGATATACGCACCAGCCGTTCCTCGCAAGAATCTGGCAATTGCGGAACAACGTCACCGCCCACGATGCCGCGTATATTGCGCTGGCCGAGGCGTTGGCTGCGCCGCTTCTCACTCGCGATGCGAAGCTCGCGTCGTTCAGGGGCCACGACACGCGGATCGAACTGATCTGACCGCCGGCGACCGCGAATCCAAGCAGATGACAATCGATCGGACGACGCCGCGCTGATGGCAGCCAAGGCGAAACCGCGCAAGGACGCGTCGGCGCTGGCGCCCGACATGCCGCGACCGCGCGTCACGCTCGCACCGCGCGAGGTGTTCCTTTTGCGCGTTCGGCGTGGTTTGCTCTATGGACTCGGGCTCGTCGCGGGAACGCTTGCCACCGGCATGATCGGCTACCACACGCTCGAGGGATTCTCGTGGCTCGACGCGTTCCACCAGGCGGCGCTGCTCCTATCCGGCATGGGACCGGTCGTCGACATCAAATCGACAGCGGGGAAGGTTTTCGACGGCATCTACGCGCTGTTCTGCGGCGTGATATTGCTCGCAGCGACGGGCCTCATGCTCGCGCCGGTCGTCCATCGGCTGCTTCATCGGTTCCATATCGAGGATGCCAGGGATCGATGAGCAGTGGATGGCGGAAGCGCTGGCGCTTGCCGCGTGCGCGGAGGCGCGCGGCGAAGTACCGGTCGGCGCGATCGTCGTCTGCGGCGAAGCGATCGTGGGTCGCGGCGGCAATGCGCCGATCGGCGGCAACGATCCGACGGCGCACGCCGAGATCACGGCGTTGCGCGAAGCGGCGAGAACGCGCGGCAATTACCGGCTTCCGGACTGCGAGCTCTTCGTCACGCTGGAACCGTGCGCGATGTGCGCGGGCGCGATTCTCCATGCGCGGCTCGCTCGTCTGGTCTTCGGCGCACGCGATCCGAAGACCGGCGCCTGCGGTTCGGTGATCGACATTTTCGCCGAGGCACGCCTCAACCACCACACACGCGTCACGCCCGGCGTTCTCGCGGATGACTGCGCGGCGTTTCTGAAGCGATTCTTCGCCGCAAGGCGCAAGGTCGCGATCCGATGACGCCGCTTCGCTTCACGATTCTCGCGCCGGCCGGCTTTGCGGCCGACCCGCACGCTGTCGATCGCGCCGTCGCACTGTTGACACGCCTCGGCCATCGCGCCCGCGTCGATGCCACCGCGCGAAGCCGCTGGCAGCGCTTCTCGGCGCCCGACGACGAGCGGCTTGCCGCGATCGCGCGCGTCGCCGCCGACCCCGACACGGACGTCGCGCTGATGCTTCGCGGCGGCTACGGGTTCACGCGCCTGCTCGATCGGATCGACTTCGCAGCGATCGCGCGCTCTCGCGCACGATGGATGGGTCATTCTGATTTCACCGCGTTCCAGTTGGCCGCCTTGGCGCGGGCCGGCATCGTCACGTACGGGGGGCCGATGGCGTCCTACGATTTCGGCACGTCGACGCCATCGGCATTCACGCTCGACAATTGCTTCGGCGTGCTCGACAACGATGCCTGGACGGTTCGCTGTTCGCTTTCGGGTCCCGACGCGAACCTGTCGGGCGTCCTGTGGGGCGGCAATCTGGCGATGGTCGCCCATCTGGTCGGCACGCCATACCTCCCCGAGATCCGTGACGGCATCCTGTTCCTCGAAGACGTGGGCGAGCACCCGTATCGCGTCGAGCGCATGCTGCACCAGTTGATGCACGCCGGCGTGCTCGCGCGCCAGCGGGCGGTGCTGCTCGGCGCATTCACCGAGTATCAGTTGGGCGCGAACGACGCCGGCTACGACGTCGATGTCGCCATCGAGCATGTGCGCGCGCGCGTCGACGTTCCCATCTACACCGGCCTGCCGTTCGGCCATGTCCCGGACAAGCTGACGCTCCCTGTCGGAGGCCGCTGCGACTTCGCGGTGATGGGTGGTCGCGCGACGATCGCGCTGTCGCTGTACCGATGATCCACGCAGATCCGGGCGCTGAACATACGGTTCGCGTTTACGGCTGGTCGGACGCCGAGCCCGATCTTCGTCGCATTCGCCACGAGGTCTTCGTCGTCGAGATGCACGTGCCCGAAGCGCTCGAGTGGGACGATGCCGATGCAGTGTCGTTGCACGCGCTCGCCATCGATGCGCGAGGGAATGCGATCGGCTGTGCGCGGCTTTTACCGGACGGGCACATCGGCCGCGTCGCGGTGCTCGCCCCATGGCGTGGACGGGGAGTCGGTAGGGCGCTTCTGCGCGCACTCGTCGAGCGTGCGCGCGACCGAGGTGATGCGCGCGTCATGCTCAACGCACAAGTCGCGGCGATCCCGTTCTACGAGCGGCACGGCTTCGCTGCGTATGGAGACGTTTTCGACGAGGCCGGCATCGCGCATCGCGCGATGGCTCGCACGCTCTGACCTTACTTCGGGCGCGACAGCCGGAATCGGAATTGCACCTGGCCGGCAGCGACGCCTTTCGCATCGAAGCTGCGCTCGACGAAATTCGCCTCGCCGTCACGGCCAAGCGCGATCAACGTCGAGCAGCGCGTGCCGTATGTATCGCTGACGATGAACGGCGACGAGAGCAGCCGCTCGCGTTCGCGCGTGAGACCCGTGTCGGGCAATTCGTGGTCCGCCGCAGGCGTGGTGTCGATCAGCACCGGCCACAACCGCTCGAGGTCTTCGTCGCCGTCGGCCACCCACGCGCCGACGCCGGCCTTCGCGCGCACGAGCTTCGGCCACGGCGTATCGAGGCCCGCATTCGAGACGCCGTGAATGCCGCGCGCGAGTGAAACGCAATGCGGGCCGCGATTGGAGCCGAAGGCGGCGATCGATCCTTCCGCGCCGACGAGGTTGAAGCCGTTGTACGCATTTGCATGTGAAGCGATATCGCCGAGCGCGGCCGCGATCGCTCGCCGATCGCGCAACAATGCGGGAACGAGCACGCCGCGCGACGGCGCGTTCGGATCGTGGCGCCCCGGTTCGCGCACGTTGGTGACGAACGCGAAACGACCGCCGGCTGCGAGGCCGAGCCACGTTCCTCCGTGCTCGCCGTCGCGGCCCGCGAGAATGGGCGCGCCTGCCTCGTTTTGCCACCAATGCGCCGGCTCGCTCGGGCGCGCGTGGTATTCGTCGCGGTTCGCGGCGATGATCGCGAAGTACCGAGGATGCACATCGAGCGCGAAAACGGCGAGGCACATGTCAGGTGGCAGTTGACAGTTGGCAGTTGTCAGTGGCGCCGGTGTCTTCGGTGGCGCGACGCGGGTCGCGATAGGCGCCCAAGTCAGTGTCAGCTTACCGGGGTCGAGTGCGATCTTCCGATGCGCTCGGAACGTCGTAAGGCAGCGGCCTTCGCGTCAGCCTGGGACCGTCGGACGCGCCGAGCGTGAGATCGTCGGCTTTCACGGCGTCGAGTTGAACGACGGCGAGAAGCGCGACGCCGCCTGCCGTATCGGGCGCCACATTCACGACGACGCCGCAGCTCTGATCCACCGAGAACGTCTTCGAGTAGATCCGCGTTCCGGGTGCCGCGTCGAACGCATCCGAGCGGAACGCGAACAGGCGCTCCTTGAGACGACCGAGGTATTGCATCCGGGCGACGATTTCCTGGCCCGGATAGCAGCCCTTGGTGAAGCTTACGCCGCCCAGCAGATCGAGGTTCGCCGTTTGCGGCACGAAGAGATCCGCGGTCGCCGACGTGATCAACGGCACGCCGAGCGCGATGCCGAAGCGGCGCCACTCGTTCCTGCCGACGATTGTTGCGTGGCGCGCAAGCGCAGCCTTGAGCACGCCGCCTTCGGCGATCGGTGCGACGACGACGACCCGTCCGTCGGGAAGCGTGAACGCGTTCGCATGCGCCTTGAACGTGACCGCGCGACCGCGCGCGGGCCCAACGCCGAACGCCGCGCGCGTCGCATCGTGCGCGCCTTCGCCGGCGATGCCGATCAGCGTCGAATCGGCGGTCGCGTTCTCGATCGTCACTTTCGAGCGCAGCACGAACATCGACAGGCGCTTTTGAATCGTTGTCGCGAGATCGCTGGCAAGCAGCAGAATGATCGCATCATCGCGCTCGTCCGGCGCGCGCCACAGGACGCCGTTCGCGAGCACGCGACCCTTCGGCGAGTTGTACGTCCAGTACTGTCCTTCCCCGGGACCAAGCGCCTGCACGTCGCTCGACAATTGAGCGTGCAGGAACGCGACGGCGTCCTCGCCGGATGCCCGCAGGATCCCCCAGTCGGTGTGCGTGCAGGCTGCGGGTGCGGGCGACATCGGAAGCTCTTCGCAAAGGTCGGCGGGGCGCGCGGTTCGCGCCGGTTCGTGGTTCGCCTCGAATCGACGCGCGGTGCTAGAATAACGGGTTGCCGGAGCCGCGGTGTACGCCGACAGTACGGGCGGGGCGTGAGCGAAGGCATCGAGTCCGATCGTCGCGGGGCAGATAACGCCCTCGCGTGTCGGACACAATCGGGAGACGGCGCCTGCCTGGGCGCCGCTTCCACTTCGCACACCGGCGTTTCAGGGTGTCGCGTCCGCGAAATTCGCGCGCCGCGAAGCGCAACGCGCCGGTGGAGGCCAACCCTGAACCGGGAGTCGTCAATGTCCGTGACCATGCGTCAAATGCTGGAGGCCGGCGTGCATTTCGGCCACCAGACGCGGTACTGGAATCCGAAGATGGCCGACTACATCTTCGGCCAGCGCAACAAGATCCACATCGTCAACCTCGAGAAGACGTTGGCGATGTACAACGACGCGATGAAGTACGTTCGCCAGCTCGCGCAGAACCGCGGCACGATCCTCTTCGTCGGCACCAAGCGACAGGCACGCGAGATCATCGCCGAGGAAGCGCAGCGCTGCGGCATGCCGTACGTCGACCATCGCTGGCTCGGCGGCATGCTGTCGAACTTCAAGACAGTCAAGCAGTCGATCAAGCGCCTTCGCGACCTCGAGACGATGAAGGAGGACGGGACGTTCGACCGGATGTCCAAGCGGGAGGCGCTGTCGCACCAGCGCGAGCTCGACAAGCTCGAGAAGAGCCTGGGGGGCATCAAGGACATGGGTGCGCTGCCCGACGCGGTATTCGTCATCGACATCGGCTATCACAAGATCGCCGTCACCGAAGCGAAGAAGCTCGGCATTCCGATCGTCGCCGTCGTCGACACGAACCACAATCCCGACCCGATCGATTACGTGATTCCCGGCAACGACGATTCGAGCCGGGCAATCCGTCTCTATGCGCGCGGCGTCGCCGACGCGGTGCTCGAAGGCAAGACGAGCACGATCCAGGAGATCGTCGCCGCAAGCGACGAGTTCGTCGACGAAGCATCGGCCTGACCGACCGTGGGGCGCATCCCCACGCCATCCCGCGCTACCTCACGGACCGCGCGGGAGCGTCGCGACGCATGGCGTTTCGACGCGTAACGAACGATGGAGCAACGAGAAATGCCGGAGATTTCCGCAACCAGGGTGATGGAGCTTCGCCAGCGCACCGGGCTTGGCATGATGGAATGCAAGAAGGCGCTCACCGAGGCCGCAGGCGACCTCACGAAAGCCGAGGAGCTTTTGCGCATCCGCAGCGGTGCGAAGGCGAGCAAGGCCTCGGCGCGCGTCGCGGCCGAGGGTGTCGTCGGCATCGCGATCTCACCTGACTCGAAAACGGCGGCGATGGTCGAGCTCAATTGCGAGACCGATTTCGTCGCCAAGAACGACGAGTTTCGCGCGTTCGCGAACGACGTGGCGGCGACCGCGATGCGCGACGATCCGCGCGACGTGGCGGCGCTTTCCACGCGCACGCTTGCATCGGGCGAGACGATCGAGGCCCGCCGCACGGCGCTCGTGCAGAAGATCGGCGAGAACATCAGCCTGCGTCGTTTCGCGCGGCTCGTCGCCCAAGGGCGCGTGGCCTCGTACGTGCATGGCACGCGGATCGGCGTGCTCGTCGACTACACGGGCGGCAGCGAAGCGCTCGGCAAGGACCTCGCGATGCACATCGCGGCGTCGAAGCCGATCGCCGTGTCGCGGGAGCAGGTACCGGCGGATGTGGTCGAGAGGGAGCGCTCGATCGCCGCGGCGCGTGCCGCCGAGTCGGGTAAGCCTGCCAATATCGTGCAAAAAATGGTAGAAGGAGCGGTTGCCAAGTTTTTGGCCGAGGTGACGTTGCTGCCGCAGCCGTTCGTCAAGAACGACAAGCAAAGCGTCCGGGAACTGGTCGAGGGGCAGGGCGGCCGCGTGAACGGCTTCGTGCTCTACGTCGTGGGCGAAGGCATCGAGAAGCGCAAGGACGATTTCGCCGCCGAGGTGGCGGCGATGACACGAGGCTGACGTTGCGAACCCGGCCCGGTGGAGCAGTCGATGAGCCCTCCCGATAGCGCCAGCGTGATCACCGCGGCGATTGCGCCGCTGCCAGGCGTTACTCCATCGCCCGCGCGAATGCCGGCGTACCGCCGGATTCTCCTCAAGCTGTCGGGCGAAGCGCTGATGGGGAGCCACAGCTACGGCATCGAGCGCGAGACGATCGACCGCATCGTCGCCGAGGTGGCCGAGGTCGTTCGGCTCGGCGTCCAGATCGCCATCGTCATCGGCGGCGGCAACATCTTCCGTGGCGTCGCGCCGGGCGCGGCCGGCATGGACCGCGCGACCGCCGACTACATGGGCATGCTCGCGACGCTGATGAACGCGCTCGCGTTGCAGGACGCGCTGCGTCGCGCGGGCGTCGAATCGCGCGTGCAGTCGGCGCTTCGCATCGACCAGGTCGCCGAGCCGTACATCCGCGGCCGGGCACTCAGGCATCTCGAAGAGCACAAGGTCGTGATCTTCGCCGCCGGCACGGGCAACCCATTCTTCACCACCGACACCGCGGCGGCGTTGCGCGGCCGCGAGATGGGCGTCGACATCGTGCTGAAGGCGACGAAGGTCGACGGCGTCTACACATCCGATCCGCTGACCGACAAAGGCGCGCGCCGCTACAAGACGCTCACGTTCGACGAGGCGATCGTCAAGAACCTGAAGGTGATGGACGCGACCGCGCTCGCGCTTTGCCGCGACCAGAGCATGCTGCTCAAGGTATTCTCGATCTTCGTGCCCGGAGCGCTTCGGCGCGTCGTAATGGGCGAGGACGAGGGGACGCTCGTGCATTGCTGATACGAACCCCCTCACCCCGGCCCGCGATGCGGGGAGAGGGTGCCCGAAGGGCGGGTGAGGGGAGATTTGGAGACTTCATGATCAACGACGTCAAGAAATCCGCCGAACAGAAGATGGCTCGGTCGATCGAGACGTTGAAGGCCGACCTCGCGAAGGTGCGAACCGGTCGCGCGCATACCGGACTCCTCGACCATATCCACGTCGACTACTACGGAACGTCGATGCCGCTGCCGCAAGTCGCGAACGTTACGCTCGCCGATCCGCGCACGATCGGCGTCACACCATGGGAAAAGAAGATGATTCCGGTCGTCGAGAAGGCGATCCGCGAATCGGACCTGGGCTTGAATCCAGCGACGTCGGGCGACATGATCCGCGTGCCGATGCCGCCGCTCACCGAGGAGCGGCGCAAGGAACTGATCAAGGTCGTTCACAAGGAAGCCGAGGCGGCGAAGGTCGCCGTTCGCAACGTGCGCCGTGACGCCAACGAGCAGTTGAAAAAGCTGACGAAGGACAAGCAATGCTCGGAAGACGATGAGCGACATGCGCACGTCGACCTGCAGAAGCTCACCGACCGCTTTGTCGCCGAAGTCGATCGGCTCCTTGCGGTAAAGGAAGCCGACCTGATGGCCATTTGATGCACAGCCCCTGCGCGACCTCCGGCGAATAGCGAATGTTCACGAGCTCGACCCGCAACGTTCCCGAACTGCGTGCCGTGCCGCGGCACGTCGCGATCATCATGGATGGCAACGGGCGCTGGGCGAACAAGCGTCTTCTGCCGCGCGTCGCCGGTCATCGCAAGGGCGTCGAAGCCGTGCGCGCGGCGGTTCGCTCATCGATCGAGCACGGCATCGAATACCTGACGCTCTTCGCGTTTTCGAGCGAGAACTGGCGCCGTCCGCCGGACGAAGTATCGATCCTGATGGACCTTTTCACGCGTGCGCTCGAGGCAGAGGTGGCGAAGCTCCACAAGAACGGAATCCGCTTCAAGGTCGTCGGCGATACGTCGCGATTCGATCCACGCATCGGCGATCTGATCGCGGCTGGCGAGGCGCTGACGGCGAACAACACGCGATTGACGCTGACCGTGGCGGCGAACTACGGCGGCCGATGGGACATCGCGCAGGCGGCGCGGCGCTATTTCGCGGCCAATCCCGACGCGCTCGCCAATCCGCGCGCGTTCGTCGCCGAAGCGCTCGAGCCGTATCTGGCGATGGCGTACGCGCCGGAACCCGATCTTTTCATCCGTACCGGCGGCGAAAAGCGGATCTCCAACTTCATGCTGTGGCAGCTCGCATATTCGGAGCTCTACTTCACCGACTTGCTGTGGCCCGATTTCGATGCGGCGGCGATGACCGCGGCGATCGCGTCGTACGCGACGCGCGAGCGCCGCTTCGGCCGCACGAGCGCGCAGGTGCAGGCCCGCAACGACGCGCAAATCGAGGCGCAGGTGCAGGCGCAGGACGCCTGATTCCTCGACCCGGTGGGCACGCTGGCGATCGACGCACCCGTCCTCTTGGCTTCCGCCCTCGCCACGCGGCTTGCCACCGGCATCGTCCTGATCGTCTTCGTGCTCGCGGCGCTTTTCGTGCTGCCGCTGCTCGCGTTCGGCATCGTCCTGCTGCTCGCCGTGGCAGGCATCGGATTCGAGTGGGCGACCCTGATCGGCATTCGCGCGTTTTCCCGCACACTCTTCGCGACGCTCGTGTTCGCGCTCGGCGCGGTGCTCTTATGGCTGTGCGGCACGCGCGGCTTCGACGCGATCGTCCCGATCGCATGCGGCATCGCGACGCTCGGATGGATCGCGCTCGGCATTCCGTCGGTGCTCGCGAACTGGCAACCGTCGTCGATCGTGCCGCGCGCGATCTTCGCGGTCGTTGCGCTCGAAGGTGCGTTCGTCGCGATCATCGCGCTGCGCGTACATTCGCCGTGGCTCGCGCTCGCGGCGATGGCGATCGTCTGGATCGCCGACACCGCCGCGTACTTTGCCGGCCGCGGCTTCGGGCGGCGAAAGCTTGCCGCGACGATCAGCCCGGGCAAGACATGGGAAGGCGCGTACGGCGCGCTCGTCGCGGTTGCCATCTATGCGCTCGTGCTCGTGCCGCTCGCGCGCCGCGCCGGCTTCGAAGGGGCCGTCGACGCTGGGTCGATCATCGCGTGGGTCGCATTCGCCGTCGCGATCGCCGCGTTGTCGATCATCGGCGATTTGCACGAATCGCTTCTCAAACGCCGCGCAGGTGCGAAGGATAGCGGTGCGCTCCTTCCCGGTCACGGCGGTATCCTCGACCGCACGGACGCGCTCCTTGCCGCGATGCCGCCGGTCGCGATCGCGGCGACGATGATTCTGGGCCCGGCATGATTCACCACACGCTGACGCTGCTCGGCGCGACCGGCTCGATCGGCGATTCCGCCGTCGATGTCGTCCTGCGCCATCCAGAACGCTTCACGGTCGCGGCCGTCGCGGCGAATCGCAATCACGCGAAGCTTCTCGCGCTTTGCCGTCGCCTCGAGCCGCGCCTCGCGGCGCTCGCCGATGTCGATGCGGCGGAAGCACTCGCGCGTGCGCTCGCCGCCGAATCGATTCCGACGCGCGTCGTGGCCGGTACGGAAGGGTTGGTCGAGGCCGCGTCGTTGCCTGACGTCGACACGGTTCTCGCCGCGATCGTTGGCGCCGCAGGATTGCCCGCGACGCTCGCCGCGGCGCGCTCCGGCAAGCGGATCCTGCTTGCGAACAAGGAGGCGCTCGTCATCGGCGGGGCGCTCTTCATGGACGCCGTCGTCGCAGGCGGCGCGACGCTGTTGCCCATCGACAGCGAGCACAACGCGGTCTTCCAGTGCCTGCCGCCGTCCTATGCGCGAAATCCCGAGGCAAACGGCGTGCGGCGCATTCTGCTCACGGCGTCGGGAGGTCCGTTCCATCCGCATCCCGAGATCGACTTCGAGACGGTGACGCCCGAGCAGGCGTGCGCGCACCCGAACTGGTCGATGGGACGCAAGATCTCGGTCGATTCCGCGACGATGATGAACAAGGGCCTCGAAGTGATCGAGGCACGCTGGCTCTTCGGCCTTTCACCCTCGCAGATCGAGATCGTCGTGCATCGGCAGAGCATCGTGCATTCGCTCGTCGAATACGTCGACGGCTCGATGCTCGCGCAACTCGGCAATCCCGACATGCGCACGCCGATCGCGCAAGCGCTCGGTGCGCCCGAGCGCGTCACGAGCGGATCGACACCGCTCGACCTCGCGCTGCTTGCAACGCTGACGTTCGAGCCTCCCGATCGCAGTCGCTTTCCGTGCATCGGACTCGCCTACGAGGCGCTCGCGGCGGATGCGGCGGCGCCGATCGCGCTCAACGCCGCGAACGAAGTCGCGGTCGCGGCATTTCTCGACCACCGCGCGCGCTTTTGCGATATTCCCATCACGTGCGAGCGCGTGCTGGCGCGTCGCTCGCGGGCGCGCGTAGCGACGCTCGACGATGCGCTCGCCGTGGACGCCGAAGCGCGCGATATTGCAGCACTGGCGCTTCACGTCGAACCTCCATCGCGGCTCACGCCGCGCTACCGTGAACACCGGCGCCTCTGACAACCGGCAACTGACAACTGACATCTGATGCCCGAC
>Ga0209579_10002986_pt1 | contig 12566 bp, 5 predicted proteins | sample Coa_R1_2_FD_187152 | JGI IMG/M metagenome (GOLD analysis project Ga0209579, IMG submission 187152) | Surface soil microbial communities from Centralia Pennsylvania, which are recovering from an underground coalmine fire - Coalmine... | ecosystem: Environmental > Terrestrial > Soil > Unclassified... | reverse complement strand
CTCGGGGTTCTCGGTGGTGATGCGGCACTGGATAACGTAGCCATTGCGGGCAATGTCCGGTTGCAGCGGCATGTTTACTTCCGGACCGTGCAGCGGATAACCCTGTGCGATGAGAATCTGCGCGCGGACGAGGTCGAGGCCGGTGATAACTTCCGTGACGGTGTGCTCGACCTGGATGCGCGGGTTCATCTCGATGAAGAACCACTCGTGCTTGTCGAGGTCGTAGAGAAATTCGATGGTGCCCGCGTTGTCGTAGCGAATCTCGCGCGCAATGCGCACCGCCGCTTCGCAGAGTTCCTTGATGATGTTTTGCGGCAGCCCGAAACTTGGCGCGACTTCGACAACCTTCTGGTGACGGCGCTGGACAGAGCAATCGCGCTCATGCAGGTGAATCACATTGCCGTGCTGATCTCCGAGGATCTGCACTTCAATATGCTTGGCGCGCTGAATGTATTTTTCGAGGAAAACGGCTGAATTGCCGAACGCGCGTTCGGCTTCGGACCGCGCTTCATCCAGCAGGCCTGCCAGGTCGGCCGCTTTGTGAACGACACGCATGCCGCGGCCGCCGCCGCCGAAGGCAGCTTTGATGATGAGCGGGAAGCCAATTTCGCCGGCGGCTTTCAATGCTTCCTGACGATCGGAAATCGCCTCTTCGTTGCCGGGCAGAACCGGGACATTGATTTTCTGAGCGAGTGCGCGCGCCGCAGTCTTGTCGCCCATCATGTCGAGAAGCTCCGGACGCGGACCAACAAATGCGATTTTAGCTTTGGCGCAGGCGCGGGCGAAGTCAGCGTTCTCGGAAAGAAAACCGTAACCGGGATGGATAGCCTCCACGCCTTTCTCCTTCGCCATCGTGACAATACCGTCGATGTCCAGGTACGCGGCAACCGGGCCTTTGCCCTGGCCGACGAGGTAGGCTTCATCGGCCTTGAAACGATGGAGGCAGAATCGGTCCTCCTGCGCATAGATGGCGACGGTGCGCAGCCCGAGTTCCGTGCCCGCGCGGAAAATGCGGATGGCGATTTCGCTGCGGTTCGCCGCGAGCAATTTCCTGAACGGACGGACGGACGGCGCGGGCGCGCCGGATTTGCTACCAATGGCAGTCATGTGGCCTGTTTATATAGTGGGGCACGGGGCGAATGGCAATGAGCGAGAAGAGTTTAGAGCCCGCGTGCCCTCACGCGGCGTCCTTCGTCACATTCCCCGAACTGTGGGCCGCGGACTCTGACTTCCCGTTTGCCGCTTCAACTCTTCGACCGCAACCCTTCAACATCGTTGCGTAAGTGATATTACTGGAATTATCGTAACTTTCGTACACCCCGCTCAACTTTGATCCGGTTTGATCCGGTTTGATCTCATTGACCATCAGCCATTTGCCATTTGCCATGTTGCCTGCCACGTCGTAGCCTCGGCGGAGGCGGGTTGCGAAGAAGTCGGACGTAGGCGGACGCGCTCCGCATAGGACCTGGGGCTGCCCAATTCCGCCGGCTCACTTTAGCCTTTCTGATTAACCCTGACCCATGTCAAAGATCAACAAACCGCGAAGCCCTTCCCCCCCACCTTGTCGCGTTGAAGCGACGCGGAGACGAACCCGCGTTCCGCATTCCACATTTAGAATGCATCCGCACACTCTCACTAGATTCTCACCTTGTCAAATACATTTTGAGAATCCACACGACTGAACTGAAACGCCGGATGGCACGAGGCGCGTGATTTCCACCGCGTCCGCCTGCTCGCCGAGATGCCCCCATCCTGTCCATCCTGTTAATCCTGTCGCAATCACACGTTCCTCTGTTACCTCCGTTTTCTCCCTTGCCCCGCCGTAGCTTTCAGCGAAGGCGGGTGCTCAAAAATCCGTGTGCATCCGTATTCATCCGTGGCTAAGATAGGTTTTAAGCAATGGAACTTCGTGATTTCGCCGAGCGAGTCTTGTTCGCCACGACGCTGGAGGAAAAACTCCAGTCGCCCGCAGACATCACCGATCATTCCCCCGGCTCTCCCCTGCTCACGCCTTCGGCGCCCGATCGCCCGGCTGAATTGCGGTTCAAACCTCAAGGTTCCGGCAAAGCGGACTTCCCCGGAGTTCATCGTCTCGAGCGGGAAGACGAGCGCGGGCGCCTCCTGCATTTCTTCGCCAATCACGAATTGCTCGCGACTGAATTAATGGCGCTGGCGTTGCTGCGCTTTCCGGACGCTCCAGCCGCCTTTCGGCGCGGCCTTTTTCAAACGCTTAAAGACGAGCAAATGCATACCCGCCTTTACCTTGCTCGCATGAAAAAATCCGGCATTCACTTCGGCGATCTTCCCGTGAGCGGCTATTTCTGGCGGTCCGTGGCTTCAATGGAGAGTCCCCTGGATTATGTGACGCGTCTCAGCTTGACCTTCGAGCAGGCAAACCTCGATTTCTGCCGTCACTTTGCCGAAAAATTTCAAGCCATCGGTGACAGCGAGACCGCCAAATTGCTCGACCGCATCTACCGCGATGAAATCGGACACGTCGCTTACGGTCTGAAATGGTTTCGTCGCTGGAAAAATCTCGGTGAGAGCGATTGGGACGCCTTCTGCCGGCAACTGAAATTTCCGCTCTCGCCCCAGCGCGCCAAAGGACTCACGCTCAACGTCGAGGGGCGCCGCGCCGCCGGTCTCGATGCCGAATTCGTCGCCGAATTGGATGTTTATTCGCAATCGAAAGGTCGCACGCCCACTGTATTTGTTTTTAATCCCTTCGCCGAAGGTTACATCGCGCGCGGCAAGGGTTTCACTCCGGTGAAGCATCAGTCGATGCTCGCCCGCGACCTCGCGAACCTCCCGCAGTTTCTCTGCCGGGCGGACGATATCGTGCTCGTCGCGAAACGGCCGTCGGTCGAATTCCTGAGCACCATAAAGCAAGCCGGTTTCCCCCTGCCGGAATTTGCGGAACTAAAAAACGGTTGCATCGATCGCAACAGCGACCTCTCACGGCGGAAGGTGGGCGGCCTACGCCCGTGGGCGTTGGGACCGGACAGTGTCGAACTGTTTGAACCGATTCTAACCAACCTCAGTGGCTCGGAGCGGACGGCATCCCAATATTTCAATCCGCGAATCGCAGAACTCTATTCCAAAGCATGGAGTGCGAATCTCCTGAAGAAAGTGCTGCCTCGCGATGTTTCCTGGCTTTGCACGGAGCGGGAGATCGGTATCACAGCAAACACGCTGGAAGAAGCTTTGGAAGCAATCACCGCCATTCGCCGTAGCGGACATCATAAGATTGTGGCCAAGCAGGCGTTTGGCCTGGCCGGACACAACGCGATCCGACTGTGGGAACCTGACATCTCTGCCTCGCAACGCCAGTGGTTGTCCCGCGCCGTACAAAACAACCAGCAGCTCGTCATCGAACCGTGGTTACTAAGAGAGATTGATTTTTCGGTGCAGTTGGAGATGGGCTCGCGCCACCTGAAACTTTGCGGTTACACAGGTCTGATCAACGACAATAAGGGACAGTTCCAAGCCAATTGGGCCGCACCCAACTACAATCGCCGCCTTCCTGCGAACGTGACCATGCTCTTCCCCGATGTGCCGGACATTTCCAGCCAGCTGCAACAACTCTACACCGATATTCTTTCGTTGCTCGAAACTGAACTGCGAGACGCCGGCTTTATTGGACCGATCGGCATTGACGCCTTCGTGTATCGCACGCTTGAGGGATCATGCCGCCTGAAGCCGATCGTGGAGATCAATCCGCGCTACACCATGGGCCGATTGACTCTTGAACTGATGAAACAAGCCTGTCCGGGAAGCTTCGGCGTATTTCGCCTCGTGACGCATGCACAGAGGGAGGGATTTGCTGATTTTCCGGCCTACGCGCATTCTCTAACTCATCGTTTTCCTTTGCGCCTCGAAGGCGAACCTCTTCCAAAGATCCGCGAAGGCGTCCTTTGTTTGAACAACCCCGTCGAAGCGCAAGTCTGCCTCGCGACGTTTCAAGTCAGTCGCGAGCGAAGAGCCCTGAAGATTTAAGAGCCCTGAAGATTTAAGAGCCCTATCAAAATGGATGCCTTTGACACGAATGGAAAATTCCAAAAAACAATTTCCAATCGCTATTTGTTAGGCGGCCCGCCCGGGTAGGATATTTCAATGCGACTGTAGATAGTGCTGCTTCCACGCGGCCAGTACACGCCGGCTCCTGCGAAATGATTGGGTGCAATGTTTCCCTCCAGGGAAAGCGTTTCCTTATCCACGTCGTTGGAGGCGCTGACCGTCAGGGTTGTGCCGGTGACCTTCAGGGTCATGTGAGTGGTTGTTTTGAATACGCCGCTCAATACCTGCCGGTCGTTGAGTGGCGAGCCGGCACCGTTCTCGATTTTGTATAGTTGAAACATGCATTTGTTGGCGGACTGGGTTGTTCTCCAAAACCGCAGGGCGTAGCCATTCGTGGTGCGTGGATCATACTTGATATATATGTCCGCGTGGAGATTGCGGTCACCACTGTCCGCCGGCGAGCCCGGGACCGAAAACCCCTGGCCGTCCTTCTCGGACGCCATCACAAGGTCGACCTGCATGTCGCCGCGATCGGCATCTTGCTGGTAAAGGAGATATCCCGGGTTACTTGGCCGAATCCCGTAGCCATTTACATAACGATCACCGGGTAACACGGCCCACGTGCCCAGCACCGTCCACAAGCCACTCACGTAAGTGTCATTGGTCTCCGAAACGAAATTTCTGAAATTCAGGGAAACCGTGGTGGAGCGAATATCTGTGGCTGCGATGGGATTTGCGCTCACGGTCTGCACCTCCGGGCCCGGATCACTTACGTTGTGCTTGGGCTGAACCGTCACCTTGAGATATTTGCCGACATAGCCCGGCGTGAGCGGAAGCGTTTTCAGGGGCTGGTTTCCTCTGCTGACGGCGACCTTCCTCGCATTGCTTCCCGCACTATCGTCGCAGATATACCAGGTAACGAGCGACTGATCCTCCCTGCCATCCAATTTGAGTGTGTAATCGACCGTAGCCATTCCGTCATCCGACGGATTCAGGGTGGGTCCTGTGACGACCGAGGGCGGATCGATATATTTTGGCTCTACATAGACATAGGCCGTCACGTAAAACCCGTTGGTCGCGGTGGCTTTGACGGCGACCCACTCTGCCTGGCTGGTTGTATTTCGCCCCGTCACGACAACCTTCGAGCCTGTCGTTTGACTGAGTGAAATCAGGTCGGATTTAGTCGACCAGGTAATGGTCTGGTCGGCACGGGTTGACGTGACGGTCGCGCCGATGGTTGCACCACGTTCGCCCGTGCGTATAGACGGCGAACCGCCGGTCAACGCGATCCGAAAAGGCAGATTTCCTCCGGCTTCATATTTTTCTTTTACTCCGGCCGGGTCCCAGTCGTCAGCCCGGCCGTTGGGTGCTGCCCGAAGCAGGTTCCATGGGTTGAAGGCAGGAAGTTCCGGCGCAGACAACTCTCTCGAGTAGCTGAACGCGGGCGCTCCGACGGTGGAGTCGTAAATGACCGCGGGCTTGCCGCTGGCATCCCTGGTATTATAGGTGAGCGAAAGCTGATTGGGCCTGGGCGCTGCAATACCTCGGACCCATGCGACGTGCGCCTGCGGCGAATCGACCGGCACGATACAGTTGATCAGGACATTCGGTCGCTCGGCGCTACGAAACTCAGCCTTGTAGAACCGCATTCCACGGGCCGCTTCGAACCGGCAATTGAAGAAGACGATTCCCGATGCCGACATCACTCCGCTCCCCGTAGGGAAAACCAGCGTGCAATCTTCCCAGACACTGATCTGGCCTCCGCCCATCCAATCATCCGTGCCTTCGATATAAACGTTTTTGAAGTATGAACGCGTGGTTCTCAGGAACATTGTGTCCAGCCGGCCGAGCAGAGCGACGTTCTCATAGACGTGCTTGTCGCCCGCGGCCTGCAATGCCACGCCTTGCGTAATGACATCCGATCGCTTCGTCAGGTTTTTGCTCGAATCGCCCGGATACTCGTAGTCCGCATTACAGTAATTGATGATGGTCAGATTTTTCGCGGTGAATCCGGTGGCGTTGACATCGATAATGTAACCATCGTCTTCGGCGCCCTGCATCAGGCCGCGATTGTCCGCCAGGACCACCGCGCGGCGGTTGTTGGTCAATCCCAGCAAGGTGATGTAGTTCTTCGTGATGCTCAGGCTTGGTCCCCGGGTCGGGCCCGGAAGCTGATAAATGCCTGGCTTGATTCCGATAACGGTCGGTTTTGCTTCTGTTCCCTCAGGCGCCGCGGCATATGCGGCCTGCAGCGTCTTGAATTTCTTCGCGACCGGATCGTCCTGGGGCAGGTTGCCATCAACCAGGAAATCATAGGTCAGTTTGGCTGGATCGATGGATCTGACGATCGGCTCGGCGCCACCTTTGACGCTGTCCTGTGCGCTGGCGGAACTTCCGCAGAGAGCAACAATGGAAAAGAGAAGCAGCAGTGTTGGTTTGGGACTTTTCAATGGTAAGCGACCTTAGCTTGAAGATAAGTTATGTCCAGATGGAAACGAGTGGATTACTCTGCCAATGTATCAATGCATTCGAATATTTATATTAAAAATAGTTCAACCCCTTGAGGTATAAGTGGACTGTAACTATCCTCCTGTGATATTCGTCTTTCACGTTCGATGAGAAACTGCATCAACATATCAGCCGCGAGTTGGCTGGCCATGCGAGTCGCAAAAACGACACGTCATAGCCGGTATAACCCGGGTTGTGCGTTTAGCCCTGGGCTATCCATGGCGACCTTAAGGCAACAGCCTGAAGGTAATTTGGATAGACTCGGTGTAAGCAGGTTCTGAAGAACAATTAAGATTTTTCCACCCTGCTTACGAAACGTAGGCAGGGTTTTTTGTTTCCCTGAAACGGCGGCGAATGCCGCAAATGAAAGGTGAACAGTCTGTGAACAATAACAAAGTGACGTCTTGATGATGTCTGACAGTGCCAAACGAATTGAGGCGCAGGAATGCAATGGCGTTCCACCGATGTGGTGTGTCCACGCGGGGCGAATACGCGCGCCGAGACGATTTGAAACGCTTTTACAATTTAAGGGCTTTGCAGGAGGTGTGCCCCCAAACACCGAAAGAACCACCGTGAAACCGTGGGTTGGTAGCGCAAGCTAGCAAGAGGTGTTTGTTCTTTGTTGAAATGGCAATGCCCCGGAGCGCAGTGACGCTCCGGGGCTTCTAATTTCCGCGGTTGTGATTTAACAGCCAGAATGGCTCCTCGCCAGGGAGCATGTCCGGGTGCGACTCCCGGCAACCGCACCAAATCCAATGCAGAAGGTGAAATGAAGAAGGATGAATTCCGTAGCGTCGAGCGCCAGCCGCGCAACCGAGTCTCCAAAACTCAGTGAGCTTGGGGCAGCACCAAGGCGACGCGCCACTTCTTCGTTCTGTATTCCTATTTTGGGGTCGTGGCAGACAAGCAATGCACTTGCCCTGCAAGCAAGCTCATGTGGGAGCGTTACCCACCGGCTCCACCATTTCACTGCGGGGAGAATGAGATTCAGGCGAGCCCCATAAGCTCTGCCTCCGTGGGCGCAACTCCCACCCCCGCTACCAGCCTTCGCAAGAAGGCTGCCGCGCCGTAGCGGAGCGAAGGCGGGCGACGCCAACGTATTCTTCACATTTATTTTCCGCTACGGCTCGGCAAGCCAATCTCAGGGAAGTGATCCGGCTGCCCGACTGTAAATCGGGTGTCGCGAAATAAAGCCGGAAGCGACGAATTGGAGCGTTACCAACACTTCCCACCAGCCTTTGCAAGACAGGCCAGCATGCTCTCGTAGCTGAATAGAAAAGCGACCCGTTGTCTGCGGGAAGAGTGTGGGTGCAAGTCCCATCGAGAGCGCCATTTTATCGGAGCGTAGCTCAGTCTTCAGAGCGCCGGGCCTGGGACCCGGAGGTCGCAGGTGACAATCCTGCCGTTCCGACCAACCTTCGCTCGTTGAGCTTCGGCTCGGCGAGCCATTTCAAATTGCTGCCGTGGTCGAATACATTAGGCATCCGCCTTCTAAGCGGAACGATGCAGGTGGGAATCCTGCCGGCAGCGCCATTGCTCAGTCGGATAATAGTAGTCCCTCCGGTTGTTACCCGGATTGTGTTGGTGCGAGTCCAGCCTGAGCAGGTGCTTGCGCACGGCCACCACAATTTCCGGAAGGCAGGCAGATATAAGCTGGCTGCACCTGTCTCGAAAACAGGATCGGCATCGCCGAGGTCGGAGCATTACCGACGCCTTCCGCCATTTATTAACCCTTAACGAAAGGAAATCACATGAAGCCCGTTCTCCGCTATCAAAGCCAATTGCTCTTTCGCAAGAGCTACAAACCAAATCGTATCCGAATCAAGCCGGTGAAGCTGAACTTTGTCTTTCGTCCGGTTCGCTTCGGACTGAAACCACAGATCAAAACTTATGAATGCGATACAACTTGAATCCAGGTTCGCCATGATGGGCGCTCGCTTCAAAATCAGCGTGGCGCCTGCGCAACGCGGTTCGAACGACTATGCCGTCGACATCCAACAGGATCGCCGCGGCCAATTCTTCGAACTCCTCGTGCCGGAGCGATTGCGCGATTCGCTCGACGTCAATGTGCTCCAGACGGACAAACGCGATCGTCATCTGCTCCTGTTCGTTCGCCCGGCTGAGGGGAAAGCCGCCCGCTTTCTCTGCGGCCACGACGAACGCGAGTGGTTTGTCGCCGCTGTTCCCGGCGGAGCCTCGACGGTCGTGCAAGCAAAAGAGGCGTTAAAGCCTCTGGCCATTCGCGCTCGCCAGAATGTGCTCAGAGTTCCCATGCGCCTGCGAAATCGCCGCAAAAACGCGGCGTTCCGTCGACAGGGTGAGTGGTTCTTTGTGCCCAGCTCGGCCTGGGGTCGTGATTACATTAACGAGAAATTCGTGCTCTATAACGAACCGCTGCGTCGCGGTGCGGGCAAGCCCCACATCGTGGAGCAGCTCTATCGTGTTGGAGGCGAAGTCGTTTATGTCTGTCCAAATCGCCCAAACGGCCTCAACGAAACTCAGTATCGGAAGCTCATCCAGAGCAATCCGGCTGCGGGTCAATGGGGCTGGCAGGCATTGCGACGCAATCCGCGCGTTTATGCGATGGGCCGAATTCGTCATCCGGATCACGCAACGATCACGCTGCCTGACTGGCACCGCGTGGTGCTGAACACGGAAACGGAAACGGACACGATGCGCAACGTGGCATTTATTGATTAACCATCAACCAATACATCGAGAGGCGTTCAAAGAGCGTCTCTCGATTCACTTTCACTGTCCTGTAGCTCAATAGCAGAGCACCCGGCTGATAACCGGAAGACCGCGGAGCGTTACCGCGCGGGACAACGTTCCAACGCAGAATGCAGAATGCAAAAGGCAAAATGCTCCAAAGCACGCTTTGACCGTTTTGCACTCTTCACTCTGCATTCTCAATTCAAAACCCCTGAGTAGCTGAGGCAGATTAGCGCCTCCCTGAAGAGGAGGAGACGTTGGCGCGATACCAACTTCAGGGACCATTTCAGTTTTCACATCGCCAGGAGGTGGCAGGAGACGCGGAGTTAATGTTCGCCGGAGAGCGACGACTCCGCGCTCCTGAATGGGTGAAGGATTTTGTCCGTGAATGCAAAGCAGCTCCAGCAGCCGGTCTTTCAAGCCGGGCCTAATCGGTGCGAGTCCGATCACGGATGCCAGGTGGCTCAATGCAAATTGCTCTCAAGGTGTAATCAGTTCTGCACGCCGCTCTGCGAAGGCGGAAGTTCGTGGTGCAAATCCACGTGAGAGCGCCATTTTCAATTGCCTCTGTGCCTCAGCAGCCACAGGGCGGGTTTCGTAAACCCGTATTCGTCGGTGCGAGTCCGACCAGAGGCTCCAATTTCAATTCAGGATTGTGGTGTAACAGCAGCATCTTCGCCCGTGAAGCGAACGGTCCGGGTGCGAATCCCGGCTTCCTGACCAATTAGATATCCCGTTAGCCAAGTAGCCCAGGCAGCGGTCTGCAAAACCGCGAACGTGAGTGCAAATCTCACACGGGATTCCATTCTCCGAGCATAGGTGTTGAGAGACACACGCCTGCCTTCCAAGCAGGAATACAGGGCGCGATACCCTGATGCTCGACCATTTCACGCGACGCGAATACCGGTGTCAGCGAGAACTTCACAGACCTCGCCGCGGCGGTTCAACTCCGCCTTCGTGTCGCGATCGGGTTGCAAACTTTGATAGTGAAGTCCCGGCTCTTACCCGGCGAGAAGTGCTGGCGCACCGCAAGGTGGTGCAAATCCGTGGCGGCTCACCAATTTCAAGGCTCCCGTAGCTCAAATTACCAGAGTGCGACGCTTCGAACGTCGCGGTTGCAGGTGAGAGTCCTGCCGGGAGCACCATTTACGCCGCGTTGGCCCAACTACCAGAGGCGCTCCGCTCAGAACGGAGAGGTTGGGGGTGGAAATCCCTCACGCGGCACCATTTTCGCCCACGTAGTCCAATGCAGAGACGGCGCACTTAAAACGCGCAAAGTGCCGGTGCAAGTCCGGCCGTGGGCACTATTTTACAGGGACCAGCATTTGGGTAAACGAATGCGCGGGGAATGTGTAGCTGATCTTGTTGCCCTGGACCTGGATTTGCCTGGTGGCAATCGCTACGGCCTCGCTGGTTCTCGTATTGGTCGAGGTTACCGATGGGGCGTTGACTTCGTTAATCGTAGCGTTGTCCGTAAATTCTCCGCTTTGCAGAACAACGTCGGTGGCCGTGGCGTTTGTCTCACTGCGATTGACGACATTTACGATGAGAGTTTTGGAAGAGTCGTTCAACACGGCTGTGACGTCGAGGTACGGAATGTCATTGAAGATTTTGTTGCTGTATTTTTCACAGTCCACAGACACATCGAGCGATGTGCCATGAGAGTTGTTCGAGTAGAGATAAAACGGTTGGTAGAAGGCGTTTTTGAAATCGCCTTCGGGTGACGTCCCGACAAGGCTGGAAAGCATGGTGATGTTCGCCATCTTCACGATGTCGGCGTGGCGGATGAAGGAGTTCAGATGTTGCGCCAGCACGAGGGAACCCGTCAGTGTTGCGCCCGCGCCGCCTCCGGCGCCGGGTGACCATTCGTCGAAGGAGATGTAAATCGGCCTGGCAGAGCCGGATTGTGCCATGGCTTTTTTGATCATCGCCTTGATGAGGTCAATTTTTTGATCCATTTCCAGGCCCAGAGACATCGCTCCGGAAAAACCTGGGTCGCTGGCTAATAGTTCTCTCACGTATCGGTGAACGGAGAGGTAATCAATTTTGCCGGCCATGTGTTCGAGCACGTAATCGTTCCAGCCAATCCAATCGATGTTCGTGTGATAATTGGAAGCGCCGCAGGCGATGAATTTGGCGTTTCGGTCCACCCATTGCATGTCCTTGGCTGCTTCGAGGGCGAATTTGCAGTAGTCCTCGACGTTTTTTTGTCCCATTTGCCACGGGCCGTCAATTTCGTTTCCGAGCGCCCAGTATTTTACGTTGAAAGGTTTTTCGTTGCCATACTTTCTGCGGAGGTCGGAATAATAAGTGCCTTTGTCATAGTTGCAGTATTCGATCCAGTGCCGCGCGTCGTCCAAAGTTCCAAGGCCGGCGTTGATGCAGACAAAATTTTCCGCGCCGATCAGGCTGCACAGCTTCGCATATTCATCTGTGCCCATCTGGTTGCTCTCAACCTCGTGCCATGCGAGGTCAAGTCGTGCGGGACGCTGCTCTTTGGGGCCAATGCCATCCTCCCAGTTGTAGCCCGAGACAAAATTTCCGCCGGGCCATCGGACGACGGGAATCTTGAGCTCCTTGATGAGTTCGATGAAATCTTTTCTGAAACCGTTCGTGTCGGCGAGTGGTGACTTTGGATCGTAGATTGTGCCGTAAACGACGGTGCGTATCGGCTCGACGAATGCGCCGTAGATCTTTGGATCCACTTCTCCAATCTTGCGGCTCGGATCGATTTTGATCACGGCGGTTTGTTGCGACATGAGATTTCCGGCCATCAAGCCGGATAAAATGCAACCGAGTAGGATTTTTTGGAGGTTCATGGGGGTTGTTAGCACTGCTGTAAATGACAGGAGGCCATGACGTGAGGGTATCAAAGCACGATGTCGACGGGCAATGAACATCCGCAAGCCCCGCGTGTAGCCCAATGAAGAGGCGCGAAGCTCAAACCTTCGATAGTGCAGGTGCTCTGCGGTTCGCGAAGCGAACAGTTTCATCCTGGGAAACTGACTTGCAGGATTTGGGAAATCCACTCCTGCCACGCGGACCAATTGAATGCGGAATGAGGAGTGCGGAATGGAGAATTCCAGCTTTCGATTACGAGAAGGAGAAGGAGGACGAGGACGATTTTATTTTGGAATGTCAACCGGACAAGTGAGCCGGGCCTCGGTGCTAACGAGTGCGTGCCTTCGGGCATGTGGCGCGAGTCCACGGCATTCCACTTTTCGAAGGAAGAAGGAAGAATTTGCCCACATGTCACGCAAGAGAAGATTCTGCGTTCTGCCTTCATATCACGCGCGTAGCTCAAAGAGAGCAGGCGGATTTATAATCCG
>Ga0209579_10002984_pt1 | contig 12571 bp, 7 predicted proteins | sample Coa_R1_2_FD_187152 | JGI IMG/M metagenome (GOLD analysis project Ga0209579, IMG submission 187152) | Surface soil microbial communities from Centralia Pennsylvania, which are recovering from an underground coalmine fire - Coalmine... | ecosystem: Environmental > Terrestrial > Soil > Unclassified... | reverse complement strand
CTCGTCCTTCCGGTACTCGGCCGCCTGCCAGCGCCGGGCCAGCCGCGCCTCGTCCTCCGGCACCTCGCTCATCCGGAAGACCAGCGTCGTCACGTCCTCGTCGATCGCCTCCATCATGGTCTGGAAGAGTTCGGTCGCGTCGCGCTTGAACTCCAGCTTCGGGTCCTGCTGGGCGAAGCTGCGCATGCCGACGATGTCCCGCAGCTGGTCCATGTTGTACAGCATGTCCTTCCACTTCTCGTCGATCTTGTTGAGGAGCACGAAGCGTTCGAGCGCGCGCATCGAGTCGGCGCCCCTCCGGCCCAGGTCCTGGCGCTTCTCGTTTCCGACCAGCTCGGTCACGCCGTCGATCATCTCCGCCTGCGGGAGACGCACGAGCGACTCGGGCACCGTCACCCCCATCCGGTCCTTCACCTGGCGGGCGAACTCGGCGAAGTTCTTCACGAGCTCCCCGTGCTCGGGCATGTAGCGCCGGGCGAGAGCGGCGACCGCGCCCCGGGCTTCCGACAAGCCCAGCACGCGCTCCCGGTCGGCGTACGCCTTGGCAGCCTGCTCGACCAGCTCGTCGGCGACCACCACGGGGTCCTTCCCGAACGCGCCCTCGAGGGACGCGTCGACGCCGAAGCGCGACTTGAACCAGTCGCCCAGCCCCGTCACGTTGGCGTCCTCGCCCTTGGGCAGGAACTTGTCCACCGCGTGCCCGATGCGGCGCTCCACCATCTCCATCACGTTCTTCTTCATGTCCTCGCCGTCGAGGACCCGCTGCCGGAGCGAGTAGATGACCCGCCGCTGCTCGGAGCGCACCTGGTCGTATTCGACCAGGTTCTTGCGGATGTCGAAGTTGTGGTTTTCGACGTTTTTCTGGGCCTTGCCGATCGACCGGGACACCAGGCCCGACTCGATCCGCTCGCCCTCCTTCAGCCCCATCTTCTGGAGGACCCCCTTCATCCAGGGAGGCGCGAACTTCCGGAACAGGTCGTCCTCGAGCGAGAGGAAGAACTGCGACGAGCCCGGGTCGCCCTGGCGGCCCGCGCGGCCGCGCAACTGGTTGTCGACGCGCCGGGCCTCGTGGCGCTCCGTGCCCAGGATGTGGAGGCCGCCCAGGTCGGCGACGGCATCGCCCAGCAGGATGTCCGTTCCGCGGCCGGCCATGTTGGTGGCGATCGTGACGGCGTCCTTCTGCCCGGCCCGCGCGATGATGTTCGACTCGCGTTCGTGGTGCTTCGCGTTCAGCACTTCGTGGATGATGCCGCGCATCTTGAGCCGCTCGTGCAGCAGCTCGGACTTCTCGATCGAGGTCGTGCCCACGAGGATCGGCCGCCCGGTCGCGTGGAGGCGGACGATCTCCTCCTCGATGGCGTCGTACTTCTCGCCGTCGGTGCCGTAGACCACGTCGGGCAGGTTCTGCCGCCGGAGCGGCCGGTTGGTCGGGATCTGGGTCACCTCGAGGCCGTAGATCTTCTCGAACTCCATGGCCTCGGTGAGCGCGGTGCCGGTCATGCCCGCCAGCTTCGAGTAGAGCTTGAAGTAGTGCTGGAGGGTGATGGTCGCGTAGGTCTGGGACTCCTCCTGGATCTTGAGGCCTTCCTTGGCCTCGACCGCCTGGTGCAGGCCGTCGCTCCAGCGCCGGCCGGGCATCATGCGGCCAGTGAACTCGTCGACGATGATGACCTCGCCGTCCTTGGACACGTACTCCTGGTCCTTCTTGTAGAGATGGTGCGCCTTGAGCGCGGTCTCGATGAAGTGCGGCCACTCCATGTTCTCGCCGGTGTAGAAACTGCCGACGCCGATCAGCTTCTCCGCCTTCTCGATGCCGTTGTCCGTGAGGAAGACGATGTGCTCCTTCTCCTTCACGATGAAGTCGCCCGTGTGCTTCTTGGTCCGGTCCTCGAGGACGATCTCCTCGCCCTTCGTCAGCTTCCTCGCGCAGCGGTCGGCGTCGTAGTACTTCGTCGTCGACTCCTCGGTCGGGCCGCTGATGATGAGCGGCGTGCGCGCCTCGTCGATCAGGATCGAGTCGACTTCGTCGACGATCGCGTAGGCGTGCCGGCCGTGCTGGACCTGGTCCTCCTGGCGGAACTTCATGTTGTCGCGGAGGTAGTCGAACCCGAACTCGTTGTTCGTGCCGTAGGTGATGTCGCAGCGGTAGGCGTCCTGCCGCGTCACGGGCCGGAGATTGTGCATGCGGTCGGCCGTCGACTCGCTGTAGGCCCGGTCGAAGCGGAAGGACTCGTCGTGCTGGATGGTGCCGACGCTGACGCCCAGGAGGTCGTAGATGGGACCCATCCACTGGGTGTCGCGGCGCGCGAGGTAGTCGTTGACGGTGACGAGGTGGACGCCCTTCCCGGTGAGCGAGTTGAGGTAGGCGGGGAGGGTCGCGACCAGAGTCTTGCCTTCTCCCGTCGCCATCTCCGAGATCTTGCCTTCATGGAGGACGGCTCCGCCGATCAGCTGCACGTCGAAGTGGCGCATCTTGGCGGCCCGGCGGGAGGCTTCGCGGCAGGCCGCGAAGGCTTCCGGAAGGATCGAGTCGAGCGTGGCGCCCGTTCCGAGGCGGGCGCGGAATTCGTCGGAGAGCTTCGGGAAGGCGCTATCCGGAAGCGCCATCATCTTGGGCTCCAGCGGATTGATCTGCTCGCGGACGAGCGTCCAGTAGCGGCGGACGGCGCGCTCGTTCTGGGTGCCGAACATCCGGCCCAGGAGCTTGCCGACCCATTCGACCAGGACTTCCATGTCCATGACAAAATCCCCGCGTAAGTACGAAAAAACGGAAAGAAGGGTGCCGGAGCCGCGGGGATCGGACTATGGAACGTCGAAGAAGACCGGCGATCGCCAGTCGTAGGTGATGATCGGGGCCGTCTCCGGGACGGCGACGGGAGTGAAGTCCGAATAGTAGTACGGGACGTCGACCACCGTCGGGCCGGCCTCGGCGGTCAGAAGGGGGGTGGCGCTGCCGGGAAGGGCCTCGGTGATCTCCAGCACGATCTGCGCGAGATCCGCGGGGGCCCGGAAATCGGCCCCGGCATGGATCGAGCCGGCGACCAGGAGCGTCAACACAGGATGGAACATACTGGACGTATTATACGGGAGTCGGGGGGGTTTGCAAGCCCGGACGGAGTCCCGGGGGCGCCCCCCGGGCGCCCGCCCCCTCCCCGGACGCTCGACCGGAGCCCCCCGAGCTCATTTGGGAAACTGCCGCCCCAGCCCATCGCAGTCCGGGCACGGGAAGGCCGTCCGCGAGAAGACGTTGCCGGTGCCGGCGCAGGACGAACAGAGCTTCGCGGTCACCACGTCGATGAACTCGGAGCCCGGCACCGACGGCCGAAGCTTCTTGCCCTGGCACTTCTCGCATTTCTGAACATGGCTGCCCAGGCAAAGGGGGCAGAGGACCTTCCCCTTCCCCTTGCAGGCCGGACAGGGAATGAGATAGGCGAAGCTCGACGTGTCGAACGGATCCTTGATTTTGCCCGAGCCTTTGCATTTGTCGCAGTCCGCCAGACCCGTCGCCATGCACTTCTTGCAGCCGTACTTCCCCACTCCGTTGCAGCCGTCGCAGACCGAGGCCTTCTTGAGCCGCTCCGCGACCTCGTCGCAATACTTGCCGGCCGACGGAGTCTCGGCCATCATGGCCCCCATCCGCTTCCACAGCGCCGAGGCCGGCCCCGGGTCGAACTCCTTGTCGCGGAAGGCGGCGATCCCCATCAGGTAGCGGGTGGGAAAGTCGATGGCCTCCTTGTTGGGCTCCATGGCCCGGCGGAGCTCGACGGGGTTCACCTCCGCCAGCGCCACGAGTCTCGACAGCGCGAGGCGGTTCACCGTCTCCGGCCGTCCCCAGAAGTCCACGGACTTCGCGCCTTGCAGCCCGGCCAGGCGGATTCCTTCCCCGTCCGGCCGCAGATTCTGCCCGAACAGCTCATCCGCGTGGGCCAGCATGAAGAGGTAGATCACGTCCTTCGGCACGGACCCGAGATCCGACGCCTTCTTCGCCAACGAGACGAAGTATCCCTGGTGTTCCGCGCTCGCCATCGTGTCCGCCCGCTCGAGGGGCACGCTGGCCAGGTACTCGTTGAGCGCCTTGGCGAGCGGCGATCCGTCGGCCAGTTTCCAGAACGCCTCCGGATGCAGGAGGAAGACCTCGGCCGCCCGGCAGACCGCCGAGCGCGGCGCCAAGCCCCGGAACCCGAGGGCCGCCTGCATGCGCCCTTTGGGATCCGCCCGCTGAACCGGGTTCCTCAGCACCGCCACGAAGTCCGGAATCGGCGGAGGCGGGCCTTTCTCGGGCGGGCTCTTCTCGGCCGGGCCCTTCGCGACGGGCGGCACCCCCGGCCCGGCGGGCGCCGGGACGTTCGGCTTGGGATCGTCCGCCCCCGGGGTCGCCGGTTTCCCCACCTTGGCCACTTCGTCGATCCGGGCGCCCAGGAGATCGATCTCGTTCCGCAACTCCGGGCGGATGAACTGGGTCTGCCCCTCGGCATCCGTCCAACTGATCAGCGCTTTCAGCGCCGGCAGCGAGGCGCGGGCGTCGTCGGCCTTCCCCGCCACGAGGAGCCCCAGGAGACGCTCGCGGTCCACATGATACTTGGTCTCGAGCATCCGCTCGACCTCACCCAGTTGCTGGCTGATCCGGTCGGCCGCGTCGGTCCCAGCGAAGCCGGGGGAATAGCCGCGAAGGATCTGCATCGCCTCGATGAGCCGGCTGTCGCTCACCTTTTCCGCGGCGTCGGCGATCGTTTTCGTCGCCGAGGTCTCGGCCAGGCTGGCGGAGCGGATGTCGAACTCATGCTGCCGGCGGACCATCGCGGCGTAGTGGGGAGTGCCCTTGAACTGCTCGCCCAGTTCCTTCCAGCGGGCGCGGACCGAGGGGATGCTTGCCGGGTTCTCCTCGATGCGGTTTTCCAGCACGCTCACCGCCCGCAGCAGCTTCTCCACTTCCGGGTCCGGGGCGGACTTGGCCACGGCGTCCGTCTTGGCTTCCTGCTGGGGCTTGACGACCTTCAGGTAGATGACGCCGGCGCCGCCCAGGAGGACTGCGGCCGCCGCCATGCCGAGGACCTTCGCGCGCCACGGCGGGGCCTGCTTGCCGGGAATCCGCCGGGTGGCCTTCGCGGTGATCTGCGGCTTCTTCGGAACCAGGACGCTGTCGATCGCCTCGATCAGCTGGTCATAGCTGTCGAAGCGCTGCTTGGGTTCCTTCTTCAGGAGCCTCAGCACGAACTGGTTCGCGGCCGCGCTGATCGACGGGGCGAGGCTCTGGGGCGACGGCGGCGCCTCGGTCGCGTGTTTGATGAAGAGCGCGCCCGGACTGTCGGCCACGAAGGGGCGCCGGCCCGTCAGCATCTCGAAGAGGGTCACGCCGAGGGAATACATGTCGGTGCGATGATCCAGGTCGCGCCGTCCCCGGCACTGCTCCGGGGATGCGTAGGCGGGGCTCGACTGCACCGTGCCCGGGATGGTCAAGGTCACGTCGGAGTCCACTTCCCTCGCGAGGCCGAAATCGCAGATCTTCGCCGTCTTCTCGCCGTGGATCATGATGTTCGCGGGCTTGATGTCCCGATGGATCAGCCCCATCTGATGGGCGTGGCGGAGGCCGGTGGCGATCTGTTTCGCGTAGCCCATCGCCGTCTTTTCGGGCAGCTTGCCGACGCGCTTGAGGATGTCCTGCAGCGTCGCCCCTTCGACGACTTCCATGACGAAGTAGTAACGGCCATTGGATTCGCCGACATCGACCGCGGCGACGATGTTTTCATGCGACAGCTTGCCCGCGGCGCGGGCTTCGGTCATGAAGCGCTGGACGAATTCCTGGTTCTTGGCCAGTTCCGGAGGGAGGAGCTTAATCGCGACCGGACGGTCGAGGCTCATCTGCTGGGCCAGGTAGACGTCCCCCATGGCGCCCGATCCCAGGCAGCGCTGGATCGTGTACCCCGGGATCAGGTGGACCATCGCGGGGTCGACCGACGACGCCAGGAAGGCCGACGCCGGGACCGCCGAAGAAATCGGCGCCAGGGCGGGAACGGCCACGACGGCGGCGGGCGTCGCCGGAACGGGCGATGCCGGGGCCAGAGGAGGCGCCGCCGATCCGGGAACTCCTGGAGGAACCGGCGCCAAGGGCGGGGGCGGGACGGCGAGAGCCGGACTGACCAGGATGGCGGGCTCGGCCGAGGTCGGAGGCTTCGCGAGGACGACGTCGGTCGCCTTGCCCGCCTCTTTCAGCGCCGCGGCCGCCGTGTCCCCCGTGGGGATCAGCGCGACTTTACACGTCTTGCACGTCGACTTCGACCCGGGCTTATAGCCCCAGACGGTATAGACTTTCCGGCACGTGGGGCAGCGTAGCGACGCCTTTTCGCCCTGGCTGCTCATGGCCTGGCGAACCTGGTCTTTCGTGAGAAGGTTCAGCGCGACGCAGGCCTGGGCGAGCGTCAGCGTCTCGCCCGCCGCCTTCCGTTCGGCCTGATGCCGCACCGCGGTCGCCACCTGATCGGCGTTCACCCAGCCTTTGTCGAGAATCGTCTTCTCGAAGCCGGAAGCCGGCTCCTGGGGAATCGCGGCCTGCCCGGTCGTCTCGCCCATCGTCAGCTCCTCACCACGGAATGCCGTTACTGGAGAACCCGGGACGGATCCGCCTTGGGGACCAGCTTCTGGCCCAGGCCCAGGCAGGATTTGCACGCCCACAGCACGTTGCGGAAGACGTAGCCCCGGCCGTCGCACTGCTGGCAGACGTCGCCAGTGCAGATCTCCTCCATGGCCGGCGGCGTCCGGGGTTTCCGGTCGCAGTTCTTGCAATCAACGAACCCGTCCTTGCACTTCTCGCACTTGATCAAGAGGTCGTAGCCGCGGCCGCGGCAGGGATAACAGGGGATTTCGGGGACGTTGAAGCCCCGGGCCCCCAGGTCCGCATAGCCGGGGTCCGGCACCTTCCCCTTGCCGTTGCACTTCTTGCAGAGGATCTTCGTCTCTTTCTTCCCGTGGCAGTTGGTGCAGCGCAGTTTCGTCTGTCCCTGGCAGACGTTGCAGACGGCCACCCCCTTGATCGACCGGCCCAGGGCCGCCACATGCTCCTTCGCGGGGCCGTCCGGGAGCGTGATCGTGGCCAAGGCGGCAATCGGCCGCTCGTAGCCCCGTTTGCGGTCCTGGACGAGCCGGAGCAGCGCGTAGGACCAGACGAAGCGGACGATCGGGGTATCCGTGGAGCGGTATTCCTTCGTGAAGGCGAGCACCGCGAGGTCGAAGTCCCCGGCGGCGATCCAGCTGTTCAGGTCTCGGACCGCGTGCCCTTCGGGAGTGCCCAGGATCCCGTTTCGGAGCTCCAGGCCGAGCAGTCGCGCGCTCTTGTCGGACTCCGCCCCGATCGGCGCCTGTCCCAGGTGCCCGATGCCGAAGAGCGAGATCGCATCCGTCGGCGCGCGCGCGTCGGCCTTCTTGAGCGCGGCCACGCGGTCGATCACCCACTGGGCCGCCGCCTGGTGCAGGTCGGGGGTCATCGCGGTCGGGTTCTTGAGCCACGCCTGGGCGAAGTAGTCCTGCAGGGCCGCGAGCGACGCCCCCTGCAGGTTCCATTCCTGGTCGGTGCGCGACAGGAAGAGCATGGCGGCCGTGGCCAGCTCGTAGATTTCCGGATGGGCGGCCCGCTGGGTGCGGAAGGACTCCCGAGCCATCACCCGCTTCCCGATATCGGAGCGACGGGAAGGATCGACCAGGGTCGAGAACGATTCTTCAAGCGGCGCCGAAGGGCCGGGCGCCGGCCGCGCGACGGGCGCCGACCCCGGGTGGGCGGCAAAGTCCGAATGGAGCCGGTCGCGCAGAAGCCGCTTCAGCTGCATGATCTGCATGAGCTTCTGGTCGAGCTCGGCGTATTTGTCCTCGGGAAACAGCTCGCGAGTGGTCGAGGTGGCGGTTCGGGCGACATCGACCCGGGCGATCGTCTCCTTCAGGCGCGCGTTGCGTTCCGGTCCCTCGGGCATATCGATCGCCTTGCCGTACTCCCCTTTGGCGTCGGCGATGATCTTGTCGACATCCCCCAGAAGCTCCTTGGGGTCCTTGACGATGCGGTCGACTTCCTCTTTCAGGTAGGTCCGAAGTCCGGCGTCGGTGGTGATCTCCCAATGCTGGGGTTTCTCCACGATCCTCCCCGACACCTTGCCCCCGTCCTTGAGCACCGCAACGTCGGCGCTGAGGGAGGTGCCCAGGAGCGCCAACAGCAAGGCCGTGCGCATCGGATCCCCTTCCCGTCTCTAGGGATGCAACCCCCTGTCCCAGGGGCGCTTAGACTGCATTTCTAATAGGAATCTGGGGTCGCTTGTTTAGCGGAATTCCCTATTCTTCCGCTTTAGACGAAGGATACCCCACTTTTGTTTATCAAAATTGAAACACTGCCCGAATTCAAAGGATTCGGCGAACCTTTTCCCCGGCCTCCCGTTTAGGGCGGGAGTCGCTTCCAGGCGAAGCGGGGCAAGAATGTCTGGTCCGACGGGGGAATTGGCCATGATGACACACGACGAGGACGTCGCCGGCGACGAGCGCCGGGAGCTGGTGATCGAGCAGAAGGGCGCGTGGTTCACCAATGCGCCCTGGTGGATGGTCTCGGTCGGGATCCACGCCGTGCTCATCCTGGGAGCGACGCTGGTCGCGATCGAGAGCCTGGTCGCGATCGAGGAGCCGCCGACGAGGATCGAGGTAAGCCGGCCCCCCAGCCCGGTGATCCCGGAGTTAGAGCGGCCCCGCGATGTCTTCGAGCGCCGGGGCCTTCCCAAGGACGAGCCGACTCCGGCGCCGACCGACGAGCCGGCCATCTTCTTCCCGGAGGCGAAGCTCTCGGACCACAACGAGTCGGCGGACGAGGAGGACTTCCATCAGATGAAGGGGGACCGGAAGGATTTCCTGTCCTACGTGAAGGGCCAGGCCGGCGGCTTCGATGGACGCCTGGTCGGCAGCAAGGTGGCGGGGATGACCTCCGCGCTGGGGGTGGGCGGCGGTGCCGGTAGCGCGGGCCGCTACGGCGGACGCTTCGGCGGCCGCGAGAACCTGGTCGCCGAGGGGGGCGGCTCGGAGATCACCGAAAGCGCCGTGATCGCGGCGCTCCGCTGGCTGGCGCGGCACCAGGGCCCCGAGGGCGGCTGGGGCGCCGAAGCCTTCCAGGGCCAATGCATCGGCGGCCGCTGCGGCGGCATCGGCGAGCGCGACTACGACACCGGCGTCACGGGATTGGCAATCCTCGCCTTTCTCGGCGCGGGATACTCGCAGCTGTCCCGGGACACGAAGACGGATCCCGCCTTCCCGGACCGGCCCCTTCATTTCGGCGACGTGGTCAAGAAAGGCCTGCAGTACCTGCTCGCCCATCAGGATCCCGAGGGCTGCATCGGCGAACGCGGCATGAAGTACATGTACAACCACTGTGTCGCAGCGCTCGCCCTCTCCGAGGCGTATGGCATGACAGTCTCCGCCCCCCTCAAGGATCCCGCCCAGAAGGCCATCGACTTCATCATCGCGTCCCAGAATCCCGGCAAGGCCTGGCGTTACAGCGCGAAGTCGGGGGACAACGACACCTCCGTCTCCGGCTGGGCGATCATGGCACTCAAGTCGGCGGAAATGTCGGATCTGGCCTTCCCCGCCTCGGCCTACGAGGGCGCCCTGGGATGGCTGAACGAGGTGACGGACGGGGCGAACGGGTATCCGCGCGCCGGCTACAACATGAAGGGCACCTGGAAGGTCTACGTCCCCGGAAAGAACGAGCAGTTCGACCACCACGAATCGATGTCCGCCGTATCGGTGATGTCGCGCATCTTCATTCAGAAGAAGAAGACGAACGAGATGGGGTCGGTGAACCTTCTGGTGTCGGACCTCCCCGAGTGGAAGCCGAGCAAGATCGACTTCTACTACTGGTACTACGCCTCGCTCGCGCTCTTCCAGTACGACGGCCCGGACGGAGGCCTGTGGCGCAAGTGGAACGAGCCGATGAAGAACACCCTCGTCCCCAGCCAGCACACGAAGAAGGATGGCTGCCTCAACGGGTCCTGGGACAGCGAGCGGGATCGCTGGGGCGCCGAAGGCGGCCGGGTCTACGGGGTCGCGATCAATGCGCTGACTCTCGAAGTCTACTACCGGTACAAGAACGTGTTCGGCAGCACGCCCCGCGCGAAGCACTAACCCACCGGGTCCCCGCGCGGCGCACGCCGGTCTCCCCCGGCGTGCGCCGCGCCGTTTCCGGCCTTCGCCGACCATTGACCGGCTGCTGACGGGCCCTTGACACGGGGCCGACTAGGCTCTGGGGATGCGGCCGGAGTCGGGAAAGGCCCTGATCCTCGTCGTGGACGACGAGGAGGACGTCCGGGACCTGGTGCGGGAGATCCTCCGCACGGCGGGCTTTGACACGCTTCCCGCGGGCGACGGGTCGCAGGCGGTCGACGTCCTGCGGAGGCGTCCGGACGTCGACCTGGTGCTGACGGACGTGATGATGCCCCACTATGACGGGCCGACGCTGGCCCGGAGAATCGAGCGGGACTGGCCGGGCATCCCGGTGCTCTTCATGACCGGATATCCGCCCGAGACGCTCCGATCGCTGGGGATGCTGCCACCCGGACCGGCGCCGATCGAAAAACCTTTCCCGATCCAGGACCTGCTCCAGAGAATCCGGGCGGCGCTGAAGACCTCCTAGGGCCCCCCCTTGCGGGCGCAGGTGCCGATCAGCTCCCTCAGGGCCCCCACCTTCGCCTCCGCCAGCTTGCCCGGCAGGGCGTCGAGGATGTTGGTGGTCACCTGGGCGTTCGCGAAATTCCCGGTGCCGACCTGGACCGCGGAGGCCCCCGCCACCAGGAATTCGAGGACATCGTCCGCCGACGTGATGCCCCCGATGCCGATCACCGGCACGCCCGGCAGCGCCGAGCAGATCTCCCACACGAAGCGCAGCGCGACCGGCTTGATCGCCGGTCCCGAGAGGCCCCCGGTGATCCCGCCGATGACGGGGGCCCGCTTCCTCCAGTCGATCGCCATCCCCTTCACCGTGTTGATGGCCGAGATCCCGTCCGCCCCGCCCTCCATCGCCGCCTTGGCGATCGGGACGATGTTGGTCACGTTCGGGGTCAGCTTCGCGAAGACGGGCCTCGAGGTCGACTGCTTCGCCAGCCGGCAAACCTTCTCCGTCGCCTTGGGATCGACGGCGTGATCCGTCCCATGGGAGACGTTGGGACAGGAGATGTTCAGCTCGAACGCGTCGACGCGGGGCAGCTTGTCGATGGCCGCCACCAGCTCGCCGTACTCCTCGATCGTACTGCCGGACACGCTGATGATCAGCTTGCAGCGGTAGTCCTTGATCTCCGGGTAGCGCTTCTGGATCCAGCCTTCAAGGCCGTAGCCCTCCAGGCCGATGGAGTTGAGCATTCCGCTGGCCGTCTCGAAGACCCGGGGGTAGGCGTTCCCGCGGCGGGGCAGCTTGGTGACGGTCTTTTCGACGAAGGCGCCGAGGCGGTGGACGTCAAGGACGCGGTCCATGATCCCGCCCGACGTCCCCGACGCCACCATCATCGGGTTCGCGAGCTGGAGCGGGCCGAGCTTCACCGACAGGTCTGGGATCATGACGCATCCAGATCAGGAGCAGGACGGCGACGCTGCAGCTCAGCATCGCGTCCGCAAGGTTGAAATTGGGCATCCACGGCCACCAGGGCAGGACGATGAAATCCCGGACGGACTTCAGCACGACCCGGTCCCACGCATTGCCCGCCGCCCCGGCCAGGATCAGCGAGCCGCAGGTCAATTCCGCGCGCCCCGCCTCCCGGCGCCGGAGGAAGGCCGCCGCGATCACCGGGATGGCGAAGAGGGAGACGACTCCCCACGCGCGCGAGGGGAACAGTCCCCAGGCGATGCCGGGGTTCGTGGTCAGCTGAAACGACAGGAGCCGGGGGACGATGACCCGCGTGACTCCCCGGGGGAAATGGGCGAAGACCCAGGCCTTGGCGGCCAGGTCCGCGCCGGCGCCGGCGAGGGCTCCCGAGAGAAAGACGGCCGTGCGTCGGATCACTTCCCTTCAACGACCGGACCGGGCCCCGGGACGGGTCCCGCCGGGACCGGGGGCGCGGGCTTCGCGGGCTCATCGGGCTTCCTGTACTTTTCGTCGAAGAACATCATCTCGACCGTGAGGAGGAACACTCCCACGCAGATGAAGGAGTCGGCAAGGTTGAAGAGCGGCCAGACTTTCGGCTCGCCCCTCGAGGGGCGGTAATAGAACTTGATGAAGTCCCGGACTTCCTGTTTCTGGGTGAAGACCCGGTCGTACATGTTCCCCAGGGTCCCCGCCATGATCATGCCGAGGGCGATGCTCAGGATCCACTTGGGTTTGCGGACGGTGAAGAAGATCCCCAGGATGACGGGGACGGCCAGGACGGACACCGCGAGCCAGATCTTTTTCGCCCCCGCGCCATAGCCGAAGACGACGCCGGGGTTCGTCGTCCGTCCGAAGGCGAAGAACCCGTCGACGATCGTCACTTCCTGGTACTGCTGGATATGCTCGAAGGCCAGATGCTTGGTCAGGAGGTCGAGTCCGGCCCCCGCCAGCGCGACGGCGAAGAAGAGCGCGGCGTGTTTC
>Ga0209579_10002981_pt1 | contig 12575 bp, 9 predicted proteins | sample Coa_R1_2_FD_187152 | JGI IMG/M metagenome (GOLD analysis project Ga0209579, IMG submission 187152) | Surface soil microbial communities from Centralia Pennsylvania, which are recovering from an underground coalmine fire - Coalmine... | ecosystem: Environmental > Terrestrial > Soil > Unclassified... | reverse complement strand
ACTTCGATACAGCGGCGCAATTTGAATGCACGCAGCCGATTCCAGAGAGAATCGCGAACAAGCTGGCGAAGAACGATTGCACGTTTTTCGAATTTCGCATGACGGTGGAAAAGGATACCTCGCCGGTTACCTATGCGACCAAGACTTCGCCTGAAGCGCCCGCGGCGCGTCCAAATGATGCGCGGAAAGCCTTCGAAGACCTCTTCAAGAAGTAGATTCGAGAAGTACTCAAAGCGATTAAATTCAGGAATGCGGAATTTCATAGTTCCAGATGTGTGTCCATTTGCTTTCGCTTATTGAGGGGCGAGGGGAAACAGTAGCGGCTCTTTCGGTGGCTCGCTGGCGATCGAGTCCAGTTGTGGATAGTGCTGGCGCAGCGGCTCGGGAACTTTCACCTTCTCTTTTCGCAACAGGTGAATTAGCTGGAGCGCGTTCACGGCTGCTTTTCCAATGTAATGGTTGTTGCCGATCACGAAAGTGTTTTCCGCGTGTTTTGCGACGTGTTCTACTCGCTTGGCCCACGGTTCCAATTCTTCTTCTGAGTAGAGATAGTTGTAACGCTCGAAGCTGGGAACCTCCGGGTCGTCCGTGAACCAGGTGTCGTATCGGCGCCCGTGCAACCGAAAATAGCCGACGGGAGAGGTGGTTCGCTCCGTGGGCTTCAGAGATTTGCCGATTACGGGTTGGTCGATGTTGCAGAAGCCTACGCCGCGTTCGTGGAGGAGTTCATAAAACTCGGGGAGCGCCCACGACGAATGACGGACTTCGACTACGAGCGGATAGTCGCGGAAGGTTTGGAGTAGCTGCTTCAAGCGGGCCAGCGTTTCCGGGGTGTGATGAAACGAAAAAGGAAACTGCAGCAGGACGGCTCCGAGCTTGCCTGCGTCAAATAGCGGATCGAACCCCGCGCGCACGAGTTTTTCATCTTCCGAAGTGGCGCCGGTCTCGTGTGTGAATTTCTGCCACATCTTGGCTGTGAAAATAAAACGCGGATTATCCGCTGCGAGACCGATCCAATGAGTGGCCAGTTGCGGTTTCAACGGCTGATAAAATGAAGTGTTGATTTCAATCGTGTCGAAAAATTGTGCGAGAAAAGTGACCTCGTGGAAATCGCGAGGGTGGGGCGAAGGATAGACGATTCCGTTCCAATCGTCATACGACCAGCCTGCCAATCCCACGCGGGTGTGGTGCGATGGTGGGCCGATGGCAGCTTGCTTATTGGAGTCCATCGCTTAGCTGGGTGGCTGCATTGCAGACTATGATGCGGATGCACGAGTGTCAATCAAGCGGACGCGGTATTGAATCGCGCGACAAGCGGCGCTATGCTGGCTGTGCCTCCATGCGAAAGCCCCTTCCCTTGGCGAGCCAACTCGAAAGAGGGTGCTCCAATGAAACTTTTCTACAGCAATATCGAACCGGAACATCGCAAGGTAATCGATGGCGAAGCGGCGCATCAAATTGAAAAATTGAACCGGCTGTTGAAGCGATACGATCCGGATTTGGTGGAGCTTCACTGGTCGATCGAGAAGGCGCCGCGCAAAATTGAATATACCTGTTCGATGAATCTGCGGCTCCCGACCGGGAATCTACATGCCTCGGGAACGGGGGCTGACGTTCTGGCATGCGCGAAGATCGCCTTCTCCGAAATTGAATCGCAGGTGAAAAAGCATCAGGAGAAACTGCGCAAGGATTACCTGTGGAAGCGGAAACGAGGCCGCGGGATCACTCCGAAAAATGAAGCCGCAGATTGACCGGCGCTTACGCGCGTGACAAGCAAAAAGTCGCAGCGCTCACATCCCTGATCAGCGGGTCAAGGCGCACGCTTCTGTTTCGTGCTTCAGCAGTCTGCAGACATCTTCATCGGCAAGCTGCGGGAAGTCAGCGTAGAAGTCACCCACAGCGCGGAATTCTCTCGGAGTCAGCTTCTGTGGATCAGGGACTCGTTCACGAATCGATGTCACTCAAGGAAGCATAGCCACGGAGCGCTCGAATGGCTCAAAGGATTCAAAGGTGCCGCTGAGGCGCCAAGGTCACGCCGCGGCGATCACGCGAGCCGTTCCTCGGGGGCGAATCGTTTCAGAACGAACGCTGATGAGAACGCCTCTGCGTTTTTCGTAGTGCAAAGTGTACTTCTCGCAACAGCAGTCGCATAGCCAGAAGTGCTGTATGGAGTGCGACTTCGTGTCCGGCGTCTCATCCATGTGATCATTGTGAAACCGGAAGAACTCGCCTCGGTGGTAGTCGAACGGAGTCGCACAATCGGGATTGGCGCATGTCGAGAACATTACCCCGCTCCTTTTCCTGGACTCGACGACAGCAGCCTTCTCGGAAGGCGTGGAACGAGCCAGGAAAGATTTGAGGACATCTACCCGAAAGGCTCGTCCATCGCAGTGCGTGACGCCGAATTCAAGAAACAATAGCGAGGGCGAGTGCGTTTGGCGCTCGCCCTCTGCTTGCCGTGCCACTTCGCCGATTCTATTCGCTCACGGCCTGGCTGCGAGCGAGGGCCTCATGACTTGATCGTAAGCACCGGGCACTTCGCCGCACTGATCACCCGATATGCTTTGGTGTGGGGCACGTGGCCCGCAAGGCCCTTGCGAGGCTTGGCACCCATGACGATCAGGTCCGCTTTCTTTGCAAAGCGGAGGATTTCCTCCACGGGCTCGCCGATGATCATGAAGAATTCAGGTTTGTATTCCAGGTTCGCCTTGGCCGGCACGAGCTCTTTCAATTGTCGAACGACCCAGTTGCGCCGGTTTGTGACGGCTTCCTCGGAAAATTCTTCCACATAGGGCACCACGTTCAGAAGCGTGATTTGAGCGTGATGCTCCTGAGCGAGTGCGAATGCATAGGCCGCTTCGCGGTCGACGCCGGGGCCAAAATCGGTGGCGAACAAGATGTTCTTGAATTCGGTTTTGCCCAGGGATTCGTCTTTGGCATGCGGTCCGACGGTGAGGACGGGAATGCGCGCCTGCCGGAAGGCTTCTTCAGCTCCGGAACCGAATACGATTGTCTTGACGTCGCTGAGGCCACGGGTGCCAAGAACGAGCAGATCAATCTTGTATTCGCTAATGAGCGAATCGAGGGTGGGCCAGAATGCGCCCTCCACGATGTTGGTGTGGTATTCGATTCCGTGGAGGCCGCCGGACTCAACGATCTTGGCGAAGTTCTCTTCGGCTTCACCTCGGCTCGTGTCGAGGGTTTTGGCGGCGATTTCGGGCGCAATCATCGGATACCCATCCAGGGTGATGACGTGGCTGAGATAAATCTTAGAGCCGAAGCGGCGGGCAATTGAGATCGCGTATTCAAGCGCGCGCTCGGACGCGGGCGAAAAGTCCGTAGCGACCATGATCTTTGAGAAAGAAAGTTGCGCCGCGGGAGAAGTGACTCTTGCAGGCGCTGCTGCTACTGCAGGTCCTTGAAACATTTGAACCTCCTCTACATCTGAAAATGTATAGCTAGGGCCATCGTGCTAAATCCACCACCACGCTAATCCTGGTCGATCTTATGTGCTGTGACACTCGTCACGGTTCAATGCGGCGTGAGTCACAAGAGCCGCCTGGGTGGCTGCCCGTTTTTTCCCCTCGCTTGGCTGAAAGGTAGCGACAGCTTTGCCTTATCGCGGGCCTGAGATAGAATCCAGTGGCACCCGGAAAATAGGCGTTCATAGCGGAGGCGTACGTCCGAAAGGAACGATTTGTTCCTATAGCAGGCGGGTGCACGAGTCATTGGGAGCTATAGCTTGCCGAAACCCCGTCCGGCGGCTCCAGACTTTCGGACGCTTTTTGAGTCCGTTCCAGGTCTGTACCTCGTTTTGACGCCCGACCTCACCATCGTCGCTGCCAGCGATGCCTATCTCCGCGCCACGATGACTCAGCGCGAGGAAATCCTGGGCCGCGGAATCTTCGAAGTCTTTCCGGATAACCCGGACGATCCAGCTGCTACCGGAGTAAGCAATCTGCAGGCGTCGCTGCAACGAGTGCTGCAGAGCAAGGTGTCCGATACGATGGCAGTGCAGAAGTACGACATTCGCAAGCCGCAGTCCGAGGGCGGCGCTTTCGAGGAGCGACATTGGAGTCCCGTGAACACTCCCGTTTTAGGGCTGGATCGAGAGGTTGCGTACATCATCCATCGCGTCGAGGACGTAACCGATTTCATTCGCCTCAGTCATCAAGAGGCCCAACAGCAAAAGCTGACGGAGGAATTGCGCACAAGAGCCGGACAAATGGAAACTGAGATTTTTTCGCGGGCACGAGAAGTCCAGGAAGCGAATCAGCGACTGGAACGCGCCAATCATGAATTGGCGCGCAACGAAGCCCGGTTTCGATCCCTTGTTGCGGGCGTAAAGGACTATGCGATCTTCATGCTCGATCCCCAGGGCCGAGTGTCCACTTGGAACGCCGGCGCGCAGCGAATCAAGGGCTACAGCGCGGAGGAGATTATCGGTGAACACTTCTCGCGGTTCTACACGAAAGAAGACATCGAGCACGGAAAGCCCGAACAGGAACTAAAGATAGCCGCGTCCGAGGGGCGGATGGAAGAAGAAGGTTGGCGTGTCCGCAAGGATGGCTCCCTCTTCTGGGCCGATGTGCTCATCACGCCCATCCGCGATAAGGACGGCGAGCTGCTGGGGTTTTCGAAGGTCACGCGCGACATTACGGAACGCAAGAAATTAGACGAAGCGCTGCACCTGAGCGAACAGCGCTTTCGAACCCTTTTCGAATTCTCGCCCGACGCGATTCTCGCCACCAACCAAGATGGGGAAATCACTGAAGCAAATTCGCAAGTGGAACAAATTTTCGGCTACAGCAAAGACGAGTTGTTGGGCCAGAAGATTGAAATGCTGATCCCTGAACGGTTCCGGACCGCCCACCCGAACCATCGGAAAGAATATAACGAACAGCCTCGGACGCGACCGATGGGAATCGGCCTGGAGCTTCGCGCCAGGCGCAAAGATGGCACGGAGTTTCCGGTCGACATCATGCTCAGCACCGTGCAGACCGGAACGAACAAAGCGGTGCTAAGTGTGATCCGCGACCTGTCTGAAAAAGCCCGAATTGAGGAAGAATTGGCGCGCAGAGAGCGCGAAAAACGCTACCTCGAAGAGGAGCTCAATACCGAGCATAGGTTCGAAGACATCATCGGAGAGAGTGCAGCTCTGAAAAGAGTCTTGAAGCAGGTCGAGACAGTTGCCGCTACCGACGTGACCGTGCTCATCCTCGGTGAAACGGGAACGGGAAAGGATTTAATTGCTCGGGCAATTCATCATCTCAGTTCCCGTCAGGCGCGGACGCTCGTGAAACTAAACTGCGCAGCGATTCCCACAGGTCTGCTCGAAAGTGAACTTTTTGGGCATGAAAAGGGCGCTTTCACCGGAGCGCTTTCTCAGAAAATCGGCCGCCTCGAACTCGCGCATCAGGGGTCGCTGTTTCTCGACGAAATCGGGGACCTTCCCGCAGAGCTTCAGCCTAAAATCTTGCGGGCGCTCCAGGAAAAAGAGTTTGAGCGGCTGGGCAGCTCCCGCACCATTCCTGTCGATATCCGGCTCATCGCTGCAACCAATCGAAATTTGGAAAAGATGGTAGCCGACCGGGAATTTCGAAGCGACCTCTACTACCGTCTCAGAGTCTTCCCGATCTCAATGCCCGCATTGCGCGAGCGCCGGGAGGATATCCCCCTCCTCGTACGCTACTTCGTCAACAAGCACTCGCGGCGCATGGATAGGCGTATCGAGTCCATCCCCTCCGAGGTAATGAAAGCCCTCACCAAATGGGACTGGCCGGGTAACATTCGAGAACTCGAGAACTTCATCGAGCGCGCTGTGATTCTCTCGAAGGGTCCCAACCTCCGCGTCCCGTTCGCTGAGCTCGAGATGCTGCCCGATAGTCCCCAAAAAGACGACGCCACTCTGCAAGCCACCGAGCGGGACCATATCCTCCGCATCCTTCGAGAAACCAAAGGCTTGATCGCGGGACCCAAGGGAGCCGCGGCACGCCTTGGTCTGAAACGGACGACACTGAACTCCAAGCTCAAGAAGCTTGGGATTGAGCGCGACGACTTTATGTAGTCAGCCTGACGATATCTCGTCAGTGCGCTTCGTCACCCTCTCCTGTGTTGCCGATCACCGCCCATCGTAGCGATCATAATTCCTTTACCAACAGCGCAGTTGCTTCTCTTCCGTTTCGTCATGCCTTTGGCTTCTTGCGTGCCCTAACGAGGCACGTGGCACAGGATGAGCCAACATCACGCTGAGAATCACCGTACAAACAGAACCACAGGCCACGACGTTGAAGCTCGAAGGAAGAGTCGTGGGGCCATGGGCGAGCGAGTTGGATCGGGTTTGGCGGCCTGTAGCCGCCTCGCTCGGGGATAGAAAAATGGTTGTCGACATTTGTGGCGTCACACATGCGGACCTGGACGGAAGACGGACTCTTGCTGATATTCACAGGGTGACCGGAGCGGAGTTTGTGGCTGACACGCCGATGACCAAGTACTTCGCAGCGGAAGCGCAGCTCAAGACGAACGAGAATCCGAATAAGGAGGAATGAAATGCGAGGACCATACGGTTTCGAAATGAGCGAGAACTGCCAGTCGTGCAAACTTCGGAAGAGCAGTTTCTTCTGCGAACTCACGCCCAAAGCCACGAAGGACTTCGACACCTTCAAGTCAACCTCGGCATACCCTGAAGGCGCAGTGCTATTTCTGGAGAAGCAGGATCCGCGTGGCGTGTTTGTCCTCTGCGAAGGTGAAATCAAGCTTACGATCAGTTCGAGCGAAGGAAAGACGCTAATCCTTAGGATTGCGAAACCGGGGGAAATTCTGGGCCTGATGGCCGTTCTTTCTGGGAAGCCGTACGAGGTGACGGCCGAGACGATTCGGCCGTGTCAAGTTTCCTACGTTCGCCGCGACGATTTCCTCCGATTCTTCGCTCAGCACCCGGAGGCCGCGCAAGGAATAGTCAAGCAACTAAGCTCAAACTACCACGGAGCGTGCGAGCAACTTCGAACCGTGGGCCTCTCAATTTCAGCCCCCGAAAAGCTCGCAAGGCTTTTGCTGGAATGGTCCGCTGGAGCCGAGGAGACGAAGCTCGGAACGCAGATCACGATTCATCTGACGCACGAAGAAATCGCTGAGTTCATCGGTAGCACGCGCGAGACAGTCACTCGCACGCTGAGTGATTTTAAAAGCCGCCACCTAGTGACTACCAAAGGCTCCACTCTGTCAATTCCGAGCCGCGCCGCTCTCGAGAATTTCGTTACAGCCTGACGGCCGCACTCCAGCTATATCTGTCACTCGTGAGGATCGCCCGGTCGCACCGTAAGGACCGGGCGTCGCACCAGCGGCCCGCCTGGCATGCGGATTTTCGAGGCCAACCGGGGCGTGAGCGAGAGGGACACGCGCGTTCTTCTTCACAACGGGAACGACTCGACTGGCGATTTCCGCGATGCCGTTTGTTCCGCCACAAGTCGGGATGTCTTAATATTTATTTCCGAAACGAACAATGAACCCGGCAGAGATTCGCAGATTATTCTGATGGCTATTGACGCCGTTAGCGAAATGCGTCAGATAATAATCGGCCTGGAACGCTCGAAGCCAAAAATGACGATTGAGTCCAAAATTCAGGCACCTCCTGCTACGACTGCAACTGAGTTGGCCGAGCCGGGGAAGCCGCCGGCGCCCGGCGCGAAGCTGCCGCCCGCGTGGACACCACCAACCAGCATCTGCCTGAATGGTTGAAAGCGATGATGTTTGGACCACGTGAATCGGGGGCCGGTGGTGTAGGAAGTGAGGCGCAAAGTTTGTTTTGAAACTCCTACGTTGACTGAACGTTGCACAGCAACCTCCCCGACGACTGAAAAGGTTTGAGTGAAGCCATAGGAACCCCAAGCTGATCCGCCCTGCAAAGAGAAGCACCCACACCCGCCGGGCGGGGCGTTCGTATGCACGAAGGTGTAGTTTGCGCCAATGTCGAACGAGCGGGACTCTTGTGCGAGGGCGTTGCTCGGTCCAAGGAGCATTGTTCCGGAAAGAAGAAAGAAAGCTGCGAGTCCGTGCGCAAGCTTACCTTGCAGAAGCGATTTCATCTTTTTCATCGGAGCGTCACGGTCCTTACTCGACGATCAAAGTAACGGTTGTGAATGGGTGTAGCGAGCCGCTCGTTCCTGTCACGGTGATGACAAAGGTTTGGGGCTGCGACGGCTTGCCGGCGAATCCTCCATTGCAAGCAGTCAATCCTAGTGCCACTACGAGGAGGAGGAAAAAAACCGTTTGGCCGGCCGGCAACAGGCGGCGCACTTTGCGTTTTCCAGAAATGAGGCAGAAGCCAAAAAGCACAATGCAGCTCGCAAATGTAGTTTCAATTCCTGACCGGACGGATCGAGCCGCCTCTTTGGCTGTCTGCACTTTCATTTTCGTGGTTGTACCGGAGCTCCCGGGAATTACGGTCGGAGGCATAAAGGAAGCAGTGGCACCGGGTGGAAGGTTCGTGGCAGACATTATCACGACATTGTTGAAGGGATTGCCCGTGGGAGCTACGTCCACCGTAATCTCAACTGATCCGCCTTGCATCACGCTGAACGGCGTCTGCGGCGCCGCCACGGTGTAGACGGGAGAAGCATTGTTCACCGTTAAAGCCAGGGGCGACGAGTTCGATGCCGCAAATGCCGTGTTGCCGGAATATACCGCCGTCAACGAATGAGAACCGACGGATAACGTGCTCGTGCTGAAGATCGCGACGCCAAGGGAGCTCAGATTGGCGGTACCCAGGAGGGTGGTCCCGTCAAAAAAGCTGATTGTCCCCAGGGGCGAGCCAGTGGGTGTGGGCGACACTGTGCTTGTAAGCGTAACCGACTGCCCAACAACCAACGGGTTGGGACTGCCTGACAACGTAGTAACGGTGGAGGTCGGATTGGAGACGGAGATGATTTCCGTCACTGGGATGGATGTGGAACTTGCGAAGTCGGCATTGCCTGAGTAGGTGGCAGATAATATGTGCGAACCGACAGAAAGCCCAGCCGCGCTAAATGCGGCGACGCCAGCCGCATTCACGTTTGCGGTTCCCACCAGATTCGCACCGTCGAAGAAATTGACCGCACCAAACGGTGCACCAACGGGAGAAGGGGAAATAGCGGCGGTTAATAGGATAACCTGGCCGACTGCTGCGGGGTTTGGAGTCGCAGACAAAGTGGTTGTCGTAGGAACGGATGAAACAGTTTCTGAAGTCGGCGGCGATGTGGAGGTCGCGAAGCTGGAATTGCCGGAATAGATTGCACTGAGGGTGTGCGAGCCAACCGTCAAATTGCTCGTTGTGAATGTCGCAACTCCCGATGAGTTGACGTTGGCCGTTCCAATCAAGGTCGAACCGTCAAAGAAGCTCACCGTCCCGAGCGGTGAACCAGAAGGCACAGGAGAGACGTTAGCTGTCAGGAGGATGGGCTGTCCGGCAATTGCGGGGCTGGGAGCTGCGCTTAGAGTCGTAGTGGTCGACGTGGGGCTTGCAACCGTCACAACCTCCGTGACCGGACTCGAAGTTGACCCGGCAAAACCAGAATTGCCCGAATACTGGGCGGTGATGGAATGAGAGCCAACCGCGAGACCGCTGTCACTGAGGGTTGCGATGCCCAAAGGATTCACGTTGACAGTGCTTATCTGCGTCGCACCGTCAAAGAAGGTGACGGTGCCGAGAGGTGCTCCAGTGGGAACAGGGGAAATGGTTGCCGTAAACGAAACCGCCTGACCAGCCGCGACTGGGTTCGGCACGGCCAACAATGCCGTAGTGGTCGGTGTTGCACCGGGAGGGGAAATAACTTCTGTGACTGGCCCTGAGGTGGAAGTTGCAAAACCTGTGTTCCCCGAATAGACCGCTGTGACCGCATGCGATCCGACCGACAAGCTACTATCACTGAACGTCGAGACACCTGAGAGATTCACATTTGTGGTGCCGAGAAGACTTGCCCCATCAAAGAAGCTAACAGTGCCCAGCGGAGTCCCCGTCGGAGTGGGTGAAACTGTGGCGGTGAATATGACGGTTTGTCCGGCGATGGCCGGGTTCGGGCTCGCTCCTAGAGTCGTAGTTGTCGACACTGGACTGGCTGGCGAAATCATTGCGGCCACGGGAGAAGACGTGGAAGTCGCAAAAGCGCTGTTTCCAGAGTAAACCGCAGTGATGGAGTGTGATCCGACGCTCAGGCTACTGTCACTGAAGGTTGCAATGCCTGCCGAATTTACGTTCACCGTACCGAGAAGCGTGGTGCCGTCAAAGAAAGTGACCGTGCCGAGCGGCGACCCTGTCGGCGCCGGAGAGACTGTGGCAGTCAGAAGAACTGCTTGGCCGAAGGTGGCTGGATTGGGCGAAGCAGTTAGCGTCGTTGTTGTGCTTGTCGCCGCAGCGCCGCTTAACGGAATCGGAGATGATTGACTGGCGGCAAAGGCAGAATCGCCCGAATAGTCGGCTTCAACCAGGTGTGTAGCCGAACCCGTGAATGAGATACCACTGACCGACGCTGATTCGATGTGTTGGCTGAGCAGGACGCTTAGTACCGCGCTGGAACCTGTATTTGCCGAGACTATGTCGCTCAAGCCGTCGCCGTTCAAATCACCTACAACGAGCACAGTTGGAATCGCATTTGGGCTCGCATTTACCGGAGAGAGGAAAGTCCCGTCGCCTTTTCCGAGGAAGAAACTGACCGCCCCACTCAGCGAATCTGAAGTCGCGAGATCAGCAATGCCGTCACCGTCGAAATCTCCGGTGACAATGAAGTTCGGGGATGCGCTCGTGGCTGTCGTGCCTTGATTCTGGAAAGTGCCGTCGCCGTTTCCAAGAAGAATTCCGATGGTGCCGTCACCTTGATTTGCGAGGGCTATATCGACATTGCCATCCCCGTTGAAATCAGCCACTGCAATCGCAGCTGGAGCGCTGCCAACCGAATATGGTACTTGCTCTACGAAGGTTCCATCCCCATTGCCCATCAAGACGCTGACGTTATTTCCGCTGTGATTGACTGTGATCAAGTCAAGGATGTCGCCGTTTTTCAAATCTGTTGCAACGATGCCGATGGGAGCAGCCCCAACGGCGTAGAACACCGGCGCTTGAAAAGTTCCATCCCCGTTGCCAAGCAGAACGCCGACGGAATTGTCAGCTTCATTTGCCACTGCGATGTCGACATTGCCATCGCCGTTCAAATCCCCAACGACGAGAGCCGACGGTTGACTGCCGGTTTCATAGGCCACTTGCGATTGAAAGGTTCCATCCCCGTTCCCGAGCAAGATGCTGACAGACCCCGGCCCGCTGGCGGGAGCGTTGAGCACTGCCAGATCGAGTTTTCCGTCGCCATTAAAATCGCCGGCAGCGACAGCTACTGCTGCCCCCGCGGAGGCGGAATCGGCGATAGCTTCCGCCTGGAAACTGCCATCGCCATTCCCAATAAAAACGCTGACCTTATTTGTAGCGCCCGTCGCCACAACTATATCGATCTTTCCATCGTTGTTCAGATCCGCAGCAACGGCCCCACTTGGCGCTCCCGTGATGGAATTGGATTCAGGGAGCAACGTACTCGCGAACGCAAGTGTCCCCAAATCAAGCGAAGAAGTGCCAAGCACGCTATTTCCGTTTGAACTGTCGATAAACGATATCGTTCCACTGGGCGCTGGTTTGCCAAAAGCCGCGACAGTTCCCGTCAATGAGTAGCTAGCGGAACTGCCTGTCGCGGTGATAGTTGTTGACGTAAGATAGCCCCCAATTCCAGCTACCGTCAGCGCTTGGGGAGTTGAAGAACTGGCCAGATCAGTCGGTGTCCCGCGGAAGAAAGCCACAAGGCTGTAAGAACCAGCTCCCGGCGTCAGCTTCAAGGTTGCTGTGCCATCACTGCGCAATTGCGCGGTGCCGACCAGGGCAAGCCCTGCGCATTGCGGTGTGCTCGCCTCGCAGAAATCGACAACGCCAGGAAAAACCGGAGTGCTCCCCTCGGTCACTGTCGCCATCAGTGTGACTTGTGTTCCTGCGCTAATGGAAAGTGAAGGAGAAAGGGACAATGACGTGGTAGTCGCCGCGACTTGCGTGACCGTTGTTACGTCCGACGAGGTATCGTTTGCAGTGTTGGTCTCACCGCCCCCGCTGACCGTCGCCGTATTGGTGACCGAGGAGGCCGCATTGCTCGCCACAGAAACAGTTAGGGCAATCGCAGGATAGCTCGCCGACGAAGCCAGCACATCGTTACGCGAGCAGGTGAGTGTGCCGAGCGTGCAGTTCCAGCCTGTTCCGCTGAGCACGGCAGCGGTCAGTCCCGCTGGGAGAGCGTCCACGACGGTGACTGTCCCGGAGGTGGGTCCACTACCTCCATTGCTGACGAGGATCGAATAGTTTGCGCCGGTCTGGCCTTGGGTAAAGTTGCCGCTATGGGTCTTGCTGACGGTCAGGTCTGGTAGCTGAGTGACTGTCGTTACGTCCGACGAGGTATCGTTTGCAGTGTTGGTCTCACCGCCCCCGCTGACCGTCGCCGTATTGGTGACCGAGGAGGCCGCATTGCTCGCCACAGAAACAGTCAGGGCAATCGCAGGATAGCTCGCCGACGAAGCCA
>Ga0209579_10002979_pt1 | contig 12581 bp, 9 predicted proteins | sample Coa_R1_2_FD_187152 | JGI IMG/M metagenome (GOLD analysis project Ga0209579, IMG submission 187152) | Surface soil microbial communities from Centralia Pennsylvania, which are recovering from an underground coalmine fire - Coalmine... | ecosystem: Environmental > Terrestrial > Soil > Unclassified... | reverse complement strand
AGACGGGCCGCCGCGCCGCCTACGAATTCCCGCGCATGCAGGGCCTCAAGACAATGCTCGATCCGTTGTTCAGCCAAGGTACGGCTCGGGTGGCGCTCGTGGAATTCGATAGCCGGGTGCAGCTCGCCAGGATCTTTTCCACCGATGAAGATGCGATCGATGCTGCTCTCACGAGCGTTCGGCCGGGAGATGACGGAGCCGCAATTCTCGATGCCATTGGCTATTCGATAGGACTCTTAAAAAAGGAACCAGAGGGCCGCTTGCGCGTGTTGCTGCTGATCAGTGAGACGCGCGACCATGGCAGCAAAGTCAAGATTGCCGACGCGGTCGCTGGCATCGGGCAGAGCAATTCCGTTATGTACGCGTTGGCTTTTTCGCCAGCGCTTTCGAACATCCTCGACACTGGCCGCGGGACTAACAAGCCGGGCACCGATATGAACGAAATGCACCCGGGCGTCAACTTCCTCGATCTGGCTTACCGGGCGGAGCAAGCCATGCGCAAAAACGTTCCATCCGCGGTTGCTTCCATGACTGGCGGCGAATACGAGTTGTTCACCACGCGCAAGAAATTTGACGTTCGCATGACCGACTTTACGAATCATCTGCATAGCCGGTACTTGCTGAGTTTTACGCCCAGAAGTCCGCATCCGGGACTGCACGCGATCCGCGTGCGTTTGAAAGATTCGAAAGAGGATACAGTCGTGGCGCGAACCAGTTACTGGGCGGAATCTACGAAACAGTGAGCGATTTCATGTCCATCATTACACAGAAGTACACTCCCCTATTTGCAACCCACCTGCCAACTATTTGCGCGCTTCCACTTGCCAAGTCCCCGGATTTTCCCTAGCATCCAATCTGAAAGTCGGCCTGCTGTGTTGGTGATGGTGGGTATCCGATATTTGAACCAATGCAGAATGAACGGGAGCTCGACTCGAACTAGGATCCGGTGAGCAACGCTCCGCCATGCGGAGATGCCTAAAGGGTCTCGGCGGGCGCCCAACGTCTACCGACGGGTTCATTCTCGGCCCCATCACACGGCTTAGTGGGTCGACTTTGTTTTTTTGGTGTAAGAACCTGTGGGGAAGGCCGCCTTCGGCCACCCGGCGGGTCCAATGTTTTTCCTGCTAGACTGATGAAGTAGCGAATCGCTCTTTTCGCGCATCCAATACATCAGTGTTCCCCCAACTTTTTCATATCGGAAAGTTCTTTCTGCCTACCTATGGCTTCCTCGTGGCGCTGGGAGTCTTGCTTGGCCTATGGATCAGCGTGCGCAACTCTGAGCGGCTCGGCTACGACGGCGAAAAGGCTTGGAACCTCGGCATTCTCGTCGTTCTTTGCGGCATCATCGGCGCAAAGATCCTCTACATCATCAATGACTGGAGCCTCTACAAAGACAATCTCGGCGATATTTTCAGCCTCAACACGCTGCAGGCGGGAGGGGTTTTTTCCGGAGGCCTGCTCGCCGCATTCGCCGCCGCGGCTTGGTATGTGTGGAAATATCACATGCCGCCACTCGGAACCTGCGATGCTTTCGCGCCGGGCTTGGCGCTCGGACACTCCATCGGCCGCGTCGGCTGTTTCGCCGCCGGATGCTGCTATGGCAAAGTAACGCATCACTGGTGGGCCGTAACATTTCACAACCCGCTGGCGGCGTCGATCACCGGTACGCCGCTAGGGGTCCCACTGGAACCGACGCAGTTGTTTGAGTCCGCCGTCGAACTCGCCAATTTCTTCTTCCTTATGTGGCTTTTGAAGCGTCGTAAGTTCGATGGCCAGATCATCGGCGCTTTCATGTTTATCTACGGCATCGCCCGATTCTTCCTGGAGTTTCTGCGCGACGATCCCGGCCGCGGCTCTGTCTTCGGCGGCGCGATGTCAGGAACGCAGTTGATCGCCATTGGGCTTGTTCTTGCCGGCGGTGTGATCTGGTGGCTCCGCCCCGGCACCAAGTCTGCAACCATCCAGACCGCGCACGCCGCGCGGTGAGCATCCTTGTGGAAAAGATACCGTAGAGACGCAGCATGCTGCGTCTGTTGTGCGAAGCCTTTCGTCCTCCCAGAGGACCGCGTGAGAGTAGCCCCGTTTTTCAGCGCCGGATAGACTAGTCCCTTGAATCGCGTTCCACAGGGACGCTTAAACTCTCATGCGAGAGCTTTCCAGCACAGAAGTCATTACCAACACCGAGAGCGCCGGCCAGCGCCTCGATCAATTCCTCGCTGCGCGCCTGAATGTCAGCCGCGCCCGCGTCCAGCAACTCCTCGCGGAAGAGAAGATTCTGGTTAATGATTCTCCCGCTAAAGCGTCCTTCAAGCTTCGCGGAGACGAACGCATTACCGTGCTCGCTCCCGCCCAACGTCCGCCCCTGCGCGCGATTCCAGAGGAAATTCCTCTAGACATTCTCTACGAAGATGACGACCTTGCGATCATCAACAAGCCTGCCGGAATGATGGTCCATGCCGGCGCCGGTGCCACCGAGGACGCGCGCAATCGGGGAACGCTCGTCAACGCTTTGCTTCATCACTTCGCAACTCTCTCGGGGGTCGGCGGTGAAACGCGCCCCGGCATTGTGCACCGCCTGGATAAAGAAACCAGCGGCCTGATCGTGGTTGCTAAGAATGACGAGGCGCATCGCAGGTTGGCTGAGCAATTCGCCCGGCGAGAGGTAAAGAAGAAATACATCGCCCTCGTCCAGGGCTGGATGAAGAAGGACTCCGGCACGGTCTCGGCCAGCATCAGCCGCGACCGCATTCATCGTACGCGCATGACGACGCGGCAATCTGGCGGCCGGCAGGCCGTATCGCATTATCAAGTCGTGCGCCGCCTCGAAACGCCCTTCGGCAAATTCTCGCTGGTGGAAGTGAAGATCGATACCGGACGCACCCACCAGATCCGCGTTCATCTGGCATCCCTGGGGCATCCGATCGTAGGCGACACACTGTATGGCGCATCGCGCGAGATGCGCGCTCGCCAGGGCAAGCAAGACCACGGCGCAGCGATGAGCCTGCCACGCAATTTCCTGCATGCTGCGGAACTGGCACTCGTTCATCCGAGGACGGCAGTGGTTCTTTCCTTTCGAAGCCCGCTTCCGCCTGAACTGCAGTGCTTTCTGGCGGAACTGGAGGGAAACTCGGCATCCGCCAAAGTGGTCTAGCGGCCTTTTGCAAATCCGGTATTGCCGCGCCGAGAGCGGCTATAATGGACTTATCGATGGAAACCTTGGGGGCTAAATCAATCCTCGGCGCCGGCATTCTGCTCGTCGCCCTTTCCTGGATTCAAGCGCCCGCGCAAGCGGCTCCGGACGCGTCCGCACAGAATCCTCCGGCCGCAACCGCTCCTGCGCAGCAACAGCCGGCTCCGCAGCAGCCGTCGCCCGCGGTGAACAGTCAGCCCGCAGCGTCGCAACCGTCGACGTCTAACGCGGACCCGGGCGCCTCAAATAACGGCGTCGATCCGAGTATTCCTGTCTTTCGTGTTCCCACGGATGAGGTCAATGTAGTCTTCACCGTGACTGACAAACATGGGCGCCGCATCACCGACCTCAAGCAGAGCGATTTTCAGGTTCTGGACGATAACAAGCCGCCGCTGATCCGAAGCTTCCACGCAGAGACTAACTTGCCGCTGCAAGTTGGATTGCTGATCGACGCCAGCAACTCCGTGCGCGATCGCTTCAAGTTCGAGCAGGAGTCCGCCATTGAGTTCCTCAACCAGACGATTCACCTCGGCAAGGACCGGGCCTTCGTTGTTGGTTTCGACGTTACTCCCGAGGTAACGCAGGATTTCACCGACAACACCGAGGCCCTCGCGCACGGCGTTCACGAACTTCGCCCCGGCGGTGGAACAGCTCTGTTCGACGCGCTCTACTTCGCTTGCCGTGACAAGTTATTGAAAACGCCGAAGGATATTGCTGTCCGTCGCGCCATCATCCTATTGAGCGACGGCGAAGATAATCAAAGTCACGTCACCCGTGAAGAAGCCATCGAAATGGCGCAGCGCGCCGAGGCCATCGTCTACACAATTTCGACTAACGTCAGCGGAACCAAGGGTGCCGGAGATAAAGTTCTCGAGCGCATCGCCGATGCCACGGGCGGTCGCGCCTTCTTCCCATTCCAGATTCGCGATGTCGCCAACGCCTTCGCCGAGATTCAAGACGAACTTCGCAGCCAATACGCCGTTGACTATCGTCCGGCCGATCTCAAGCACGACGGCCATTACCGTACCATCGAAATCGTCGCCAACGACCGCAAGAACCTTCGCGTGCGCTCCCGCCGCGGCTGGTACGCTCCAAGTCAATAGCCGTCGCCTCTAGCCAGAGGGCGATCTCTTGGTGGTGATCGAACTTTTTGGGAGCAAAAATGCCCGGATACTCCGGCACTCCACTTCCGAAGAAACTCGGCATCAAAGACGGCTTCGTCGTGCGCCTGGTCGACGCCCCAAATGAAGTCCTGGCGGAATTGGCGGCTGCTCTGAAGAACTGTAAAGTCGTCCAAAACTCGCGAGCTCCGATCGACTTCATTCAAGTCTTTACGAAATCGAAAGCTGCTTTAGCCAAGCAGTTCAAGGTGCTTGCAAACCAACTTGCTCCCGCTGGAATGCTGTGGGTGAGTTGGCCAAAGAAGAGTTCCGGTGTGCTGACAGATATCGACGAAAATATCGTTCGCGAAATCGGACTCGCCGCCGGCCTGGTCGATGTAAAAGTGTGCGCCGTAACCGATGTGTGGTCTGGACTAAAATTCGTCCGGCGCCTCAAAGATCGCTGATCGAGAAGGAAAGAAAAGGATATGGTTCGCGTAGGCCTTATCGGATTCGGTTTGGCAGGGCAAGCCTTTCATGCGCCCGTGATTCGCGGCGTTCCCGGCATGGAATTGGCATGCATCCTCGAGCGCCACACCGACAATGCGAAAGCACGCTATCCGGAAGTGCGCGTGGCGCGCTCGCTCGACGAAATGTTTTCTGATAAGTCAATTCAGCTTTGCGTCGTCGCCACACCCAACGACTCACACTTTTCTTACACCAAGGCCTGTCTCGAAGCGGGACGCGATGTCGTCGTCGACAAGCCGCTGACGCCAACCCTCGCGGAAGCCGAGCAACTCGTCCACCTCGCCGAAGAACGCGGCCGCCTCATCACCGTCTATCAGGATCGCCGCTGGGATGGCGCATTCCTCACGGTCAAAAAACTTGTGAACTCCGGAGCCCTGGGCCAGGTCGCCGAATACGAAGCCCGCTTCGACCGCTTTCGCCTTGACGCCAAGCCGGGCGCATGGCGCGAGGTGAAAGATTTTCCCGCCGCCGGCGTTCTCTGGGATCTTGGGCCCCATCTCATCGATGGCGCTCTGGTTTTATTCGGCGAGCCGCAAACCGTTTACGGCGCCGCGCTCCACCAGCGAAATGTGTCCTCCATCGATGATGCTTTCGACGTGATCATGCAATATCCGAGTCTGCGGGTTACATTGCGGGCCCGCATTATCGCTTACGCGCCCGGGCCTCACTTGCTTCTTCACGGCACCGAAGGGTCGTTCATCAAATTTCACATGGATCCGCAGGAAGAGATCTTGCGCGGTCCAAACTGTCCTGATGGCCTCGATTGGGGAGAGGATTGGGGCCTTGAACCGGCAGATCGCTGGGGAACGCTAACGCGCGTCAACGAAAAGCCTCGCCAGATTGAAACCGAGCGCGGCGACTATCGCGGGTTCTACGCCAACGTCCGCGACGCTATCGAGAAGAAAGCTCCGCTCGACGTTCCGCCTGAACAATTCCTGCGCACGCAGCGGGCGATTCTCCTGGCCCACAAAAGCAGCCGTGAAAAGCGCGTCGTTAACTGGAACGAACCGGTGGAGTAAAGAGAATTTCTTCACCTTGCAAAGCTTGGGCGCCCCACCTCGGACGGTATCGGCAGAAGTGGGGAGTCCTTACCAGACATCGCACCGTTTCCCTTCCGGCCGCACCATTGCCGCATCGGCTTTGCAACTCCACGCAGCCTGAAATTGCGGCAGATTCGATAACGGTCCGATCACGCGGTACTTCGAAATCGGGTGGGGATCGCCCTGCACCATTAACCGTGCCGCCTCGGGACGGATCTCATCTCCGCGGAACTGTCCCCAGGCGATGAAGAACTGCTGCTCCGGAGTGAATCCGTCCAGGTCTGTGCGCGGCTTGCCCGTAAGCGATTTTTCAAAAGCAAGATAGGCGATCTTCGCTCCACCTAAATCGCCGATGCTCTCTCCCAGCACGAGCTTCCCGTTGTGATGAATGTCCTTCTCGATGTAGTAATGATCGAACTGGTCCGCCACGCACGCCGCCCGAGCCTGGAAATCCTTCAGATCGTTCTCCGTCCACCAGTTTCGCAGCCGACCAAGGAAATCAAACTGTGCCCCCTCGTCGTCGAATCCGTGTGAGATTTCGTGGCCGATCACAACGCCAATGGCTCCGTAATTGACCGCATCTACGGCGTTCATATCGAAGGCCGGCGGTTGCAGAATCCCCGCCGGAAATACGATTTCATTCATCAGCGGGTTGTAGTAGGCGTCGGATGTCGGTGGAGTCATGCCCCAGCGTCCCCGATCCACCGGCTTGCCAATTGTCTCGCGGTCATCCTTCTCGACGAATTTCCGGCCAGCGATCATGTCATCGAAGAATGCATCGCGGCGAATCTCGACGTGACTGTAATCTTTCCATTTGTCCGGATACCCGATCTTGGGATTAAACGTCGCGATCTTCGCCATCGCTTTCTCTTTCGTGTCGTCACTCATCCATGGACGGCTGAGGATGTCATCGCGCATGGCGGCCAGCAGATTGCGCACCATATCCTGCATGCGGGCTTTGGCCTCGGGCGGAAAATATTTCTCGACATATTTCTTCCCCAGCGCTTCGCCGAGCAGTTGATCCGTCGACTCCACACAGCGCTTCCAGCGCGGTTTTATCTCCGTAAGCCCCGCCAGATATTTGCCGTTGAAGGCGAAATCCTCTTCCACGAACGGCTGCGAAAGGGAATCAGCCACCGAATTCAGCAATTGCCACTTCAAGTAAATCTTCCAGTCGGCCAGCGGCGTCTGCTGCATCTGCCGGTCAACTTCCTGCATGAATTTCGGCTGGTCGACGTTGATGTCGACGTCAGTGGGCAATTGTTTGTGCCGGAAATATGCTACCCAGTCGACATGTGGCGCCATCGCCTGCAACTGCGCGAAAGTGGTGTTGTGATCCAGGGCCGCCGGATCGCGCAAAGCAACGTTCTCGAGCGTTGCCTCTGCCAATTTCGTTTCTATCGCCATGACGGTCTGAGCGGCCGCCGCGGCCTTTTTCTCGTCCCATCCCGCAAGTTTGAACATTGCCGCCACGTGGACGACGTACTTCTCGCGCGCATCTTTGAATCGCGGCTCGGTCTTCAGATAGTAGTCGCGATCGGGAAGCCCCAATCCGCTGGCCCCGAAATCCGCCAGTACCCATGTCGGCTTGTGCGGATCCTGCTGGCTGCTCAGCACGAACGGAGCGTTCACGACGATGTCGTGCATCTCGGCCATCACTTCTTGCAGGGCCGCCATATCGCGAGCCGCGTCGATTTTTGCAATCCACGGCTGGATCGGCTCCATCCCGCGAGCGTTGACTTTCGCTTCGTCCATGCATGCGCCGTAGTAGTCGCCGATGATCTGCTCCGTGCTTCCTTTCGGTGCATTCGCGTTTGCCGCAGCCGACTCCAGAATCTCGCGCAGCTTGTCCTTCGACGTCTCGCCTGCCTGCCAGCGCTTGCTCCAGCGCGTCATCGACGCCGGAATCGGGTTGTTCGCCCTCCACGTCCCATTGGCGAATTCGTAGAAGTCATCGCAAGGCTGAACCTTGCGGTCGAGATCGCTGAGATCAATTCCGTGCAGGGAAGAGTTTTGTGTGAATGCAAAGGGAGTAAGAATCAGCAGGGCGAGGAACAGGGACAAACCGCGCGATGTGGACATCAGGTCTCCAGGAAAAGGTGCAGTCTTGCGGACAGCCATTGTAGATCAAGGAGGAAAGAAGTGCCGCCCAGGATTAGACGGACAAGGAAATGCGAGGGAAGCAAAAGCAGAAAGGAATCAATCGGGACCGGAAGCGAGGACTGCTCACTGATAAGTTAATTACCCGCCGGCCTTCAATTCGGTCAGCACCTGCTTGGCGATCTCTTTCAGTGTCTCGAATACGCCGACGCCCTGGAAAGCCACGGCTTCCACGATGGGCTCGTTTTTCTTTCGCAATTCGGTCGCCAGCATGTCGACTGGCAAAATGTTCGGCAGATCGCGCTTGTTGAGCTGCAACACGTAAGGAATCTTGTTGAAGTCGTAGCCGTGCTCTTTCAGGTTCGACATCAGATTGTCGAGCGCTTCGACGTTTGCATCCATCCGCTGTTCCTGTGAATCGGCGACGAACACGATTCCATCTACGCCGCGCAGAATCAGCTTGCGGCTGGCGTCATAGAACACCTGTCCAGGAACGGTGTAGAGATGGATGCGCGTCTTGAAGCCGCGTACCGAGCCCAGGTCCAACGGCAGGAAGTCGAAGAACAGCGTACGTTCGGTTTCCGTCGCCAGGGAGATCATCTTCCCCTTCTGCTGGTCCGCCGTTTTCTGATAAATCACCTGCAGATTCGTGGTCTTGCCGCCGAGTCCGGCGCCGTAATACACGATCTTGCAATTGATCTCGCGGGCTGCGAAGTTGATGAAACTCAAGGCTTTCCTCGAAGGCTGGCAGCACTTCCTAGGCTACCGCGCACCCTAACATCCCTTTTTGGAGGTTCGGGGACTTTATATCATACGGAAGGTACTGGGCGCAGGTTACTCAGGTGACCCCACCCGCAACAGCGCGGCCATCATTGCGGGCTGGGCTGACCGGCGTTCTGACGGACCGACGGAATGAAGTAATACCCATCCTTGGCATAGATCTTCAAGCCCCGCTTGTCGATCAGGATCTCAATGCTGCGGTAGGGGGACGCGCCTGGGATCGGCTTCGGGCTATAACCCAAGGTGTACTGATTTCGGGCTTCGGAGGTGATTTCGGTGTACGCGTCTTCGATCGTGTTGCGCGTCAATTCCGTGAAAATTCCCCCACCGCCGGTCGCCGAAGAATACTTCGGCAAGATGTCATCGTATCCTTGCCGGAATACGTGGTGGAGTTTTTCGGCCTGCTTGTATCCCGGCAATGCGCCCATGTCGAGTACGACCGCCTTCAGTTGGATGCCATGCGTCTGCAGCACTCTTAACACTTCCTTGTAGCTGGCCTGGCTGCCGCGCTCGCGCCCGTCGCTGATGACCAGAATCACCTTTCGCCGCTCTCGGGGGCGTTTGCTGAGATCCAGCGCTGCGCGCAGAATGGCGTCGTTTAATACGAACGCTTCCTTCGGCGGAGTGTTCACCGGCGCGATGATCGGTCCTCCGACCGGGGCTCCATTTACCGTTGGTCCCATCGCCAGCGGCCCACTGAGCACCGGCGGCCCATTGTAATGTCCGCGAACCGTCTTCATCTGGTCGAGTGAGGCGTTCAATCGCTCAGGATTGTTCGTAAAATCCGTAACCTGGCTCACCGTGCTGCTGTAGGTGTAGAGCGCGAACTCGTCGTAGGGGCTAAACGCGCCTACCAGAGATCCGTAGGTCTGATTGACCTTCTGCAGCGCAACGTCTGCCATCCCTAAGTCGAGCACCACCGCCACGGAAAGCAAGAAAGGATCGCTCGTGAAGTAAGTCAGCTTTTGCGGCTTCCCGTTCTCCAGCACGGTAAAATCTTTCGGCAGCAATCCATCGACGCGCCGACCGTCGCTACTCTTCACCATGACGGGAAGCTGCACCAAATTCGCCGTAATGGGAATCACATAGAGTCCCTGCGTCGGGTCCAATTGATTGTGCGGTAAGCGTCCTTCCGGCACGTTTTGTGGCGCGGGAGTGTTCGGAGGAAGCGTTTCTATCGGAGGCATCTGCGGCGTAGCTGGCCGCTCCTCTTCCCGCCCAGCCGTGCGCGAGGACGAAGCCCCCGGCTCCAGACCCTGCGTCTCGCCCGGCGTCTGAGGATTCTGACCAGTGGCAGGCTGACCCGAAGGTTGCGCTTGCGGAAGTGGTTTCGGAGCAGGCGGCTGCACCGTCGAAGGTGCGTCCGGAATGTCGTCCGCCTGTTGGGAATTGGCCGGAGCCTGCTGATTCTGGTTGCCGGCTGTCTGCGCGGCCACCGGCAGCGCCAGAGACAGCGCAAGCCCAGCAACCGCCCAAATCCATGCCGTCCCGCGTCGTGCCTCAGTTCCGCTCACGGTTCTCATCGAGTTCCTCGATCCCAAAATAAACACACTTCCCCTGCCTATGGGATGCTAATTCAAAGCCGTTTGGTGCATCTAAAGCTACAGGATTAGACTAGCAAAGAATCGCCTGAGAGTCCCGGATGCTCAAACGTCTCATTTCGCCCAGGGCCGTTCTGCCCTTGATTGTTCTCTCCATCATTGCGGGCGCTGTCTTGTCCCTTTCCCGAATCTCGTTCGCGCAGCAATCGGCTTCCCAGCAGCCGTCCGGCCAGAAGCCCGATGCCTCGCAAGAGCCTACCGAGACGCTGAAAGTCAACGTGAACGTGGTGCAGCTTTTTTTCAATGTCAAAGACAAGCACGGAGCCTTGATCCCGAACTTGACGAAAGACGACTTCACCATCGCCGAGGATGGCAAGCCTCAGACGATCAAGTACTTTACCGCGGAATCCAACCTGCCGCTCACGCTTGGCATGATGATCGATTCCAGCGGCAGCCAGCGGAACGTTATCGACATGGAAAAAGAGGTCGGCGGCGCCTTCCTACGACAGATCCTCACCGACAAGGACGAAGCCTTCGTCATCAGCTTCGATATCACCGTAGATCTCCTGCAGGACTTTACGCGCGACAACCACCGTCTGCAGGCCGCGCTCAACAAAGCTAAAGTCAACGTAGACTACACCAGTGGAGGCATCCCGGGGATGGGCGGCGGCCCCGTTCCCCAGGGAGGCAATTCTCCAGGAACTCTTCTCTACGACGCGGTGTACCTTTCGGCCCACGATATGCTTTCGAAGGAGGTCGGCCGCAAGGCCATGATCCTGCTCACCGACGGTCAGGACGAAGGTAGCCGTCTCAAGATTCAAGACGCCATCGAAGCCGCTCAAAAGGCCGATGCCATCGTTTACGTTCTGCTGTGCGCTGACCGCGGATTCTACGGCGGGTTCGGCTACTCCGGTGAATCCGAAATGCGCAAGCTCACCGAGCAGACCGGAGGACGCGTTATCAACGTAGGCAATAAGTTCGACAAGCTGCGCGATGCCTTCGACCAGATCGCCGCCGAACTCCGCAGCCAGTACAACATCGGTTACACGCCGACGAACTCCAAGCAGGATGGCACCTATCGCAAGCTGGAGATCAAGAACAAGCAGAACTATAAGATCCAGGCCCGCTCCGGCTACTACGCCGGCAAAAGCCAAGACTGACATGCAGGTCCTCCTGCTTTTTACCTTTTGACTTTATCCACCCTCCTGATACAAACTCGCACTCCGGAGGGTTCGCATGCCACGCTTCTCCCGCCGTTCTTTTCTCCACGTGTCCGCCGCTGCTTCCGCAGCCGCCGCCTTCCAGTTCATGACCGAGCCCATGCTGGCCGCCGCAGCCCGCCGCCACGAGCCTCACCCACCCGGATCCGTTGCCATCGATTCCAACGAGAATCCCCTTGGGCCTTCGCAGGGCGCGCGCGCGGCAATGGCCGCCATCCTGGGCCAGGGCGGCCGTTACTCCGACAATCTGACTGACGAACTCGTCAACACTTTCGCGCAAATGGAAGGCTTCGATCCCGCCTATGTGTCGGCAACGGTTGGTTCCACTCCTCCGCTGGCGCTGAGCGTGATGGCATTCACCTCTTCAGAGCATCCGTACGTGACCGCCGATCCCGGATTCGAGCTCGGCATGAACGTCGCGGACCATAACGGTGCTCGCGTGGTGAAAGTGCCGCTCACCGCATCCCACGCCCACGACGTGAAAGCCATGTTGGCCGCCGCTCCTGATGCCGGCCTCTTCTATATCTGCAACCCCAACAATCCCACCGGCACCATGACGCCGCGGGCTGACATTGACTATCTGATCGCGAACAAGCCCAAGGATTCTGTGGTCCTGATCGACGAGGCCTATATTCACTTCACAGAAACTCCGTCCGCGCTCGATCTCGCCAAATCGCGCAATGACGTCATCGTGCTGCGCACTTTCTCGAAGGTCTACGGCATGGCCGGAATTCGCTGCGGTCTGCTCATCGCGCATCCCGACACCAAGCAGAAAGTTCTGAATCGCGGCGGATTCAACTTCATGCCGATTACCGCGGTCGTCGCCGCCACGACCAGCCTCAAAGATCCGCAACTCGTTCCCGAACGCCGCCGCATCAACGCCACCATCCGCCAGCAGACGTTCCAGTGGCTCGATCGCAACGGATTTACTTACATTCCTTCGGAATCGAACTGCTTCATGGTCGACGTGAAACGCCCCGGCCAGGAGATTCACGACGCCATGGCGAAAGAAAATGTTTTCGTCGGACGCATCTGGCCCATCATGCCGAGCTGGGTCCGCGTCACCGTCGGCACACAGGATG
>Ga0209579_10002976_pt1 | contig 12589 bp, 11 predicted proteins | sample Coa_R1_2_FD_187152 | JGI IMG/M metagenome (GOLD analysis project Ga0209579, IMG submission 187152) | Surface soil microbial communities from Centralia Pennsylvania, which are recovering from an underground coalmine fire - Coalmine... | ecosystem: Environmental > Terrestrial > Soil >... | reverse complement strand
AGCCCAACACTCACAAACAGGGCCCTTCTCAAAGAAATGTTCATTGAACTCCTCCGCGGAATGAAAAACGGTGTGCAAAACATACCCCCACCAGAAGCCTGATGCAAAGGCGTTGTCGCACCGCCGGTGTCGCGTGATGGACCTACCAGCAAGAGCTGCGCAAGAAATCGCTTTTCTTCCGGATAATTCCTGCTACGCTTCATTCATAGCGGCCTTACCGGCCGCGATACGGATGGAAGATTCCTCCCCATCCGCCCGGCGATTGCCGCAGCACTCGACGGGTCCGCGCGCCAGCGTTCGCACGATGAGGCCAACCTCCGTGCGCTCCACGTTACGGATTTCGCTCGCAATAGATCGCGAGCGCGCCCGCTACGGCGGGCAGGAGGAAAAGATGAAGCACTTCACGCGGGCCTTGGCCCTGACGGTGTCGTTTGCTCTCGGCGCGTCGTATTCTCTGGCGGAACCCCATCAGCTGATCCAAGGCACACAAATCCATCTGAAGCTTCTCAACGATATTGGAACCAGCGCTTCGCGCAATGGCGATCCCTTCATCGCCGTGACCACCGAGCAGGTGATGGTCGGCGATCAGGTGCTGCTGCCGGCGGGAACGCGGATTCGCGGTATTGTCACCAGCATCAGCCGGGCGCGGCGGTTTTCGCTGTTTCGCGGCGAAGCCTATTTGAACCTGGCATTTCGTTCGATTGAAGTCGATAGCCGGCTGATCCCCGTGCAGATGAGCGTCCTGATGGTGCAGAAGCCCACCGGCGATGGTGAGGTTCGCGAGCGCAAGGACATTGACGTGACCGAAGGTCAGGTGCTGCAGGAGAAGCATGACATCAAGGGCGATATCATTGCGGGGACGGTCGGAATGGGCGGCGGGACGCTGATCGGCAAGCTGGCGGCGCACGCGGCGGCGGGATTCGGCATTGGGCTGGCGGGCAGCGCCATCTATGTCGCGGCGCGCAAGGGCAGGGAAGTGTATTTGCCTTCGGATACGCCTATGGTAGTGCGCATGGACAATACGGTAACCGTGCCAAGCTCTTTAGCGTCCAGTGCGAGTGCTTCGGGCGGACAGTAAGAGAGGGCCGCGCTCACAGGGCCTGCGTATTGTTTACATTGAGATCCTTCGGCGAGCCTTGTGGCTGGCCCCAGGATGAAACCGGTTCGCTACTTCACCGGGAAGTTATGATTAGCTTTTACTTCTTCGATCTGCTTAGTGTGGCGTTCGCTGTGCGCGGCGATAAGTAGCACCCACTCATACGCGTCCCACTTGCCGCCCGCTGGGCCGTCAATGGCGTGAGCGCGCAGCGCGGGAGTGCTCTTGACAAACTCTTCGGTGGTGGCGCGGGTTTCCACAAAATGCTTGATGGAGCCTTCGGGCGAGCCGTAGCGGTTGGTCGGGCGGATCGGCTCGGGCGCCTGCACCTTGTTGGTGCGGTCGGGAACGTTGGCCATAATCCCTGCGTCAATTTTGGCGATATCGCGATCGGGCGCGGCGGGCGCGGCCATCACTTTGTCGGTGATTAGACTGCGGATGTAATCTTCTGCCGCGGCGATATGCTCCATGCATTCGGCCACCGACCACTTGTCGGGAGCGGGCTTGAAATTCCACTGCGCCTCGCTCAGGCCTTTCACCGAGGCCAGCACACCCTTCTTGCTGGTTTCGAGATACGCCAGCGCTTTTTCCTTGTCGGCAGGCGTGGTGTCCTGTGCGCGGACGCTTCCCGCCACGGTAAGAGTTACCGCTGCAGCTACCACTGTCCCCAGCCATTTCTGTCGGTTCATGATTTCCTCTCCTGAGTTAGCGACTTCCTGTTGCGGCAGCGGCGGCGCGCCGCGCGATTTCCTGGGCCGTCAAATCTTCCTGGTGAGTTGCAAGATACCAGTGATTTCCCCAGCTATCGAGCACAGAGCCGGAGCGATCACCGTATATCTGGTCGGCCATGGGTTGCAGTTGCGTGCAACCCGCGGCCAGGGCCTGTGCGAAGACTCGGTCGCAGTCTTCCACATAATAATGATGCGCGACGGCGCGAGGTCCCCAAGGCTCCTGCCCTTCGCTCAGTTCCACCACCGTATCGCCGATGCGCACCTTGGCGTGAACGATGACACCGTTCGCGCCAGCTTCATTCTGAACTACCGTCGCTCCGAACGCGCTTTGCAAAAAGTCCAGAAAGCGCGCCGCCTCCTTCACGCTGAAATACGAATTGAGATCCTGGAGAATTTCAGGCTTGTAGTTTTTTCCGGCAACATGCGTCGCGATAAACCAGAAATTGCCAGCCGGGTCACGCACTCCGGCTTCGCGGTCGCCGTAGTCGCGGTTGGCGGGTTCGTGGAGCGAGGTGCCGCCGGCTTGCAGGGCGCGGGCGTAAACCTCGTCGGCGTTCTTGACATAGTAGTGCAGGCCCGCCGGCATGGCTTTGTATCTTTCGTTGGCGTCAGCGAACTCGATGATCGAACTGCCCAGCCGTGCTTCGGCGTGATGAATCGCGCCGTTTTCGCCGCGCGCTGCAAATTTCTCGGTCGCGCCAAACGCCTTCTGCATGAACTCGAAAAAGTTCGCCGCTCCTTCCACGACCAAATACTGCGTCAGGCTGCGAAACCCTTCCGGTATCGTGCTTTTTGCTTTGCTCATCCGGCACCTCCTGCTTTCAGGCACATTGTCCGGTGACGAATGGGCCGCCGTATTGTAAAAATTTGACGTCTCTGTAGCGCAGACAATCCGGTCTGCTGCATCGCCCAAATCTTGTCCAATTAGCAACGCGACCGTCACACCATCGGCAGGTGATTATGGTGCCGCGGAAAATCCTTGTAGTCGGCCAGGTATTTCGAGGGATTGATCCCGGAAAATGCGCGAAAGTCGTGGATGAAGTGCGCCTGATCGAAGTATCCGCCGTCCAGGGCGATCTCGCTCCAGTGAATGGGTCGCCCTTGTGTGATGCGGCGCAGCGCTTTCTGGAAACGCCGCACGCGGCAGAACAGCTTCGGCGTCATCCCCACGTGCTGCTTAAATAATTCGATGAAGCGCCGCGAGCTGAAACCGGTCTTACCGGCCACGTCGGCAATCTTGCTGGTCGCGGGCTGAGCCAGAAAATTCTGCACCGCATATTCCACTACAGGCTGCGCGTCAAACACGCCGGCCGCGCGTTCCAGCAGCATTAGTTCGACCACATGCAATTTTGCTTCGGGTGTTTTCGCCGCGAGGGTGCGCTCGCGCGTCTCACGACCGAGCCGGCCCCACAAATCCTCGAGGTTCAGGTGCAGGTTGTGGAGTTCGTCGCTGGGCAGCTTGAGGAAGGGAACTGCTCCGCCGGCGCGAAAGGAAACGCCGACCACACAGGTCTGCTCATCGGTATCAATGGTAAAACACTTGGAGTGCGGCCCTGCGATCCCGCATCCGCCGAGTCGGGTGACTTTGTGGATGTCATCCGGGTCATAGATGCGTGTCTCGTCCTCGGCAAGATTAATGACCAGACTGACGCAGCCGTCCGGCATCAGGCGTTCTTTGGCATGTGGCTTCGGGGCATCCTGGTAATACCAAAGCAGTTCTACAAAGCGCGAGAGTGGGGGCGCCGGCTTGAGCAGCAGGTTCGGCATAAGCCGCATTCTACCTTGCTGGTTTTCCGGCGCGTAGTGGCATTTCGTCCGCGCCACCTCACTAGAAATTTCCTCAATCCGCTCCATCAGTTCTTTCGATTGACGCCTTTCCGGCCCCCGCGATACTCTTTTTCCGCATGCTGCAATATTGTCCGCTCAAACACACACCTCAAGCGGTTACGCCAAAATCTTCCGAGGAGATTCATGTCCACTGAATTGCGCAATTTTCTCTCGCTTTCCTACGATGAGCTGGAAGAACTGAACCTCAAAGCCAAAGAACAGCGTAAGAACCGCGTCGCCGCCCACAAAGTCCAGGAAGAGCGCATCAAATATCTCACCGACGAAAAGCGCATCAAGGCCGTCACCGTCCTCTTCAGCGACCTCGAAGGCCGCCTGCACATGCTGGACTACGACAAAAAGTTTTTGATCAAGAGCTGGGACAATCTGACCTTCGACGGATCGTCGATTCGCGGGTTTACGGCGCAGCGGGAAAGTGATTTGCGGCTGGGGATGGACTGGAGCGCTTTTTACTGGGCGCCCGCGGATTACTTCGGGCCGGGCAAGGTGCTGGTATTTGGCGAGGTGATCGACAAAGACGGTTCGCCGTATTCGGCGGACATCCGCGGTGCGCTGAAGGGCTATGCCCAGGATCTGCACAAAAAAGAGGGATATACACTCAATGCCGCCAATGAAATTGAAGGCTTTCTCTTCAAGGGCGTGGATGCGGAGCGGCACTTCCACGAGACCGGCAAATTTGAGTACGTGAATACCGGCGGGTATTACCACTCGCTGCCAGGGGATTTGCTGCGCACCTTCATTGACACCACCGCGGAAGTGCAGCGCTCGATGGGCTTCCAGAACGAAAAAGACCATCCGGAAGTGGCGCCTTCGCAATTTGAAATTAACTATGGCTACGGCGAGGTAGTGGCGGCGGCGGACCAGATCCAGTTGTACAAGCTGATCTGCCGGCAGGTGGCCACGCACATGGGGTTGAGCGCGTCGTTCCTTCCCAAACCCGTGGTGGGAGTGAACGGCAGCGGCATGCACACCAACGTTTCGGTCAGCAAAGATGGCAAGAATCTTTTCTGGGATCCCAAGGGGGAAGAAAAACTCAGTAAGCTGGGCTGGTCATTCGTGGACCGTATTCTCACCCACGGCAATGACATTTGCCTGCTGCTGAACGCCAGCGTGAACGCCTATCGCCGTCTGGATCCTCATTTTGAGGCGCCCAACCAGTTGAAAGCGTCTCCGGTGGATCGCGGCTCGATGATCCGCATCCCAATCGGCAATGAAAAGAGCATGCGCGTGGAAGTGCGCTCGGTAGCGCCCGATGCTAACCCGTACCTGGTGATGTATTCGATTTTCAAGAGCGGGCTCGACGGCGAAACCTCCAAGATCAAGAATCTGCGCCAGGCCGAGAGGTACCTGCCGGACAACATTTATACCGCTATCGAAAATTTTGACAAGGCCGACTGGACGACCAAACTGCTGGGGGCCGATGTGAAGGGCCGCTACTCGGACCTGAAGCGCGCCTCGGCCGACCGCTGCCCGCGACTCTTGGGTACCTTCGTCAAAGCGCAGGAAGTTCAGTATCACCACGAGGTGTACAACCAGTTCCTGTGGAATATGTTCTAGCCGTCCGGGCAACGCCTTTCGTCGTGCGGCTTGCTTCGCTCGATTGCCGAAGCTAGCCGTTTTCGACGCGCGCCTTTATATCCGCATACGCCGCATCGATGAGCGTAAGCAGCGCCGCGGCGTTGGTGGGCGTTCGTGGCCGCAGCTTCACGTGGCGCATGAACTTGCCGGCGCCTTCGAGCAAGTGGGCAGAGTCCGGCAGCGCCGCGCCGTGAAAAAAACCGACGTTCACATGTGCAGTGAAGACATTGACGTAGCCGAACGGCGCGTCTCCCAGACAGGCCACCGGACAGCCATCGTGCAGTAGCTCGCGCACCTCATCCCCGCATTTGCGCATCACCGCAAACCACTGACGCGCCATGGCTCCCAATTCGCCCGGATACTGTTTCATCCACGCTTCGATGGCGGGATCTCGCTCGACCGAACCGTTAAATCGCAGCAAATGTGTGCGCATCGTCGCTCCACGTTCTACCGCCTCTGCCGACCCGCAAAGCTCCACCGGCCTTATCGTATTACATCCCGCTTGTATTCGAGTGCGAAGCCGGCTGAGCTTTGCGTTGCGAGCCAAATCGTGGTCCATTAACGCGCCAACCATCCGTTGCCGCCCGACTCGCGCGGCGCCAAAAAATCGACTTGCATGGCTGGCGCCTCGGCCGGTGCAGCAAGTAAATCGCTGAGATAGGGTGTGAACCGCTGCGTCTTAGATGAGACGCTGTATGCCCTTTCCGCGGTGTTCTTTCTTATGATTTGCGACGCAACCAAACGAGCCCTCGCCCGGTAATCTTGCGTATTTCGGATCGCTCCAGCCCGGAAAGTGGTTTCCATCGGCATGAAAACCTGCTTCAGGTTCGATTCGACGCTCTTTTCGTGTGGTCTGGTTTTAACGTTGGCATTTTCTGGCGCGGTCGCCGCTCAGTCTCCTGTCGTGGCGCTGCCGTTATTCGCTTCCCCGCGGCCGCCCACTCTCTTTCCGCACGGGGAATGCCTGCTGCTGACCACCACCATGTGCAAAGGGCTGCCCCCGGACGAGGACTTGGTGGAGATTAGTCCGGCTGACAGCAGCTCCGCGCAAGACTCCGATGCTCATGGCCCGCTGCGCCGTGGTGCGACGCGCATTCTGCAGGATCAAGAGCAAATCTGGACGGCGCCGTTCCATAAATCGAATCTGAAGTGGGACGCCGCGGTGCTGCTCGGCACCGGCGCCCTCATTGCCACGGACCGCCAGACCGTCCCCGGTACTTCGCAACAGGCCATAAATTTAAGTGGAAACATTTCCGATGGCACGATTTATGGAATCGGCACCACCGCCGGCGTCATCTGGATCGCGGGTCTCATGAACGACAATCCGCATCAGAAAGAAACTGGTCTGCTGACCCTCGAGGCCTTGACCGACGCCATGCCGGTTTACACCCTTCTGCAAGTCATTGCAGGCCGCGAACGCCCGGGGGAAGGCACTGGCAACGGCCGCTTCTGGCAACATCATTCGATCGATGGCTCTTTCCCGGGCGGCCACGCCATGTTTTCCTGGACCATGGCCACCGTCATCGCTCATGAATATCCTCGCTGGTGGGTAAAAGCGCTTCTTTACGGGGCGGCCGCCACTGTATCCGTGACGCGCTTCACGGCGCACGACCACTTTGCCTCCGACAGTTTTGTCGGGACGGCCCTCGGCTATTTCATCGGCCGCCACATTTTCCACGCCCGTTGTAATCCGGATTTCAGCGAAGCCTGCCGTTAAGCTGCCTCTGACTGCAGCGTTGCTTGCTCACCCGGCTTTGGGTGAAGTCCGCATGCTGGCCACCACGCGTGCCACCAGGTTAAAAATGAGCGGCCGAAGCAGGTAGAGGAGAACCATGAAAAACATCACCTCCAACCCTTCGGAAAACGCCCACATGCCACCCGAAGCGTTCTGCACATCAATAACCTGCGCGACCGACATGCCCGTTCTGAAAGCCTCCACCCGGATCATCAGAGCGCGCTTGAGGACCATGGCTTCCCAAGCCAGTTCGCCGAGGATCAGGAAGACGCCGACTTCGTAGCCCACTCGCACCAACCAGTGCATCTTGCGCACGAAGCGGGAATACCGGTCGGCCTCCAATGCTTCGCCGCCGTTTGCTAATGTTCGGTCGTTCAGCATGGCCAGCACGGCCAGTCCCAACGGCCCCAGCACCGCCAGCACCAGCCACCAAACACTTTGCTTCTTCGCGCGGACGACCTGTAGGCATACCAGCACCCACAGCACCAGCACCACCGCGGCGGTAGCCCAGATCATGGAGAGCTTCAACAGGTTCAGCAGGTGCCAGTTACGCGCGTAGTTGGGATGCCCCGCGGCGATTTCAGGATTGATCAGACTGAACAGCGCTCCTCCCACCATCAAGACCACGGGGATCAGCAGGAGCAGCACCAGCGCAACCACCCATTCCTTCTTGATCATTTTCAATTTCACGGCACACCACCGGGCAAGTGTCAGTAATTTCACTCTAACATTTGGTCTGTAACGCCGTTGGACTGGGCTCCATCAGTGGTGCTGAACCAGGAACGAGCCAACTTGCCGAGAGCCGCCTTCGGGCTTTCCACGTTGCGACGCGCGCTACCAGCCCATTTGCCGCATCCGCTCCAGGATCAGTCCGCTGTAGCGGTTCATGTGATCCGGCCGGCGCTTCAGGGGCAGCGGCAGAATTGCGGCCAGCTGCGCCGCTTGTTCCCGCTCAATGCTCCGCGCCGGTGTTCGATAGTAGTAACGGCACGCCGCCTCAGCGCCATAAACTCCCGGGCCCCATTCGACCACGTTGAGGTAAAGCTCCAGAATGCGCCGCTTGCCCAGCACCAGTTCCGCCACCGGCACCAGTGTGAACTCCGCCCCCTTGCGCAGAATGGAACGCCCGGTTCCGAAGAACAGGTTTTTTACCAGTTGCTGCGTGAGCGTGGACCCTCCGCGAATCCGCCCCCCTTGCAAGTCATCTTCCGCGGCGATTTCCATCGCATGCCAGTCGAATCCATGATGTTGATAGAAGCGCGCGTCTTCCGCCGCGATCACCGCATGTTGGAAATCCGGCGAGATTTCGCTCAGCCTGACGAATTCGTACCGTTTGTGATACGGCCGCTGGTGTATCCAGGATTCCAGCCGGCGCTCCATTTGCACCGCCGTGGTCGGTGGGTTGATCCACCGGGCCGCCACCAGCATCAATGCCGCCAGCGCCCACAGAAGGACGACGACGGCCAGAAACCAGCGAACGTACGCTCGCAGGGAACCCTTCCAGGGCGAGGGCTTGGCCGGTGTGCCTGGAGTTTCGGGCGGTGTGGCTGGAGTTTCGGTCACACTTCAGAATAATCGTTCGCGCGGGATGGAAGTAGCGCAAACCGAACAGGCACTACGCCGGATTTCTTCGGGCAAATTCGCAATCCACTACTGCGACCTGGCATACTCGGCTTTCGCTGCCTTCAAGAGGGGCAGGCCGGGGTCAGCGTCTCTCCATATTGCCAGGAAATCCTGATAGGCTCTGACCGCTTTCGCTTTGTCATTCTGCTGTGAATAAGCCCGCGCTAAACCCAAGCGCGCCAGCACGCCCAAAGGTGAATTCAATACAATGCCGCTATGCTCCAAAAACTTCTCAAACTCGGCGGCCGCTTCCTTCCCTTCATGATTCCCCAGGTATGCCTGCCCTCGAATGTACACGGGGTATAGGTTATCGCCTACTATGCTCAGGTCGCCAAGCTCATAGGAAACGTCCCGCAAAACCAGAAGGGCTTTTGCCGGATTCTTCCGGTACAGCTCAATTGAAGCGCGGATCGTGGGCAGCCAATATCTCTGTATGCGGGTGTTGGAAGGAAATCGTCGGTCCAATTCATTCGCGAGCGCTTGGGCGCGCACTGTGTCTCCTGAACGCGCGAATGCCAAAGCGCCAAGCAGCATTGCATTGCGTCCCGAAGAGATCGTGAGTGCCGCGCTGGCCATTTCTGTTGCTCTCCGTGGATCTCCGAACTCCGCCTCAAGCAGCGCTTCGGCAATCTTTCCTTGCGCCGCTAGTTCATTAAACTGTGCTCGGCGCGCAATCTCTACTCCCTTGTTGGACAATTCCAGAGAATTTCTCAAACGACCCGCGTAAGCTTCCGTTCGCGCTTGGGCGAAGAGCGCAAGAGCGGCGCCGGAATCCGCTGTCCCTGAGAGCGGAACCAGTTGCGACTGCATCTCCTTTTCATTGTTTTCCAGAAAGGCGATTTGATAGAGCAGAAGGTGCAAGGCAGGTGCATCAACGCCACGCCCCAGTGCCTGCCGCGCCAGTTGTTCTGCGTCCTCTCGCCGGTTCAGACCAAGCAGCGCACTACACGCGTTGTTGTACGGCGTGTACCCATTGGGAGCCAACTGTATGGCTTGCTGGGCTTCCTGAAGCGCCAGCTCATATTCTCCCAGCGAGTTGTGCGCGTCGGACGAATCGACCCAGGGTCCGGCTTCCCGAGGATACGTCTGCTGCCAGACCGGATAGACGCTCAACTCCCGGTCCGTGTCGCCCAGCGTCGCGTAGTAGTAGGTTTCCAGGATATTCAGGCGCTCGCGTTCGCTTGCCTGCGCGCGATTGTCAAACGCTTTCTGAGCGTACTCCGCCGCCAACTCACTCTCACCCGCGGCGTCATAAACATCCGACAATTGCACATAGGCAACCGCGAAGTGAGGGTCCAGTTCGACCGCGCGCTTGAGAAAGGGAAGCCCGGAATCCATGGGATGTGGCACAGAAAGGCTGAGTGCTCTCAAAGCTTCGAGCGATGAAGTGGTCGCCTGCTGAAGGGGCGCGTCATATTTTTGAATCGAGGCCAGCGATTCGCCGAGTTTTTTTCGGATGTCTGAAGACGCCATGCTCAGGGCATCCAGGACGCTATCCTTGTTCTTAGCCAAGACTTCATCGCTGGCGATGGATTTCCCGTCCGCGCAATTGGAGGCTCTCAAGGTAAGTTGGTACCGTGAACCGATTTGCGCAATCGTGCCATCCAGAACAACGCCGCTGGAAGTGCGCTGACAAACCTCTCGGGCAATCTCGGGGGTGAGTCCTGCGTCAGGTTTACGGCCCATCCGTTCCAAAGTCTCCTGGACTTGCTCGTCCGCGAGGATGCTCAAGAATGGAGACTGTTCGAGTTGGACGGACAGTCCTTGTCGAAGGGCGCCATCAAAAACCGGATCGCCTGTCGCGTTTGTGAAATCCGCGACCACGATGGTGTCCTTGGGCGTAAGGGCATGAGGTTTCCTGTTGTAGATCCAGGAAACGGCAATCGCCATGACCGCCATCAGAGCGATGCCGGAAGCCGCCTGCCGGGTGAACCGGCGCCTCTTTCCCACCCCCGCTGTCCAGGTCGAATCTCCGTTTTCTCTCTTGGCCGGCGCAGCAACGGGCTGGAGTTCGATATGCTCCTGAGCTTCCCGGGCCGGCATGACCACCGGCGCTTCGGGCCTGATCTTGCCGACGAAACGGTAACCACGTTTGGGAAGCGTCTCGATGTACCGCGGATTGTCTGCGGAATCCCCCAGGCTTTCGCGAATCTTGTTCACTGCGGCGGCCAGACTGTGGTCAAAATCAACGAATGTATCCTCCGTCCATAACTCTCGGCATATCTCTTCCCGTGTGACCACGTCCCCGGCACTCTTCAACAACAAAACCAGCAGTTTAAAGGGCTGTGCCTGCAACCGGATCCGGACTCCGTTTTTGCGTACTTCGCCGGAGCGCAAATCTACTTCGAAGTTGTCAAACGCAATAGCTTGCGGCCGCGGGAAAGGCGGTGGAGCGTCTTTGGGAAAAGAGAATGGCATGCGGCGGTCCTGAAACGGCGAGCTGACTCGCTGCCACTACATCCGGCAGCATTGGCTGTTTTCGTGCCATCCAGTAGAGGACATACCAGCTGGTTTGCTCTGCAACCCGGCGCCCAACCTGCGATTTAGCTGGAAAACCCGATCATCTGCGGCTGATTTTGTCGCGTGTTAGCACCCCAGCCACGTTACCGTCAAGCATGCCAGTCTGCGGGTAGTGGGTCAATTTGAATTTTCTGGTTCGTGACACCATAGGTCAAAATTCAAATTGACCCACCACGAGTCTGCGACGAAACGTCTTGTTATCAATGGCTTGTCTGGTGACAACAAAATGAGCCCTAAGTGAGCAGCCGGGCATTGCGCCCGACCGCCGTTTCCACCAGATTGCCTGGAACTTTGCTTTGCTCCGCCCCGGGAGTGAGAAAAGCATATACATATTCGCTCGACCAAGAGGAGAAGAATCATGTATCGGACAAAAAGCATCACCTTGAAACTGCTTCGCAACCGGCCGTTCATCGGTCTTGTAGCGTTTGTGGCAGTCGGGCTGTTGTTCACGCCTGCCGGCGCCCAGGCTGGTGGTTGTGCCGTTCCTTACAAAGCTCCAGCCGCTTCCGCGATTCCTTTCGTCAGCCCTCACCCGGACGGAGAGTCGAAGGAAGCTGCCACCATCGTGGGCTTGTGGCACGTGCTCTACACCGCAACCTCCGACAATAATTTCCCCCCGGGCGGCCCTTATCCTCCCACACCCTTCCCTTTCCTCGAATCTTTCAAGACCTGGCACGCGGATGGAACGGAATTTGAAAATGCTTTTCTCCCACCCGCCGGCGGAAATATCTGCTTCGGCGTCTGGAAGGACTTGGAAAACGACGCTGTCAGACTACACCATATCGGTTTAATGTTTAGCCCCGACGGCAGCATCTCCAGCATCTTTACCGTGGACGAAACCGATACCGTCGCGTTCGACGGCAAAACCTACAAAGGTACGTTCGATTTCAAACTCTGGCCTCCCAGTTATGAAGCCGTCGGCGTAGGCTCGCCGATAGCTGAGGTCAAGGGAACAACAGCCGCCACTCGCATAAGTGTTGACTAAGCCGATTCTAAGCCTGGCAATGCCGATGAATAGCGGGAAAGGGCGCAGCAATCCTGCGCCCTTACGAAAAGGAAGTTTTACGGCCGCCACACAACCGCAGTCGCGACCGGACGAAGGACAAGAGGCCCGGGCGCTGCCTCTAAACCTGAAGAAGAGGGACGAGCTTGCCCGAGGCCAGGGCTCCCAGCGCGCGCAGCCGGGCCCGTAGTTCGGCGGGGGTCAGGCGGCCGTCGCGATAGAGCGAGCGCAGAAAATCATCGGCGCGGCGTTCTCCCTTGCTCGCATTGCATTCCATACAACACGACACCAGATTGCGGTACGAGTTGCGTCCCGAGTGCGCGCGCGGTACTACATGATCAAGGCAGTGCAGCCGCGCCCGGATTTTCCGCAGGCAATAAAAACAAAGTCCGCCTTCCCGCGCGTGAATGGCCTGGCGCAGCTTCAGCGGCCGCCAAAAATCCGTCCCCTCAAGACGA
>Ga0209579_10002972_pt1 | contig 12597 bp, 6 predicted proteins | sample Coa_R1_2_FD_187152 | JGI IMG/M metagenome (GOLD analysis project Ga0209579, IMG submission 187152) | Surface soil microbial communities from Centralia Pennsylvania, which are recovering from an underground coalmine fire - Coalmine... | ecosystem: Environmental > Terrestrial > Soil > Unclassified... | reverse complement strand
AGCCAACATGATGAACATCGGCGAAGCGTTCGCCGCGCTGGGATACAACGCCTGGGTGAGCACGTTCTGTCCCTTCTTCGATTGGAAAGTGCTGCGCAGAATCGCCGTCGGCCATCAGGAACGGCTTGAAGCGATCGCAGCAGGTTCCTGGCTGAGCCAAGGCCACGGCCTGGATCTGACGTTCCTGGCCACGGGTCCAGACTTCGAGACGCGCACCAACGGCGCGACTCACATGGGAAACGACGACATCACGATTTTCGACGGCATGGCGCACCTGAAAATCATCAATGTCTCCTGCCCGCGCCAGCTCCTGGCGGTCATGCAATGGATTATGGAAGGTAATCGCGGCCTGGTCTACGTGCGCGTCATGCGGGCTCCTTCTAAGGCTCTATACGGCGACGATTATCGATTCGAATTCGGCAAGGCGCGTGCGCTTCGCCATTCCAAAGATGAGGCCGCCGTAATCGTGACCAGCGGCCGGGCCGTCCACGAAGCGTTGTCCGCCGCCGAACTCTGCGCCAAGGGCAATACGAGCGTGGGCGTGGTCGATATGCCTTCCGTGGATGAAGACATCTTGATGAGTCTTTACGATTCCGGCAAGCTGCTGGTATTCGCGGAACAGAACAACGGATTTCTGTGGCAGAGCTTCGTCAAAACAGCCGCGCGGCGCGCCGCGGCATTCGGAAAAATGGATCGCGTGCTTGCGATCAACACCCTCGACAGCGCTCAGCGCCCTTGTTTCATTCACTCCGGAACCTACGAGCAGCTTCTGGCAGCATTTCACCTGACGCCCGCTCAGATCTCGCAGAAAATCGCAGATCAGCTCAAATCGACTGCAAATCACCGCTCCCCAAGCGGCCCACACGCCTGACACTGAACCGCGCACGCAGTAAGCGGGTCGCGCCCCTCTTAACGAATCCCCAAAAATAGATTGGGGCTGGAGTCGCCTCCAGCCCCAACTAAACTACGGATGCGATTTAGAACGTGAACCGAATCGCGAGCTGCAATTGGCGCGAGAAGTTGTCCTGCGAGTTGATTTGCCCAAACGTACCGCTCGAGATGTTGGTGGTCGGAGAGTGGAACAGGGGCGAATTGAAGGCATTGAGCGCTTCCGCACGGAACTGCGCCTTGAACCGTTCCTTAAAAACAAAGTTCTTGAAAATGGAGACATCCCAGTTCTTCTGGCCGGGACCGCGCAAGCTGCCGAGTGTACGCGGCGTATTACCGAACGTCGCGGCCGGCGCTGCCGAGAATGCCGCAGGGTTGATGTAGTCGTACAGACGGCCCTCGACGCTTCCGTTGGTGCTCGGGGACGTGCTGGTCTCATTCGGCCGCTGCACGCCATAACCATATTGCGAGTTGGCGTTGTTTTGATAGATCTGAAGCGGGAAGCCGGTTCGATACACCGAAACGGTGTTGATCACCCAGCCGCCGGCGATCAGATCGAGGGCTTTGCTGCTGTTGCCCAAAAGCTGCTTTCCTTTTCCGAAGGGGAGCTCATAGGAGAGCGATGTCGACCAAACGACCGGGGTGTCAACGTTCGAGTTACTGTATTCACCCGCGAATGTGTACGGATTCTGAGGAGCCGCCGCCGGGCTGCCATTAAGACTGCTGCCCACGCCGCCGGAGCTCTCATCCTTGTTCACCGAGTAGGTGAACGTGCTCAGAACAGTGAGACCGTAACCGTATCGCTTCGTGAACTTCAGCACCATCGAGTTGTAGTTCGCGTAGTTGTTGTCGCCGAAGATCTCGTTGACTGCCGTGTAGGCTGCATAAGGCAGCAGCAGACGGAAGGCGGGTATCGTCTTGCCGCCCAACGTACCTCCTGTGACTTGCGCGGCGATAGTCGCGGGCACGCCTGACCCCGCCGTAACATTAGCGAAGGGGTTCGCGACCGGTGCGTTCAGTGCAGCGGCCCCCTGGCTCAAGTTACTCGGGTTCAGTGCGTTGATGTTGACGGTGGGTTGACCCAAAGTGAGGTGATCAGAATGCGAACCGACGTACCCGACTTCGACGGCCATACCGCCCCGCAATTCCCGCTGCACGTCCACGGAATACTGATGCACGCGCGGCGACTTCGTTTGCGGATCCACTAGCTGGATGCTGGTGCCGACACCGACGGCTGCGCCCTGCGAGTTCCCTAACGGGGCAAGCAGGCCAGCCGGAAACGGATTGGTCATGACATCGGTCTTGCTCAAGCCAGTGATGTCGGTCGTGTTCGCGTACCCAGGGGTACCGAGTGGTCCACCCAGGTATAGCTGAGGCGCCCAGAACAGGCCGTAGCCGCCGCGGATAACGGTCTTGCTGTTCAGAGCATAGGCGACTCCGACGCGCGGGCCCCATTTCTGGCTGTTGTAATTGCCCACCGAAGTCGGCGCTCCGCCTACGCCTGCATACTCCGCGGCGCCCACCAGCTTGAGGCTGGGAACCTGCGCGGCGAGCACATTCGGAGTGGTCGTGTTGAAGCCTGTCAGCAACCCGTTATTCACTTCCTGAACTCCGCCTTCATGCTCCCAGCGGATGCCCATATTGATGGTCAGCTTACTGGTCATGCGGAAATTGTCTTGAATGAACCAGCCGTAATAGGGAATTTTGTCGGTCAGTTTTTGGGACGTGTCGGCAGTGCGGTCAAAGGGAAGCCCCAGGAGCAGGTCCGCCAAGTCGGTGCCGGAATTGCTGTTAAGCCCAGGGGTATTGGTGTTGAAGGTGTAGCACCCGGTCGGACAATTGAGACCCGAGCCCGCGGTTGCGAGCTTGCGATAGTCGAAACCACCTCTGAGACTATGCCGGCCAATGAACTTGTCCACACTGGTAGAGAAATTATGCGAGGCCTCGTCGTAATAATCCCAATCACCGGTGTCGCCCAGTGAGTAGAGGCTGGTCATAATGATCTGTGGGAACTCCGCGGCGGGGCCGTTTACCTGACTCGCGAATTGCGAACTGAAGCCAAGGCCCGCGACATTGATGCCCTGCGAACTGTTGTAATCGAAGTTCGGGAAGCGATTGAAACCGTACCGAAGGGTCAGTACGGTAGTGGGATTGATGGAGAATACATTGTTGACCTGAGTCGCATCCACGCGTCGGAGGAGGCGCCACCCGGATTGGGTGGACGGCGAATTAAACCAGGTGTCGCCGGGTTCCAGCGAGTAGTAACGCAAATAGCTCAAGCTGACTCGCCACCAGCGGGCGATATCCTCGTCGAGTTTCGCCGTATACTGAACCGCGCGGGCCTTGATGGAAGAGGACAGCGCGAGGTCATTGGCGCCATAATAGGCCGGCGCGGTTGCTGGATTCGGGTAAGTGGCCGCAATGGCTGAGCCCACTGCCGTGATCCGGCTCACCGGAATCGTGTTGTTCGGAAACGGATTGCCAGTGGTGGGATCAACGACAGTGACCAGCGGTCCGCCGGCGGAAACGTGCGACTGGGAGAAATTCCCGGCGCGTTCAAGAGCGGTCGGGAGATTGAAGTTAGCGGAGTCCGAAGACCGGTCGTCATAGTGCTCGACGCCCAGGTAGAAGAAGGTCTTGTTCTTCCCGTCGTAAACGTGAGGGATCCAGATTCTGCCGCCGAAGCTCGCGCCCCAGGTGGTGTTGGGCTGTTCAGCAATCGGAATACCGGCCGCATTGCTGAAAAACGCATTCGCATCCCAATCGGTGCGGCGCACGTGCCCATACGCACTGCCATGGAAGTCGTTGGTGCCAGACTTCATGAGGGTGTTGAACATTCCGCCGCCGGTTCGCGCCATTTCGGCGTCATAGGTGTTGGCTTGAATCTTAACCTCTTGCACGGTTTCGAGAGTCGGAATAATGATGGCGCGATTGTTCGCGTCCGTAATCGGAATTCCGTCAATCAAATAATTGTTGCCGCGGACCGGGCCGCCGGCAATGGAAATCATGGAAGATCCGCTCTGATCCTCCATGCGGTTGTACGCCGGAGGGCCAACCTCAACGACGGTGTTGGCCAGCTTGGCCATCATGAAGGGGTTGCGCCCCAGGTTGGGAAGGTCGGCCAGTTTCTGGTTATCGAGCACCTGCCCTTGAGACGCATTCGACGATTCCACCAGCGGAACCGCCTCCGTGACCTGGACGCTTTCCGTCACCTGCCCGACTTCCAATTTGATATCCGCGGTGACCTGTCCTTGAGTAGAGACAAGAATGCCTTTGCGCTCGAACTTCTTAAATCCAGCCGTCTCGCAAACCACACTATAGGTCGCGGGGAGGACTTCATTAAAAACGTACTCGCCATTATTGCTAGTCGTGCTTGTGCGCTGCTCGGCAGTTCCTTCGTTCACCAGCGTGATTTTGGCGTTTGCGACCACGCCTTGATTCTGATCGACTACCAGGCCTCGAACTACTCCGTAGTAGGACTGAGCGAGCAAAGACGACTCGCCAAGGCCCATCAAAAGAAGCGCGGCTCCACATAGCCAGATGAGCTTCATAACCTGCTTGGAAATTAGCAACATTTCTGACCCCTTTCCTTTGCTTAAATTTGCCGATGCCTAGCGCGACGTGGGCAAGCCCGGACGATCTTCGGGACGAGCAATAGCAAGACACCCTTTCCCCAGGGTGTCACGAAGAATACTCCCGTATGAATGGAAAGTCAATCCCTAATTGGAGAGTTTGACAATCAAATGACAATCCTTTAAGAATTCGCGCTGGCGACCGGCTAACTGGTTGGCCATTATGGAGAAACCGACCCGCGATCCGCCTTCAAAAAGGGCGGCCGACTTCGGCGCGGTAACACTCGGCCGAGATCGCTCGATAAGTTCCGTGTACCTTGCGAAGCGCGGGCCTGCGTGGGAAACGTCCATGGGAAACGAATGATACAAGACCAAGAAATTTTGACGGAATTCATCATCGAGACCAACGAGAATTTGGTCCGTTTGAATCAGGATCTGGTGGCCATCGAATCCCGCCCCAAGGACACCGATCTTCTCGCCAGCATTTTCCGTACATTTCACACAATTAAGGGGACCACGGGATTTCTCGGATTCAGCAAGCTGGAAAGCCTGACGCACATAGCCGAGAACGTTCTGAGCCAGGTCCGGAATGGCGAGCGCGAACTGACGCCGGAGCTGGTTTCCCTTATTCTTGAAACCGCCGACGTCGTCACCGCCGAACTCGCGGCCATCGAGGCCACAGGTCAGGAATCGGGCGCTTCCACCGAGGACCTGCGAAGACGCCTGCGCCAATTCGCCGATCAGGTCCCGGATCGGACCGCCGATCCAGCCGGAGACCTGACGGCCGAACCCTCAATGAATATCGAGGCAACCTTCGATTCGACGATGGAGCCGGATGCGGTCGCAGACGAGCCTTCCCAGGCTCAGGCTGCTGTAAGCGGACCGGCCGCGGAAGCCGGCATGGCGACGAAGGGACCGTCGCTGGCCGATTCCACCATTCGCGTAGACGTCGCCATGCTCGATAAGCTGATGAATCTGGTCGGCGAGCTAGTTCTATCCCGGAATCAGATCCTGCAATACGCGGTCCGCCACGCCGACGCCGCCCTCGGCGCCACCTCGCAACATCTGAACCTGATCACGACGGAGTTGCAGGAAGGCGTCATGAAGACGCGCATGCAGCCGATCGGCACGGTTTGGAACAAGCTCCCGCGTGTCGTCCGGGATATGGCCAACGCCACCCATAAACAGATCAAGCTTGAAATGGACGGCGCCGAAACCGAGCTCGACCGCACCATCATTGAAGCGATCAAAGACCCGCTGACGCATCTTCTTCGCAACGCCTGCGATCACGGCCTGGAGACGCCGGCGATCCGCACGGCGGACGGTAAGCCCTCGCAAGGTAAACTCGCGATGCGCGCCTTTCACGAAGGCGGCCACGTCAACATCGAAATTGCCGACGACGGAGCGGGGATCGACCCCAAAAAGGTCAAGAATAAGGCCGTTTCCAAGGGACTGATCCGCGCCGACCAGGCCGAGCGCATGGACGACCGCGACGCCATCCAGCTCATCTTCCTGCCCGGATTTTCAACCGCGGAAAAAGTCACGAATATCTCCGGCCGTGGCGTCGGTATGGACGTCGTGAAGACCAACGTCGAGCGGATCGGCGGAGCCGTCGAAGTCGTCAGCGAAAAGGGCCGCGGCACCACCGTCCGCATCAAGATTCCATTGACGCTCGCTATCATTCCCGGACTGGTGGTTATGAGTAGCGGGCAGCGCTACGTCATCCCCCAGGTCAGTCTTCAGGAACTCATTCGTCTCGAAGGCGACGGCATTCGCAAAGCCATCGAAAAAACCGGCGGGAGTCCGGTTCTCCGCCGTCGCGGCCATCTGCTGCCATTGGTGTACATGAATGAAACCCTCGGCCTCGCGCCGACGGACGTCCGGGAAACGCTGCAAGTGATCAACATCGTCGTCCTTCAGGCCGAAGACCGGCAGTTCGGCCTGGTCGTCGATAGCGTTTTAGATACCCAGGAAATTGTGGTGAAACCGCTCGGGCAGCAGCTCAAGAAAGTGGATTGCTTTGCCGGCGCGACCATCATGGGCGATGGCGGCGTGGCGCTCATTCTCGACGTAGCCCGCGTCGGGCGAAAGGCCGGCGTCGTCCTGGAACGCGAGGGCGGCGACGCGCAACAGGATCAACAGCGCCACTCAACGGACAATACCCAAACCTATCTGCTGTTCCGCGCCGCCGGTCTACGCCGTGCGGCGCTTCCTCTGGCCGAAGTCAGCCGCCTGGAGGAGTTCCCGCGGTCTTCTATCGAATTCACCGCCGGACGCCCTGTCATCCAGTATCGCGGCGAGATCCTCCCGCTGATTTCTCTCGGCCGCGTTCTGGGAGCTGGACACAAAGATACCGCCTTCCAGCGAGACCCGGTACAAGCCGTGGTCTTCCGTGCGGGCGATCGTTCCGTTGGACTTGTAGTCGACGAGATCATCGACATCGCCGCCGATGCCATTGGCGAGCCACCTGCCAGCGCTGCCGGGAAAGGCGGCGTCCTGCGCTCTACCCGAATCGACAAGAAAGTCACCGATCTCATCGATCTCGAAGCTCTCATCGAAAGCTGCGGCCCCAGCCTGCTCCCCGAACTCGCCCAGTCTCTCGACGCCTTACGTGCGGGTGTCAGCGAAGCGTGGGAACAGGATCAGTTGATGGAGGTAGCTTGATGAGCGCCCTGACCATCGCTCCCGCCGAACCGCGCCGGTTCGCCACGTTCTCGGTCGCCGAGATGTTCTGTGGCATCGATGTCGCCCAGGTCCAGGAAGTTCTGAAATATCAGGAAATGACTCCGGTTCCGCTGGCGCCGGGTGTCATCCAGGGCCTGATCAATCTTCGCGGCCAGATCGTCACCGCCGTCGATCTCCGCCGCCGCTTCCGCCTTCCGGAACGTCCCGCGGACCGCAAGCCGATGAACATGGTCCTGCGCTGCGATGGAGGCGCGGTCAGCCTTCTGGTTGATGAGATCGGCGACGTGGTCGCAGTCGACGGCTGTGAGCATGAACCGCCGCCCAGCACCATGGACGCCTTTCATCGCGAGGCAGTAGAAGCAGTCTTCAAGCTCGACGGCAAGCTATTGCTGGCTCTGGACACCAGCAAAGTGCTGCATATCGACGGAGAACTCTAGCGCTGCACGCGGCCGGAGCCGTCTCCTTGCAGAAGCGTCTCAACTTCCTCCCGCGTCAGACGGCAGAAATCGCCCGGGATCGAATGCTTCAGACAACTCGCCGCCACCGCGAATTCAAGCGCGTCGCGCTGGCTCGATAGCGTCTGCAAACCCCAGATTAAACCACCCGAAAAAGAATCGCCCGCTCCCACCCGGTCGACGATATGCGTAATGTCGTAGCTCCGGCTGGTCAGAAACTCTTTCCCGTCATTCAAGCAGGCGGACCACCGGTTGTGTGAGGCGCTCTTCGATTCCCTCAGCGTCACCGCGATCGCCTTCAAGTTCGAAAATTTCGCCAGCACGCGGGCCGTCAGTTCCTTATAAGCCGCCGTTTCAAGGCTTCCGGAGTGAACGCTGACATCCGCCCGGATCCCGAGCGCAGTCTGGATATCTTCCTCGTTGGCCACTAAGATATCGACCGACTTGACCAGCTCTCCCATCACCTCCGCCGCTGGCTTTCCCCACTTCCACAGATTCTTCCTGTAGTTCAGGTCGCAGGAAACTGTCAGGCTCATCGCCCGCGCCGCCTCGACCGCTTCGAAGGCGAGCTTAGACGCGCTCGCACTGATCGCAGGCGTGATCCCCGTGGTATGAAACCAGCCCGCGCCGCTCAGTGCGGTCTTCCAATCGATGACGCCAGGTTCCGCAAGCGCAATCGCGCTGTTTTCGCGATCGTAAACCACCTTTGAAGCGCGCTGATTAGCCCCCGCCTCGACAAAATATACGCCGAGCCTTCCTTTCCCGCGGACGATCCTCGACGTATCGACGCCAAACCGCCGCACTTCCCCGATGGCCGCGTCCGCTAGCGGATTCTTGTCGGGCAGAACTGTTATGTAGGCCGCCGGCAGCCCCAGGGACGCGACGGTTACCGCAACGTTGGCTTCCGCGCCTCCGAATGTGGCGACCAGTTCCGGGCTTTGCAGGAAGCGCTCGAATCCCGGCGGACCGAGACGCAGCATGATTTCGCCAAACGTGACCGTAAGTTTCGCCATGATTTATTGTCCGCGCGCCTCGCGGATCCGCTCGAGGAATTTTCGCGCCATCGCGGTGATCGAGGCATAATCGCCGGTCTTCGCGCCTGCTGTGAGACTACCTCCGACGCCGACCGCGATCGCCCCCGCCTTGATCCAATCCGCCACGTTGTCGACGCTGACTCCGCCTGTCGGCATTAAAGGCGCCTGTGGCAGAGGCGCCAGTACTGCCTTGACGAACGCCGGGCCCAGCGTCTCGCCAGGAAACACCTTGATCGCATCTGCGCCGCATTCCATCGCCTCGACGACTTCCTTGACCGTCCCCGCGCCGGGAAAATAGGAAATTTGATAGCGATTGCACATGCGAGCCGTCTCGGGATTCAGCGACGGGCTGACGATAAATTGCGCACCGGCCAGCAGTGCGATCCGTGTCGTCTCCGGGTCCAGAACGGTTCCGGCGCCCACCAGCATCTTATCCTGGCTGAATCGCTTGGCCAGATTTTCGATCACCGCGGCTGCACCCGGCACCGTGAAGGTCACTTCCAGCGCGGTTACGCCCGCTTCACCGCACGCGTCGGCAACTCGTGTGGCTTGATCGGAACTGGCGGTCCGCACGATCGCGACCAGCCCGGAATCGACAATCTTCCCTAAAATCACCCGCTTCGGCGTCATCTCAGAACGATGATACTGATGAACACGCCTTAGAGGCAATTCGCGCCGGCTCAATTCGTGCTGATGGACACCGCCGCAAGATGGTTTGCACCTCCGCCGGGCGCTACCGGGATCGTGAAGAGCTTCGCCACCGGATCGTAGGTGATTTGACCGACCGATCCGGAAATCGCCGTGACCACCGGCGGTGTTGGCGAATAACCCTGAATCGTCGTACTCGCTTCGCCCGCGGCAAACTGCAAGGTTGCCGTCAGAATGCCTTGATCGGCCACCTGGCGCACACGTTGACGTCCTACCGTAACGAACTTGCCGGTGTCTCCAAGCAGCGCAATCTGTGAAAGTCCGACGGGAGCGACGACGTAATAATTCCCATTCGTATCCACGCTATCCACAAAGGTCGAAAGAGCAGCAACAAGTCGTCCCGTATGCGCGAAATAATTGTAAACGTACACCGGGCCTTGAATCCCCAATTCGCCTGGAGCGATCGTGACGGTTGCGTTCGACCCGTCCGTCGCGCGGCTGTACGCGAACACGTATGCCGTTCGCAGACCATTGTGATCGGAATAGGAGAACGCCTGCATAGGCGGCAAGGGACCATTTTGCAGCTCGGCCTGCGCATCGGCGAAATACGTCGAATCGGTCGGCACCATGGAAGCGTCAGGCTTTACAATCACACCATCCGGACGGATGGATTGCATGATATTCGCTGGGTTCTCTTGTCCGATGGCATCGGCAACGCCGACCATGCCCGCGGAATGGGTCTCCAGGAGAAGACTCTTGATGTCGCTGCTGTAAACGTTGTCGGCGAATGGGAAAATTCCCAGCGCGCTCGCGAGACGCGAATTGTATAGAAACGGATCCCAGCGGCTTCGATTGAATCCGTCCTGGCTCACCCGCGCAGTGGTGAGGTTGCTGTATTTCGAACCTTGCAGGAAGTGCGCGACCGACTGCCCGCAATACTGCATCGTGATGCCCGCGCTTGCCATGGCCGTCGCCATGTTGTCGAGGTACGCTTCCGGATCGGTCAGGTTCATCAACGGCGCGGCAAGCGAGGCCATCCAGTCCTGCTCATACGTCATCACGCCGCTGGCCTTCAGATAGGTCGCCAGATCGCTCCAGTATTGCGGATCGGTGGAAACATTCCCGGACATGATGTACTGCTGCACCAGCGGACTCTGCGGATGAATCCAACGCGCGTGCACGATAAGCGGGACTCCGCCAAGCAGCTTCTGCAATCCAGCCAAACCGTCGGGGATGATCGCCGGGTCCGGCCGCATCAGCCACTGGCCGTTCCCGATTTTGTCGCCCGAGTTGGCCCACGAAGGCGGGTCGCCCTTGGGATACCACCAGCTATCGAGCTGCATCGAGTTCAGCGGGATTCCGTTGCGCGCAAAGTCGTCCTTCACGGCTCTGAGAGTCCCCTCGTAGCCCATGTTTTGCACGTAGTTGTAATAGTATTTGCTGGCCGAATCGGTCCAATAGCCGAGAGCAATCAGGCTAGGATCCGATTGCGGCCCTGGCCGGACCTTGCCTTGCAAATCCGTCATCGCCCGTCCCCACACGTCCCACGTGTGGTTCACGCCCGTTCCGGTCACCAGCATGGTCTCGTAGGTGAATCCCGACGGCAGATTCGTAATCGATGGGTTGATCCCGGCAACGATCCCGCCCGCCTGGTCCTGCGTCGTATACGCCAACGGAAAGTGAGCCGCGGGAGAAACGACGAAAGTATTTCCGTTCGCATCGAAGTAAGCCCACGGGCTATCGACGCCTTCGCCCCACGGGCCGTATTGGTATCCGTAGGTGAAATTGAACCCGAACTTATTTAGCCCCTGCGGATACGAAGCGATTTGCGGGAACAGAGCGGTATTGGTCCCAGCCGCCAGCAAAGTTGTGCTGAAGACCACAATCGATTGCCCAAGATAAGTCCGAATGCCGGCGCTTCTGGGATTTCCGTTCACCGAGTATTGGAACGAGGTCTTTTGATACGGCCCGATTCCATCGGAACCGAGCGAGGAAAAGATATGGGTGACGGCCGCGCCCACATTTCCGCCGAACGTCCAGGCCAACCTTGAAGCTTCCAAGGAATATGACCCGTCAGCATTCACTGCCACCGTGATTCCTGGCGGTTTTTGCTTCGGCTCCGGCCGTGGAAGCCGGGTTTGAGCCACCGCGCACGGCGCAATCAGCGCCAACGGAAGCAGCTTTCGGAGGGTGAGGTGGAAATACAGCACTGCGAGATTCTACAGGAAAGCCCCGCCCGTTAGGAATGCAACTCGGCATCCAGTACTGCTATTCGGCAGGCCAAATAGCGGCAAACTGCTGTATTTACACTATTTAAGGCTAGTACTTCCATCCAGAAAGGAAAATGGCACTGCGCCAATTGACGCAGTTACCCTAGGGGGAATCACTCAGATTACTGGGTGGCGAGCCAGGTGTTACTAGGGCTGAACGCGGTCCCGACCTGCAGAATCACCAGGATGTTGGAGCCAACGGGGGCACGCAGGGGAACTGTCACATTTACCTGAAAGACGCCTTCCACCATAGTGGGTGCGGCGCCGGCGTATGTGACCGTGGCCGGTACGCCGCCGATCCATACGGAAACGGGCAGATTCGGGGTGGGGAGAACATCGTTGGTAATCAGGCCGTCCTGGCCAGGCGGCGTAGTCTGGCCGAAGCCGGTTCCGAATAGTGAAACCATGGTGCCCAGCGAGGCCGGGTTGGTGGATGAGTTGACGGTGCCATCCTGATTCAAAATTGCGCCCTGCCCGCTACCCAGCCCCGATGCCGAAAACAGTGCCGGAGTCGCCGCGGCTACAGCCACCGAAATCGGCGCCGATTGTTGCCCGTTGCTTTGAAGAACGACTTGGGTCGCCGGCCCTGTGACTCCGAACGGCACGATCACCCCAACCTGGTTCGCGGACGTGTACAGCAGCGGGACGCTCACTCCGTCGAAAAACACTTGTGTGCCGGAAAGACTGGTCGGTACCCGGCCGGTGTTGTCCACCTGCATCGATTCCAGATCCGAAGGCCCGAGGTTCGTGCCTTCAATCGCCAGCAATTCGCCCGGCGAAACCACGCCCTGAATGAAGCTGGCGCCGTTCAGAATCGAAACAATCTGTGGACCGGCGAGAGCTCCGCCGCCGGTGGTGCTCAATCCGTACACCACCAGTTGATTCGACAGCGTCGGGACGTAAACGAAACCGTTGGCAATCAGGGGCGATACGAACTTGGCGAAACTCCCGAGCGCGTCGCCCGGCTGCATATCGCTGTCCCACAACTCCTGTGTCAAGTCGGAAGCGTTCCAGGCGTGCAGCGTTCCGGGAACACCGGGCTGGC
>Ga0209579_10002968_pt1 | contig 12609 bp, 7 predicted proteins | sample Coa_R1_2_FD_187152 | JGI IMG/M metagenome (GOLD analysis project Ga0209579, IMG submission 187152) | Surface soil microbial communities from Centralia Pennsylvania, which are recovering from an underground coalmine fire - Coalmine... | ecosystem: Environmental > Terrestrial > Soil > Unclassified... | reverse complement strand
CTTGGGCAGCTTGCCTTTGGGAGCCTGGAACTTGTCACGATCGCCGCCACCACCGCCGCCGCCCGACTGAGTTTTGGCAGGCGCCATCGCTGGAATATCATCCGGCGCGACAAGAGTTACGGTTTCATGCGGCTTTTGAATTTCCTGCACAACGCGACGGCCCAGCAAAGTCAAGCCGATGATTGCGCCCACAGCAACCACGTGCACCGCCGTCGAAGCCACCGCGCCATTTTTCTTGTAGTCGTAGAAGCCCCAAATATCTCTGACCGGAACTGGCTTCGAAGTAAGAACAAGAGGCGGTTGCTTTTTGGGGAAGAAATACTCGTCAAGATTCTGAAAGAGGGACTTCCAAAGCGGCTGCTCCAAGGTGGATTTGGGCAGCAACAAATTGAGGTCCGGCTCACGTTCGGTGCGAGGTGCAGTATCCAATGTCGCCATATTAACCTGAGATCCTGGCTGGGGGGAACAAACCTTGTAGGTGCGTTGTTCCCTGACTAACTGATCAGCACATACCGTGCCACATTGTATACACTGGCTTGGTCACCCCACTCTGCCATCCCTCCCGAGCAACCGGTGAGCCAAGCATGTCAACAACTCTCAGTTAGATGCTCAGTCTCGGGAAATGTCACTTGAGGACAGATTCTACACTCATTTTTATCGGTTTACACGTGCTTTTACGGAGTGTCGGCCAAGCTACTGTGACCGGGGACCAATGGACGTTGGTGCGCCGTCTCCCTATATAATTGAACAAAATCAAACATTTGAACGAGGTAACCAAGCGAGTGCCGCTCGATCTGAAATCCACGATTAATTTGCCCAAAACTGACTTTCCCATGAAGGCAAATCTGCCTCAGAACGAGCCACAAATGCTCGAAAAATGGGAGCGGATGCGGATTTATGAGCGCATTCGCCAGTCGCGGCACGGGGCCACGGTATATGTGCTCCACGATGGACCTCCGTATACCAGCGGACCAATCCATCTTGGAACCGCTTTGAATAAATCGCTCAAAGATTTCGTGGTGAAGTCGAAAACCATGGCTGGTTTTGATGCGCCGTACGTTCCCGGGTGGGATTGCCATGGGTTGCCGATCGAGATCAAAGTGGACCAGCAGCTCGGGGGCAAGAAGCTGCAGATGAAGCCGCTGGACGTGCGGCGCGAGTGCAGAAAATTTGCTCAGAAGTACCTTGATTTGCAGCGCCAGCAGTTTAAGCGGATCGGGGTTTTTGGCCGTTTCGACAAGCCCTACGTCACGATGGAGCCGCAATACGAGTCGGTCGTGCTGGACACGTTTTACTCCTTCTACGAAAACGGATTCGTCTACAAAGGGCTGCGGGCGGTGTATTGGTGCATGCACGACGAGACCGCGCTGGCTGAGGCGGAAGTTGAATACGCGAACGAAACCAGTCCCACGGTGTGGGTGAAGTATTCGCTTTTGGACGATCCGGAGAAGATCGCGCCGGAACTTCGTGGCAAGAAAGTTTCCACGATTATTTGGACCACGACGCCATGGACACTGCCCGCCTCAATGGCGGTGGCGTTCCATCCGGATGAGGAGTACGTCGGACTGGAAACTGGTGGTGAAATTTACATCGTGGCGGCGAAACTAGCGGCGGAGGTGATTGCGAAATGCAATCTCCAGGATGCGCATGAGATCACCCGTTTTCCCGGGCGCAAGCTGGAGCGATTGTATTTCCAGCATCCGTTCCTAGACCGCAAGATCCTGGGCGTGCTTGCCGACTACGTTGCTATGGACACTGGAACAGGCGTGGTGCATACCGCACCGTCACATGGCGCAGAAGACTTCGCGACGGGAACCAAGTACGGCCTGGATGCAACCAGCAACGTGGATGAGAAAGGCATTCTGCGCAACGGTCTTCCCGAATACAACGGCCTGAAAGTGTGGGACGCGAATGCGCCAATCATCGAATTGCTGAAGAAACGTGGCGCCCTGCTGCACGAGGAAAAGCTCGTGCACTCGTATCCGCATTGCTGGCGCTGTCACAATCCCATCATTTTCCGCGCTACGGAGCAGTGGTTCATCTCGATGGAGGCTGCGATGGCGGGCGGAGGCACACTGCGCAGCCGCACGCTGGAGGAGGTTAAAAAGGTCAAGTGGGATCCCGGCTGGGGTGAAGAGCGCATGTTCAACATGATTGCGACTCGCCCCGACTGGTGTATTTCGCGGCAGCGAGTCTGGGGCGTGCCCATCGCTGTTTTCTTGTGTGAGAGTTGCGGAAAGCCGCTGAACGATCACTCCGTCAATCGGAAAGTAGTTGAACTTTTCGCCCGTGGCGGAGCCGACGCATGGTACACGCCGGAAGCTGACGCGGTGCTTCCGCCGGGAACCAAGTGTCCGCATTGCAGTGGAACCAAATTCGAAAAAGAAACTGACATTTTCGACGTTTGGCTCGAATCGGGTACGAGTTATCTCGCGTTGCGCGCGGCTGACCCGGAGAATCCATGGCCTTCCGATGTCTACCTGGAAGGCGGGGACCAGTATCGCGGCTGGTTTCAGTCTTCCCTGCTCTGTGCGATGGGAGTCAAGGGCAGCCCGCCTTACAAGCTGGTCGTCACCCCGGGATGGACGCTGGACGAGACGGGCCAGGCGATGTCCAAATCTCGCGGCAACGACGTCGATCCGGTGGATATTGCGAGTCGTCTAGGCGGCGAAATCGTGCGTCTGTGGGCGGCGTCGGTGGATTTTCGAGAAGATGTGGTTGGGTCGGAGCGGTTGATGCAACGGATTGCCGAAATCTACCGCTCCATCCGCAACAACCTGTTCCGCTATGTTTTGGGAAACTTGTACGACTTTGATCCGCAGAGGGACAGCGTGCCATTTGAGCAGATGGAAGCGCTGGACCAATTCATGCTGCGGCAGACGTGGAGTGCTGCGAACGAAATCCGAAACTGGTATGCGGAGTTCGCGTTTCACAAAATCTACCATCGCGTGAACCACTTTTGTGTGGTCGATCTGAGCGCGTTCTATCTGGATGTGCTCAAGGATCGTCTGTATACCTATGCGCCGCATTCGCGGGCACGCCGCTCGGCGCAGACGGCGATCTGGCGGATTTGCGAAGCCATGGTGCGACTGCTGGCGCCAATTCTGACGTTCACCTGCGAAGAAGTCTGGCAATACTTGCCTAAGATGGCAAGGCGTCTGGAGAGTGTACATATGGCTCGCTTTCCCGAGCGCGTTGACATTCTGGGCGACGAATCCGTGCCGGAGGAAGATCCGCAGCAGAAACAGGACTGGACGGCTCTGCTGGCCGTTCGTGACCAGGTATTGAAGGCACTCGAAGAAGCACGCAATAGCAAGCTGATCGGAAAGAGCCTGGAAGCGCAGGTCACGATTTCGGCGGCCGAGCCGGTTTATGCCGTTCTGTCAAAATACCAGGAGCAGCTTCGCTATCTGTTTATCGTTTCTGCCGTCACACTGGAGAAGGCCACTGCGGGAAATGGCGCGGGCGCTGTCAAGGTGCAGGTCAGCAAAGCGGATGGAAAAAAATGCGAGCGCTGCTGGAATTATTCGGTACACGTGGGCGAGGATCCGAATTATCCGACAGTGTGCGAACGTTGTTCCGCGGTCCTGAAAGAGATCGAAGCTGCCACTGCGACAAGGTAATCCAGGATTAACGGTAGTGATCGAAACGGGGAAACGTTTTATAAGAAAAGCAGGTCCCTCCACGCGTCGCTTGATTTGCAAAGCAAATCAAGCGCCTTGGTCGGGATGACAAACTGCAATAAGGGCAGGTCCTTCCACGCACCGCTTGATTTGCAAAGCAAATCGAGCGTCTTGGTCGGGATGACAAACTGCACTAAAGCAGGTCCCTCCACCCGCTTTTGATCCACGACAGCGGATCAAAATTCTGGTCGGGATGACAGCTTGTATTGTATTCATAAATGTCTGAACCGCACGTAATGCGCAGATTCCACTTCTTAATTGCCTTGCTGATCGTGTTGCTGGACCGCGCCACAAAATGGCTCGTGGCGAAAGACATTTCCATGCACGATGGCATTCAGATTATTCCGGGTTTTTTCCGCCTGACTCACGTCGAGAATCGCGGGGCAGCGTTTGGATTATTTGCCGATTCTCCGGCGCAATGGAAGATTACGATGCTGGTGTTGTTCTCGATAGTGGCCCTGGTCGTAGTCTCGGCGCTGTTGTGGCGGAATAGCCATGCGATGACCAGCACCGGGATCGGCTTGGCGCTCATTCTCGGAGGCGCGATCGGAAATCTCTGGGACCGTTTGCTCAACGGCCGAGTTGTGGACTTTCTGCTCTTCTATGTCGGCCGATATCAGTGGCCAGCATTCAATGTGGCCGATAGCGCCATTGTTTGCGGAGCTGGCCTGCTGGTCATTGAGATCCTTTTCGCCAAAGCTCCCGCCCACGAAAAATCGGCGTAAGATAGCACCCTTACAAAATCGCGGTTTCATGGAGGTTGCATGCGCGGAGTGGTCATTCTCTTATCCTTAATTGCAGTTTGCTGCGGAACGCTGGGAAGCACGACCAATTCGGATCTCGAAGTAAGGCGAAATGCCCTTAACGCCCTGCTGGCGCAGCAATGGGAATACCGGCTTCGCACCAACCCGGAATTTGCGACGATCGTTGGCGACAAGCGCTACAACGACCGGCTCGATGATTTTTCCCAGAAAGCGATCGATGATGACCTGGAACAAACCAAGCGATTCCTCGTCCAGTTCGAGGCAATCGATACCAGCGGATTCCCCGAACAAGAAGTGCTGAACAAGACATTAATGGTGCGTCAACTGCAGCGACAGTTGGACGAGGCGAAATTCAGGCCGTGGGAAATGCCAGTGAATCAGTTTTCCGGGATCCACATTCAACTGCCGCAGTTTGTGACCTTGCTGCCGTTCACTAGCGCGAAGGACTACGAAGATTATCTTTCACGGCTGAAACAGGTGCCGCGAGTTTTCGATGAAAATATTGTGCAAATGCAAAAAGGCATGAGCGATGGGCTGATGCCGCCGCGATTTCTGCTAGAAAAGGTCGTCAAACAGGCGCAAGCGATCGCTGATATGCCGCCTGAGAAGACACCATTCGCGCACCCGGTAGAAGTATTTCCCAGCTCAATCAGCGGCGATGAGCAGAAACGTTTGCGGGAGGCGGTGCTGGAGCAGATTCGGGTGTCGGTCCTGCCATCCTACGTGAAATTCATTAAATTCGTTAAAGAAGATTATGCCCCGAAAGGAAGAACTGAACCGGGAGTATGGTCCTTACCGGATGGCGACGCACGCTATGTCCTGGCGGTAAAGCGAATCACCACGACGAGCATGACGCCGGAGGAAATTCATGAGCTTGGGCTGAAGCAGGTAGCGGAAATCGAAGCGCAGATGCTGGCGATTGCGCAGAAGCTGGGTTACAAGGACATCAAGAGCCTGAACGATGCGATCAACAATGATCCCAAGCTTCATGAACAGCTCTATGCGCATTCGCGCGAGCAGATTCTGGATTTGTATCGCAAGCACATCAATGAAATGTGGGAGAAGTTGCCGCTGCTTTTTGGCCACCTGCCAAAAGAAAAACTGGAGGTGATGCCGATCGAGGAGTTCCGAGAGAAAGAAGCAGCGACGCACTACAATCCGGGCACGCCGGATGGTTCTCGCCCCGCCCACGTCATGGTGAACACGGGCGATTATGAGCATCGGAAGCTAATCACCGTGGAATCGACGGCATACCACGAGGGCGTGCCCGGACATCACATGCAGATTTCAATTGCACAGGAAATGCCGTCCCTTCCGCCATTTCGCCAGCACGCGTTCTTCACTGCCTACATTGAAGGTTGGGCGCTGTATTCGGAGCGGCTGGGAAAAGAAGTTGGTTTCTATCAAGATCCCTTCAGCGATTATGGGCGATTACAGGATGAAATGCTGCGTGCTATCCGGCTAGTGGTAGACACCGGCGTTCATTACAAGAAATGGAGCCGGCAGCAGATGGTGGATTTCTTTCATGCGCATTCGGCAATTGATGAGCCCGAGGTGCAGAGCGAGACCGATCGTTATATCGCGTGGCCGGGCCAGGCATTGGGATACAAGGTCGGACAACTAAAAATTCTTGAATTGCGGGAACGAGCCAAGAAAGAACTAGGAGAGAGGTTCGATCTTCGCAGTTTTCACGACGAGGTACTGGACGCAGGCGCTCTACCCTTGGATGTGCTGGACGAAAGGGTAAATGAATGGATCGGAGAGCAGCAGAAGACGGCGAAAATATCTGTGAAAAATTGAACCACAGAGGGCGAAATTTTCGCCGGTTGTGCCCTCTGTGGTCAAGATGTAGAGATTCTACGCGGATTTTTTCTGCGCTTGCTGCTGCGCCATTTGGGCGTAAAACTTCTTCTCGCCTTCTTTCATTTCTTCGATGGAGACATCCCGGGTGTGAGTGGCCAAGGTCCAGTGCTGACCGAACGGGTCGGAGAAACTGCCCATACGGTCGCCCCAGAACATGTCGGTAACTGGCATGTGCTGCTGGCCGCCGGCATCGAGGGCACGCTGGAAACCCTTATCGACATCTTCGATATAGAGATACAGGGCGCCGGTCACACCGCCTAATGATTGCGGTGATTTCGTGCCCCAGGCAGGATTCTCTTCGCTTAGGAAAATCACCGAGTCGCCGATTCGCAGCTCGGCGTGATTAATTTTGCCGTCGGGGCCGGTCATACATACCGTTTCCTCGGCGCCCAAGGCCTTCTTGTAAAAATCGATAGCTTGACGAGCATTGCGAACGAATAGAGAGGGCGTAACAGTGTGGAACCCTTTTGGACAGGGGTCAGTAGCTTTCACGATATCCTCCTTTGGAAATAATCAACATGGGATTACCCAGAGAGTGGCTTCGTGTCATTCTACGCCGCGAGCTTTTCAGGTTGAGTTAATTTTTGTAAAAAATGAAGATTTGAAATTCAGGGTTGAGGCGGACGGGGTACGGCGTTCGGGGGCGGGAGTTGGCCTTCCGGCGGACGGGGGACCTGGTTTTGTGGTGGCGCAGGGTTGGCCTGATCTGTTACTGGCTGGTTGTTGCGGTAGCGGAGCACAATCGGACCACCCTGGCGACGACGGATTTGTTGAGTGGCCTCCAGGTTCGCTTGAGTATCTTCTCCGTTCACGTTGGCGACTTCGTTTAGGGTCATACCTCTCATTTCGCTATGACTAGCGGCAGTAACGCGAGTGAGAGCGCCGGGAGCCTGCTTAGCGTCGGTGTAGAAGTCATCCGCGGTTTCCTGGTCACCGTTCATTTCCGAGACGTATCCCATATTGTTCAAGGAAAACGGGCTGTAGGGATCCAGTTTGTAGGCCTGTTCGAAGTAGCTCCGCGCCTGTTGAGGCTGGTTGCGATTGAGCGCAAATACACCCTCAAGATTCAGCCGGGAGGCACGCGCGGCTTCGCTGGTTTCGGTCTGCATGCGCCGCTCGACCGCGTGCGCGTTGTTTTCGGCAACGTTGCTGATCGCCTTTCCGCGCCAATGGGGATCGAGAGCAACCACAATGGAATCCGAAGAATGCAGGTTTGCGGCGTCGTTGTAATATCGCAACGCGGATTCCAGATTACCTTCGGCTTCCATGGTGTAACCGAGATTGTTTAGCGTGAAGGCGCTATGAGGATCGAGAGCAAGGGTTCGCGTTAGAGTTTGTTCCGCCTCGGCGGTGCGGCCCTGCCGGAGCAGGTTCATGGCTTCGATGTTGCCGCGATTGATGCGGAGTTCCTTATTGCCCACAAAATCGGTTGCTGCCCGGAGTTTCTGGCCCTTGAGATCGGGAACGGTTGACTGCGCAATCGTGGTATCCGAGGTATGTTGTGAAGCCAACTCGTAGTAACGTTCGGCGCGATCAAGCTTTCCCTGCAGCTCAGAAATATAGCCCAGATTGTTGAGTGTGAAGGGGTCGTCCGGATCGATCAGGTAAGCCTTATAAAAAATCTTTTCAGCCTGCTCGACATGATGCTTTTTCAGTTCCTTGACGCCATCCTGGTTCAGCTTCTGCACCGGCGTGGGCTTGGTGCGTTTCGGGATTTTAATTCGCAGATCCTGGGCACTGGCAGCGATGGTGCCAATGGTGAGCGCGGCCGCGATGACGCCGACGCGAATTCGTAAAACGTAATTCACCGATAGATAGGCTGCGGGGATCGACCCTGTCATAGTCGAGATTTGGATGCCTTTTCAGGAGCTTGCGTTTGCCGTCGTGTGACAACCAAATCGGCAGCTTTGGCCACCGATGGCTTGGTTTGCGCATCGTAAGCAGGTTAACTATGCGTGTCTCTGCATGGCTCTTAATCTCGCTAATGGGTGCTTGCCTCGGTGTGCAGGCGCAATCGAACCCGGCTGGGACTAGTGACGCACCTGCAAAGGCGTCCACGCCCGCTGCCACGACCTATGACCCTCTGCTGGATCCTCCGCCGCTGCCGCACGCCAAAGTCAGTCTGATTGGGGGAACGGTAACGAAGATCGATCCGGTGATGAATGAGTTAATCGTGCGCCCGTTCGGCGATAAGGGGAAAACGCGAATTGCGTTTGACACACGCACGCAGATTTTGGCAGATGGACGACCGGTCTCGGAAAGCGCCCTGCAAAATGGCCAACGCGTTTACGTGGACACGATGCTGAACGGCACAACCGTGTTTGCGAAGACGATTCAGATCGACGCGCACGGCGGAGCGGGGAGTGGCCGCGGGCAGATTGTTGGCTACGATCCCGGTTCGGGTGAACTCACGGTTCGCGACGAGCTTTCCGATCAGGCGATGCGCTTTCATCTTAGTCCAACGACGGTTGTCCGAAGTGAGGGACAGACACGAACCACTGCCGATCTAGTTCCGGGGTCACTGGTGTCGTTGACGTTTGGCGCGCAGGACAATCGAGACGTGGTTCGAGAGGTGTCGTTACTGGCGAAGCCCGGATCGACATTCTCTTTCTTCGGGGCGATAACATATGTCGATCTTTCGCGAAAGCTGCTGGCTTTGAATAATCGAAATGATGACAAGAACTACGAAATCCACCTCACGGCGATTCCTCGCACGATGTTGCGCGATCTGCATGAAGGCACCGTGGTGGGAATTTCAGCCGAATTCGACGGTTCGCAATACGTGGCTCGGGATGTTCAATTTGCACAAGAGAAGCAGCAACAACCGTAGGTACATCCCAGGTTAGCTCGCAAAAGATGCTCGCGAACCTGGGCCACCTGAACAATGTGTGGGCCCAGACGGCATGGCTGAAGCCATGCCCCACCCGATGATTCATCCCAGGTTAGCTCGCAAAAGCGCTCGCCGAACCCTTCGGCTTCGCTCAGGGCAGGCTCTGGGCCACCGCGGTAACTATGCTGCTTGCGAAGAGCCGGGGGCGTGGTCCATCACGCTTTCGTGCATGGCTTGTTCCAAGGCCTGGTCCTGCTTCGCAAAGAGCCATGTGACGGTGTTCTTGGCGTAGTGCCAGAGAGTGGAAAAATCGGTTTGGTACCAGCAGCAGCTGGTCATTTTGGGCGAGAATCCAACGTAGAAGCGGAAACGCAGGTGAACATCGAGAGGTGAAACGAGGGCGGCCGCAGTCATGCGGTGATTGCCCTCGATGATGGTGAGGGGACTTCGCTCGTCTACTCCAATCAGGAGCACAGAACTGCGGGCGCCGCCGCTGCTTTCGGTGAGTTCCGCACTCAAGGACATCAACTTGGATACAAAAGCGTCGGAAGAACGAGAAAGGATACGAGTGCGGATGCGCTCGGCCGTATCCAGGAAGTAATAACTGCGGTCGGCAAGTTTGCGCCAGTGATTGCGAGGGAAGATGCGGATGCGCTGCAGATCACTGCTTTGCAGTTCGACTTCCCACCATTCCGTCCCGGCGGGAAGCTCACGCCACAGCCGGCCGCGCCGCCGATATAGCAGCGCGCGCCGCAAGTCGTTATCTTGCGAGTTGTTGAGATCAGGCTTAGTGACCACTTCGAGAAAACGCTGGCGGTAAGGCCGAAATTCCGGATAGTGAAACTCGCTTTTCAGGAATTCTGCGATGACTTCGTCTTCACTTAACTGCCGCACCTTCACCATGCCGCTTCCGGTTGGCTGGGCGGTAACCACGGGCCACGGGAAACGGGCTGCCAGTTGCACGCGGAGAAATGGAATTGAGACCAAAACCAGCAAGGCGATCATGAGCACCGCGCGCACCATGATCACATCGTGCAAATTATCGTGAACCAGGTAAATTCCAACGAAAACGGCTCCGCTGAAGGCAAGCTGCAGCCAGCTCACATATCCGATCTTGCGGGCTATTTCATAGCTCATGAGCACGACGCTCAGTAGCCAGATTCCGGTACTGGCGGCGTAGAGAGCGAGCAAACCCCGATAAGAGCCACCGGCGTTGAGCGGAAAATTCTTTCCCAGTAAGAAGTGCCAGACAGACGTTGGCGCGCCCCATGCGCCAAGAGTGAGCAAGGTCACAATGAGTACGACGAGCAGCAAAGCCGTGCCCAGAACCGCCCTCCCCCGCTCTTCCGATTCCAGTCCTGCCGAAAGCGGAAACATGCTGTTCACTACTGACCAGCACAGCATGTATACGACTCTCCCAATGACCGCAACTGCAGCGTATACACCGGCCAATGTGGCCGAGAAGAAATGCTGGACCAGAATGACATCGAGGTTATAGATGATCATCTGGCCGATGAAAAAGACTGCGGCTTGAATGCCTTCTTGCAAGGCGGGCAGCGACACGGAAGGCGCCCAGGCAGAGCGGGTCCGCGGCCAGCCATGCAGATACGCCACGGCGATGGAAGCAACGATGGCCAGTATCACGCCAATCACTCCCCAGCCGAGAGCAAGCGCCGCGGCGGCCGCACTGACTTTAACGACCACCTCTAACGCAAAATTTGTCGCCAGCCGGGGAAATTCGTAAAGCCCCTGCATGAGCCCGCGCTGCACGCCAAGCGGGATGTAGAACAAGTTAGCGACGGCAATCAGAAGAATGTAGTTCCGATTGGGCAAATTCAGATATTGCGAAAATAAGCTGCTGCTATAGGCGAGGGTCAGGCTGATCCCAATTGCCCAAAACCAGGCGCGACGGTGTAACAGGCGGAAGATGCCCAGCTTTTCCGGTAGGGATTGACTGCGAGCGACAAACTTAGAACAAAGAATCTGGTAGGAGAGCGTGAACGAGCCCAACAGCAACAGGACCGTGTATACGGCATTGGCATGTCCGAATCGATCGGCTCCCAAGGCGTGTACCACGACAAAGTTGTAGATCAGGTTCATAGCTCCGACGAAGCCGGAGCTAATCAGCAGAATAATGCTGCCATTGAGGACTCGCGCCCGGAGGTGCCACGAAGAAGATTCATTAAGTGCACTACCTTCAACAATTTGTGAAGCGGCTCGAAGAGGGGAATCACTCGACATCGAAATCCTTTAGATGCAGGTCTGGCCGGAGCGTGCATAGGGCCTTTCCACTGCTAGAACAGATTCAGCCTTACGACGGGCAGGAACTGGGAACGAGTTCCTCCGCTGAAGTTATAGAAACTCTGTTGTGCAAATCCGAACGAAAGGCGGAGAGGGTAGTTGACAGATACGTCGCCGACGCCGTCATTCAGAGAGCGCCTCAGGCCTCGCGTGTAGGAAATCGTGATGGAGTTGTTGGTATTGTCATAAGCGTGAAAACCTTCCCCTCGGGACCACATGCCATCGGCATGGAACCCCCAATGAGAGGCGATGGGCAAGTAGTCCAGGCGGAATGCCGGCCGAATCGCTTGCGCGATGGCATAGTCCGGACCTTGTACTCTCCAGGAGCGGAGATACTCTCCGAAGAAGCCTGCCCTGATGCTGCTGCCGAATTTTCTTTGAATTCCGGCGTAGGTGCTGGTGGTGAAATATTCTGCGTCCGTGTACGGCTGCTTAAGATTCTGGGGCCGGAACAACACATCGCGAATCATGTAGCCGGTTACGAAAGAAGTTCTAGCCCACGGGCGCCCGACGGTAAATTCCAAGAGCGCGGAGGCATCTCGTGAATGCAGGTTTGCGTCGACGAAGGGTCCGGTTTCGAGAATGGCATCGCCATTAACGGCGATCCAGTTGAAAAATGGCGTTGTGTTGACGTAGAGATACTGACGAAAAAGATTCTGACTCATCGCCTGGGGCGCGGCGGTGTCGCGCCGCACGGTGAATTGGAGCCCAGGATTAAAAGCAATCCGGGTATCTCCAAAGCTCAGCACCGGATTGATACCGCCGTTGAAAATGGTGTCGAAGGTATCGCGGTACTGGATGAGAAGCTCGTTCGGAAAAGATAATGTGCCGCGCTGGTTCCGTTCTTCGACAAGTCCGGTGATCACGGGCAAGCCGGGAATGCGAATACGATAACGAGAGTCGATCAAGCTCTCGTAGGAATAGCGGGGCGTGGGAAGCAGGGCAGGATTGTTGATCCCGCGAATGCGAGCGTCCATCTGGTAGATGTTGATGTCTTCAAAAATGGGCGAAAACGACGCTTGCGGCACGTAGCTGAGCTTGTCGTTGATCTGGCGGCCCTCGGTGTCGGCCAAATACATCTCGGTTTGTTGCGCCGAATCATTGCCCTGCATGATCTGATTGGCTTGCGCGATGTTGGACAGTGCCTGCACCGTGTCATGTTCCTGGC
>Ga0209579_10002967_pt1 | contig 12611 bp, 12 predicted proteins | sample Coa_R1_2_FD_187152 | JGI IMG/M metagenome (GOLD analysis project Ga0209579, IMG submission 187152) | Surface soil microbial communities from Centralia Pennsylvania, which are recovering from an underground coalmine fire - Coalmine... | ecosystem: Environmental > Terrestrial > Soil >... | reverse complement strand
GATTTCGTAGAGGCCGACCCGCTCGTCGGCCAGCAGCCAGGCGCCCAGCAGCGCGAACGCGGGGGCTGTGGAGTGAAACACGCTCGCCCGCGACGGCCCCAGCACGCGCACCGCGTCGAACAGGAAGCGGCGCCCGAGAAAAGTTCCGATCACGCCGCCGATCGCGAACATCCCCGCCCCCTTCCAGTTCCAGACCAGCGGCGTCGAGCGCAGCGCCAGCTCGACCGAGAACAGCACGGCCGGAAACAGGATGTTGGTCGCCAGCACGATGAAAAAACCGGCATCCACCGGCAGCCGCGCCACGGCATAGCGCGTGAACAGGATGTTCGAGGAAAAACACAGCATCGCGACGAGTGCGAACGTGACGCCCATGCATGGTTACGCCCTGCGGAAGGCGCGCATCCGCTTGTTCAATTCACGGCCGCGCAGCAGCGCTTCTTCCAGCGGCAGGTCTGCGACTTCGTGGAACAACTGTTTTGTTGCCCTCAAAGCTTTCGCATCCACATTTGAAAGCTTGTCTGCCAGAAGCAAGGCTGAAGACAGAAGGTCCCGGTCTGGAACGACGCGATTGACCATCCCGCATGAAAGAGCTGCATGCGATGTCAAAGGCTCCCCAAGGGAAACCAGTTCGAAGGCCTGCTTGCGCCCGACCTGCCTCACCAGGTTGGCCATCACGATCGCTGCGACGATGCCGTGGCGCGTTTCCGGGTAGCCGATTTTCGCGCTTTCCGCCATCACCGCGAGATCCGCGGCGATGGCCAGGCCCGCGCCGCCGCCCATGGCGGCGCCGTTGATCGCGGTCACCACCGGCTTCGCCATTTTCGAGAACGCGAGCTGCAGCTGCATGGTGAGTTCGGCGCGCTCCTCCACCAGTTGCCGCTTCTCCGGCACCAGGTCCTTGAATTCCGACAGGTCGGCGCCCGCGCAGAACCCCCGCCCCGCGCCGGTGAGCAGCACGCAGGCGACGGACTCGTCGCCATCCGCCGCGCGCAGCCCCTCAAGCAACGCCCGGGTCAGCGCGGTATTCAGCGCGTTGCGCTTCTCCGGCCGGTTCATGGTGAGGATCCGCACCGCGCCGCGGTCTTCTGCAAGGAGCTCGTTCATCGCGCGCGTGCGGGACGCGGTTGCACCGCGTGTTCCTTCTGGATGAAGCCTCTCGCCTCGCTCGCGAGCTTGGTCATCGCGCGCTCCAGGCAGTCGCGCTCCTGCGCGCTCAGGCAGCCGAGGAAGGCGCTGTTCCTTTCGGCGGCGGCGCCGATCAGTTTGCGGTACAGCTTTTTCCCCGACGCGGTCAACGAAAGACGGATACCACGCGCATCGTTGGCGTCGGTTTCGCGGAACACGATCTTGCGCCGCGTCAAACCCGACACGACGCGGCTCATCTGCCCCTTGTCCATGCCAGCGGCGCGCGCGAGCTCGTTCAGCGACTGCGGCTCCAGGGCGCCGCCCAGCAGCGCGACGGTGCGCCATTCCCAGAGGCTGACGCCGAACTCGCGCCGGTAGCGCAGCTCGGCGCCGCGCGACAGCAGGTTCGCCACGCGGTGCAGCCGGTAGGAGAGCAGTTCCCGTATCGTGGGCTTAGTCATCGAAAAACGGCGTCTCGTTCTCTCCGCGCAAGCGAATGTCAAAGACAAGAATGCCTTCTTTTTTTTCCGCCACAAGAAGTTTTCTCCGGAAAGCCGGAACAGCACGAAGTACAGGGTCGTTACCATCCTCGAAGAACATCGTGGTCTTCAGGATCCGCATCAGGCCCGAAAACATCACCATGAAATTGACATGCGGCCGGCGTCCTTCGGGCGCACCCGGCCGGATGGTCCTGAAGCGGTAATTCCCCCTGCCGTCGGTCGCCGCGCGGCCCCAGCCGAGGAAATCCGGGTCGGCCTGCGCGTGGCGCGGGTCGGCGGGATGGCGAAAGACGCCATTCGCGTCCGCCTGCCAGATTTCGACGATCAGGTTTTCCAGCGCCGTGCCGTCTTCCTGCATCACGCGGCCATGGATCTCGATCGTCTCGCCTTTCGCCTTGCGCCCCTCGAACAGGGTGAGATCGTTCGCCCCCTGGTCGACGTAGCGCGGAGGAAAGAAAGGCCCGATCGTGGCCTCCCCTGTCGGAATCTTCATGGCTGGACCGGCGTCGACATCAGGACTGCTCCGGAGTCGCAGTGCTTCCGCGCAGCACGATCTGGTGCTCGAAGACCAGCGCGTTGTAGGGTTCGGCCGTGGGCGGGATGTAGCGCGCAACGAGCCTGTCGCGCGCCGCGGCGTCAGGGACCGCGTTGAATATCCGGTCCTGCGCGTTAAGCGGCTCGCCCGGGAAGTACATCTGCGTCACCAGGCGCGACAGCCAGACCTTGCCGAAGAGGGAAAAGTGGATGTGCGGCGGCCGCCACCAGCCGTCCCGCGTCGGCACGGGGTAGGCGCCCGGCTTGACGGTGCGCAGCTCGAACGCGCCCGTCTCGTCGGTGACCACGCGCGCCGCGCCGTAGAAGTTACGGTCCGCCGGCGCGTGGTCGTCGTCGTTGGGGTGGATGTAGCGCCCCGCGGCGTTCGCCTGCCAGATTTCCACCACCGAGCCGCCGACCGGCGCGCCGTCCTCGTCCAGCACCTGCACCCTGAGATGGATCAGCTGGCCGATGGCCTGCTGCTCGCCGCGGCCGGCGATGTCGCCGCCCAGCAGCCTGACGCGCTTCGCCACCTCCACCGGGCCGGTAAGCTCGGAGAGCGTGGGAGCGCGCCTCACCAGCGGCTGCGCCGGATTGCGCAGCGGCGTCTGCGGGTAGCCGGGGATGATGCGCGCCGGCTGGGCGCGCTCGTCGCGCGGCTGGATCAGGGTTTTCATAGGCGTTGACAGCTTCGCGCAATTGGTTGATGCTGTCAACTATGTCGGACGTCATCCTGTGCGAGTGTTTCGCGCGCGACGGGCTGCAGCACGAGCCGGCCTTCGTCCCCACGGACACCAAGCGCGCGCTGGTGGAACGCTTCGCGGAGATCGGCTTCCCCCGCGTGGAGGCGACCTCCTACTCGAACCCGAAGGTCGTGCCGCAGTTCGCGGACGCGAGCGAAATGCTGAAGGGCTTGAAAAGAAAACCGGATACCCGTTACAAAGCCACCTGCGCAAACCCCAGGGCGGTGCAAAGGGCGCTGGTCGATCTGGATGCCGGTTTCGGCGTCAATGAAATCAGCCTGCTGGTCTCCGCCACCGAAGCACACACGCGGAAGAACCTCAAGCGCAGCCGCGCCGAGCAGTGGGCGAACATCGAGGAGATGGTGAATGCGGCGGGCGGCCGCTTCCGCATGGTCGGAACCGTGTCGGTGGCGTTCGGCTGCCCTTTCGAGGGCAGGGTGGATCCGGGCAGCGTGCTGGACGACGTCTCCCGCTTCGCCGCTCTGGGGGTGGACCACGTGGCGATCGGCGACACCACCGGCGTGGCCTCGCCGCTTTCCGTGAAAAGCCTTTTCAGGCACATGAAGGGCGTCACGCCCATCGCCCATTTCCACGATTCTCGCGGCACGGGACTCGTCAACTATGTTGCGGCGCACGAAGCCGGCGTGCGCCATTTCGATTCGTCGTTCGGCGGCGTCGGCGGACATCCCGCAAAGGTGAAATACGGCGGCGGCTTCACCGGCAATGTCTGCACCGAGGACCTGGTCAGCCTGTTCGAGTCCATGGGCATCGCCACCGGGATAAACCTGGACCAGCTGCTCGCCGCCGCGGAATTCTGCGAACAGGTCCTCGGGCGCGAGCTGAACGGCCGGGTCGTCCGGAGCGGCTTGAACAGGAGTACATTTACAGACGTTCCGTTCAGCATTCCTGGGAGGGAAAAATGAACTTCGGCACCGCAGCTACGATCGCCATCGCAATCGCCGCCGTCGCAACTCCCGCGCAGGGCGCCGGCAAGAGTTCGCCCGAACACATCCGCGCGGTCACCGGCAAGGTCGACGGCGCCGCCATCCAGGCGAACGGCAAGTCGGCGAAGGACTGGCTCAGCTACGGCCTCGATTACACCGAAGCGCGCTTCAGCCGCCTTGACCAGATCAACGCCGGCAATGCGAGCAAACTCGGACTGGTCTGGTCCTACGACCTGGAGTCGTCGCGCGGCGTAGAAGCAACGCCGCTGGTGGTGGACGGCATCATGTACGTCACCGCCTCCTGGAGCGTGGTGCACGCCATCGACGCGCGCACCGGCAAGCGCCTGTGGAGCTACGACCCGAAGGTGAACCGCGAAGGCGGCTGGAAGGGCTGCTGCGACGTGGTCAACCGCGGCGTCGCGCTCTACAAGGGCAGGGTCTACGTCGGCGCCTACGACGGCCGCCTGATCGCGCTGGACGCTGCGACCGGCAAGGTCGCATGGGAGAAGGACACGGTGATCGACCACTCGCGCCCCTACACCATCACCGGCGCGCCACGCGTGGTGAAGGGCAAGGTGATCATCGGCAACGGCGGCGCCGAGCTCGGCGTGCGCGGCTACGTCACCGCCTACGACGCGCAGACCGGCGCGCAGAAGTGGCGCTGGTTCGTGGTGCCCGGCGACCCGGGCAAGCCCTTCGAGGATGCCTCGATGGCGAAGGCCTCGACGACCTGGGACCCGAGCGCGAAGTACTGGGAAGCCGGCGGCGGCGGCACGCCGTGGGACACGATGGCATTCGATCCGGCGCTGAACCTGCTCTACATCGGCACCGGCAACGGCTCGCCGTGGTCTCGGAACGCGCGCAGCCCGGCCGGCGGCGACAACCTGTACCTCGCCTCTCTCGTCGCGCTCGATCCCGACACCGGGCAGTACATGTGGCACTACCAGGAGTCGCCCGGCGACAGCTGGGATTTCACCTCCACCCAGCCGATGATCCTCGCCGACCTCAAGATCGACGGCAAGCCGCGCAAGGTGATCCTGCACGCGCCCAAGAACGGCTTCTTCTTCGTCATCGACCGCACCAACGGCAAATTCATCTCGGCGAAGAACTTCGCCGACGTCAACTGGGCGAGCGGCTACGACGCCGACGGCCGTCCGATCGAAACGCCGCAAGCGCGCCTCGCCGACCGGCCGCGCGAAATCATCCCGAGCGCCTTCGGCGCTCACAACTGGCAGCCGATGTCGTTCAATCCGCAGACCGGGCTCGTCTACATGCCGGTGCACGGCATCCCGCTCACGCTGATGGACGACAAGAGCTGGAAGAGGAACAGCCCGCAGCCGGGCGAGTTCAGCGCGGGCGTCGGCTGGAACCTGGCCACCTATCTCAACGCCGTGCCGCCGACCAGCAAGCCCTTCGGCCGCCTGATCGCCTGGGACCCGGTGCAGCAGAAGGAAGTCTGGCGCCAGGAGCACGTCTCGCCCTGGAACGGCGGCACGCTCACCACGGCGGGCAACCTCGTGTTCCAGGGCACGGCCGACGGGCGCTTCATGGTTTTCGACGCAAAAAACGGCACCAGGCTCTGGGAAACGCCCGTGGGTACGGGCGTCGTCGCGGGGCCCTCCACCTACATGGTCGACGGCAAGCAGTACGTGTCGATTGCCGCCGGTTGGGGCGGCGCCTACGGCGTCAACAACCGCGCGAGCGACCTCAAGGGGCCCGGGACCGTCTATACCTTCGCGCTCGGCGGCAAGGCGAAAGCGCCGGACTTCGTCGCCTACCAGCTGGGCGCGCTGGTGCAGGGTGTTCCCTACGACCCGGCGAACGTCAAGGAAGGCACGCTCATCTTCGTCAACTACTGCATCGTCTGCCACGGCGTGCCGGGCGTTGACCGCGGCGGCAACGTGAGGAACCTCGGCTACTCTGCGCGCGACACCATCGCCAACCTGGACAAGATCGTGTTCAAGGGACCGTTCATGGCGAACGGCATGCCGGATTTCACCGGCAAGCTCACGGCGGCGGACCTGGAGAAGATCAAGGCCTTCATACAGGGTACGGCGGACGCTATCAGGCCGAAATGAAGCCGCCGTTCCGTGCCGACCAGGTTGGCAGCCTGCTTCGACCCAGGGAACTTGCAGAGGCAAGGGCAAAGTTCAAGAAGCATGAGCTGTCCTCCGGGGACTTGAAATCCCTGGAAGACGGATGCATCAGGGAAGCAATCCGGAAACAGGAATCCGTCGGCCTGCAGGCGGTCACCGACGGCGAGATGCGCCGCGACTGGTGGCACCTCGATTTCATGACGCAGCTGGACGGCGTCACCGCCATCGTCAATCCGGGGCCGAAGTTCGGCGGCACCGAGGAGCAGCCGCCGATCCCCTCGGTCACCGGCAAGGTCGGCTGCTCGAAGCCGATCATGGTGCAGGATTTCGCTTTCCTGAAGCAAAACGCCGGACAGACCGCGAAATTCACCATTCCTTCCCCGACCATGCTGCACCTGCGCGGCGGACGCAGTTCGATTTCGAAGCAGGTCTATCCGGACCTGGCGGAGTTCTGGGCCGATACCGCCGCCGCCTACCGCAAGGCGATCCGGCATCTCGCGGACGCGGGCTGCACCTACCTGCAACTGGACGACGTCAGCTTCTCCTATCTCTGCGACCCGAAGATCCGGGAAACCGCGCGCAAGAACGGCGACGATCCGGCGAAACTGCCGCGCACCTATGCCGACGCGGTCAGCGAGGCGCTCAGGGACCGGCCCGCGGGCATGACGGTGACGATGCACACCTGCCGCGGCAACTTCAAGAGCAGCTGGGTCGCCTCGGGCGGCTACGAGACGGTCGCCGAGGCGATGTTCTCCTCGGGCGTGGACGCCTTCTTCATGGAATTCGACGATCAGCGCTCGGGCGGATTCGAGCCGCTGCGCTACCTGCCGAAGGACAAGAAGGTCGTTCTCGGGCTGGTCACGACCAAAGTCGGGAAACTCGAAAGCAGGGACGAATTGAAGAAGCGTATCGACGACGCCGCCAGGTTCGTGCCCCTCGAAAATCTCTGCCTGTCGCCGCAGTGCGGCTTCTCCAGCACGCACCACGGCAACAGCCTCAGCGCCGACGAGCAGTGGCGCAAGCTCGAGCGCGTCGTCGAGGTCGCGCGCGAAGTCTGGCGCTGAGACGTGGCGGCCCCGGTCTCCATCGCGCATACGCACGTGCATTCGCTGCGCGTCGCCTCGGGCGCGGAAGCGCTGGTGGCGCGCGTGCTCGATGCCGGCGGCATGGCGGGCTTCGGCTTCACTCTGAACCTGGATGCGGGCGTTGCGCGCGACATGGCCGCCTGGGATGCGCTGGGCCGGGCCAGGGGTGTGCCGCTGCACGGCCTTCTTGGCGGTTCCTACAGAAAAACAGTAAAACTGGTCAGGGACGGGGTGCCAGCCATCCCCGCCGACTGGACCGCGCTTCGCAAGGACATCCTCGACGGCCGCCACGAACTGCTGCGCATCGATCCCTTCGCCTGGGGTTCGGTGGAAATGGTGCAGACCATCGCCGCCGTCGCCGCCGCGTTCGACCTCTGCATCGCCCTGCTCGCGCCGAACGCGCACCCGTGGGAGATCCAGTATTGCGCCGCGCTTGCAGCGACGCTGAGGGGAGAAGACACAAGAATAATCGTTCGAACCGATGCCGCGAAAGAGGTGAACGTTTCCGAGTTGCCCGGCATAGGCATTGACTGGTCCCTCGAACCCTCCTTCAAAAAGATTCAGTGGCGGAACTAGCCATTTCCTCGATACGCCTCACCCGCGTATCGATCCCGCTCACCATGGTGCACGCGGGCTCGATGTACGTGATCCAGAAGACCGAGCGCACGGTGGTCGAACTCACGCTGGAGAACGGCGTCACCGGCCTGGGCGAAACCTGGGGCACGCCCGACGTCTACTCGCTCGCGCAGCGTTTCGCGAAAGAGCTGCCCGGCAAGGACGCGCTGAACCGCTTCGCGCTCAGGGATTTCCTCGGCAAAAGCACCTACGACAACCGCTTCGGCCGCAACGGCCTGGCGACGCTTGCCGGCCTCGACCTCGCGGCCTGGGATGCGACCGCGCGATCGCTGAAGATGCCGCTCGCCGAGCTCATTGGCGCGCGAAAACGCGAATCCATCGACGTGGTTTCCACCCTGCCCGCGGCGATCCTGACGAAAGCCGGCACGCGCAAGGATCTGACCGATCACCTGGATGTGCCCGCCAATACCAGGCTGGTGGTGGAATTCGCGCTCGAGCAGGTGCGCAAATCCGGCTTCCGCTCCTTCAAGCTGAAAAGCGCCGCTTACTCGCCCGAGTGGGACTGGAAGCTGCTGAACGAGCTGCGCGAAGCCATGCCGAAAGCGCGCATCCGCTTCGACCCCAACGCCAACTACGGCGTCGCGACCGCCACCGAACTGTGCCGGCGCCTCGATCCGCTGGGCCTGGAATTCTTCGAGGACCCGACCGGCGAACTGGAAGGCATCGCGCGGCTCAAGGCCGCGGTGAAGACGCCGGTCGCCACCAACATGTGGGTGGTGAAGGACGAGCACCTCGTGCCCGCGATCCGCAGGAAGGCCGTGGACGTGGTGCTGGGCGACCTGTTCATGTGGGGCGGCATCGACGCCTGGCGCAGGATGGCCCGCACCGCGCACGCCTTCGGCCTGAAGCCCGCGCTGCACAGCGTCTACGAAACCGGCATCGCGACGGTGGCCAACCTGCACATTGCCTCTGCATTGCCGGAAGTCGAATATCCCAACGACTCCGGCCTGCATTTCCTGTCCGCGGATGTCCTTGCCGAACCCCAGCAAGTGAAAGACGGAAGCATGCGCTTGCCCCCGGGCCCCGGACTGGGCGTGACGCTCGACCGGAACAAACTGGAAAAAGTTACCCTCGAAACCACACAGATCGGCGGGAGGCAACCATGAACGTCGCCATAGTAGAGCGGCAGCCGGTCACGGTCGCCAGCTTTCGCCATGTCGGCCCCTACGGCGACGCCATCTCGCGGTTCTGGCAGCAGACGGTCGCCCCGTGGATGGTCGCGAACAAGCTTGGGGCGGGAGCGCGCTACGGCGTCAGCCACGACAATCCGAATGCCACGGCGCCCGAGCAGTGCCGCTACGACGCCTGCGTCGAGGTGCCGCCGGACTTCGCGTTCGCCGGCGGCGCGCAGAAAACCACCATAGCGGGCGGCAAATACGCCGTGTATCAGTTCAAGGGCACCAATGCCGACGTGTTCAAGGCGTGGCGCGAAATCATGCAGGAATGGCTGCCGTCGAGCGGCTACCGGCCCGACGCCCGCCCCTGCTTCGAGTACTACCCGAATGGCTCGGCCTGGGATCCGAAAACCGGCGCGTTCGAATGCGAGATCTGCGTGCCGGTGATGTCGCTCTAACGTTTAAGTTCAGCGGACGCCGACGGTCGGCCACTGCAGCGAAGGGTTAGACGCATTCTGAGTAAGAAGGTCAACATACGCCCCTTCAATCAATTGTGATGGCTCGACACCGAGCCTGGCCATAAGGGAGTGAGCCTCCTGAACACCAGCCTCGGCAGGCTCGCCCTGCTCAAGAACAACTTCGAGTTCCAAAAAATCGCCCAAGCCTTTGACGCGATCGAGATGAACTCGCGTCCGTCCAACGAGAAATAGAGTGCGGTGCTTTTCAACCCGACCCACCTGGCCATATGCCAAGGACAACGACTCGCGTAACGTGTCTGGTGTTGACGTTGGGGAAACAAGATAGAACGATTCCTTCGGGCCCTGCTGGTTCGCACGGCGGTAGAAAATGAGTTCGCCTTTCTGCTTAGAAAAAGCGCGCAATTTCAGTCGCCCAGATTCGCATCGGAAAAAGGTATCGTCCTGGTCGATTTCGATTGGACCTTCGTCCGCAATAGCGGCCGCTTTCAGAGCGAGCGCCTGGACGCTCTCGATGTGAGCTTTGATCTCGATATTTCGCGCCATCTGAGCGCCTAACGTTCGCGGCCACCGGGCCGACGAGATGAAAGATGCCACAAAGAGCGCTGCTTCAGAGGCTCCGGGTGGGTCGCGCGGTTAGGCTGCATGTGTTGACCGCTGCTGCTTCGATTTGGCTTTGCGGCGCGAAACCAACACGGCCGCAGGCACTAATACTATCGGCGTGATCACGACGCCAGAAAAGAACCACACCCAGCCTTCGGCATTGCTCTTGGTAAAAGCAATGACACCACCGGCTACTGTTGTCATCAGAAGCCAAGGCCCCGAGTGCAACAGCGCGACCATAAACATGGAAGTATGAGGCGCGCCGTCTGGCGAGGCAGCGTTACTTCTCGCTTCGACAATCGCCTGGAGCCAACCGAGCACTCTCGAAGTGAGCAGCATCCCGAGAAAGACACCACCAAGCCCTGCGAGCAGCATTGGCACAATATCCATGCGGCCTAACGCCTAGGTTGTGGTGCGCGGAACGCGTCGCTCACGAACCGCCGGTTAGGCACCAATGGTCCCAGAAGCCATCCGATGAAGCTCAAGACAGGCACCATCAGGCCAAATCCAAAAAGCGCACGGCCTCGATAGGGTTGCGGCGCAAACTGCGAGGAGACGACGCATGTAAGCCAAGCGAGGACCGCCAAATAAAACGAGACTCCAGCATACGTGTTGAGGTGGGCAAATTGAATCGGATCACCGAGGCCAGATTTACCACCGATTGCATGGTCTGCGCTAACTGCTAGGCCGAGGAATGCAACGCTCGCCACGACCGCGAGAGCGCCAGTAGCTAGGGAAAATGAGCGCGGTCCCATAGGTGCCTAACGTTCCGGTTTTGGCGCACGCGCGAAGGCGCGTAGTGCCGGGCAAGTGTCGCTCAACAACCGGTGGTTAGAACGCACTCTACGCATAGGCGCTACCGCCCCAAAAAGAAGAGCGCGGCAAGAGCGGTTACCAGCATCTGACTGATGGCGAGGACCCGTGCTTCCCGATTGAGAAATGTGGGCAGTTGCCACTGACGTCTCTTACGGAGGAGAAAGAGACTAGTTCCTGCCGAAAATAGGCCTGGGATAGCGCCAAAGAACGTGAAGTAAGCCTCTTCTGGTAGTCCGAGCGTTCGACTTCGCAAACCGAATTGAGCAAATGCCCATAAGCCGAAACCAATGGGAAGCAGCCATGCAAAAGCGGCAAGTGCGAAAGGCAAGACCGCTCCGGACGTAGACACGTCAACTTCACCTTTCGGCGTCACTTGTACTTCGGAGTTCATTGGTGCGTTCTAACGTTCAATCATAAGAAGTATTGCGGCCTATCTTAGACCTGAATGCCTCCACTCGCTGTCAACGCCCCTTGCAATCATGGCGTTACAGCACTGTATGGATAACCAGCTGGCGAGATAGGCCGCAGGAATGGCGCAAGTACCTGATTCTCAAAAAGGGCTGGATTCCGAGATAAAACGGCCGCGCCTTCGCGAGCAGTTGCGCGAGGCAATCCGGCGGCGCAACTACAGCCGCCGCACGGAGCAGACGTACTGGTTCTGGATCCGCTGGTTCATCCGCCATAACGGCGTGCGACACCCAGAGGAGATGGGCGCCACCGAAGTGGAAGCATTCCTGTCCTGGCTGGCGACTGAGAGAAATGTTGCGGCGGCAACCCAGAACCAGGCGCTCTCGGCGCTGCTGTTTCTGTACAAAGAGCTGCTGGGGCAGAACCTGCCCTGGTTCACGGACCTGGTTCGTGCCCAGCGCCCGGTGCGCAAACCTGTGGTGCTGTCGCGCGCCGAGGCGCAGCGATTGCTCGCGCAGATGCAGGACACGAAATGGCTGATGGCGAGCCTGCTATACGGCGCAGGGCTGCGGCGCGTGCGGCGCGCATCGTGAAGCCGGTGAGCTGCCATACGCTGCGACATTCGTTCGCCACGCACCTGCTGGAGGGTGGATACGACATCCGCACGGTGCAGGAATTGCTCGGCCACAGCGACGTCAGCACGACGATGGTCTACACGCACGTGCTCAACAAGGGTGGTCGTGGCGTAAGCAGTCCGTTGGACACGACGCTTGCCAGCCACTCGGGGAGATGAACGAGCGGCGGTTGCCTCCCGTGGCGCTATTTCTTTTTCTTCCTACCTTTGTCGGGCATCAGCACGAAGTCGTAGCTCACGGCGGCGATGCCGTCCTTGCCTTTCTTGAAATTGACGATGAGCTCCGGCTTGACGCCGAACACTGCGTCGGAATCCAGGTACTTGCCGCCCTTGACGAACAGGTGCGTGATGAGCTGCTTGTAGCCTTGCGCGGTGATCCAGAAGTGCAGGTGCGGCGGCCGCATCGGGTGGCGTTCTGTCGCCGTCAGCATGCTGCCCACCGGCCCGTCGTGCGGTACCGGATAGTGCATGGGCTTGACGCAGCGGAAGTGGAAGCGGCCCTGCGCATCGGTGCGGAACACGCCGCGCATGTTCATAGCATCGCCCTTCTGAGAATCGTAGAAGCCATCCGCGCCCGCCTGCCAGACATCCAGCTTCGCGCCCGCGACCGGCCTGCCCTTGCCGTCCTTGACGGTGCCCGACACCAGGCAGGGCTCGCCGTCGGATGCGTTGTTCGAGATATTCGCGCCCAGCGGATACTCCGGCGCCCGCTCGCGGTGGAACGGCCCCAGCACGGTGGACTCCGTGGTGCCCGCGCTCGCCTTGTAGTTGATGGCGTCCACCAGCATCGACACGCCCAGCGTGTCGGACATCAGGATGAATTCCTGGCGCTTGCCGGTGGACCAGTGGCCCGTGTCGGTGAGGAACCGGATACCTCGGAACCATTCCTCCTGAGT
>Ga0209579_10002965_pt1 | contig 12613 bp, 15 predicted proteins | sample Coa_R1_2_FD_187152 | JGI IMG/M metagenome (GOLD analysis project Ga0209579, IMG submission 187152) | Surface soil microbial communities from Centralia Pennsylvania, which are recovering from an underground coalmine fire - Coalmine... | ecosystem: Environmental > Terrestrial > Soil >... | reverse complement strand
CGACCGGTATCCCTGGGTGGCCACGGCCTACCTGCTCACCTCCACGATTTGCGTTCCGATTTTCGCGAAATTATCGGATATTTACGGGCGGAAATCATTCTTTCTGGCGGGGGCGGCGAGTTTTGTCGGGGCTTCGGCGCTGTGCGGAGCAGCGGGGAAGCTGACGTGGCTGCCGATCGACGGGATGAATCAGTTGATCGTGTTCCGGGGGTTGCAGGGGCTTGGCGCCGGGATGATGTTCGGACTGGTGTTTACCATCGTCGGAGACATTTTTTCTCCGGCCGAACGCGGGAAGTATCAGGGGCTGTTCGCATCGGTGTTTGGAGCGGCTTCGATTTTCGGGCCGACGCTGGGTGGCTGGCTGACGGACAACTTCACCTGGCGGTGGTGTTTTTATGTGAACCTGCCGGTGGGGATCATTGCGATCGTGATGATCTATCTGGAATTTCCGGCGTTTCATCCCCAAGGTGTCCGGCGGATTATCGATTGGATGGGCGTGTTCAGTTTGATCGGGTGCCTGGTGCCGCTTTTGCTCGCGTTGACGTGGGTTACGGATTATGGCTGGGGATCGACGCGCGTTGAGGGCCTGCTGGCCGTGTCGGTGGCGATGCTGGGGGCCTTTTTGTATAACGAGACACGCGCGCCGGAGCCGCTGATACCGCTGTCCCTATTTCGAGATCCGATTATTTCGATTTGCGGGATCGCGCAGTTCGTGCTGGGGATGGGGATGTTCGGCGTGATCATGTACCTGCCGCTGTTCATGCAGGGGGTGCTGGGAGTTTCGGCGACGCGGTCGGGATCGCTGCTGACACCTCTGATGCTGGCAGCGGTGGCCGGAAATATCTTCGGCGGCCAGATGACATCGCGGACCGGCAAGTACAAGGTGCTGGCGATCGCGGGATCGACATTTATTGCCGCGGGGATGATTGTGTTCGCGCGGATGGATGCCTCGACTACGCATGCCTGGGTGGTGCTGGGGATGGTGCTTTCGGGAATCGGGATGGGATTCGTGCAGCCGGTGTATACGGTGGCGGTGCAGAACGCGGCTCCGCGCCAGCATATGGGGACGGCGACGGCATCGGCGCAATTCTTCCGGTCGATCGGGAGCACGGTGGGAGTGGCGGCGTTCGGCAGCGTGCTGCTGACCAGCTATCATCACGATTTCGCGAAGGCGATTCCACCAGGGACACCGGAGATTGCTCTCAAGCCGTTTTCGAATCCGCTGCTGCTGCCGCTGATACGGCCGCAGCTCGACGCTGGATTTGGGCGGTATCCGGGAGGGCTGGATTTGCTCCATCGACTACTGGACAACGTGCGGGTGTCGCTGGTGCACGGGATTCAGGTGATCTTTCTGACGGGTGCGGTGATTATGACGCTGGCGATCCTGCTGAATTTTGCGCTGAGGGAAATTCCCCTGCGGGGCCACGCGAGTGCGGCGGCTGAACCACCGGCGGCCTAGGGGTTCAATAGAAATCGGCGGCCCGTTCAGGAGGTGAACGGGCCGCCGCGGATCATGCCTGGTTCCCGCTAGAAGGGTGTGACTGCGTCCAGGCGACCCGAAACCTTACCGGGCGATCTGAATCTGGTTATCTACCGCGAAGACTCCAGGGACTCCGTTGGCTCGGACATACGCGAGCTGCTTGTCCCCTTCTGAAGAGACGAATCCTTTGAGTGTCACGTTTCCGTTTTTCACCAGGATGTGGATCGACGGAATTACGCCCATGCCGTAACGCTGAAGCGGCGAGTAGCCGAAGATGGCCCGGTACTCACGCATCCGGATCTGGTTGTCCATGGGCGAGAGCGGCAGCACTTCGATCTGGTTGTCGACGCGAGTGACGCCTTCCAGACGTTTCACGACGTTGGCGGCATCGCTTTTCAGAACCGGCCGAGTGACTTCGCCGAACAAGGTGACGGTTCCGTTCTCGACGCGAAACGAAAGATCGTCGAACACGTTCAGATACGGCAGCATGGCCAGCTCGTGGCGAACTCTTTCGGGGAGCGGCGTGGCCGGGTTGTTCGATGCCATCACAAAAGTCGGAGCGGCGAGCAGAACTGCGAGCGCCGCTAATGCGGTCATTTTATTTTTTAGGGTTTTCATTGGTTGTCCAGTCCTCCTACCCGATTCGACGCCGGCATGCGGGTAACGGTTGCAGTTGCTGGTGTAAATAGACTTGGAACGAATCAGCGCTTTCTTACGTACGCGCGATTTTCACGCACGGGAGCCCGGTAGATATCCACCCAAGATGCGATAGATGTAGGCCAGGATTTCGGCCACGGCGCGATATAAATGCGCAGGGATCTCCTGTCCGACTTCTGCGGACTTGTAGAGAGCCTGGGCGAGCGGCGGGTTCTCGACGATGGGGACCTGGTGGTCCAGGGCGATCTTGCGTATGCGCGCGGCGACGTAGTTCCTGCCCTTCGCCACAACCTTGGGAGCGCCGGGCGAATCCGCCGTGTAGCGGATGGCGACGGCGTAGTGCGTGGGGTTCACGATAACGGCGGTGGCTTTGGGAACGTCCTGCATCATCCGGCGCCGCAACAGGTCCCGCTGCAAACGGCGGATGCGCATTTTAATTTGAGGATTGCCGTCGTGTTCCTTGGTTTCTTCGCGGATTTCCTGCTTGCTCATCCGGAGCTGGCTGGTGTACCGGCGGCGCTGCCAGAGAAGATCGAGAACGCCAATGACCAGAAACAGTCCGGCGGCGCGCCACAGCAGGGTTTCAATGGTTCCGCCGACGCGCGCCATCGCGACCTGCGCGCCCATCCACGGGAGGTCGAGAAACGAAGCCAGGTTCTCGGTCAGTTCGTAACACACCACCAGGGCGATGACGGGCAGCAGCAGCAGCGCCTGGAGAAACATCGGCAGGTTCTGCGCGGGCACGGAGGAGAAGCGGCGCAGGACATTGAGACGGGCGAAATCGGGAATCAGCTTGGAGAGCGAGATTCCCATGCGGGTGCTGGCGAGCTGGATGAACACCACCAGGAACATCAGGGAAATTCCGGCCAGCATTACGGGTTCGAGCGCGGGCAGGACGGCGTCGCGCATCAGGGAGACGGCCTGAGTGGGCGTCAGGTCCATGGTGAAAGCGCGTGGGAGCAGATCGCGCATCATGCGGGCGCAACGGACCAGGAAGCTTCCACTAAAGGTTGCGGCGATGACGACGAAGCCTAGAAAGTGAACCGAGGACAAGAATTCGCGGCTCGCCGGAAAATTGCCTTCCTTTCGGGCGCGGTCAAGACGGCGCTGCGTCGGTTGCTCACTGCGTTGCTCGTCGGCCATCGGGATTCGTTAGCGGTTAGGGAGCGGCCAGGCGGGTGACGGCGTGGATGGTTCGTTCGGCGGAGGCGGAAAAGATTCGCGCGACGACGGGGGCGAGCGCGACAAGAATCGCGAGCGCGGCCAGCATCTTGATCGGGAAGGCGAGCGAGAGAAGCTGGAGTTGCTGTTGCATGCGGCCGAGTAAAGCGAGGGCGAGGTCGAGGAGCAGAAGCAGCGCGATAACGGGCATCGCCAGGCGCAGACCGATCGCGAAAATGCCGGAACCGAGCCGGAGGACGCCATCCAGGCTGGCGGCCGCGGGAGCCCAGGCGCCGGCTGGGAACTTTTCGAAGCTGACAGCGAGGATGCGGACGAGTTGGCGATCGATGCCGACAGTAAAAAAGAGCAGTCCTGTGATCAGCGACATCAGGACCTGCAACACACCGGAATCGGCCTGGCTGGCCGGATCGATGGTGGAGGCGAATCCGTATCCCGCCTGAACGCCGAGGATCTGAGCGGCGAGTTGAAAGGCTTCGTTCAGGAATCCGACGGCAAGACCAATGGCCAGGCCGAATCCGGCTTCGGCGATGGCCGAAGCCGCGAGCCAGCCGAAGGAGGGTAGCTCGTTCGCGAGGTTTGGCCATGCGGGGAATAGGGCGAAGGTCAGGGCCAGGGCGAATACGACACGGATCGGATCGGGAGCTCCCCGGATGGCGGGGAGGGGCAGGAACAGGATCAATCCGGCGACCCGGGCCAGCACCAGGAGAAACGCGAGCATGGTGCTCAGCGGCAGGCCCAGCGTCATCAGCGTGAAAAGCGGGCAAGATCGCCGAACAGGGTCACGGTGTAGGCGATCAGTTTGGCCAGCATCCAGGGCATGGCCAGGACCAGCGCGGCCATGAAGGCGGTAAGGCGCGGGACCGTGCTGAAGCTGGAATCCTGAATAGAGGTGAGGATTTGCGTGAGGCTCATGACGATGCCGACGACGAATCCGACCGCCAGAATGGGCAAGGCCAGCCAGAACGTCGTGAGGAAGACGTTGCGCATGAGATCGACGACCGTGGCGATGGTCATGCGGTGAAGGTCCGCACGAGCGAGCCGACCACCAGGTTCCAGCCGTCGACCAGGACGAACAGGAGAATCTTGAAGGGCGCGGAGACCATCACGGGCGGCAACTGAACCATGCCGACGGAAACGGTGATGGAGGCTACGACCAGATCGATGATCAGGAATGGAAGGAAGAGAACCGCGCCAATCTGGAAAGCGGTTTTCAGTTCGCTGAGGACATAGGCGGGGGCGAGAGCGCTCAGGGGGACATCCGCGGGCCGGGCGGGGAGCGCGGAATGGGAAAGCTCGACGAACAGTTGGATGTCTTTTTCACGGGCGAACTTCAACAGGAACGCCTTGATGGGAACGGCCGCCTGATCCCAGGCGGCGGAGGCGCTGATCTGACCGCGTTCGAGAGGTTCCCAGCCTTGGTGGTAGACGTCCTCGGCCACCGGCTGCACGACGGCCAGCGCCAGAAAAAGGGCAAGGGCGACCAATACCTGATTGGATGGAGCGGTCTGCGTTCCCAGCGCCTGGCGCAGGAAGTGAAGCACGACTACGACTCGCAGAAAAGGCGTCAGGGCCATCAGGATCGCGGGCAGCAATGTAAGAACCGACATCAGCAGAAGAATCTGCATGGGGACGCTGAGGGCGGCGCCGGTCTTGTTCTGGACCAGCGTGATGCCGAGCAGGGAATCGCTGGGGGCCGAGAATACGGAACCGGCGAGCATCAGGAAAAGAGCGGCGGTTCTCATGAGGTTTGGCTTTCCGTGGTGTCAAGCAGTAGAGCGCACCCATGTGGGTGCGTCGCGACGAGAAGTTCCCGGCCGTTGAACCGGACCAGATGCAGGGAGTGCTGCGGGGTGAGCGTCATGCGCTCGATTGTCTGGATGGATTTGTTCCCGCTAAGACGCCGGGTGAATGCCGCGCGCCAGCCGGCTCCGCGCCGCAACGTCCATAGAACTGCGCCTAACAAGCTGAAGACGGCGAGCACGGAGAAGCCTTCACGTACGCCGTTCACGGCTAGACATCCTCTCTGAAATCGGTGATCCGCACCCCGACGGTGTCTTCGATAATCACGATTTCACCGCTTCCGATGAGCGCTCCGCCGATCAGGATGTCGATATTTTCGCCGGCCGAACGCTGCATGGCGATGACGCTGCCGGCTTCGAGCGCGAGGATGGACCGCACGGTCATGCTGGTGCGGTCCAGCTCAACGTCGACATCCATGCGAATATCGGCGAGATGGGCGATCTCTTCAAGGGCGGTCATGAATTATTGCTGTTTGAGGGCGATCGTGTCCTGGCTCAACTGATCGACGGTGGTGACGACGTGGGCGTTGGCCTCGTAGGCGCGCTGATAGACGATCAGGTTCGTGAATTGAGTGGCAATATCCACCGTAGAGCCTTCGACCGATCCGCCGAGGACCGTACCGCGTCCGCCGGAACCGGGGACGCCGATCGCGGGCAGCGCGGTGAGCGCGCTGGGAAGATAGTTACTTTCGCCCGCCGCAATGAGCGACGCGGGGTTGCGGATCACAGCGAGCGCCATCTGGCCGACCGCGACCTGCGTGCCGTCGGAATACTGCGCAAGCACGATACCGCCGTTGGCCAGGCCCACGCTGACCAGGTTGGCCGCCGCCGACCCATTTTGTGCCTGGGCCGAACTGGCCGAGGTCTGGGCGTATTGCGTGATGTCCGGAGTCGCCCCGTTCGCGCTCCAGAGGTTCCAGGTAATGTTGAGATCGTTTGCGCCATCGGCCAAACCCGGGGCGCTGATGACCGGCTGCGGATCAGTAGCGGCGGGGGTCACAAGATTGCCGTTGGCGTCGAAAGTCAGCGTGCCGGTCACGGGTGTGGAGGGGCTGGTGGTATCGGTGGCGGGAATGCTTCCCGAATAGGTCCACTGATTGGCTGTGCCGGTTTTGGTGAACGACAGAGTCGCGATGTGCGCCACCCCCAGGGAATCATAGACCTGTAGAGAGGTGGAGAACGTCGTCCCCGCAGCCGCCGAGGCGTCCAGGTTCAGGCCTGCAGAGAGCGTCGTGGTCGCAACTGGCGCGGCGAGAGTTCCGGTCGGCACCGTGATGTTGCCAACCGGTCCATTGGTATCGAGAACGCCGTTAACCGCGGTCCATCCCTGTACGAATTGACCCGACGCGGTGGTCAGGTCGCCGTTGGTATCCACTTCAAAACTGCCGCCGCGCGTGTATTCGGTGGCGTTAGCGGATTTCACGACGAAGAATCCGTCCCCCTGAATGGCGGCGTCGAGAGGACCGCCGGTGGATTGAATGGCGCCTTGCGTGAACTGGCGTAGTGTGATGGGGATGCCAACGCCGAATCCGACCTGGGTGGCGCCGAGGCCCGCGCCGATCGATTGCGTGACCAGATCCTGGAAGCTGACGGCGCTGGCTTTGAATCCGGTCGTGTTCAGATTCGCAAGGTTGTTGCCCACTACATCAATCGCGGTAGTATCCGCCTTGAGACCTGAAAGAGCTGTAGAAAATGAGGCCATGAGTTTGTCTCCGAGTGGATGAGGTTAAGAAGTCGTGGGCGCGGTTCCCGGGTTGGGGCTGGAAGTTGTCGAGGCTGCGGGGACTGCCGCGGCGAGCGTGGCGGCCGATTGCTGAATGGCATTCAGGTCGCTGAGCATCTGCGTGGAATTCGACAGCTCGCTGAATTGGGCGAGTTGGGTAACGAAGGTGGTTCCGTCGGTCGGATTTTCGGGATCCTGGTTTTCCAATTGAGCCACCAATAGTTGCAGGAACACATTCTGGTCGTCGAGCGAGCCGGATGTCGGCGAACTCTGAGTTGTGGTGGAGTTTGCGGTCGGGACGGAGAGCGGATTGGTCACGCTGGTCATTGTGTTAGCTCCAATTCATCGAGCCAGCGCGCGGCGCGCTGGTCCCGCGGATTTTGTTGCTGTTGGTGCTGCTGCTGCGGCGGCTGTTGGCGGCGATCGCGAGAATCGGCCGAGGCGTCATGGGAAGGTTCTGAATCCAACTCGCGGCTGTTTGTCTGCGAGGAAGCGGCGCTGCTGGGAGCGATGGCGTCGGCCCGGTACCCCGCGCGCTCGAGCGAGGTTGTCAGGACGTTCAAATTCTGGCGCAGAGACGTCTGGAGGGCCGCGTCGGGGGTTCGAACCGCGACTTGAATTTCCCCGGCGCGCTGGGTTACGTGCAGATCGACGGAGGGCGCTTCGGGCTGGGCGATGCGCACGGTGATTTCCTGGACAGCGGGCACGTGTGTCTGCGGTGGAGCGATCCCCTGGGGCTCGGAAAGATGCTGTGTCGGTGCGCCCGCAGTGAAGAGCGCCGCGGGCGTGGTCACGCTCGGAGGATCCGAACTCGCCGGTAGCTGCAGGGGAATTTCGAAGGCATGGCCAGGATCGCCGGCGGAGGACGTTGGCGATGCGGGGGCGATGCGGGAGGGCTGTGCGGGGCCGGAAGGCGCCTGCGATGGTGAGTCCTCGGGCTCTGGGGCCGGTGTTCGCGCGGGCTTCGAAGGCGGCGGCGCGATCTGCGTTCCGGGTGCGGATGGCCGAAAGGAAATAGTTGCGGAGGCCGGCTGCGCCGGTGAAGGCGTTAGCGGCGAGGCGGAGGGAGACGTTGCCGGCCGGGTGAGTTCGGGTGCCGGATCGCGATTCGAGGCAGCCTCCATCTGAGGAGTAGAAATTGAAACTTGAGATTCGGGTTGCGTGGACGGGCTGTTGGTCACATGGAGCGCGGGGATGTTTTCGAAAGGGGCCGCCGGAAGATCACGGGATGCGAGCGGAATTAGGCGCGCGCTGAATGCCAGCTTGTCCTGCGGCAATGGCTCTGTCTGCGGATCAATTGGCTTGCCGCGCGGGGCCAACGGTTGTACGGGCGTCGACGCCGGCGAGGCCGGGGGCTGTGTGTTTCCCTGCGGTGTCGGGAGCGGAGCCGGCGTCGCGGGGACAGGCATCGGAGAGGCGGAGATCGCCAATGCGGGGTTCATTGCCGATTCAATTGCCGGTTCAATTGCCTGTTCAATGACCCGCGTTCCTGGGCCCGATGAGGTGCTCTTAAGTCCTTTTTGAGGCGGTGCGGAAGCCCGCAGTGGCGAGGGCGGAGCGTTTTTTGCCGGGGTGGTCGCGGGGCGCGCCGGGAGCTGAGCCGCGGGAAACGGAGTTGGAGGCGTCGACGTCTGCACGGGAGCCTGCGGCACACGGGCCGGAGGCAGCGGAACGTCAGGCACGACAACGGGGACGGCCTGGCTGGCGGGCATGGAATCCGCTGGCTCGACGGATCCAGCAGGAGCTGCGAGAGGCGCCGGGGGAGTGGGTACGGAAACTGGCTCAGACAAAGCTTGGGGGGGCGGATTCGACGTGGGGGCCGTCAGGTCCTGAGGCGCGGCCAGCCGGGGCGCAATCTGATTCGCGAGCACGTGCTCGGGCGCTTCGGGAGTCGTCACAATGGTCTCTTGCCCCGCCGGAAAAGCCCGATCTGGAAAAGCCAGAGCCGGAAAAGCCCGGGAGGTCACGTTGCCGAGCATGGAACGGATCAGAGCATCGGCGACGGTTTGGGGCGCCGCCGTATTTCGATTTGCCAGCGGCTCGCTGCCGTTTAGCCGCTGGGCTGAGTCCTCCACCGTGAACTGGGGGTTCGGGGCCTGCGACCCGAATAAGACGCTAATGAGGTTGAGAAAGACCGGGGGCGGAGCAGATGTGCGCGGCGTCGCGGGCGGAGTGAGGAAGACAGACAGCGCGCCCAAGGGATCAGAGGTTGCCGCGATCGTGTTCACGCGGGAACGAATTGCAGGTTACTTTCCAAAGCGAGTAACACAGGAAAGCAATCGGTTAGCGTCTGGCGACGCGGCAAGAGAATGTCGCTCCGATGGAAACGGCACGTTTATGTCGCCTGGGAATCGCCGTCTCTCAACATATCGGATTGGTTTTGTGGCCCTTTACAAAACGGTTCTGCGATTGCACTCTTCGAATCCGCGAATTCACCATGGACTCCCTTCTCATCTCGGCGGCCGGCGGAATGAAGTCCCGACTGGATTCGCTGGATATGCTCGCGAATAATATCGCGAACAGCGGAACGGCGGGGTTCAAGGCGGACCGGGAGTTCAACAATCTGTATGAAGAGGAACTGCCGGTGGTGGAACGGCCATATACCGATTTTTCGCAGGGCATGCTGCTCCCGACCGGTAATCCGTTGAGCTTGGCCCTGTCGGGCAAAGGATTGTTCGCACTCAATTCCCCATCGGGAACCGTATTCACGCGAAACGGCGACTTCCGGGTTTCCAAGAAAAATCAGTTGGAGTCGAGCGAAGGTTACACCGTGCGAAATGTTCTCGATAAAGGCAACCCGATCACGGTCGATCCGCAGGTTCCCATTGACGTCGGCAAGGACGGCGTGGTGCGGCAGAGCGGGCAGGACCTGGGAAAAATAGAGATCGATGCGCCGGACTCGAATCCACTTTCGCTGAGTAAGCTCGGGACGAGTTACTTCATTATGGCGGACAAGAACGCCGGGCTTCCGGTCGCGCCGCAGGCCACCGAGGTTTTACAGGGACAGGTGGAACAATCGAACGTTCCGGTGGCGGAATCCGCAGTGAAGCTGGTGAGTGTGATGCGCCAGTTTGAGATGCTGCAGCGGGCGATCACGCTCGATTCCGAGATGGGCAAGAAGGCGATTGATGAAGTCGCCAAGGTTACCTGATCGAGGTTACTTAAGGAGCTAACAAGATGATTCGAGCCTTGTATAGCGCCGCCAGCGGGATGACGGCGCAACAGATGAGCATCGATACGATCGCCAACAACCTCGCGAACTCGAATACTACGGGTTTCAAGGCGCGGCGGACCCAGTTCCAGGACCTGCTATATCAAAGCTTCTTGCAACCGGGAGCGGCAGCGGGTTCGCAGACCATCGTGCCGAACGGGCTGCAGCTCGGTCTGGGGACCCGACCCTCCGCGAATTCGATCATCTTCACGCAGGGGAGCTTCACCGAGACGGACAATCCGCTCGACCTGGTGATTCAAGGAAAAGGATTTTTTCAGATTCAATTGCCGAACGGCCAGACGGCTTACACACGCGGCGGGAATTTTCAGCTCGATAAGAACGGCAATATCGTGAATGCGAACGGCGATCCGGTACAGCCGCAGATCACGATTCCGGCGCAGGCCCAATCGATCACGATTGCGCCGGACGGGACCGTGAGTTATACGCAGCCGGGACAGAACGCTTCGCAAACGGCGGGCCAGATCCAGCTTGCCAATTTCACCAATCCGGGGGGCTTGAACAGCATCGGCAGCGGACTGTTCATGCCCACGGATGCGAGCGGAGACCCGATTGTCGGCACTCCAGGGGGGCAGGAAGGGCTTGGAACGCTGCTCCAGGGATACCAGGAAGCGTCGAACGTGAGCGTGGTTGAGGAATTCATCAATATGATCAGCAGCCAGCGCGCTTACGAAGCCAATACCAAAGTCGTCAAGGCGGCCGACGAGATGTATCAGCAGGTGAACAACGTCACGCAATGAAACAGGCGCTGATTCTGCTGCTGGCCGTTCGCGCGTTTGCGTGTCATACGGTCGACGGCGATTCCATTAAAGGAAAGGATCTGGCGGCGGCGAGCGTTGCTTTCGCCAAGCTCGATCCGGAACTGGATATCGCACCGACGCCTTTGCCCGGCGTCCCCCGGTTGCTCCACGCGGCCGAATTAACGAGGCTCGCGCGCCGGTATGCGATCGATCTGTCGGAACCGGTCCCGGAAATCTGCTTTGAGCGCGCTACCGAGCCGCTGACGGCGGAAAGACTGTATCCCGTCTTGCGGCAAGCCTTGGGAATTGATGACGCGCGGATCGAGATTCAGGACTTCAGCCGGGCAGGTGTTCCGCGAGGAACGCTCGAGTTCAAGCGGAGCGGACTGACGGACGCCGGAGTTTGGAGAGGGCAAGTAGTGTACGCCGAGGCGCGGAGCGTGCCGGTGTGGGCAAGGGTCAAAATAATCGTGGACCGGAACTGGGTAGAAGCCGTGGAGACACTTCCCGCGGGAACGGTCATTGCGAAAGGACAACTGGTCGAGCGCAGAGGGCCGCGGTTTCCGTTTGGGCCGGTCATGGTTGATTCGATCCATCAGGTGGAAGGGCAGCAGGCGGCGCGCGCCATCAAGGCGGGCGAACCAATTTCCGCGTCGATGCTGGTGCATCCGCGGGAAGTGACGCGAGGGGACCGGGTGAAGGTAATGGTGATGAGCGGCGAGGCGCGATTGCAGTTCGATGCGACGGCGGAGACGTCCGGGCGCGTGGGCGAATCGGTGATGGTTCTGAATCCGGATAGCGGGCATCACTTTCTCGCGAAAGTGGAAGGGAAAGACGAGGTTCTGATCAAGAAATGAAATACATTTTCTTTCTGCTGATTCCGCTGGCGTGGGGGCAGATGGGAGCGTCGCCGGGGTCCTTATTCACGCCGCTGGGACGGCTGGCGGATGCGGCGCGAGATCTGCGCGCCGCGAACGTGAACGATGTCGTTACGATTGTGGTCTCTGAAAGCCTGGCCGCAGTGGCGTCGGGGGTTTCGAATACGTCGCGCAAGACGTCGGCGGTCAGCAACATTGCGGCGCTCGCCGGCGCGGTCGCCGCGACCAAGCGGCTGGCGAATCCCTTAAACGTTACCGGGGATCAGGAACTGGCCGCGCAGGGACAGACTTCGCGGAACATGACGCTGACGACAACACTGTCGGCGCGCGTGGTGGAGGTGACGCCGAACGGGACGCTGCTGATCGAAGGCACTCGCGACATCGGTGTGAACTCGGAAAAGCAAACCATCACGGTGCGCGGGCTGGTGCGGCCGGCGGATTTGTCCACCGCGAACAGTGTGCTTTCCACGCAAATCGCGAACCTGCAGATTCACGTGACCGGAAAAGGGATCGTCGGGGACGCGATCCGCCGGCCGCACTTCCTGTACCGGCTGTTGCTCGGGTTGCTGCCTTTTTGAAAGATCATGCGCAAATTTATTTCATTTCTTTTTATCGGCTCGGCGGCGTGGGGCGAAATGGCGCGGCTGAAGGACCTGGTGTCGCTGGAGGGCGTGCGGGACAACCAGTTGATGGGATACGGCCTGGTAGTCGGGCTGAATGGGACGGGCGACAAGCAGCTCACGCTGTTTTCGACGCAGTCGCTCACCAACATGTTGAAGCGGATGGGCGTGACCGTCGACCCGACGCAGATGCAGGTACATAACATGGCGTCGGTGATGGTGACAGCCGATCTGCCGCCGTTCGCCGAGCCCGGCACGCGCATCGACGTTACGGCGGCGGCAATCGGCGATCCAGAACTCTGCAG
>Ga0209579_10002964_pt1 | contig 12618 bp, 11 predicted proteins | sample Coa_R1_2_FD_187152 | JGI IMG/M metagenome (GOLD analysis project Ga0209579, IMG submission 187152) | Surface soil microbial communities from Centralia Pennsylvania, which are recovering from an underground coalmine fire - Coalmine... | ecosystem: Environmental > Terrestrial > Soil >... | reverse complement strand
ATCCAATCGCGAGTGCGGGAAGAATCTTCCAAACGCCAGGCAAACAGAAAGAGCCAGGCCAGTTCGAGCGTGACCAGGCACGTGGACCACGCCCAGTCCGCTCCGTAGTAGATGCCGTAGGGTGAGAATGCCCATCCCCAGCCTGCCCATTTGGCGACGCGCTCTCCGAATGCGCGGCGCGCCAAAAGAAAAACTGGAATGCAGGTGACGGCGGAAAAGACGCTGTTCACCGACAGGGCCGCGAGCACCGAGGCCTTGGTCTCAATCCCCAGGATCTTGAAGATGCCCGCGAGCAGGTACGAATACACCGGCGGCAGCAGCGCAGAACCGGTTCCCGCTTGCGAGAAGGGGCTGCCGAAGCCGTGGCCGGAAGCGATGGAGCGGGCGATCAATCCAAAGGCCCAGTGTTCGAGAACGAACGGGTCCATCCAATCCTGATAGACGAACGGAATCACGGCCAGCCGAACGGCCAAGGCAACCAACACCATCCAGACGTAACGGTTTGGATCACGCGTTGCAGTGTTCATCGGCGCAGGCGGCACACTTTCACTTCATCATTGGCGTAAGGGCAGACGATTGTGCTGGGCTGCGTGTTAGAGAATTGTGCATCGGCGGCCGACAGGACAAACCAGTTCACTCCAAAATCATTTTTAACCCGCTCGAAATCTGATGCGCGAAAACTTCGCCATCCGTTCAGGGCGGTCACTTCTTTCAGCCACCGCGGCGCCAGAGAGGGAACACGCATGGCCATGCCGGCATCCTTTTCGTAATCTGCAAGAACGCTGCGCTCGGCCAGTGCGCGGAAGCCATGATAGTCCTCGCCGGGCAGGCTTTCGTAATGAGGATCTATCGCGAACAAGCTGTCGTCGGGAGTGTAGAGGCGAATCCAGTCAAATGCCCGCAACCATCCATTCGCCGGCCTGGTGGACGGCAACTCCAAGTGCGGAGACGCGGAGTACATCTGGCGTTGCGCGTAGAACATGCCAGCACTCAGCGGGATGAAGAGCAATGCCCAACGATAGCGATGACGGTTGAGGACGTAGCCGCCCAGCAGGCCGCCGATAATCAAGAAGAAGAGCAAATAAAGTAAGTGCAGGTAACGCATCGGCTCGAAAGGACGGAGGCGCTCGAGGCCAGGAGGCAACATGAGCGCCAGTCCGACGATCGTTTGAAAGGTGCCGTAATAAATGAGAGCAGAGGTGAACGGAAGCAACCTCGAACCATCAGATTGGTGTGCGCCGCTTTGCGTGTAGCGGCGAAAAGCCAAGAGCAGAATGAGCGGAGCAAAGACTCCCAGCCATTCATACCAGTGCCAGCGCGAAAGGAAAAGAAAGCCGCGTGTGGCCACGGCCTGCCGCCAGGCATCCGAAGCAGGCTCGAACAGCCATCCCAAAGGAAAGAGCATCGCGGCCAGCGGCGGAACGGGCGATGGTTTCGCGATCTTCGAATCACGCAGCGCCCAGGCCAGGATTGCGCAGAAAGAAATTGCAAAGCTGGCCATGATGGCGTGGATGGTGAACGCCACCGCCAGAAGCAAGCTTGCCAGCCAGAATTTTCTGTCGATCACGGCCGCGTTGGCTGCGACGATGGCTGCGGTTGCAAGGGTTCGTGGGTGAAGATATTGATCAGCGAGATTGATGGCGACGCCGGGCACCGGCAGAGTTAGCAGTGCGGTGATCAAGGCAACCGCTGCCCACTGCGCCTCAGGAAGGGCGAAGCAGCGGCGGGCGATGCGCCAGCAGCCAAACAGAATGAGAAAAATCCCAAGCAGTTGCCAAAGCAGCACGTCCCACAGAACGGGCAAATGCGTAAGACGAACGGAAAGTGCGATGAGGCGATCGAAGATTGTGGCTTGAAACTGCAGCCGGAAAAAATCAGCATCGTGCGGGAATAGGGCGTGGTTCAGATCCCATTTGATGGCCGCCAGATAAAAGGAATCGTCTTCGAGCCCGGGATGGTATCCCATAACCACGAACGCGAGTAGGGTGAGTGCGGCCAGGCGGGCTAAATTGCGGAGTGAAAATTCTTCGTTGCGTAGTTGAGTGCTGGGAGAAGTTGGCGAGCTTTCTGGCATTGTGAAGAGGGGACGAAACGCGGGCGCCTAGCGCGCGGTCCCCGAACGGGCAGCGTAATAGCTTTCGCTTCCCGCTTCAAGCTTGCGGCCCTGCTGGCTGAAGCGAGGCAAGTTTGCGAGCCGAAACCGCTGTAAGGCAAACTGCAAGGTGGTGGCGAGGACGCCGAGACCGTACTCGACGCTGCGGCGGAAATTGATCGAGGAAGCTTCCGCGAAATATTTTGTGGGACAGGAAACTTCTCCGATGCGGAAGCCGAAATGCACGCATTGAGCCAGCATCTGATTGTCAAAAACAAAGTCGTCAGAATTTTCCAACAGGGGTAACTCGGTCAGGACCTGGCGGCGGAAGGCGCGGTAGCCGGTGTGATATTCGGAAAGCTTCACGCCGAGAAACAAGTTTTCGAAGGCGGTGAGCAAGCGGTTGGAGATGTACTTGTACATCGGCATGCCGCCGCGCAGGGCACGTCCGCCGATGATGCGCGATCCGAGGACGACGTCATAAACGTCGTAGGCCACCATGCTCGCCATGGCCGTGATGAGCAGCGGCGTGTACTGGTAATCGGGGTGAAGCATGATGACCACGTCGGCCCCGGCGTTGAGCGCTTCGCGATAGCAGGTCTGCTGGTTGCGTCCGTAGCCGTAATTACGGTCATGCTGGAAAACATAGAGGCCAAGGCGGCGGGCCAATTGCACCGTCTGATCGCGGCTGTGATCGTCGACGAGAATGCGGACGTCCACAAACTCCGGAATCTCGTGCACGGTGGCTTCCAGAGTTTTTTCCGCGTTGTAGGCGGGCATGACGACCGCAACACGTTTGCCGTTGATCATGGATAAGGGCGGAGATACCTAGGGATAGTGTAACCGAGATGGCAAGAGGCAGCGGGAATGTGACGGACGATGAGCCTAAGAAAAAAGGGCTAGGCCTTCAGTGATGACCATCCGCTAGCACGCCGATTGCTTCCTTGATCATTCTGGTAGCGAATGTACGCCAGCGGCCCAACGGATTGATTGGATCAGCTTGTGTGGATGAATTCTGAGAGATTTGGGAAGGTTGCGAGGCGTAGCATTCATCGTGAACCGCACGGCCATCGTCATCGATGGAACCCAGGTCATCATTCACGCGCTTTCCGCACACGGAGCAGATGACGACCCAAAACGGTTTGGAAGTTGTCTCCACTATATTCACCCAGACGTGGCGCAACTTGGCGGTAGCTCTTAACCCGCGCGAACTGACCGACCTTCTCGTTTTCCGACAGCATGATTCTGAACAAGAGAATTGGACCGCCCTCCCCCGAGTACGGTCCCCTTCTCCAATCACCAACGAGAGGCCTATCGTTCAGCACCCACTTTAGACGGAGACTCGGTCGGTGCAAATTCCCCAAAAGTTGTAGATGGCATGACTTTGGGCATATGCACGTCCGAAATGGCGGGGCATGGTGGTGGCCAGGATTCGTGCCAGCGAGAGCCGACCGAGATCATCCGGCGCCCGGTATTCAGAACAAAGCTCTCTTACTGATTCAATAGGCGAATGAGTGCATCGATACTGTGCTCGAAGGTGGCGAAGTTTCGAAGGCGCGGCTCTGGCCCGAGATCGTAGAGCGGGTGCTGCTTGAGGCGCGCCTCAAGCTCAGGGTCGCTCTTAATGGTTTCGGCCAGTGCGACAATCCAGGCGTACTGGCGGTCTAAAAACATAGCCTGCTGCTTCAGTGTTTCCAGAATGAAGCGCAGCATTTCCTGGTGCTGACGTTCGTTCATTGAGAATCTTCTCCGTGGCGCGGGAGCGATTCAAAGCATGCGCAATCCTATTGTGCGAGCGACGGTTTACAAATGGCACGAACGGGGGAAAACGGCGCACCATGGTGTGGGTGGAACTTCAGCTTCTCGGATCAGCAACACGCCGGTTTGCAGCGACGTCGCCTGGAACCTGGCATCCGTTGCCTTCACAGGACAACGGCTCCTCTCCGTCGTTTAGCGCATGTTGTCGAGGATCGAGCCAACGATTCCGCCGACCACGCCACCTTCCACGGCTTGCCGCGGGGCTTCGCGGGGGATGTACTTTTCAATGGCGTGCGCGAGTTTGGAGATGGGAAGAGTTTGCAGCCAGATTCTTCCCGGGCCAGTGAGGGCCGCGAGGAAAATGCCGTCACCACCGAAGATCATGTTCTTGATGCCGGGGACGGTCGTGATTTGGAACGAAACGCTGGCCTGGAACGCGCCGACGTGGCCGGGATGCACGCGGAGGGTTTCGCCAGGTTGCAGGTCGCGCACGATGAGTTCGCCGGAAAGTTCAAGCCAGGCAGTTCCCTGTCCCATGACCTTCTGCAAAAGGAAGCCGTCGCCGCCAAAAATTCCCGCGCCCAGAGATTGCTGGAATCCGACTCCGATCTGAATCTGCGGCGTCGCGCACAAGAAGCCCTGACGATGAATCATGTAATCGTGGCCCGGCGCAACTTCTACGGGCACGATGTGGCCTGGCAACTTGGTAGCAAAGGCGAGTTCTCCGGCAACACCGACGGCGCGGTACTCGGTCATGAAGAGCGATCCCCCGCCGGCCACACGCTTGATCACGCCAAACAGTCCGCCTCCACCCGCGAATTGGGTATGAGTCGTCATCTGGATGGAACTGCCCATCCAGGAAAGCTCTCCAGCTTCAGAGATGATGGACTCGTTCGGCTCGAGCGCAAATTCGAGGACTGGCATGGTGGTACCGGTGATACGGCTCTGCATCGGGATCTCCTTCGTTCATGCCGGTTGAGATGATTTACGTTGAAATCAGCTTCACGGTTCCGTGAAAAGGGACATAGCGATGAGCAATGAGCGGCAAGCAGTTGGCAACACTGCCACTACTTCGGGATAACGCTCTTTGAATCCGCCGCGTTATCCTTGACCGATAATTTGGTTTCGTGTTCACGCCGGGACCCAGCGCAAGCAGCGCTCCTTCAGGTTGGGACGCCCAGTTTCGGCAACAGCCACTGGGTCACGACGATGTAGGCGGCCAGAACAATGACGAGCCAAAGCCATTGAGGCATCAAGACTCCCGGGTTTTCCGCACTCGATCGATTGAACGCCTGCTTCTAGTCTAACGAATCATCGGCGGTATTGCGACGCGAATAGCGGCGGCCGCGCCAGTTCGGCTCCTTATTGAGAGAGGCCTGCGTGAAGCGGCGCAGCGCGTGAATGGCGCGTCCGTAGGTCTGCACGGCTTGCGACGACAGCAGCGAACCGGGCGGCTGATCCATAAAGGGCATGAATTTGTCGGGAAAGCCGGGCATGGTGCAGCCAATGCAAATGCCGCCCACGTTCGGACATCCGCCGAGGCCGTTCATCCATCCGCGCTTGCCGACGTTACATTGCACGACCGGGCCCCAGCAGCCGAGTTTCACAATGCATTTCGGCGATCCGTATTCTTCGGCGAAATCGCCTTGCTCGTAGTAACCGCCGCGATCGCATCCTTCGTGGAGGGTCGCGCCGAATAACCATGTGGGACGCAACGCATCATCGAGAGGAATCATCGGTGCGCGGTTCGCGGCCATATAAAGGAGATAAAGAATCGTCTCAGTCATGTTATCGGGCTGGACGGGACATCCGGGAACGCAGACGATGGGAATCTGCGCGGTCGACTTCCAATCCCAACCGAGATAGTCGGGCAATCCCATGCAGCCGGTGGGATTGCCCTCCATGGCGTGAATGCCGCCATAGGTGGCGCAAGTTCCGGTGGCAACGACGGCCCAGGCTTTGGGAGCGAGACGATCGATCCATTCGCAAGTGGTGATGGGCTGACGCGTGACAGGATCCGTTCCGAAGGAAGCCCAGTAGCCTTCACTCTTATTCTTTTCGTCAGGGATGGATCCTTCGACGATAAGAATGAACGGTGTGCTCAGCTTGCCATCGGCGGCTTCGCGAAAGGGACGAACGAAGTCTTCTCCGTTTTCGATGGCGAGGAAAGGATTGCGGAAGCGGATCTTGGGAATCCAGGGCAGAGCGCCGTTGACGAGATCTTCGATGCTAGGTTGGGTCGCGCCGGTCATGGCGATGGTATCGCCATCGCAACCGAGTCCCGCGGTCAACCAGAGGATCTCGATTTCCGGGATCGCGGAAAGGAGATTGCCCGTCGCAATGTGCGCGTCCGGCATTTTCCTGCCATTCCAATTCTCAGCAGGTAAAGGGCTGCAGCCTGGCACCTTTACCCTAGCGTGTCACTTCGCTTCTTAGATGCTTCGACAGCTTCTCGATCTGTTTCAGCTTTTGCGCGAGATCTTTCGCCAGGATCCCGCGGCTCAAATTATGAACGTCGGGACGGACGGACGCCGCAAGGGTGGCAAGCTCGTCGGCTTCGCGAGCGAGCGCCTGAGTATCGACAGGATGGGAATCCATGCTCTCATTCTGCGCCTGCAATTCCTGGGCGTGGCGCATCTGGGGTGGCAGCACTCGAGAGTTTTGAGCGACACAGGACAGGCTCAGAACCAGCATGACAGCCAAGCAAACCGTCACGTGAGTGAGTTTCACGCTGCCTCCTACGCGTGCAAGTGCGGAGGATTGTACTATCAGCTTTCCGATTCAACCATGAATTTTTTTTAGAAGAACACCTGTTGCGAAAGAATGGGGCGAGCGTTTGCTATCAAGTCGTGTCGGTTTCCCGCTCTTTCTTTCGCTTGGCCCTGTAAGATTGCCAGCGCGTCCTTTCAGTGCACCTGGAGAATCGCACACTTCGCTTATGAACTTGATTTTCAGATTTCAGAGGTTGCTTGGTATAGGGATCATCGTCTTGTCCGTAGTTTGGACGGCCTCTTCCGACGAGTGGCAGGCCCGGCATGGACTGGTTTCTGTCAGCGGCGTGATGAATCTCACGGAACCGCCGCCGCCCAAAGAAGTGTTTTTCTCCGGGCCGGATGTGCCGTCCCAGGCTGCGGATTGGCTCGAGGGTCTCAAAGCTTGGCGCGCTGAACGCCGGACCCGCCTGCGCTACAACGGCAGCGAATATGAGCGCCCCGAACTGGAATGGACGCAGCATATCTTTCTACAGGTGCAAGTGCTGATCTGGGACCGCAGCCTGTATGACCCCGAGAAGAGCGTCTACACCGTCGATCGTTTTCTAAATGAAACTGAGCGGCGAGTAGGCAAGATTGACGCCGTACTCATCTGGCATGTCTATCCAAACCTTGGCGTCGACGACCGCAATCAATTCGATTTGCTTCAGGACCTTCCGGGAGGATTGCCCGGCCTGCGTCAATTGGTCGATCAATTCCACGAGCGTGGAGTGAAGGTTTTTTTTCCTTTCCTGGCGTGGGATACGGGGACACGTGAGACTGGCAACGTCGCAAAAGCGCTTGCGGAAGAGATGAAAACCATTGGAGCCGATGGAGTGAATTTCGACACGCTCGAGACCGTTCCGGCACAATTTCGTCAAGCCTTCGATGCCATTGGCGCGCCCATTGCGCTTGAACCTCAGTTCCAGCCCCGCGACGAATCAATTGCGTGGACAAATCTGTCGTGGAACGACTGGGTGACGTGGGAAGGAGTTCCGTACCCATTCGTTCCGATGGTGAGCAAGACAAAGTGGTTTGAGCCGCGACATACCGTGAATGTGACCGATCGGTTCACGCGCGACAAGACCGACAGCCTGCAACACGCCTTCTTCAACGGGCAAGGCTACGCGGTGCTCGAGAACCTTTGGGGCTTCTGGTATGGCACGAACTCGAACGACGCGGAAGCGCTCTTGCGTTTCACCGCAATTGAGCGGGCAATGGCTGACAATCTTCGCGGTGCGGATTGGCAGCCGCACGCGTCTACCGTTCAGGATGGAGTCTTTGCCAGCCGATTTCCAGCGACCGCGAGCACGCTCTGGACCATCGTGAATCGTAACGAATACAACGTTCGCGGCCCGCAGTTGCGCGTTCCCTTTACGCCCGGCACGCACTTCTATGATCTATGGCACGGCTTGGAACTCAAGGCCACGATCCGAGGCAACGAAGCGGCTCTAAGCTTTGACATCGATGGCCGAGGATTCGGGGCTGTACTGGCGACGAGCGAGGATCCGTCAGCTGGCAGACTGAAAAACATTCTTGCGTTTATGGCGGAGCGTTCGCGGCGCCCCTTGTCGGCGGTTTCTGGCGCATGGTCTGCTGTGCCGCAGTCGGTCGTTGAAATCAAGCCGACCAAGCCAGCTTCGCAGCTTCCCTCAGGCATGGTGCTGGTTCCTGAGGGTGATTTCACATTTCAAGTTCGCGGCATCGAAGTCGAAGGGGGAAACGATCCCGGCGTAGATGTTCAGTATCCATGGGAGGATTCGGCGCGACGCAATCATGTTCGTCCCATGCACATGGCCGCTTTTTATATCGATCGCACCCTGGTTACGAATGCGGAGTTCGCCCGGTTCCTGAGCGCTACAGCCTACCATCCCAAAGACGATCACAATTTTCTACGAGATTGGAAAGCGGGCCATTACCCGGAGGGATGGGGCGAGAAGGCGGTCACTTGGGTTTCGATCGAAGACGCCCGCGCTTATGCCGCGTGGGCCGGCAAACGGCTGCCTCACGAGTGGGAGTGGCAATATGCCGCGCAGTCGAACGATCACCGCAGCTATCCTTGGGGAAATGATTGGAACGAGCGAGCGGTGCCGCCAGTCGATCACGGGCGAACCGCTTCCCCACCGGCGAATGTGAATTCGTTTCCTGCCGGCGGCAGTCCGTTCGGCGTGCTTGATCTGGTGGGAACTGTTTCTCAATGGACGGACGAATTCCGCGACGAACATACGCGTGCCGCTATTCTGCGTGGAGGCTCGTCGTACCAGCCACGTGGGTCGATCTGGTACTTCCCCCAGACATATCATTTGGATGAACATCAAAAATATTTGTTGATGTCTCCAGGCCGCGACCGTTCCGCTACGGTCGGTTTTCGGTGCGTGGTAGATGCACAACCGTAAGCAAGACCAACCAACCCCCGTCGCGGATCTCAGTTTTGGGGAGCTTTGGCGCGACGCTATTGTGGGGGATCGTGGGTCGCCTGCTGCGTGACAGAAGTAGTCCTAGTCGCGCCGCCTCTGGCAGGCATGCCGCCGTATTTCTTCCAGAGCACAAAATTGGCGGCACTCAGAACAACACACAAAACTCCCGGAACAAGCGCGGAGCGGCCCAGCCGGCGCGCGCCGATCATGCCAATCGCACCGATTAGTCCAAAGATCGGTGTGCACACGAGGCTGGCAACGGAAAAGATTCCGATAAAAATATAGGCGCCGTCTCCGTAACTTGCGCGGAGGCTGCTGAGAGTTTGATTGTAGCCGTGCGGATCGAACCTGAATACCCAGGCGGTCGTAATGAGAACAACGAAAGCACAAACCGTTGCAGCCTTGAGCGCCCGCAGACCAGTCATGATTTGCCCTAGCGTATCAGCGCGGCTCGCAGATCAGAAAACCAGGAACCCGAGGCGTTAAGTCCTAGCCGGTGCTGAAGGTCAACGAGGTTGCGAGCGTTGGGAGAGGAAATCGGCTTGGCATTGCTTGGCCGCGGCGAGTAGTTCCGCATACTCCGGCCGGTTGCGCAGCGGAGCGAATGCAACATCGTTCTTCAGACCGTCGTAGCCGCAATAGTGGCCCGTCACGATCGCACTCTTCAGCAGCATGAGAACGAGGTCCGGTTGACGGCAGACAAGCAAATCGGGAGACACTCCGTAGCGAACCTCCGGATCGGGGTCCTTCATTTCCTTATCGGCATATTGGCGAGCACCGTCGACGAGATCCGCTGGATTTTTACTGTCTAGACATTTCAGCAGGCCGTTGCTGCGCGAATCCATCTGCTGCAACAGATTCCGCGCCTCGGCTGTTTTGCCCATGCGCAGATAGGTCCTCACCAGATTTGTGTTGGACCAATTCGACCCGGCATCCAGCCGGAGAAAATCGAGCGCTCTGTTGTAATCGCCTAATTCTGTGAACGTAAACGCACACGAGCGAAACCCGAAATCTCCGGAATCGATGGCGTACGCCGCATTGCATTCGCGAGCGGATTCATCGACCGCTCCTCCATAGCGGAGAACATAGGCCAGAGTGAAATGGGCAAGGGCAGTGTCAGGGTGACGATCTACAAGAGACTTGGCATCGAGATAGGCGTTGATTAGATCTCCGCGTTCGACACGATTTTGAATCAGCCAACCGGCGGCAAAGATGTAGTTGGGATCGAGCGCCAGAGCGTGCGCCAGGTCTGACATGGACCGCTGATGAGAAGTTTCGCCACCTTGCCCATAGGCGGAGTCGAAGTAGTAACGCTGGCCGAGGGCGGCCCATGCGGGAGCATAGGTCGGATCGAGCCCGACGGCGCGCTCCAGCATCGCGATCGCATCCGTGTTCTGCTGGGCTTCGTGAGGCATGGAAATGCTGCGGAGGAAGAGATCGTAGGCTTCCTCATTCTTCGGTCGGGTGGCGCTTTGCGAGGCATCGGCCCCAGCGCCCAGAGCGGGAACTAATCCCTGGCGGACCTTGGCCGTGATCTGGCTTTGCATGGCGATCAGGTCAGGAGCGGCCACGCTCATGGTGTCGCGCCAGAGCGTGCGATTGTCGGCCACGTCGATGGCTTCGAGCGTGATCTGCAACTGATTGCCTTGCTTCAGAAAGTGCCCGGTAACAATGTCGGCGACGTGCATGGAACGTCCAGCTTCCTGCAAATCAAGGCTGGGCGCGTCGTATTTGTTGGTAGTGGCAAAAGGACGGATCGTCAATGAGTGGGCATAGCTAAGAGAGGTGGCGATTTCGTCAGCCAGCGCGAGTCGGAGAAAGTCGACATCTTTATCGGAGCCAAGATTCTGCAGCGGAAGGACTGCGACCGTTCTCTGTGCGGCATTGACGCTTACGGGATTATTGCGACCGCGGGCAAACCAATAAATGGCGGCTATAACCACCAGCACTACCGAGATCAGACCCGCAATTCTTAAATAAGCAAGCTTGCCAGCAGATGCAGGCGGGAGTGTTGCTGCGGCACCGCTCGATGATGGGCCCGACGCACGCGCTGGCGACGAGCCAGAGGCCGTCGCGGTCACTACCGAGGGGGAACTTTCCGAGACCGCTGCGACTCTTGCTGAACTGCTGCCTGCGCCCGGACGGGATTCTGATTCACGCTTGAGCCGTTTCAGATCAGCTCGCATGTCAGCCGCGTGCTGGTAGCGCAGGTCGCGATCTTTCTCCAGAGCTTTATTGATGACGTCTTCCAGCTTCGGCGGCAGGTCCGGATTCAACCGGAGCAACGGGACTGGATCGCGATCAAGAATTTCACGACAGATCACGCCGGAGCTTTCGCCGCGAAAGGGCAAGGTGCCGGAAGCCATCTCATACAGGACTGCGCCGAAAGAAAACAGATCGCTGCGGGCATCGAGCTCTTTGGCCCGCACCTGCTCCGGCGACATGTAGGCAACCGTGCCAAGGGTAGAACCGGGGCTGGTCAAGTGCTCCTCGGTCATGGCCGTGCCTTGGGTCGGCATTCCGGCAACGTCAGCGGACGCCGGTGCGGTGACTTTGGCGAGCCCGAAGTCGAGAATCTTCGCGTGGCCACGCTTGGTCACGAAAATGTTTGCGGGCTTGATGTCGCGGTGAACAATCCCTTCGGAGTGGGCGGCGTCGAGCGCATCGGCGATCTCGATGGCGAGACTGAGAAGAATGTCGGTTTCGAGGGCGCGGCTTCCGATGCGGTGCTTCAGCGTCATGCCGTCGAGGAATTCCATCACCAGGAAGGGCTGGCCTTCATGCTGCCCAATCTCGTGAATCGTGCAGATGTTGGCATGGTTCAGGGCTGAGGCGGCTTGCGCTTCGCGCTGGAAACGGGCGAGCGCCTGGCTATCTTTCGCAACTGCATCGGGAAGAAATTTCAGGGCAACGAATCGCTTGAGCATCAGGTCTTCGGCCTTATAGACGACGCCCATACCTCCACCACCAAGCTTTTCGAGGATGCGGTAATGGGAAACAGTTTGGCCGATCATGAGCGCGACTGTGGTCGTCCCATGGTAAGAGGGGAAAGTTGGGGCGTCAACGAAGGACGAAAGCTTGATACAAGCGACCTACCCCGAATCGCAACCAATTTCCGTCGTGTGTGCGCACTGAGTTGATGTCGGTTGGCGGAGCAGAGGCAATTTGAGTCAACGGGAGATGTGACCCCGAACGCGATCTTCACTCCAACTTCCGGAAACTGATGCCCCGTGATCGCTGCGAAAAAAAAGTGAAACCGGCAACGTGATTGGCAGCGCGTTGGAACACGATCGTGCCGACATCGCCAGCCTGAAATTCATTCAATGCCACCGGAGTCAGGCTAACTGCTGGCTGTGTGCCAATCTGTACCGATAGGATTCCTTTGACGAGCGATAGCCTGTAAGTCGTGTCGAGTTCGTCGCTGCGATAATCTCCTGTGAACGCCTCGAGTTGGGCTTCATTCAGATGAATGTCGGACACTTGGTCCCCGGAGAAAAACACCTGGCCTTGAAGTGTGAGGGTCGCCGTCATGATGCCATTGCGACGTTCAAATAGAATCGGGTTCCCGACGAGATCGGAAAATTCATTCGCTCCCAATCGT
>Ga0209579_10002961_pt1 | contig 12631 bp, 13 predicted proteins | sample Coa_R1_2_FD_187152 | JGI IMG/M metagenome (GOLD analysis project Ga0209579, IMG submission 187152) | Surface soil microbial communities from Centralia Pennsylvania, which are recovering from an underground coalmine fire - Coalmine... | ecosystem: Environmental > Terrestrial > Soil >... | reverse complement strand
GATGCCTTGTTCGGTTCGTCCATCGCGCAATTGCACCGGCAGGGCCTGTTCGACCGCGTGCATGTCCTCGACCGGCCGGCCTATCTGACGGCGCTGGGTGAGGCCGCGGCGCTCGGACAATCGAGTTCGGTCGAGTTCCGCGCGCGGCGCGATAGCGCCGATGCCGATGGCCGTCCCTCGACGGAATTCGTCTGGATCGAAATGCGCTGCCGTCCGTTAGAGCCGGCAGCTGCCGATTCAAGCGGCAAGGGTCGCCGCGAAGTCGTTGGCGTGTTGCGAGACGTGACGCAGCGAAAGAGACACCAGCAGGCGCTGCTGGACGCGCACGCCGAGGCGGAGCGCGCCAACGCCGCCAAGAGCCGCTTCCTCGCTACCATGAGTCACGAATTGCGTACGCCGCTCAACGCGATCATGGGCTTCTCGGATATGTTGATGCAAGAGGAGGCGCTCGGCCTCGATGCCAAGCGGCGCAGCGAGTATTCCGGTCTCATCAACGGCTCGGGCCATCATCTGCTTTCGGTCGTCAACGGCATTCTCGATATGTCGAAAATCGAGACCGGCAATTTCGAGATCACGCCCGAGCCTTTTGCGCCCGCCCGGGTCGTCAGCGAGTGTTGCGCGATTCTCGAGCTGCGGGCCCACGAGGCGGGCGTGCGCCTCGATAAATTGCCGGCCGACAATTTGCCGGACATGGTCGCCGACAAGCGCGCGCTCAACCAGATTTTGCTCAACCTGTTGTCCAACGCAATCCGCTTCACCGATCGTGGCGGCACGGTGACGATCAGCGCTCGCGCCGAGGCCGCGCTTGTCACCTTCGCGGTCGAGGACAATGGATTAGGCATCAGCGACGAGGATTTGGCGCGGGTCGGCGAACCTTACTTCCAAGCCGGCAACTCCTACGGCCGCCGCCATGGCGGCACCGGGCTCGGGCTCTCCATCGTCAAAGGCCTGGTGCAGCTGCATGGCGGCGAGTTTTCCATCCGCAGCCGCCTCGGCGAGGGCACCCGCGTGACCGTGCGTCTACCGCTCGATTGCGAACGCGCCGGGGCCGCGAAAAAGCCCGCCGGACCGCAGCCCGTCGGAGTGATGAGCTATTTGCCGAATAAGCTGCCGCAGCCGACGACCGTTAAGCTTTCGGCGCAGCCAGCCAGCGCCATGACCGTGTATGCAGGCCCGTCGTCGCATGAGAGCATCCCAGACTTTCCGGTGAAGAAACGTGCGTAACCGCCGCAATCGCGACCGCAGCTTGTATGCGCGCGCAGCGAGCGCGGGTGGCGCATTGACCGGGCTCGTGTGGGCAAAAGCGACACGGCGCCCCGTGGATACATTCGCCGTACTGGCCGCGGCCGCGGCGAGCATCGTCATCATTATCAATGCGGTCTTCTTGCAGTCCGGTTCGCAACCGGCACCCTTCGTGGTCAATCCCAAACCCGCGCCGGTTGGGAGCCGCGATGATCTTAGGCATTTGCAACTGGGGGTGCCGGCGCGGTCGGCGCCGGCAACCGTGACGCCGCAACCCATCGCAGCGCGGCGCGACGATCCGATCGCCGGCTTGATTGGTCCGGCGCCACGCGTCGCGGCCGTACAACGCGTGCTGTCCGACTATGGCTACGGCCAGATCAAGCCGTCGGGCATCCTTGACGACGCGACCAGCACGGCGATCGAGAAATTCCAGCGTGAACGCAAGCTGCCGGTGACCGGAGTGATTTCCGATCGCCTCGTGAGCGAGCTTGCCGCCATGGCCGGTCGCCCGCTGGAATAGACGGTCATTCCGCGGACCGAGTACGGTCTATATTCGCGCGTCTTGCAATCTCTGCAAAAGCTTCGGAAAACCTCGCGTTTAGTGCTTATGGAATTCGCGCCCCGGAATGACGGGCAACGATGCGTCTGAAAACCGCGCTATGGGTCGCCGCTTATTTGCGCCGCTGTCAGGTCGAGGGCGCATTCGCGGTGGTGCGCCGGCGCGGCGCCGAAGAGGCTGGCGCGGTTTTCGTGCGCATCAGTCGGCTCGATGGCACGTCCGACCTGTTCGGGCCGGCGCCGCAAAGCACGCTCGATACGGGTCGCGGCGCTGACCGCTCATTCACGGCAAGCTTTGCCCAGCAGCCGGCCCCGGATGCAGCGGTGGAAGCGAAGCTTGCAAGCGAGATGAAGTTCGATCCCGACGTCTGGATCGTCGAAGTCGAAGAACCCTCAGGACGAAATTTTCTCGATATCGTGGGTTAAAACGCGTCGCGCCGTTCGCCGGACCGCTGCGCCGCCGGCGCGCGGCGTACCGCTTCCGTCGCGGTTCTGGCGCGGGCGCGGGCCTCGTCGTTCCACAGCAACGGCCGATGTCCGGTCAATGCCAGTTCGTTGCGCTGCAGCGCTTGCCAAATCGCGACCATGTGTTCGGCCGCTTGCATCGGCACTTCGTCGTAAAGTGTCGCAAGCGAGTGAACGCGCTCGACCGAATGGCCGACCGTGGTATTGACGAACAACAGGATCCGGTAAACGACGTCGCGCGGCAAATTGAGCGCCTTGGTCGCCACCACGATCGGCTCGCCGAGAGTATCGCCGGCGATGCGTCGCGCTTGCGAGCGCGGAATTTGCAGTGAATGGGCGAGGTGTTGCGCGAAGTCCTCGCGATTGCGGGCAAGTGCTGCAGTTTCCAATCGTTGACCGACCGCGGCGTCGCGCATGAATTCGACGTGACCGCTCGGAATGGGAACGGCGATTTTGAGATTGAGCAGAATGAGACGCCGCTCGTCCGCATTGGCGGCGAAAAACAGCTCATTGAGCTCGCACGCGACGTCGCTGGCGATCAGGTGCCGCGATTGCGTACCGAGGTGCATTTCGTCGTCGTGCCCTTCGCTTTCACGCAGCTGGTCGCCGATTGCTTCGTGCACGTCGGCCTTACGGAGTGCGGTTTCCTGAGCCGCTTCGTCGATTTCCGCGGTCGCTAGGCCCGGCGTTGCCGCCGCGTTCGGTTGCGGCTTGCGCTGCAACACGGGATGCGCGCGCACGGCCGCAGCCACTTCCGGCAAATCCGACGCCAGCTGTTGGATGACTTGCAGCGGCGGCGACAGATGGCGCCCCAGCCGGCCCGCCACGGCCGCGCGCGTCGCCACATCGACGGCGTCGAGCAACCGCAGTGCAAGCTCGGTGTAATGCCGCTCCTCGTTCGGCGTATGCGTCAGCTTCTGCACGTAGAGGTCCGTGAGGACGCGTAATAGGGTCGGGCGCATATCCATCCCGCCGCGCCGTGCAAGATGGGTGAGATTGTCGAGGCTCGACGAACTGGCGCTTTCCATAACGCGTGACTTCATCGCAACAGGTGACCGCAGTGGGGAATTCGATCATTAGCCTAAATTGTGCGCGTTAGCGGAGCGTTAACCTTGCATGCCGCTTAATCATGGCGATGCCGAGTTCCGTGCATCGGGGCACAAGGCCTCCTTGCCGGCGGCAGAGGACAGCGGCTGGTGGGCATCGTTATCAAATTCCCGGACGACGGGCGCGTTGTGCGCTTCGGTCGTGATGCGGTGGATGAATCCGCAACGATTATTATTCTGCCGGTCATCCGGATCGAGCGGTATGCCGATCCACTCGCCGAAGAGGCCGAGCCCCACACGCACCCGCCGGCGGACAACGGCGGCCGCCGACGGGTGAGACGCCGCTGAACGGGCTTGCGCCATGTCGCGCGCCCGTTGCCGAAGCGATAGCAGGTCGTGCGCCTTTGCCCTGCTTGCGCTGTTCGCCCTCTCAGGCTGCAGCAGCATCGGCGATTACGGCAGGCTGAGCGATCCGATCGTCACCGACGATATTCATGCCTGGGTCGGCAAGGAGGCCGCAGCCAGCGTCGGCTCGCCGACCTCCGCCGATAATCTGACCGAGGACGAACGCACGCTCCGCGATCTCGCCTTCCCCTTGATCGAGCCGCCTTACGATCGGATACGCTGGGATGCCGTGGTTTACGAATACGGGACCAAGCGATCGTTCCGGCGCGAATTGTGGGCGTTCGATCCGATGGCCTATTATCGGAATCTCCAAAAGGAGGCGTTTCGCTCGAGTGCGGGGCGCTACAATCAATTAATCGACGATATCCGCAACGACATCGTGCGCATCGAGCCATTCTTCATGGCTGCGCGCCGTGTCGTCGATCTCGACCGGCGGCGCGCGGCCAGTATGGCGCAGGTCGCCAGCCTGACGCCCGCCGAGCGTATCAATGCGCAGGCGCGGATCAACGAAAACAGCTTGACGATTGCCTGGGTGGAAAGATCGCTAAATCAACGCTGCGCCGGTTATCGGTTTGCGCTCGAACATCTCGCGGTCGGCGAAGCCGAACCCGCCGCCGCCGATGCGAACCGGGTGCTGACGGAATTGCAACAACGGATCGAGGCCAACCAAGTGGTGATCGTGGCGCCGCTGCTTGCCGTCGTCCCCGCCGTAATGGCAGTCGCTAAGTAATTTACTGCACCGGTTGGATGGAGCATGTCGCGCCAGCGAGCGCTTGGCGCGCCATGGCCATGAGACCTGGCTCCGGCGCCAGGGCCCGCAATACGATCAGGCCCATCGTGCTTGGCGACTCGATGATCAGCCGGTCGGCGGCAGTCACGTCTTCGTCTTCGGGAACCGCCGCATGTTGTTCCGGCGTCATCAGATCGAGCTCAATGCTATGGCGTCCGGCGGCGCGGTCGTTGATCGCATAATAGGCGATGCTTTTGCGCGTATAGAATGTGACCGACGTATAGGCCTGGCTGACGGGCGCAATGAGCTTGAGCGATCCGCGTGTCAGGTCGTAGCGGCACACCGCTGAGGCAAATGACGGATCCATAAACGGCATGACGGCGTCTTTGGCGGTGGGAGGTGCTAGCGGCACGATGGCGTTGACCGGGGTCAGCGGCGCCAGCCGCGCGTAGGCATCCTGGGTTGCGGTTTGCGGTACGGCGAGAACCGTCGACAGATGCACGATGCCGCCGAGCAGGATGGCGGCCAGGATCCACAGTACGGCGCGGATCATGAACAGCCCTTTCGCACGATGGCCGGCATGGGGCCTTCCTTGGTCGTTCGCGTGGCCACTCCGATCGGCGTGTCGTATAGCCGCCACACCAGCACAAATCGCTCAATTCCGCCGGTCGGCAGCCAATTTCCCGGCCGCGCCAGCGGCGCCACCGTGATCGCGAACCGACCATCGATATCGCGGACGATTTCTTCGCTGGTAAAGCCGTGGCGATCGATCGTATTGGCGACAAGCCGGCCATCAGCGCCGTACAGGGTGACCGTCCAATAGCGCGCCGGCGGCGTCATGCCGCTGATAGTGAACGTACAGCGGCCGTCCAAATTATCGCCGGCGTCGTCGGTATGGGCATAGAATGCAATGCCATCGCCCATGCCGGTCGGCAATTCGCCGCTGCGCGCGATAATGGCGCGCGCATAAGGATCGATATCGATCGAGCCGCTCTTCGGCCATGCCGTCCAAGCCCCGATGGTCAGCGCGCCGAAGGCGATACCGCGCGTCAGCGTGAACCACGTCGCGCCAAGCCCGATTGCGGCTGCGATCAACAGCGTGAAGCACGAACCGAATAGCAGGCGCATGATCGAACCGAAGACTGACGAACGAAGCCGGTTGCCGCTTTGATCTAATCGCCGCGAGGTGATGTGGGAGCATCGCGATCGGCCGCCCTCGCGAAAGTAGCGGTACGGGTGCCCGCGCCTTCCTCGGTGCCGTCGAGCGCGCCAACCGATCCGGCAGGCACGCCCTGAGCGGTGAGCGCGTGATTGGCGTCATCCAACATATGCTCAACCTCGATGAGAGCGTCGGTCCCCTTGCGGGTTAACAGGACCGGCTGCGGCTTGTCGTTGGCTTTGAACGACGCATCGGCCACCGTCGGTGCGTGTTGCGGCGGCGGCAAGCCGGGCAGCGGCCGCAATTCGACGCCTTGGTGCGCGTAGGCCATGATGTTGTGCCACGTCATCGCCGGCAGTGTGCCGCCGGTCATCCGTTTGGTCGGCGAATAATCGTCGTTGCCCATCCAGACCGCGCCGACGAAATTTCCCGTGTAACCGACAAACCACCCGTCGCGCCAATCATTGGTGGTGCCGGTCTTGCCGCAGGTCGGGACGCCGTCGAGCTCGGCCCGCCGGCCGGTGCCGTTTTCGACCACTGAATTCATCATCTTGATCATGTTAACCGCGACTTCCGGGGTGATCACCTGCCGCGGTCTGGGGCCGTCACGATCGAACCGCCACACCAGTTGCCCGGAATCGGTGCGGACTTCGAGCGCAGCGTGCGGCGCCACCGCGCGACCGAGATTGGGGAAGGTGGCGTAGGCGACGGCATGTTCGACGACGTAAACCTCGTCGGCTCCGATTGGCAGTGAGGGCGTGTCCGGCAGCGGCGAGCGTATGCCAAAATTGCGCGCGGTTTGCACGATCATGGCGCGGCCCAGTTTCGGATTGCCCTTGCCGAGCATGATCGAGAGTTTGACCGGGATGACGTTGATCGAATGGGTAATGGCTTCGAGCAGCGTCACCGCTCCGGAATAGCCGCCGGAGTAATTATGCGGGCACCAGTTGCCGATGCAAACCGGCGAATCGGTTACGACGGACGACGGCGTGAAACCGTTCGCCAGCGCCGTGGCGTAGACGTAGGGCTTGAATGAGGAGCCGGGTTGCCGCAGCGCGTCGGTCGCGCGATTGAACTGGCTCTCACCATAATCGCGCCCTCCGACCATGGCGCGCACCCCGCCATCTAGGTCGGCGATCACCGACGCGACTTGGCTGGCTCCATAATCCCGCCCGTACTGGCGCAATTCGGATTCAACCTCGCGTTCGGCATAGCGCTGGAGATTGGTGTCCATCGCCGTACGGACCACGAAAGAGCGCGCGGTGATCGATTTCGGGAACGTCTCGACGAGTCTTTTCATCTCGTCGAAGGCCCAATCGAGGTAATAGTTCGGCGCGTCTTCGTCGACGCGGTCGATCGGCGTCGCCGGATTGCGCCGCGCGCCGTAAACCTGACCCTCGGTCATGAAGCCGTTGTCGACCAGATTGTCGAGCACGACATTGGCGCGGGCGCGGGCCGCCGGCAGGTTGACGAGCGGCGAGAATTTTGTCGGCGCCTTGAACAGGCCGGCCAGCATGGCCGCCTCGGCCAGGGTCACGTCACGGACCGACTTGCCGAAATAATACCGCGCCGCCGCGTCGACGCCGAAGGCGCCGCCGCCGAGATAGGCGCGGTCAAGATAAAGCTTGAGAATGTCGTTTTTGGTGAGGTGCGCCTCCAGCCAGATGGCGAGGAACGCTTCGTTGATCTTGCGCTGATAGGTCCGCTCATTCGACAGGAACAGATTCTTGGCAAGTTGCTGGGTGATGGTCGAGCCGCCTTGCACCACGCCGCCGGCCTCGGTGTTGGTGACAAAGGCGCGGAAAACGCCCTGCACGTCGATGCCGTAATGGTCGTAGAAACGACGATCCTCGGTCGCCAGCACGGCCTTGATGAGGTTGTCGGGCATTTCATCGAGCGGCACCGACTCGGTGTGTTTGATGCCGCGGCTGCCGATTACGTTGCCAAAGCGGTCGAGGAAGGTGACTGCGAGGTCGGATTTTTTCAACCAGTCATCATCGGAGGTCTGATGGAACGCGGGAATGGCGAGAGCCATCATGACGAACAGGCCGCCAGTGCCAAGCGTCGCCATTTCCGATAGCGGCTCGATCAACAGCCAGCGGCGCCAACCGGCGATATGGGCGCGGTCCATGAACGCCGTGAAGCGCTCGTAAATTTCGCGCGCCCATTTGCCGCTCTGGAACACCGCGAAATCGATTCGCGCATCGATATCGAGAAGCAGCCGCTTGAGTTTCGGCCGCCAATCGTCGCCCGGATCGGGGAACATGTCCGTCACAACAGCGCGCTCCGGGAAACAACTCGAACTACGGAAATCGTGCTCACGTCAGCGCCTTTTTAGCCGACCGCGATTTTGCCGGCCAACGTTTAGTTACACTGTTTAGTCGAACGCGAGCCGGTGGCCAATTCGCGGGCAGACACAAGGTGAATGGAAATTGGGGGTAAATTTGGCATACGATTTCACCGCCGGAGAGCGACAATATGGCAAGCAGCGACGGCGACGCCGCAGTGATTCCGTTCTGGCGGCGCAAGTCATTGGAAGAAATGACGGATTCCGAATGGGAAAGCCTCTGCGATGGCTGCGGCAAATGCTGCCTTAATAAGCTCGAAGAAGAGGAGGGGGCGGCGGAGACCTTTTACACCGACGTTGGCTGCCGGCTCCTCGATGGCAAGACCTGCCGCTGCCACGATTATGCCCACCGGCTCGAACTGGTCGACGATTGCGTGCAATTGACACCGGAGACCCTCAAAACCATCAATTGGCTGCCGCCGTCCTGCGCGTATGTTCTCCTCGCCGAGGGCAGGGAGCTTTATTGGTGGCACCCGTTGGTTTCTGGCGACCCCGAAACCGTCCACATCGCCGGCGTTTCAGTGCGCGGCCGTGTCGGCGCCTCGGAAGTCGATGTCCCCGATGAAGAGCTTGAAGACCACATCGTGAACTGGCCGCTCAAGCTGCCGAAACGGGCCAGGCGGCGGTGAGGCTCGGTCGCCTCGACAAGGCCACGTGCACCCCTGGTCTGCGTCCGTGGCTGTTGCCAAGGCGCGCGGCGGCCGCCAATTCATGCGGGCCGATGCAAAGCGCGACATGACCAGCGAAATCGCCTCAGAACCCGCCCACACTATCGACCCGGATGTGGCAGGCGAAGCGCCGGAAATCGCGCAAACGCAGCGCCGGCATGTGGCGCCGCTTGATCATGCCACCGTCCGCACCATCGTCGCCGGCATCATGTTGGCCATGTTTCTTTCCGCGTTGGAACAAACCATCGTCGCGCCGGCATTACCGGCGATCGGCAAGAGCCTTGGTGGGATCGATGATCTGTCGTGGGTGGTGACGGCTTATCTGCTTTCCGTAACGGCGACCACGCCGCTATTCGGAAAGCTCTCCGACATCTACGGTCGGCGGCTCATCCTGCTGTGGGCGATTGGAATTTTCATCGCCGGCTCCGTCGCCTGTGCGCTGGCGCAAAATATCTGGATGCTCGTTCTCTCGCGCGGCCTGCAAGGCATTGGCGGCGGCGGCCTGCTGCCGATCGCTCAGACCATCATCGCCGATCTTCTTTCGCCGCGCGAGCGCCCGGTGGTGCAAGGCCGCACCTCGATCATGTTCATGAGCGCCAGTATTCTCGGCCCGGTGCTCGGCGGATTGCTGACCGACCATCTGCACTGGTCGCTGATTTTCTGGATTAACCTGCCGCTCGGCGCCGTGGCGCTGATCATGACCGAGCGCGCTTTGCGCCGCCTGCCGCGCAACGATCGGCCGCATCAGCTCGACGTAATCGGGGCAGTTTTGATGGTCGGCGCCGCGATCGCATTGCTGTTGGCGCTGGCCTGGGGCGGCACGCATTACCCGTGGGCCTCGTGGCGCATCGTCACTTTGTTCGTAACTTCCGGGGCGCTGTGGGCGCTGTTCGCAATGCGGCTTTTGCTGGCGCGCGAGCCGTTTATTCCGCTGGCGATCCTGCGCGGCCGGGCTACCGCAACGGTCACCTGCGCCGCGTTCTTCTCAATCGGCACGGTTATCGGCATCACGATTTATACGCCGCTCTACTGCCAGACCGTGCTTGGCGTTTCGGCCAGCCTCTCGGGACTGGCGCTGATCGCGTATATGGGCGGCGCTACGGTCGGATCGCTCGTATCCACACGTTTGATTGTGCGCGTGACGCACTATATGCGCGTGCCGCTGACAGGCCTTGTTGTCGCGGTGGCGGCGCTCGCCGTCCTGGCGGCGGCCCCGGCAGGGCATTCGCTCGCCGACGTCGTCGGGCTGCTCTTCTTGCTCGGTTGCGGCCTCGGGCCGATGTATCCGGTCAGCACTATCGTCATGCAGAACGCAGTCAAACCGCATCAGCTCGGCACCGCGACCGGTACGCTGAATTTTTTCCGCACGCTTGGCGGCGCAATGATCGTTGCGGTATTCGGCGCCATCGTGCTCGGCGGTATCGCCGATCGTACCGGCGTCATGACGCTGGAAAAGCTGGCGGCGACGCATGGCGACATGACGCCGGCTTTTCATTGGGTCTTTATCGCCGCCGCCGTTTTTCTTTCGATTTCCTTCCTTTGCCTGCTCGCGGTCGAAGAGCGCCCGCTGCATGGGCCGGTTCGCTTGGCCGAGGGCTCGGACTAACCAGGCGCTGCCGGGGTAGCATCGGCGGCGACGCACGCGTAACCTCTCCGCAAAATAAAAGGGAGAGGGCCATGCCGCACCGTTTCTTTTCAATTGCGGCGATTGCCGCCGCCGCACTATTGGTAAGCGCTGCAGCGAGCGGCGGCACCATTATCGATGATTGGTATTCGGCAAAATTGCCGCCGCCCCCGCAACTCAAGCCGGTAATGCTCGTGCCGAAGGAGACGGCACTACTGGTCATGGATTTCACGGTACAGACCTGCACCGTCGAGCGCCGTAAGCGTTGCGCGGACTCGGTGCCGAAAGTGAAGGTTTTTGTCGAGGCAGCGCGCGCCAAAGGCGCGCTCATTATCTACAGCGTCGCCGTGCCGGGATCGGTGCCGAGCGATATCCTCAAGGAGCTTGCGCCTGCACCCGGCGAAGAAGTGCTGCCACCGCTCGGCCCCGATAAATTCATCAACAGTAACCTGGAAAAAACTCTGCGCGATAAGGGCATCAAGACCGTGGTGGCGATGGGCACGCAGGCGCAGACTTCGGTGCTGCATACCGGCGCCGACGCGGCGCTGCGCGGGTTCAAGGTGATCGTTCCGATCGATGCGATGTCAGCGGACGATTTGTTTCCCGAACTTTACACCGCTTGGCACCTCGCCAATGCGGCGCGCATTAGCAATCAGGTCACGCTGACCAGGCTCGACATGATCACGTTTTAGTTGCCGCCAATCGAAGGCTGCAGTTCGAGCGGGGAACCAAGCATTCGCGCGGTGTCGACGATCCAGGCGCGATAACGAACGAGCGGCGTGATGCCGGTGAGGCCGCCGCAGCCGGCGGCAAGTTTCGGACCGGTCGACCAGCTGACCACGCCGACGATCGCCAGATTGCCATTGATATCGCGAAATGCCGGCGCGCCGGAATCTCCGGCGCAGGCGCCGAGGCCGGGGCTTTGTCCTTTGGTGCCGGGATCGAACAAACGGATCTGCAGCGGTCCCGGTTGGCCGGTAACGACCAGCGTCGCCGCGCGCACGGTGCCGCCAGTCCGGCCGTCGCCGCGAACGGTAACGCCATAGCCGGCGACCACCAGCATATCGCCGACGCCGACCGTTTCGGTTGCGCTGCCGATTCGCACCGGCGGAACTCGTGCCGGCAGCGGCGTGGCGAGCTTGATCAGCGCGACGTCTGCGGTGGCGAGATGTGCGAACAGGCGCTTGAGATCGAATTGCGGATCGCGCTCGATGCGCGCGACATCTTTCAGGACCGGCTCCCGTCCTGGCTCGCTATCGACCAGCTTATAGTCGGCGCCGGGCTGCACGCAATGCGCCGCGGTTAGCAAAAGGTCGCGCGCAATTGCGGTTGCGGTACAGGTGGTGGCTTCTGTGCCGTACGATCCCAGGACCATAACCACCGAGCGTCCGACGCCGTTCGCCGCCGCTGGCGCACCGCCGACCATCGCCAAAGCGGGCGCCAAGCCGGTTGCGAGGCCGATCGCGCCCGCGACCGCGAGTGCCGCAACCGGGGTCAATCCACCAAGCCGCCCTCGCAACACCTTGATCATCGGTTTTTCCTCATTGCGGTTGTCGACAAAATAGCCGTTTTTCCATGCGTTTAGGGTTCCATCGCCACAAAGCAGCCGTTCAGGCGAGGTTCACTGCTGGGCGTCTAGAACGCCGGGCATGGCTGCCGCGCAGCGATTTGCCATTGCCGCTTTTCTCGCCCTGGTCGTTTCGGGCTTAGCCGTGCGAGCTCAGGACGCCACGCATCCGGCACACGTCGACGCCGCCAACCCGGCGCATATCGACGCCCCTAATCCGCCACATGTCGAGGCCCTCCACCCGGCGCATAATACGGTCGAGCATGCCTGTCTTAACCAAAAGGAGCGTCAGGCCGAGACCGAGAGCGGCAGGCTCATTCGGCTCTCGACCGCCATGCGCATGGCAAAGCGCCGGATGCCAGGCGCAGTGGTGCGGGCCCGGCTGTGCCGTGGCCATGACGGCCTCGTCTATGTGCTGACAGTTCTGGCGCACGATGGCAAAGTGGCCAGTATCGCCGTCGATGCCGTGAAAGGCACTTTCGCCGGCGCCCGTTAAGCGGAGAATTATTTGCGCCTGCTCGTTGTCGAGGACGACCCCGATCTCAACCGGCAGCTGGCGACTGCGCTGACGGACGCCGGCTATGTCGTGGACCGCGCCTTCGACGGCGAGGAGGGCCATTATCTGGGCGAAAGCGAGCCGTACGACGCCATCATTCTCGACATCGGCTTGCCAAAAATGGACGGCATTTCGGTGCTTGAGGCGTGGCGGCGCGCCGGCCGCGCCACTCCGGTGCTGATCCTCACGGCGCGCGACCGTTGGAGCGACAAAGTGCAGGGCTTTGACGCCGGCGCCGACGACTATGTCGCCAAGCCTTTCCAT
>Ga0209579_10002960_pt1 | contig 12632 bp, 13 predicted proteins | sample Coa_R1_2_FD_187152 | JGI IMG/M metagenome (GOLD analysis project Ga0209579, IMG submission 187152) | Surface soil microbial communities from Centralia Pennsylvania, which are recovering from an underground coalmine fire - Coalmine... | ecosystem: Environmental > Terrestrial > Soil >... | reverse complement strand
CCGGAACCAGGATGTGTTCCCCAGCGAATGGTCCCGCGGCCACCCGCAATACCGGCTGCTCGAGTTCCTCTGCGCCCAGCCTTCCCGCATTTCCGCGCAGCAGCCATTGCCGCGCCAGGGATCCCACCGCATCGGCAAACAGCGGCGCGGTCCGCTTCGTCGCAGAAATTTCGTCAAAAATCCACAGCATCTCCTCGCCAAACTCGCGCCGGAACTCTTCGGGATGGAGACGCAGCAAGCCCCGGTACACCCGCCGCCGCAGCGATTCGCTCATCACGCCCTCCTTGGTTTCAGCGATCGCAGATGTGCGCGCGCCTCGCGTACCACGCCGTCCAGTCGCTCCACTTCCGCTGCCAGCACCCCTCGCCCTAACCCTTTTAGACGGTAAGTTCGCCGCCTCGGATCATCGCCCGCCGCCCGGCTTGCCGTTTGCTCCACCATCCCCTGCCTTAGCAGCTTCTTCAGGTTGTCATACAGCGTGCCCGGCCCGATCTTGTACTTCCCTTCACTCTGCCGCGCGATCTCCTGCATGATCCCGTAGCCATGCAAGTCTTCTCCCGCCAGCGCCAGCAGGATGTGCAGCGCCGCCGGCGACAACGGCAAAAACTCCCCCGCGTCTCGTTTCCCGTTTTTGTCCATGTCCCGCCCCATATTCGTATTCCGATATATCGCTTTCCGAATATACTGTCAAGAGGCAACTTTCTCCTTAAGGGTCGGGTTTCATCGCCCGTCGAGACAGCGCGATCAAAAATCCAACAAACCCATAGATCGCCACGTTAAAAGCTCCGAGGATCAAATACTGGATTACGCCGTCCAGCGAGCGACCTCGCAATCGATACACATTGTAAAGACAAGCTGCGCGGGACAAATGACAAGAGCCAGCCTCGTCGTTTCGCTAAGAGCGCGGTCATGTGCGCGGTCAGTTTAACGAGTGCATCTTTACCTCCGTGAATTTGTGCGCTAAGATATAGCTAGATAATCTAGATTATTAGGAGTAGTAAAATGACCTGGCGCCTGGCAGATGCAAAAAACCGCTTCAGTGAACTCTTCTCCCGTGCTCTCTCCGAAGGACCGCAGCGCGTTCGTCGTCACAATGGCGCGGTTGTTGTGATTTCCGAGCGGGATTTTGAAAAGCTCTCTGGCAAGCATCCATCTTTTAAAGAGTTTCTTTTGGGTGCGGGGCCCAGCCTCGAAGGTGTTGATGTTTCGCGCGATCCCTCTCCAATGCGCGCTGTTAAGCTGTGAGAATTCTTCTCGACACCTGCGTCATCTCCGAACTCCGGCGACCGCAAGTAGACCCGAATGTTCGCCGGACGGTCGATGCCGTGCCCGCCGAAAATCTCTTCTTGAGCGTCATTAGCACGGGCGAATTGGCGAAAGGCATCGCCTTGCTCCCTGAAGGCAAACGGAGACAATCGCTTCGCGAATGGTTTCTGATTCTCGAGCGATTCTATTCCGACCGCATTCTTCCGGTCGACTTGGAGACCAGCCACATCTGGGGCGAACTCACCGCTGCTGCTCAAAAGTCTGGCAAAGTCATTCCCGCCGGCGATGGCTTGATCGCCGCCGCCGCGCTGCGTCACGGCCTACATCTGATGACTCGCAACACCACCCACTTCGCTGCCGCCGGCGTGCTTATCCTCAACCCCTGGCGAGGGTAGTCCCCGCCTACCGCAACGCTGGCCTTTCCCGTTGCACTATTGCAATATAATCGCTCCATAACCACCGGAGGCCCCACCATGATTCCGTTCGACGGCCAGTTCGCCCAAAACTACGTCTATCCCTTCGCCTACGGTGCCTACAACGCCGAAAACCCGCCGCCTGGCTACACCAAGGACACCGACGCCTTTGAGATCCTCGCCGATCTCTCCGCCGCCTTCCAGGCCAGGTTCGCCAAGATGGATCCTCGCCACCGCCAACCCTACGACGCCATGCTCGCTCACCCCCGCCGCCCGCGTATCACCGACGCCTCCCAAGCCACCAGCGCCGCGGTCAATGCCATGCCGCGCAGCCCGTTACCCAACCAGCATTTCGGCTGGATCTGCCTGGATCCCACCAACGGCCGTCTGGTCGTCTCTTTCCGTGGCACCGAATATTTTCAGGATTGGCTCGACGACTTCGATTTCGCTCCCGCGCCTTACAGCCCCATTCCCGGACGCGGTACCGTTCACCAGGGCTTCCTTTTTGTCTATGAAGCCGTTCGCGAAAGCCTCCGCGCCACTCTGACCAAACTCATTCCGTCCAAAGCCGCCACCCTCAAGGAGATTCTCATCACCGGCCATAGTCTCGGTGGCGCGCTCTCCGCTCTCTCGGCCCCCGATCTCCTCAACGACCTCGCCGTCAATCTCGCGCCCACCGTTTACACCTGGGCCGAGCCTCGCGTCGGCCATCCCGATTACGTCCGCCTCTTCGACGCCCGCCTCAACGTCTGCTACCGCATCGTCAATCTCTGGGACGTCGTCCCTCATCTCCCTCCAGTCCTCGCCCTCTACGAACACGAAGGCTCCGGGCTGCACATTGACAGCGGCTTCGCCCCAGACATCGTCCACAACCACGCCCTGGTCACCGGCTACGCCCCCGGCCTCGCCGCCTGGAACATGAATCACCCTTCGTCCTCCGGCGCTCCCCTCGTCGGCAAAACCGCCTGAGAATAGGATTTCTTCTCGGCAGCACAGCCACGCCTGGCTGTGCAGCGGTGTACTCCGCGTCGCTACCGTTTGCATTCAGGTTGTTTTCGCTTAGCACTTGGGTTCGCAGGTAAGCGCCGGCTTGATATCCACTACCGGTGTTCCGTCAATCACTTCGATCGGCCCAATCCGCAACCGGTTCTTCTCAATCTCCCGCACCGTCACCCGGTGCAGCCCCAGCGGATTCGGCCGGTCCGGCGACCGCGTCGCAAACACTCCCGTCAGCCTGCGCGCTGGATCAGACCGTGGGCGCACCTTCAAAACGTCGCGCCGCCCCTCGTGCAGCCAGGTCAACACCACCAGCTCATCCCCGGCCGCAATTCCATCCAGCGCCTCCGCCGCAAAACCATAAATCTCCAGCCACGCGTCTGGTGCTCCTTCCGAACCTTGCTTCGGCGCTTCGATGCGTTTCTTGATCGCCGATCGGATCACTCCAACCGGTCGCAGCTCGGCTCGCTCGTGACCTTTCGTTCGCCGCGTTCTTGTGCCTTGTTTCGTTTTTCTGGAAGCCATCCCCGCCCCTAAGTTCCCGCCTCGGCCCAGCTAATATGCGCTTGATAGCAAAAAAATTCTCCCAGATTTCTCTGGACTTTTCGATTACTTCCGTGCTATACTTCTTAGTGTAATCGGATAGTAATTCGAACGGAGCGCCCAAAACGCTCGCTGTATCCCTCCTCCACCGGTTCCCGCCTACCCAGAATTTCCGCTAAGTCCTTTGCTTGCCGCACATACCAAAAATGCGCCTGTAAGTCCTTTAGTTGCCACACATACAAAAACAAAGGACTTAAAGTCCTTTATTTGCCACACTTACGAAAAAGCCCCAGGGGGTACCCCTCGCTTTCGCATTTTTGTCCCGCGCCCGGAATGCGTTATTCTTTCCCTCTGCATTTCTGCCCAAATACGGAGCAAGAGCGGCCCACACATGCATGACCTTAGCTACTTTCGGGAAAATCTCGACCTCTTTGCGGAGATGGCCCGGCGCCGCAACCTCACTCTCGACCTCGACGCCTTCCGCGCCATTGACAAAGAGCGCCGCGAGCTCATCACCGCCAACGAGCACCGCAAGGCGCAGCGTAACAAAGCCAGCGACGAAATTGCGAGGCGCGTGAAGGCAAGCGAGGAAGTCGCTGGCGTCACCTCGGATTTGAAGAGGCTCTCTACCGACATAAAGGAAGTAGACGAACGGATTACGCAGCTGAACGCGAAGCAGCGGGATTTCATGCTCACCGTGCCCAACCTGTTGCACCCTTCCGTGCCGATAGGCAAAGGCTCGGATGAAAACGTCGAGGTACGGCGGTGGGGTGCTCCCCCAAACTTTGATTTCCAGCCGAAGCCCCATTGGGAAATTGGGGAAAAGGCCGGGATTCTCGACCTGGAGCGAGCCGTTAAGATCGCCGGGACGCGCTTTGCCCTCTATCGCGGAGCTGGAGCGAGGCTGGAACGCGCACTGGCGAATTTCTTCCTGGACATGCACACCCGCGAGCATGGCTACACCGAGATTCTGCCGCCGTTCCTGGTGAATACGGCTTCGCTGGTGGCGGACGGCAAGCTGCCCAAGTTTGCCGGGGATATGTTCCACCTGGAAAACACGGATTTGTGGTTGACGACGACGGCGGAGACCGAGCTCACCAATCTTTTCCGTGAGGAAACGCTGGATGCCGGGCAATTGCCGGTTCGCGTGTGCGCCTGGACATCCTGCTTCCGGTCTGAAGCCGGCGCAGCCGGAAGAGATACACGCGGCATCAAGCGCCAGCACCAGTTCCAGAAGGTCGAGCTGTTTAAGTTCACGGCACCGGAGGAGAGTTACCCCGAGCTGGAGTCGTTGGTGCGTAATGCCGAGGCTCTTTTGCAAAAGCTGGGGATTCATTACCGGGTGATGCAGCTTTGTTCCGGCGACACAGGATTCGCCTCGTCCAAAACCTACGACATTGAGGCCTGGGTGCCATCGAGCCGCGACTACATGGAGATTTCCTCGTGCTCGAATTGCGAAGCCTTCCAGGCGCGCCGTGCCGGAATCCGCTTCAAGCCCAAAGGCGGCGGAAAGAGCGAATTTGTCCACACGCTGAACGGTTCGGGGCTGCCGGTCGGTCGTACCTGGATCGCCATCGTTGAAAACTATCAGCAACCCGACGGTTCTGTCCTCATTCCGGAAGTCCTCCGTCCCTACATGGGTGTGGACAGCATCCCGGCAGGGGCATAAGCCCGATAGGAGCACTAAAGAATGACCAGGCAGTGCGGATTCGCGTTTATCTCCGTAAATTACAGATAATAATAGATTTAGTTTATTTCCACAGGAGTGTGACGCATTCTGTCTTCCACGCAAGTTATTGAAATCACACAATTTCGTTTGACGCGTGCTTTTCTGCTTGCATACACTCGGCTCGCCGAGTCTTACTTATATAGGTAGCATTTCGGGGCTCTTGGATGAGCCTGGAGGAAGGCGCGGCAAGCGCCATTAAGGTTATGAGTTTTCTGGGACGTATTATTAGGTTCCTGTTTTGGGTTCTGGTGGTGTCGTGGGCGGTCAAACTGCTCGGCCGGGCCATCGGCGGGGCCAATCCTCCGCAGACCGCTCCGGGAGATACCACGCAAGTGCCGGTGCGCGGCGGCAAGCGTCTGGTCAAGGATCCCATCTGCGGGATGCACATGGCGGAGGAGCTGGCGTTGCCGCTGCAGGCCAACGGCGAAGTTTTGCACTTCTGTTCGCAGGAGTGCCGCGCCAAGTATGAAAGCAGCATGGTGCGGCGGGCGGCCAGCGCTTGAGACATTGCCAGAAGACGGCGGCAAGCCGACAAGTTTTGTGGTTGGGCCCGAAACACAACGGAACGATGCAAGCGCAATACGCGATACATCTTCGGAAATAAGACCCCAAGCAGAAGAAAGGACCGACGCCGATGGCCACGGTCGTAAAGCCAACAACAGCCCCACCGTTCGTTCCGCGAATTGCTCCGCGTGAGGACCTGAACCCGTTCCGCATCGCGCAGATTCAATTCGACATGGCCGCGGAGTTCCTGAAACTCGATGCGGGGCTGCGGCAAGTGCTGCGTACCCCGAAGCGCGTACTGGAAGTTTCACTGCCGACCAAAATGGACAACGGGCAGCTGAAGGTGATGACCGGCTACCGGGTGCAACATAACGTATCGCGCGGTCCGGGCAAGGGCGGCATCCGCTTTCATCCGAATGTGACGCTGGATGAAGTGAAGGCGCTGGCGGCTTGGATGACCTGGAAGACAGCAGTGGTGAATGTGCCGTTCGGGGGAGCCAAGGGTGGCATCATCTGCGATCCGAAGCGGATGTCAAAGAGCGAACTGGAGCGGATGACGCGGCGGTTCGCCAGTGAGATTTTGCCGCTAATCGGTCCGGATCAGGATATTCCGGCACCGGACGTGTACACCGACGCACAGACGATGGCGTGGATCATGGATACGTACTCCATGATGGTGGGCCACACCGTGCCGGGTGTGGTAACCGGCAAGCCGATTTCGATTGGCGGATCGCTGGGACGCGCGGAAGCCACGGCGCGCGGGCTCGTGTATGTAGTGGAAGAAGCCTGCAAGCTGAAAAAGATTCCGCTGCGCGGCGCGACGGTGGCGATTCAGGGGTTTGGCAATGCCGGAGCGACGGCGGCGCGGCTGCTATTTGAGAAGAAAGCAAAAATCATCGCGCTGAGCGATACGCGAGGCGGCGTGACCAACCCGCGCGGCATCGATCCCATTAAAGCGCTGCGCTATAAGGAGCGGTCGGGCACGGTGGTGGGCATGCCGGGCGCTTCGCGCATGTCGAACGATGACCTGGTGACGATGAAGTGCGACATTCTGGTGCCGGCGGCGCTGGAAAATGTGATTACTTTGAACAACGCGGAAGCGGTCAAGGCGCGCATTGTGGCCGAAGCCGCGAACGGGCCGACCACTCCGCACGCGGATGAAATTCTGGCGCGGCGCGGCATTACCGTGTTGCCGGACATTCTGGCGAATGCGGGCGGCGTTACGGTCAGCTACTTCGAGTGGGTGCAGAACCAGGAAGGGCTGCTGTGGGATTCCGATGAAGTGAACCTGCGCCTGCAGAAAATTATGGTGCGCGCCTTCCACGAAATGGTGGAAACCATGCGCAAGCACCACGTTCCGCCGCGCGCCGGCGCCATGATTCTCGCCGTCGGCCGCGTCGCCGAAGCCACGTTAGTGCGCGGCCTCTTCCCCTGATATTTTGTTTCGTCGTGCGCGTAATGGGAACGCGGTAGCAGCTCTTACGCGGCGGCTTTTCTCCACAAATACTTCTTGCACAGAAAAAAATCAGCGAGTAGATTCGGAATTGCCGGTACACGCGCGAGCGTGGCCGGCAATTTTCGTCCGGGAGCCTGAAGTGACCAGAAAGCTGGAGCAGCAATGAGCACTAACGGACATACGGTGGCGGCGCCGCCGATTTTGCTGACCATCGGGGGATTCGATCCGAGCTGCGGAGCGGGCGTTGCGGCGGACTTGAAGACGTTTGCGGCGTATGGCTGCTACGGAGTGGCGGCGATCACTTCGCTGACGGTGCAGAGCACAACGGGCGTGGAAGCGGTACACAATACGCCGGGCGCGGAGTTGCGCGCGCAGCTGGACATCCTGGCGAAAGATTGCGAAATCGCCGGGGTAAAGATCGGGATGCTGGGCAATCGCGGGAATGCGGTAGCGGTGGGCGAGTTTCTGGACGCGCACAAATTCGCGATGGTGGTACACGATCCAGTGATGAAATCGTCGAGCGGGACAGAACTGCTGGACGCGGGCGGAGTGAAGTACATCGCGGCGGAATTGCTGAAACGAGCGAACGTGATCACGCCCAATGTGCCGGAAGCGGAAGTGCTGACCGGGCTGGAGATCAAGGATGTGGCGGCGATGGAAGCGGCGGCGCGAAAGTTGGTGGAGATGGGAGCGCGCGCGGTGATCGTCAAGGGCGGGCACATGGAGCGCGCCGTGGACGTGGTGTTTGACGGAAATGAAATGGTGCAGTTGGGCGGAGATAAAGTTAAGACGGAAAACACGCACGGGACCGGCTGCACGTTTGCGTCGGCGCTGCTGGCGCAACTGGCCGCGGGCCGAGGACTGATCGAGGCGGCGACGCTGGCCAAGGCGTACGTGACGAAAGCGATCGAAAAGGGTTACGCGGTGGGGAAGGGCCGGGTGCCGCTCGACCATTTCTACCGTTTGAAGATTGAACCCCTGGCGCGCGGGACGCATGAAGTACCGCAGCACGGGATGCACCCTGCGGCGGAGGCTGGCGCACACTAGAGGCGCAGTTGCACGGCCGCTCACGCATGCGATGACAGGTATCGGCGTACCGCGACGGAGGTCGCGATGGACAGGAGCGTTTCACCGAAGGCAGGAAAAACCCCGCAGTCACCTGAAGCGCCCTTCACAACATTCATTCAATTGGATGGGAAGTCCGCCGTTCCGTCCCAGTTTCATACTCCAGGGATTTTTACGATCACGCGGCTGCAGTCGCCGATCGGGCTTCCTGACCGAATCACAAAGCTGTCTCCCGTGCCTGCTCTGTTAGTGTCGGTTTCTCTTAAGACTCTGCCGTCATCAGGCTATCAGGTGTGGACCGCGGACAAGCTCATTCCCACCTCCATCGTTCATCCGTTTCGCAGCAATGTCATCGATTTCGATTCGCAGCCGAGGTGCTGGGCAGGGAGTGCCTTTGATTATGTTCACTATACCGTGCCTCGGAAGGGGCTCGATGACATTGCGGAGGATCTCGGTTTTGGCCGGATAAGCGACTATCGCCTGGCAGTGCTCGAAGACGATCTAGTGGTGGCGCAGATCACCAAGAGTATCCTTCCGTTCCTTGGGCGCAACGACCCTCCTTCTGTGCTGGCTCTCGATCAGTTCAGTCTCATCCTGGGAGCGCACCTTATCCAGCAGTACGGTGTTTTGCAGAAGACGACGCGGCCTGCAAAGGGAGGTCTGGCGCCATGGCAGAAAAGACGAGCCGCGGAACTTCTTCATGAGAACCTGCACGGCCGGATCCGGCTTTCTGAGATAGCACGGGCATGCGGACTTTCCATCAGTCACTTTGCCCGCTCATTCAAGACCTCTTTCGGCGTCACGACTCACCAGTGGCTGATTCAGCATCGCGTTGACCGCGCCAAACAACTGATGACGCAGACCAGCATGTCGCTGATCGAGATCGCGAATCAATCAGGATTCAATGACCAGGCCGCATTCACGCGCACATTCCACGAACTCGCCGGGGTCAGCCCGGCGAGGTGGCGGCGACATTACACAACACGGCATCCCCGAGGATGAGCCCATTGCCCAGTTTTTAAATGAGTCGCATACGGCGGCCGACAGGTGGGGCTCAATTTTGGGCAATAAACAACAAAAACGGCAAGATTCTGCAAGAGAGTAGCCAGGGTTGGGCATAGGGTCAAATCCCACTTCTTCCAATGTCCGGTTCGATCGAATCGACAACGCGCTAAGAACAACCGAGGAGAGGAAAAATGACGCAAAGCAAACCAGGGATCGTGTTCTGCCATGGACTCTGGGCCGATGGCTCGTGCTTCAGCAAGCTGATCGGCCCGCTGCAAGCCGAGGGGTATGAGTGTATTGCCGCGCAGTACGGCCTCAACACGACAGCCGAGGACGTCGCATTGGTGAAAGCAACGATCGGCCGGGTTGGCGGCCCGGTCATTCTCGTTGGGCACTCTTATGGCGGAAGTGTCATTACCGGCGCCGGAACCGACGATCGTGTGGTAGGGCTGGTTTATATTTGCGCGCTGGCTCCGGACGCCGACGAATCGTCGCAGACGCAACAGTCCAATTTCCCGAAGACCGATGTGTTCTCTCACATCGAAGTGTTGGATGGACGTATCTGGTTAAGTCGGGAGGGCACGACGCATTTCTGCGGAGACCTTTCGGAACAGGAGCAGAAGATGGTATGGGCGACGCAAGGTGTTCCGCGGCCGGACCTGTTCGAGGCCAAAGCCGGGGGCACGGCCTGGAAGACGAAGCCGAGCTGGTACATCGTCGGCAAACAAGATCGCACGGTGCATCCCGACCTGGAGCGCGCCATGGCCAAACGGATGAACGCAACCACCTATGAACTTGATTCCAGCCACGTGCCGATGCTTTCGCAACCCGAACGCGTCCTCGAAGTGATTCGAGCGGCGGCGAAAGGCGTACAAAAGGCGTCGGTAACAGCGTAAAGCGGTCGCGGGTGTGAAGACGGAAGGTGGGCGACCTGGGTCTGCGCCGAATTCGGTGCAGACCACCGACCGCTACCTTGGCGGCAAAGAGTTGGATCAGTCTTGAGTTCGAAGCGAGCGGCCCAATTTCCCCGCAAGAGATAAGCACATCTGCTATGCTACGCGGTCATGCGGCGCCGTGAATTCCTCACCTTGTCAGCGGCCAGCATCGGCGGAGTAGTTGTCTACTCGCTTGATCGTAAAGCCTCCCGAATTTCCCCCCAAGCCGGCAATTCGATTCGCATTCCGCTCCGATTTTTCACTGAAGCGGAAGCTCTGATTGTTGCGGCGGCCGCCTCCTGCATATTTCCCAGCGATGAGGCAGGTCCTGGCGCGCGGGAAGCGGGCGTCGCTGTCTATATCGACCGGCAACTGGCTGGGCCTTGGGGCCGCGACCGCCATCGCTACACGCAGGAGCCCTTTGAAGAGAACGCTCCGATGGAATTCGGCTATCAAGGCCAAGCTACGCCGCAGCAGATCTATCACCAAGGACTCAAAGAGCTGAAAGGCTTCGCTGGCCTGGGGCCGGACGAGCAGAACCAGAAGCTGAAGCAAATCGAAACCACTGTGTTTTTTTCGCTTCTCAGGCAGAACACCATTGAAGGCATGTTCTGCGATCCGACGCATGGTGGAAACATCGACCTGCTGGGCTGGCAGATGATCGGCTTCCCTGGCCCGCGGATGAGCAACTTCGACGACGTGGACAAGCACTTCGGTGAAGCGTTTCGCCCAAAACCCGCGAGCTTAAGCCAGATGACGGGGCGCAAGGCCCGTGCTAGCGAGGACCAGGAATGAAGACCTTGCCATCCGTGGACGTGGTGATCGTCGGCGGCGGCTGGACTGGCTTGCTCATGGCCAAAGAACTTGGCTCGCGCACGTCGCTCTCGGTGGTGGTGCTGGAGCGCGGAGGACCGCGTAACGCGGACAACTACGGAGACGACATGGATGAGCTGGACTACTCCATTCGTTTCCGCATGATGCAGGATGCGTCGCGAGAGACGGTCACGCTCCGGCATACGACGACCGAGCGTGCTCTTCCACTTCGACAGCACGCGTCTTTCTTCCCTGGCGCCGGCGTCGGCGGAGCGGGTGAGCATTGGAATGGAGAGTTTCCGCGGATGCTGCCGGATTGTTTCGCACTGCTCTCGAAGACCATCGAAAAATATGGAGCAGAGAGACTGCCCGAGGATCACTCCATCCAGGACTGGGGCGTCACGTACGATGAACTGGAACCGCACTACATGCGAGTCGAGATGCTGCTGGGGATTTCCGGCAAAGCGGGCAATCTACGAGGAAAGCAAATGGAAGGAGGAAACATTTTTGAAGGCTGGCGCAGCGGCGAGTATCCGAACCCGCCGGTCAAGATTCCTTATTTTTCCGCAATGTTCCGCGATGCCACGAAAGCGCTCGGATATCATCCTTACCCGATCCCTGCAGCCACCATCAGCCAGGTCTATACAAATCCCGATGGCATCGCCAGGCCGGGCTGCACCTATTGCGGGTTCTGCGAACGATTTGGCTGCATGATCGGCGCCAAAGCTCAGCCTACGAACACTCTCTTACCGGTGATCCAAAAACGGAAGAACGTGGCCCTTCGCACCGGGGCAACCGTCCGACGAATCGTGTATGACACCACGCAAAACGGGAAGCGGGCGCGGGGCGTCTCTTACATCGATGCCACCGGGCAAGAAATATTTCAGCCGGCGGAAGTGGTCTTTCTCGCGTCCTGGACTCTGAACAATACCCGGTTACTGCTCCTCTCGCAGATCGGAGAACCTTACGATCCTGCGTCTGGAAAAGGCACGGTTGGGCGCAACCTGACACACCAAGTCTATTATCCAGCCGCGACAGCCTTCTTCGAAAAGCCATTAAACCGATTCATGGGATCCGGCGCCGCGGGTGTTCGCATCGCTGACTTCGACGGCGACTTGTTTGACCATAGCGGGCTTCCTTTCATGCGCGGAGGAATTCTGCTGGCGCTAAGCCTGGGCTTTCGTCCCATTGCTAACTTCGGAGTAGTTCCCCAGTCGGTGAAACCCAAGTGGGGTTCAGAATGGAAAAAGGCGGCGGTCCACTACTATGACCGCACGGGGAACATCGTGTTCCACGGCGAGCATCTGGCCTACAAAGGCAACTTCATGGACCTTGACCCCGTTTATAAAGATCATTTTGGCGATCCCTTGATACGCTTCACGCTCGACTGGCGAGAGAACGAGCGGAAGATGGCAGAGTTTGCCACGGCGAAAGCCGTGGAAATCGCGCGGCAGATGGGGGCGAAGGAAGTTACTCCATTCCCGGGCTTGCGAAGTTACGATGCGACCCGCAGCCAATCGACCCACATTCAGGGTGGCACGATCATGGGAAGTTCTCCCGACCGTTCGGTGGTTAATCCCTACTTGCAGCACTGGCAGGTTTCGAATCTTTTCGTGCTTGGCGGATCGGTATTCCCACAGAACGCTTCCGCGAATCCCACGCCCACCATACTGGCTCTAACCAGTCGCACCGCCGATGCCGTCGTGAATCGTTACCTGAAGAATCCCTCAGCATTGGCCTGAACGAATTAGTCGTTGAGGTTTAGCGTCACTTTGGCGATGTCCAGTACTTTGTTCCAGCCGGGATCGACTGGGGCGCCTGGGGTGTATTGGTCGTGCCAGTTCCACCACTTGTAGGGTGGAGTTTGCGGGTAGCCGGCTGGCGAGTCTTCCCATTGTTCCTGGCGG